>Ga0074045_10000030_pt1 | contig 116412 bp, 88 predicted proteins | sample BogForMeECP23OM2_FD_94442 | JGI IMG/M metagenome (GOLD analysis project Ga0074045, IMG submission 94442) | Bog forest soil microbial communities from Calvert Island, British Columbia, Canada - Bog Forest MetaG ECP23OM2 | ecosystem: Environmental > Terrestrial > Soil > Wetlands ... | reverse complement strand
TGGTTTTTCGCCAAGCGCTGGCTCTGGCAGGTGAATTACTTCCTCGTAGTCTCGCTCTTCAATGTTTTCCCGCTTCCGCAACTTTCCGGTTTCCGCGAAAGCTTCCGTTTCGCCGGCGAATCCGCCGATTGTGGCTACAGCCTCCTCGTCTTCCCCGAAGGCTTCGTGAATGACCGGGACACTCCCGATATGGTCCCCTTCCAGCCAGGCATCGGCCTGCTTGCCCAAAACCTCCGCCTCCCCATCGTCCCCATCCGCTTAGATGGTGTCTGGCAAATGAAGCAGCAGCACCGCAGCCTGGCCCATCTCGGTGAACTAACCGTCCACATCGGCGCCCCAGTCACTTTCCCGCCCGACACCCCTCCGGCCGAAATCGCCTCTCGCCTTCAAACAATTGTCTGGGGGTTGTAATCCAGGTGGGATCAGACAGCATCGGCTTCGACAACATCTCGAAGATGCAAGGCATGTAATCCTGCACCTCTGCATTCCGCAATAAGAGCGTGGTCTATCGACAGAACGGTCGTACTCCAAGCGCCCAATTCAGACGCTGCTTCCAGAAGGCCGGTATCGGTTGCTCCGAGCTTTATGACTGATTCGCAGGGCATTCTCACCAGCTCAATCGTTTGCTCATCCATATGCATCCTCGTAAACTCCTCGAATACGAGTCTCCAGATGTTCGCGCGGCCAGATTCGAATGTCCGCAGTATCCATGAACTCATTTCAGAAACGACATGTGGAGTGGTCTTCCTCTGCCTGAAATTGGAAATAAACCCAGCCAGGTTTTCGTACCGATTCTTCGTCTGTAGAAATTGCATCTCTTTCTTTAAGCTAGCGAAGCCCAGATTCTCCACTGCGGAATAGAGAACCAGTTCTCGTAGCGGACCTGTATCTAAGAGGAGGATTTTGGATTCAGCCATCAGGGGGCTGTGCCTCGGTCAATAATCGACTTGAAGGCCTGGAACAGGTGCTGCAGGGATATCGTATTTCCGAGAAAGACTCAGCCGATGATCTTCAAGCCCAGCCTTAAGTTTTGAAGAGACTGCGCGAAGTTCGGCTTGTGTTTCCAGTAGCGGTCTAAACTCGGAGTGGCGTCTGATCCCCAGTTGCTCACTTGCCACAAAATTCCAAAAAAAGGAATACACGTAGTGCCTTGGCAAAGACTGCACATTATTGATGAGATTTTCCGCCACAACCTGATCAAGTTCCTTCCGCACAGAATAGAATGAGGGCCACCCTGGTTGCGTAGCCCTGTGCTGCTCGTAGCGATCCAATGAAACTGAAATTCCTCTGGAGAATTCATCCCAAGACAGAAGCAACTTGTAAAGCCTCTCGGCTTCAGCATTGACCTTCTCTAGCTCGGCGTCATGCATGCCAAACGCCTCCAGAAAAACTTCATTCTCCTTCTCGTGAAGAAAGTCCTTGTAGTTTGGCCACTGCCTCGAGTCGACGTATTCTTGGATAGTTCGGACATACTCGCACCGACTCGTATTTGATCTCCAACTCAGCTTCCCGTTCTCCAGAAGACCAAGCTCTCGCTCAAGCGAGTCGATAATGGGGTTTATGACCACGTAGATCCAGGCCGCTACGCGCCGCTCCTGCCTTGGCCGCTCGTTGTCAACCCTCGTTTCCATAATCTATAAGTTTATATCACCCAGAATCAGTTCGCTCAATAATCAAGTGCCTTGCTAAACCGAATTCCGGCTCTTATGGCAAAATAGAAGCTCGAAGTAGCTGACGATGGCGGACCCTGTGACTCTCGCTCCCACAAAATCCGCGAAATCCGCGACGAAATCTCCTGCGCTCAACGGCATCGGCCACACCGAGCGCGAGCGAGTCTTCTATCTATTCCGCCGCTGGGGCTTCTATGAAGCCAACCTCGATCCCCTCGGCTTTTTCACCCCGTTGAAGTGCCCCGATCTCGATGGCCTTTCCGGCGAATTCGCCGATGAAGCCCGCCGCTACTATTGCGGCAACATCGGCGTGGAATTCCTGCACATCCCCGAACTCGAGCGACGCCGTTGGATCGCCGAACGCATGGAAGGCCCCGAGTTCGAGGTCAATCAAGCCAAGATTCTCGACCGCCTGGTTCGCGCCGACCTTTTTGAGCAGATGCTCCAGAGCCGCTACCTCGGCAGCAAGCGTTTTTCGCTGGAAGGCAACACTTCGCTCATCCCGCTTCTCGATTCCATCCTCGATGCCGCCGGCGATCGCGGTGGCGTGGATTCCATCATGGCCATGAGCCACCGTGGCCGGCTCAACGTCATGACCCACATCGCCTGCAAGCCCATGCACCAGGTTGTCGCGGGCTTTGAGGACGTTGACCCGCGCAGCGTGCTTGGCGCCGGCGACGTGAAATATCACGTTGGCGCAACCGGCGTGTACACCACATCCACGGGCAAATCGCTGAATATTCACCTGGTCTCGAATCCCAGCCATCTTGAGGCAGTTGATCCCGTGGCCATGGGCCGCGCCCGGGCAAAATTGACGCGCTACGGCGTCGGCGGCGCGCAAATCGATCGCTCGCGGGAAACGCTCAACAAGGTTTGGGCCATCGTGATGCACGGCGACGCCGCCTTCGCCGGCCAGGGCATTTGGGCGGAAACGCTGAATCTCGCCGACCTCGCCGCGTATTCCGTCGGCGGCAGCATTCACATCATCGTCAACAATTTGATCGGCTTCACTACTCGGCCCGTGCAGGAGCACTCTTCCCGCTACGCTTCCAGCATTGCGCGCCGCCAGAGCGTCCCCATCTTCCATGTCAACGCCGAAGATCCCGATTCCGTCGTGCGCATCGGCCGCCTCGCCGCCGAATACCGCGCGGAATTCAGTTCCGACGTGGTTATCGACCTCATCGGCTATCGCCGCCACGGCCACAGTGAAATTGACGACCCCACCATCACCCAACCGCTCCTCTACGCGCGCATCAAAGACCATCCGCCGCTTTGGAAAATCTACGCACAGCGCACCGGCATCGATGCCGCTCCCATCGCGGAGTCCGTCAAAAAAGAATTTGCGGAAGAGCAGCGCAAAGCGGGCAAGCTCACAAAGATTCCGCGCCTTCGCCAGCTTCCCGATTATTGGTCGCCCTACAATTACGGCAAATACAATCCCGCCTTTGAAGTCGACACTGGCCTATCCGCCGAGCGCATCGCGGGAATTACTGACGGGCTTGTGCGTGCTCCCGAAGGCTTTCACGTCCATCCCAAAATCGTGAAGCTTCTCGATCAGCGCTCGGAAATGGGCCACGGCAAACGCTCGGTGGATTACGGGTTCGCGGAGCTTCTTGCCTACGGCTCGCTCGTCCTCGAAGGCAATCCCGTCCGCCTCACCGGCCAGGATTCGCAGCGCGGCACCTTCAACCAGCGCCACGCCGTTCTGGTTGATACGCAAAATGAACAGGAGTATCTCCCGCTTGCGCATCTTTCCCCGACGCAAGCCTTTTGCGAAATTCACAATTCCTCGCTCTCCGAAGCGGCCTGCCTCGGCTTTGAATATGGCTTCTCCCGCGATTACCCCGAAGGTCTCGTCCTGTGGGAAGCGCAGTTCGGCGATTTCGTGAACGGTGCCCAGGTGATCATCGACCAGTTCATCAGCGCCAGTGAAGATAAATGGGGCTTGCCCACCGGCCTCGTGCTTCTTCTTCCCCACGGCTACGAAGGCCAGGGCCCCGAGCATTCCAGCGCGCGCATCGAACGCTTCATGCAACTCGCCGCCGAAGGCAACATGAACATCTGCCAGCCTTCCACCGCCGCGCAATATTTCCACTTGCTGCGCCGCCAGGCCCGCCGTCTATGGCGCAAGCCGCTCGTCGTCTTCACACCCAAGAGTATGCTCCGGCATCCCGATGCATCCTCCACGCTCGAGGAATTTTCCCGCCCGCGCTTCCTCACTCTCGTCCCTGATCGCGAAGTCACCGATGCCCAGAGTATCCTCATCGCCAGCGGCAAAGTCGGCCACGAACTCCGCGCCGAGCGCCGCCGCCGCAACGACAACTCCACCGCCGTCTTTTTCCTGGATCAGCTCTATCCGCTGCCCAAAGCCGAAATTGCCGCCGCCATTGACGCGCATCCCAACGCCCGCGAAATCGTTTGGGTTCAGGAAGAGCCCGCCAACATGGGCGCGCTGTTCTATGTTCTCCCGCGGCTCGAGCGCATCGCCCAGGCCAAGAATCTTCGCGTCCGCAGCGTTAAGCGCTCCGCCAGCGCCAGCCCCGCTACCGGCTCCGCCAAAGCCCACGACCTCGAACAAAAGACGCTTATCACCCTGGCCTTCACCACCACTCCTAATCCTTGAGTTTTCTAGTGCCGTTTGCCGAGGGCCGCCGATCGGCGAAGGTGGAACGCGCGCCCACTTATCGCAGCGCGGTAAGATTTTCATTATCCTTGCGCCGCCACCGTCGCTTTGTTACCCTCCATCCCCAATTGGTCCTCGGGAGGAACCCTCTCATGCCCTTCTGCCAAGCGTGTGGTCAGGAAATCGGAACTGCCGCTTTTTGCCCTAAGTGTGGTGCCAATCAATCCGCAGCGACTGCCCCGGCCTCCGCGCCTGCCGCTGGCCCTGTGGCATCGCCTACAGAGGGCCTCGCTGAAAACGTGGCGGGCTTGTTGTGTTACGCTGTCGGTTTTGTTACCGGCATCATCTTTTTCCTCATCGACAAACGTCCCTTTGTGAAATTCCACTCCGCCCAATCGATCGTCGTCTTTGGTGGCTTGTTCGTGATCCACATCGCCCTGGTCTTCATGGGTGGCATTGTCGGCTTTGGTCTTTTTTGGACGTTGCACTGGGTCGTTAGGCTCGTTGGGTTTGTGCTCTGGATCCTGCTGATGATCAAGGCCTACCAGCACGAAACCTTCCGCGTACCCATCGCCGCCGATATCGCCGACGGTTTCGCAAAGAAGTGACTATTCTGCGTCTCAGGCGTGCACGTGAAAGTAACCGTCTTCGCGGAACACCTGCACGCGCGCGCCGAAGAGCGCCGATAGTTGCTCGCTCGTCAGCACCTTTTCTTTTGGTCCGTCGGCCACCACGCGCCCTCTCTGCAGCAGCACCACGCGCTCGATTTCCGGAATAATCTCGGCCACGTGGTGCGTCACAAGGACAATGCTCAATCCGGCATTCGCCAGTTCGCGCAGCGTTGCCCGTAATTCCAACTGGCCGCCGATGTCCAGCGCGTTTCCCGGTTCATCCAACAATAGTGCCTTCGGCTCGTGCACCAGGGCCCGCGCAATCAGCGTGCGTTTCGCTTCACCCGAAGACATCTCAACCACAGGCCGTTCCCCCAGGTGCGCAATCCTCAACCGCGCCAGCGCGGCTTCCGCGCGCTCGCGATGCTCCGCCTCTGGATGGTGATTCGGAAAGATCCGCGTGCTGCTGAAGAATCCGGAGAGCACTACATCCATGCCGGTCGCGTCCGTTGTGCAAGCCGTCAACTGGTCCGGAGAAACAATCCCCAGCTGCGGCCGCAATTCAAAGATGTTCCACGCACTGCGTCCCAGAATCGCAATCGTGCTGTCATCGCTCTGCACCGGATAACACTCGCGCGTAATCGTCTTGATCAACGTGGATTTCCCGCAGCCATTCGGACCGAGTATGCAGACGTGTTCACCGCTGGCAATGTGCAAAGACACACGGTCCAGCGCCAGATTCTTTCCGCGCACAACGCTGACGTTTCGCAGCTCCAACAGTGGCGGCGTTTCATTTCCCATACGTTGGTAATTTTCGCACGGCAGGCGGGAAAATCCGGCCTAAGAAGTGGGCGCAAAAAAAAGGAGGCGAAAAGGGTTAATTTCCGCCTCCCGGGGTGGGGTGGGGTGTTACAAACAAGCCCGTCTGTGGCACAGCAACCTCTGCCCTGCCAGGCAGGATTGCGGCCTCGCTCGCGGATTGCAGTCTACAAGACCGAAAGGAGACTCACCACCCGAGGGCTTGCCTTTGTGCTTTTCTAACACCCGGTAGAACTCATGTCAATCAAAAAAAGGCGATACGCAGCGCCAGGAAAACCGATTGATTACTGCATTTTCTCGTAGTTTTGAGGGGTCCCCGCAAACTGAAAAAACCTCATCTTGGAGCGTTCATGCCATCTGGCAGCACGTCTGTACCCTTGAAACCCTCTCGGAGTTTTAAAGGGTCCCCATCTGCCAGCAGGGTAATAGTACTCGACGACCGACTTCACATCCTGCCCCTGCTCGTTCTTAGGTCACTTGCACTCGCGGGCTGCCTAAGATCTCCCGGATCGCTCTGCCCAAGGCAGTCGGGCTGTATGGCTTCTGCAGGTACCGGAAATCGCCGTTCGCCGAGACCCCGAGACGTGAAGATTCCGAGTAGCCGCTGGTGTACAGGATCGGCAGGCCGGGGAACCGCGCAAGCAACTGGGCAGCCGCCGCCGGCCCGCCCAGGTGCGGCATCACCACATCCAGGATAGCCAGCGAAGGCTTCTCCTCCGCACACAGGCGGACCGCCTGCTCGCCATCGTTTGCCGCGAGGACGCGATACCCAAAGTTCACCAACGACTGCCGCGCCATCTCTCGAATCGAATCGTGATCCTCCGCCAGAAGAATCGTCTCTGTGCCACGCGGGTCGACGGCGGTGGCAATCCCAGTTACCCCTGCTATGCCCTCGGAAACCGCATTTTCCATGGCGGGCAGGTACACCCGGAACAGGCTGCCATGCCCCGCTTCACTGTAAACGTGAATAAATCCCCCGTGTTGCTTGGTGATTCCGTAGACCGTCGCCAGACCCATCCCCGTACCTTTGCCGCGCTCTTTCGTTGTGAAGAACGGCTCGAAGATGCGTTCCCGAGTTTCCTCGTCCATACCCACGCCTGTGTCGGATATGGAAAGCACCACATAGCAACCGGGCAGCACATAGGGATAGAACCGGCAGTAGGACTCGTCCAGTTGCACTAGCTCCGTTTCAATCACCAGCCGACCTCCCTCCGGCATGGCGTCCCGCGCGTTCAGGCAGAGATTCATAAGCACTTGCTCAATCTGGGAGGGATCCGCTTTCACCGGCGGGATGGAACCCGGAAGGACCTTGATCTCAATGCTTTTGTCGATGACCTTGTCAAGTAGGTTGGTCAAACCTTGCGTGACCCTGTTCAAATCCACCGCGCATGGCTGCAGTTCCTGGCGCCGTGCGAAGGCCAGTAGTTCCCTGGTCAGCGTCGCGGCGCGCTCCGCTTGTTCTCGAATTCGCGCAAATCGCTCCGCGATTGCCGGATAGCTCCCGCTCTGCTCATAACCAAGCTCCGCCCAGCCCAGGATGGCCCCGATCACGTTGTTGAAATCATGCGCGATGCCCCCGGCAAGCTGCCCGATGGTTTCAAACTTCTGCACCTGCGCCAATTGGTGTTCCAGCGCGCGAAGTTCCGTCACGTCTTCGATGATGCCTTCCAACTCGTCGTCCGGCCCGGGCAGAGAAAGATAGCGCAGGTGCAGGCGCACGGCGATTAACCCGCCGTCTTTTCGCCGCAACTCCGTCTCTGCGCTATGTACAAATCCGATCTGCCGGCAGGTGGCCAGGAGTTGCGCGAACTGCGCCGGAAATCGAAACACGTCCGTCGTAAGATTCAAGGTCTTCAATTCCGCAATGTTTTTGCACGTCAGCAGTTCCAGCAGGCTCGCATTGGCCGCCAGAAACGCTCCCGCCAGGGATATCCGGAAGATTCCGTAACTCGAGTTTTCCACCAGTTCCCGGTTCCGCGCTTCGCTTTCCGACAGCGCCGCATGGGCGCGCGCATTCGCGTCGCGCAACTGTTTCTCCTCTAACGCTCTCTTCAGCGCCACTGGCAGCCGCGTTAGCCGGTCCTTCCAAACATAGTCGTTCAGTCCTTGACGGATGAACTCCTCCGCGGCTTCGTCTCCTAATGACCCTGTCAGTAAGAGGAATGGGATGTCTTTCCCCGTGTTGCGCAGGAAATGCAGCGCTTCAATCCCATCCCAATTAAGCAAACAATCCGCCGCCAGGATCGCTGAGTAGTCCGCGGAACTTAGCGCTTCCACAAACTCCTCGCGGTCGCTCACAACCGTGCATTCGATCGCGAGCCCCGCAGTTTGCAGTTCCTGCAGTACGGCTTGGGCGAATTGCGGGGAATCGTCGAGTAAGAGAATGCGCAACGGCTCCACTGTCGTGCAGGGCGTTGCTTTGCTGAGAGCCCTTGCATTCATTGTTCCGTCCTCATGACGCGGCAAGCGTGGAAGTTTCAGACTTTTCTGGCAAAGTGTCCGTTTCCCTGAATTCACACGCGCCTGTCAACGTACTGTCGGACCTCGCCTCAGCCTCAATACAGAAAAGCCGAAAGCCTTTCATCAGCGATGAAAGCTACATGCGTCTGGCGACACCGGCCTGAAGATACAACTGCATCAATTTGCGGGAAGGGAGGATATTCCAGGAAGGGAAACTCATTCTCGGAGTCTCTTACGCATGTGTCAAGACTTTTTCGTGATTCTTAGAAAAATTAGAGGGTTTGCGGCGCAACTCTCTTCCGCCCCAGCAGGAAGGCCACGATGCCTGCGAGCAGCCCGCCCAGTATCACCACACCGTCCCAGACTAGTCCCGAAGCGAGGACCAGATGGGGTGCTGCACCAAAAGGGGACAGTAGCCCCACCAACGCCGCTTCTCTGATTCCAATTCCACCTTGCGTCAGCGGCAATAGGGCCGCAAGTTTCGCCAACGGCCAGGCAAATAGCCAATCGCGCAAAGGCAGGAACAGCCCACAAGAAACTGCAACCAGCGCCGTCAACGTCAGAAATGTCATCTGAATCGCTGTCGCCAGAATCCATCCAAAAAATAAAATCTGTGGACGCCGGGATACGCTTCGCAACGCAAATCGCAGACGTGCCAGCCATCGCCGGAATCGTACCGAACGCCCGCGCAGCAAGGGCCGGTACAGCAGCGCCACCAGGACAATCGCGACTGCAGCGATCCCCGCAATTAAGTACACAGCGTGTCGCGCCTGATTCCGCAACGCCATTGGGACGGAACCCGGCAACAACAAAATCCCCAGCAACAGCAGCCCTGCTTGTGCGCTCATATCCAGAAAACGATCGGCGACATTTCCGGCCAGCACCGCCGCGGGATTCGGACTCCGGCGCAGGCCGACCGCCAATCGCACCACGTCGCCGCCGATAATCGAGGGCAGAAACAACATCGCGAACAGCCCACCCGTGTAACACTGCGCGCTTGTTGCGTAATCCAGCCGCGCACCCGCCGCGTTCACCACCATCCGCCATTTCGCTATTCCCACCACGTGGGCCAGCAGGTACCCCATCAGGATGAGCATGAATCGCGTGACTGGCACGCGCTGGATGGCTTGACTCAGCAGGTGTACCGGCAGAAAGTGCAGCAGGATCCCCACCACCACAATCGCCGCCAGCCATCGCGCGGCGATGAGCAGCCGCCCCCGCCATCGCCTTTCGGATTGATGGGCGCCGATCATCTTTGAGTAAAATGTATTTCAGCTTCCGAAGATCTCATTGATTTTCCCCGCCAGTTCGAAATCCAGAGTGCTGATCCCCTGAACGCTGTGTGTGTTCAGGTCAATCACCACTTTGTTCCACACATTAAACCACTCCGGATGGTGGTTCATCGACTCCGCGGCCAGCGCCACTTGCGTCATCTTCCCAAAAGCGGCCGCAAAATCCTTGCACTCCAGCGCCCGGTGCAATTTCCCGTTCTCCAGGCTCCATCCCTTTAAACTCTTCAATCGGCTTTGAATTTCGCTTTCGCTCAGCTTCTGTGCCTTCATGATCCATTTCCTGTTCTGACCCGCGCCGTCGTTTCAACCATTATGCGTTGGCTCCCGGCGGGCGGCAACAAACGCGCTGCGATTGAATGGCCCGCCAAATTCCAGTACGCTTAAAGGTTCGCTCCCAGCGAATTTCCGCTCCGTGCGTTTGCGGGAGAGGAAGGAATCGGAGAAAATCGTGAAAAAGAAAATTCGTGCCATCCAGTACGGAATCGGCCCCATCGGGGCCTCCATCGTGAAGCTTCTTCGCGAAAAAGAGTCCGTCATTCTTGTCGGCGCCATTGATACGGATCCCGCCAAGGTCGGTAAGGATCTCGGAGAAGTTGTCGGCGCCAGCGATGCCCCTTGGGGTGTTCGCGTTTCCGGCGACGCCAAAGGCGTTTTGGAGCAATCGGCCGATGTGGTCATGCACACCACATCGTCGTCTCTCCCGAAGGTCATGGATCAGCTTCTCGCCTGTCTGGACGTGGGCTCTTGCGTCGTTTCCACCTGCGAAGAACTCTCCTATCCCTACCGCACGTATCCTGAGCTGGCCGAAAAACTCGACAAAGCGGCCAAGGATGCGGGAGTGGCCCTGGTCGGTACCGGCATTAATCCCGGGTTCGTCATGGACAAGTTGGTTGTGACCCTGGCCGCTGTCTCTCAGCGCATCGAGCACGCCAAGGCTCTGCGCATCGTCGATGCCTCCAAGCGCCGCCTGCCTTTGCAAAAGAAAATCGGGGCCGGCATGACCGTGGAAGAGTTTCGCGCCAAGGTAAAGGATGGCGTCATCAAGCACGTGGGCCTTCCCGAATCCGTCGCCATGGTAGCCGACAGCCTGGGTCTTCCCGTGGACGAAATCATCGAAACCATCGAGCCCAAAGTGGCTACCGAACTCGTCAAAACGGAATTCTTTACAGTCGAAGCGGGACAAGCCGCCGGCGTCCATCAAATCGCTCGCGGTCTTTCGGGCGGTAAGGAACTCATCTACATGGAACTTCAAATGTACGTCGGTGCGAAGGGTCCGTCCGATACCGTCGAACTCAAGGGCCATCCCAACATCAGCCTGGTCATTCCCGGCGGCTCTCATGGAGACATCGCCACTGCTTCCGTGGCCGTCAATTCCATTCCCGCGATTCTGGAAGCGCCCTCGGGCCTGCGCACTTCGCGCGATCTCCCCATCGGCTTTTTCTCGCCGAAGCCGCTCAAGTAGCTTCTCGCTCTAGAATCACACCTTGAAAGACGAAACGGGGCAGAAACCATCTGCCCCGACTTCGTTTTGCTCCATTTCAACGTTTTCAAGGTTTGCAGGACTCACGAATCACGGATCACGAGTCACTCGTTCAGCGGCCCGCCCAGCTACTTCTTCCAAAATTTCATTACTGCCGAATAATCCAGGTCTTCCTTCGCCTCGCCTTTCACGTAGTTATACACTTCCCGCGCCGCTGCCGTCGCCGGCAATGCCACTCCCAGTTGGTTCGCCAGGTCCAGCATCAACCCAAGGTCCTTGTGCATCAGCCGCAGCGGAAAGCTCGGCTTGTAGTCGCCCTTAACCATCAGCGGCGACTTCACATCCAGCACTCCGGAACGCGCCATGCTCGCCTGCATCACTTCCACGAGTTGCTCTCCGCGCAGCCCCGCCCGTGTGACCAGCGCCATCGCTTCCGCCATCGCTCCCACCTGCAACGCCAGGATCCCATTCATCGCCAGCTTGATCGTTTGCCCCGCTCCATTCGGCCCCAGGTGAAACCACTTCTTGCCCATCACCCCCAGGATTGGCTCCACTTCCTTCAGCGTCGCCGCGTCTCCCCCGATCATGAACACCAGGTTCCCCTCGCGCGCTCCCCAATCCCCGCCCGTCACCGGCGCATCCAAGAAGCGCACCTGCCGTTCCGCGCAAGCCGCGGCAATCTTCCGCACCAGTGCCGGGGAGATCGTGCTCGAATCAATGTAGATGCTTCCTGCCCGCAACCCTCCGAGCGCACCGTCGTTTTTCCCTTCATGGCCCCAAAGCACTTCTTCCAAGGCCGGCGGATCGCTCACCATCGTCAGCAGAATTTCCGCCTCCGCTGCCGCTTCCCTTGGAGTCTTGGCCAGCTTCGCGCCCGCCGACACCAATTCCTGCGCCCGTGATGCCGTGCGGTTCCATACAGTCAGCGCGTGGCCCGCCTTCAAAAGGTTCATGCCCATCGGGCGGCCCATCAGCCCAAGTCCGATCAAACCAATTTTTCGTGGAGTCGAAGCAACGCTCACAGAATTCCTCCCGGCGCAGGCTGTGCTCTTCCAAACCGCGCCAATGCCAAAAATTGTAGCTGATTCTTTGATGTTGTGTGGGAAAGCTCTGTGGTTCAGACAGTCTTCGGGCGCTGCCGTATTCGAAGCAGGGCGTTTGCGTCCGTCGGCACTTGCTCCGTGCCTGCGGCCGCCGCCCGGCGTATGGGAAGCTGCGGCGTTGCATCCCCAGCAGGCCGCGCTTCGGGGCCGCTCACTTCCTCAATGCGCTGCAGGTAGCCGTAAGGGATCTCCCAGCGAAAATAGCTTTGCTTGCCACGCTGCTCGATGTGCTGCTCCAAAAAAATGGACCGCCCGGAATCCGCCACGAATGTCCCTGACGCCGGCACAAGAATATCGCCTGCACGGTATTGCACAGTGACTCTGCGCCCCAGAAAATGCGAATAGCTGGCCATCCTCTACCAGTGTCAGAGGGGGTCACCAGAGGGTCAATAGTACGGACGGGCTGTTACGCGTGAATATGTGGAAAAGCGGCGGGAGAAATTTTGGGACGCACTACCAGGTCGGAGAACAACAGCAGCACCAGGGCGGAGCAAATTCCAAACGTCACGAACGCTGCAACCGTCGGCAAAGTCCATTGCGCTGTTTCACTTGCGTGTCTGCCGAACTGCGCCGCCACATAACCCGCCAGCACTCCCACAAACGAAGCCAGCACACGGCTGCCCCGGGAAACTTCCAGCTCCGCGTGGCACGCCGGGCAATCCAGCTCCAGCGATTTCGTCAAAATGAGCGTTCGCGGCACTTTTGCAAAGCACAACGGGCACGCATGATTTCCCATCGCCAATACTCCTTTCCTTCTCCTTCCACACTATCCCTAACGCAACACGTCCGCCAGCGCTGCTTCTGCGTATTTTCCTCGCATCGCAAAGGCACTCACCCATTGCAGTACGATTCGCACCATTTCGTTTCACCGACGATGATTCTTGACATTCTCCACGATCAAGGTACAGTCTCCCTTCCGTCTTGACGGACGGAATCTTTGGAGATCACATCATGCGAAACACCCTACTCCGCGTCCTTCTCTTATTCTTCTTTTTCGGGGCGCCGGGATATGGACAGGATCACAAGCCGGCCAGCAAATCCTACGTCTTGAAAGCGGCTCGTCTCTTTGATGGCAAGAGCAATTCCTTGCTTACCCCTGGCCTCATCGTGGTCACCGGCGGCAAGATCGCTGGTGTTGGCTCCGCCGCAAGCATCCCGGCAGGCGCTGAAGTCATCGATCTCGGCGATGCCACGCTTCTCCCGGGCTTCATTGACGCGCACACCCACCTCACCATGTCCTTTTCCAGCGATTTCCGCCAGGAGGAACTCGATCGCTTGCAGAAAACCATCGCAGAACAGGCCCTGGACGCCAGTGTCAACGCTCGCGTCACTTTGATGGCTGGTTTCACCACCGTTCGCGACGTCGGCTCCAGCGATTATCTCGATGTTGGCTTGCGCAACGCCATTCGCGCTGGTGTAGTTCCGGGACCCCGCATGCTTGTCACCGTGCACGCCTTGGGCTCCACGGGCGGGCATTGCGATTATCAGGGCGGCTACCGCCAGGGAATCTTTGGCCACGAGGCTGGCCCTCTGGATGGCGTGATCAACGGCGCCGATCAAGCTCGCTATGCGGTTCGCCTTGACCAGAAATACGGCGCTGACATCATCAAAGTCTGCGCCTCCGGCGGCGTGCTTTCCCCCACCGATGATGTGGATACGCCTCAGCTCACTCAGGAAGAACTTAACGCCATTGTGGATGAAGCTCATGCGCTGCGCCGCAAAACGGCCGCTCATGCCCACGGTGCGGAGGCCGCCAAACGCGCCATTCGCGCCGGGATTGATTCCATCGAACACGGCAGCTTCCTCGACGACGAAGCTCTCGACATGATGAAGCAGCGCGGCACTTATCTTGTTCCCACCCTAATGGCCATTCAGGGACTTCAGGAAATGTTCGATCGCGGCATCTACGTGCCCCCAGCCATCGCCGCCAAAGCCCATGCCGCTACCAACGCGGCTCACTCGACTTTCCAACGCGCCCTCGCCAAGGGCATCAAGATCGGTCTCGGCACCGACGCTGCCGTTTATCCTCATGGGCGAAACGCCGAGGAGTTTCACCAGATGGTTGACCTCGGCATGAAGCCCATCGATGCACTGAAAGCGGGCACTTCATCTGACGCCGATCTCCTCGGCTTGGCTGACAAGATCGGGACGCTCGAATCTGGCAAACTTGCGGATGTCGTCGCCGTCCCCGGTGATCCCTTGCAAAACATCCGCCAGACCGAACACGTCCTCTTTGTCATGAAAGAAGGCATCATCTACCGCAATGACCGCAACCCTGCATCTCACTAGCAGGAGCGAGGTGGCCTCATGAGCCAGCTATCCGTTGTACTCGCCACGGCCTTCGCTCACGAATATCGTTCCCGTGCCGCGGACCTCCATAAATGGGTCGATCCCCTCACCGACGAACAATTCTGGCGAAACCCTTTCCCCTTCGGCAACAGCATCGGCCACCTGGTCCTTCACCTCACCGGCAATCTCAGATACTACATTGGCGCTCAGGTAGCCAGGACCGGCTACATCCGCAATCGCGATCTCGAGTTCACCGAATTTCGCCGCCCCTCTAAATCAGAAGTACTCCACAAATTCGATGAGACCATCGCCATAGTCGTCGCTACCATCGAACATCAATCCGAGGCCGACTGGACCGCCGCATACACCGCCGAGCGTGAACCCGAGGCCCGCGATCGCTTCACGATTTTCTTGCGTTGCGCGTTGCGCCTCGCACCTCTACCACCACGTCGGCCAGATCAACCTTCTGAGCAGGGAACTCACACGTACTTAGTTTTGCTGATGCACACCCTCACGCCTCCAGCTTGAATCGCGTTGAGGCCAGCCGGTACAGCCGCCTCCAAACCAACCGGTTAATGAGCACCACCACCGTCGCCATGATCAGCGTCGAGGCCAGCAGCACGTTGAAATGGCCCGCATCGCTTGCGCTGCTGATTGTGCTGCCCAGCCCCGGCGCCTGCACAATTCGGCCCTGAAAATGAAAATATTCCGCGATGATGCTCGCGTTCCAGGCGCCGCCCGATGCCGTCACCATCCCCGTTACCAAATATGGAAAAATTCCCGGCAAAATCAGGTGCCGCCACCGGTCAAAAGAATCGAATCGGAAAATCTGCGCCACTTCCTTAAGATCCGTCGGAATCGCCATCGCTCCTGCAATCACGTTGAACAGGATGTACCACTGCGTGCCCAACAGCATCAGCAGCATCGCCGCGATCTCCACGCCTCCCCGCAGCCGGATCAGGACCAGCAGGATCACAGGGAAAAGCGCCGTCGCCGGAATTGACGCCGCCAATTGCACCAACGGCTGCATCAGCCTCGCTAACCGCGGGCTGAAACCGATCGCTACTCCCACCGGAATGGTCCACGCCGCGCCGATCAGCAGCGACAGATTCACGCGCAGAAACGTAATCCCCGCACTGCGCAGCAATTCGAAGTAATCTGCCAGGTGCAACTCCGCCAGCTCTCCAATGGTGCGATACACTCCGTAAACCAGCACAAGCGCCCCCAGCCCCGCGAATACCCAGCCTATCCATCGCCGTGAGCGCGCTACCTGTTGTGCCGCAATGGTTTCAGCCGCCCGCTTCGCCCCGCTGGCAAACTTCAGCGTCAACCAGTCCACCACCGGATGCAGCATTCGCCGGTACATCCGTATCAGGAACGATTCTCTGCGGATGAAGTTCAGAAGCGAATAGTGCGCGCTTCCGCTGCTTTCCACTTGTTCAAACTTGAATTTGTCCGCCCACATGATCACCGGCCGCCAGATCAGTTGGTCCATCAACACAATCACCGCGACCATGGCCCCGACACCCCACAACAACGCCCGTGTATTTCCGCTGCCTGCCGCGGTTTGCAAATACGATCCAAGCCCCGGCAAGCGAAAATCTTTATCACCCAACACAAACATTTCGCACGCCATCAGGAAGAACCACCCGCCCGCCACCGACATCATCGAATTCCATACCAGCCCGATGGTCGAAAACGGCAGATCCAGTTCCAGAAATCTCTGCCACCGGCTGAACCGGTAAATAATTGCTGCTTCCCGCAAATCTCGCGGAATTGTCTTCAACGAAGAATAAAAACTGAACGCGATGTTCCACACTTGCCCGGTAAAAATCAGGATGATCGATCCCAATTCCACTCCCAGTTGCCGGCTCGGAAACAGCGCCACCATCGCCAGCATCACACCCGGAAGAAAACTCAACACGGGAATGGATTGCAGGATATCCAGCAGCGGAATCAGCACGATCTCTGCCCGCTTCGATTTGGCTGCGATGTATCCGTACGCCAGCGCAAACACCAGGCTCAGCGCATACGCCACCAGTATCCGCACCAGCGAGTACATCGCATACAGGGGCAGACTTCTCGGGTCTTGCGAGATCTCCGCCTCCACTTTTACTGGGCCCAGCCATGACCGCCCGATCGAGTAAAGGCCGAAAATCACAGCGAACACGGAAACGAAGACCGCGATGTCAATCAGGAATCCCCACGCCCGGCGGGAACCCGTGGGCCGCGCTTCCACGGGTGGAAGCGGTGGTCTCTCGAGCTGCGGTAGAAGAGCGGAGGAGGGCACGGGAGGTTCAGGTCTCGGTGAGTGTCAATTTGCCGCTGGCCGCGTCGTAATCGAAAAGCTCGGCGTAACGTCCCCATTGGATAGCCGTTTCCAGTTGCCGCTGCGATTCCTCTGCGCTGAAGTGTTCGTCCAGCAAGTCCTGAAAGAACTCCGCCGGCAGCGTGCGGTTGGTCTTGGCTTTTAGCGCTTGTTCCATCTGCCGCAGCAGCGGCACGTGCGCCAGCACAGCCGCCCGGAATATCTTCTTGCGCTCCTGAATGTCGGCCTTTGCAAATGCCTCGCCGTCTGACGTTATGGTCGCGACGCCTTCATCCAACTTCAACATGCCCAGCAGCACCAGCGTCTCCACTGTGGGGAGCAGCGCATCTACTTCCAGGCTCAATTCGTCCGCAAGCGCATGGAGATTCGCACGTCCACCGTGGTCCACAAGAATCTCAAGCAGGCCCGTTATCCCCCCCGGCCGGGTGTGCGGCAGCATCAGCACGCGCTTCTTTTTTGCTGCCTCCAGTTCTTGTAGCTCCGCCGGCGTCGCCTCCGGATGATCCGGCCGCGTCAGCGCTCGATAAATCTGATCCACCAACTCCGCGAATTTCGGCTCCTTGTGCTCTCTCGGATGCGCCATCTCCACCGTGAATTCCGCGTGAATGTGCGCCGGATTTCGCCCCAGAACGATAATGCGATCCGCAAGAATCACAGCTTCTTCAATGTTGTGCGTCACGATGAAAATTGCCCGCGTCGGAATCTTGTTTCCCAGCCACAATTCCAGCAACTCGCCGCGCAGCGTCTCCGCCGTCAGCACGTCCAGCGCGGAGAACGGCTCGTCCATGAACAGCACTTCCGGTTCCACCACCAGCGCTCGCGCCACGCCCACGCGCTGTTTCATTCCTCCGCTGAGCTCTTTCGGGTATGCTGACTCGAATCCGTCCAGCCCCACTGCGTCAATAATCCGCAGCGCCCGCTTGTGTCTCTCGAACTCCGGCACGCCGCGCGCTTCCAGCGGCGCTTCCACGTTTTCAATCACCGTCATCCACGGAAACAGCGCAAAACTCTGGAACACGATCGAAACGTTCGGCGTCTCCCCCGCGACCGGCTGGCCATGCCAGTACACGCCGCCGTTCGATGTCGGCGAAAGACCCGTCAGCATTCGCAACATGGTCGATTTCCCGCATCCCGATGGCCCCAGCAATGCGATAATCTGTCCCGGATAAATCGCCAAGTCCGTCGGCGCGATCACCTGGATGCGTTGGCCATCCGGCTGCGGATAGAATTTTTCCAGCTTGCGCGCTTCAATGATGGGCTCGACACCTGTGATGACGCTGCTCATAATCGCGTGTATTATCTCTTAATTCGTTCGCGCTGGCATCCGATTCGCTCAGGCTCGCCTCGCACGTGCTTCTCCGGTTACAATTTCATGAATCCTCGATGACAGGCCATCCGCCATTTCCGCCGTTTCAAGCGAAGCCTCGAATTCCGGCATGGGCCATTGCCGCTGGCGTTTCCTTTTTGCTATCCGCCGCCATCGTCTTGCCCTTCCTCTGGCTGGGGAGCGCTTCGGGCCACGATTTCGGATTCCATGTGGGTTCCTGGCTAGACGCGGCCTTCCAATGGAAGGAGGGCGTAATCTTCCCGCGCTGGACCGCCTGGGCCAATTACGGCTTCGGCGAGCCTCGGTTCATCTTTTACCCGCCCCTTTCCTGGATTCTTGGTGGGGCACTCAGCCTGGCCTTCCACGGCATGTGGCTCCCTCTCTCTTTCATCGTTCTTGTTCAGACGTTCGCCGGCATCTCAGCCTTCTCTCTCCTTCGCCGTCTCGTCTGCGAGCGCGCCGCCATCCTTGGCGCCGCCTGTTACGTTATCAATCCCAATGCCTTCCTCCTTACCTATATCCGCAGCGACTTCGCCGAGCAGCTTGCTTGCGCCATTTTTCCCCTCTTGCTTCTAGCGGCTCTTCGGCTGACCAATCTTCTCGATCCACCTTCGCCCAAAAACTCAACGATTGTCTCTTTCGCCGTTGCTTTCGCCGCAGTTTGGCTCTCCAACGCTCCCGCCGGTGTCATCGCCAGTTATTCCCTGGCGCTTTTGTTCGCCTGGGCGGCAATCTCGCAGCGCTCCTGGAAGCTCGCTTTTCGCTGTGCCGACGGCCTCGCGCTGGGTTTTGGCATCGCCTGCTTTTATCTGATTCCCGCGGCTTACGAACAGCGTTGGGTCAACATCGCCCAGGCCCTAGCCAGCGGCCTTCTGCCTTCCGAGAATTTTCTCTATACCTACATCTCGGATGTCGAGCACGCCTGGTTCAATTGGATCGCTTCCTCCTGCGCCGTGCTCCTCATCCTTATTTGCGCCTTTTCCGCTTTGCTTTCTCGCCGCTTCGCCTCTTCCGCGGATTCCCGCGACCCGCGACGCAAAACCTGGCTCGCACTTCTCCTTCTGGCTGCCGCCGCCACCCTGCTTATGCTGCGCTTCAGTTCTCCGCTCTGGAGCATTTTGCCCAAACTTCGCTTCGTGCAATTTCCCTGGCGTTGGATGTCCATGGTCGCTCTTGTCGGCGCCTGTTTTCTCGCTGCGGCCTTCGAGCGCCGCCGCGCGTGGGTCTGGTTCGCCCTGCTACTCCTGCTTTCCGTTCCCCTCGCGAAGTTTCTGGTGGACAACACGTGGTGGGATACCGATGAAGTTCCCACTCTCCAGGAAGCCGTCACCGATGAATCCGGCTTTGACGGCACGGATGAATATGATCCCCTGGGCGATGATCACACGAACCTTCCCCTCGAGGCCCCGCCAACGAAAATCCTCCCTGCCGATCCCGACGACACCCAGGCTCCGGCCGCCAACGTTTTGATTGATAAATGGACCACCGAGGATAAATCCTTGCGCGTCGACTCTCCCGAACCCGCGCGCCTCGCCTTGCGCCTTCTCAACTACCCCGCCTGGCGCGTCAACGTAAATGGCAAACCCATCGTCCCCGAGCGCCTCGACAACTTTAATCAGATGGTCATCCCCATCGCCTCTGGACATTCCTCCATCCGCATCCGCTTTGCGCGCACCCCGGACCGCACCTTGGGTATACTCATTTCGATTTTCAGTGTCTTGCTGGCGGCTTTCTTGCTCTTCGCTGGTAGGATTCGCGGCCCCGCGCGCGCCTGATTTTCACGCTGCTCGTTCCGCTGACTGCCGCTTTAGCGCCGGTCCACCGACGGATGCCTTATATCTTGCCCCTGCACAATGTAGATTACGTCTTCCGCAATGTTTGTCGCGTGGTCGCCAATCCGCTCCAGGTTTTTCGCCACCAGGATCAGCTCGAATGCCGGAAAGACCACGCTCGAATCGCCCATCATGTACGTGAGCAGTTCGCGGAAAATCTGATCCCGGTAATGGTCCACCTGGTCGTCTGTCGCCATCACCTTCTGTGCCAGCTCTACATCCCTCCGCACCACCGCGTTCAACGCGTTCCTCACCTGCTCTTCCACCAATTCCGTCATCCGGGGCAGATCCACGTACGGCTTCACTCGCGGGTGCCGCAGGATGCGCAGCGCTCCCTGCGCGATGTTTACGGCCTGGTCCCCGATGCGTTCCAGGTCGTTGTTGATCCGCGAAACCGCCAGGACAAATCGCAGGTCCGCCGCCATCAATTGGTGCAGCGCCAGCAGTTGCACCACGCGGTCGTCCACTTCCAGTTGCAGCTCGTTGATGGCGTCTTCTTCGTCCAGTACACGCTTCGCCAGTTGTTCATCGGTGTCCAGCACCGCGTGCACCGCTTGGTGCACCGCGCGCTCCGCCAGGCTGCCCATCCACAGCAGCCGCTCTTTCAGTTCGCTCAAATCCTTTTCAAAATGACGTTCCATTGCGCCCTTCCGATAAGCATCTTATCTGCTTCCCCAGCCTGCTTAAACCAAAATCCCCCGGCTCTTCATCCGAAACGGCCCGTGATGTACGCTTCCGTCCTCGGATCGCTCGGCGTCGTGAACAGTTGTGGTGTCGGGCTGAACTCGATCATCTGCCCCGTCAGCAGGAATGCCGTGAAATCGCTCACGCGCGCCGCTTGCTGCATGTTGTGGGTTACGATCGTGATCGTTGTCAGGCTTTTCAACTCCACCAGCAATTCCTCGATCTTCGCCGTGCTGATCGGATCCAGCGCCGAACACGGCTCATCCAGCAAGAGCACTTCCGGCTCCACCGCCAGCGCCCGCGCGATGCAGAGCCGCTGCTGCTGCCCACCGGAAAGGTCGTACGCGGACTTGTGCAGGTGATCCTTCACCTCTTCCCACAACGCCGCGCGCCGCAAGCTTTTCTCCACCATCTCCGAGGTCGAGCCCTTTATGCCATTAATCCTCAGTCCATACGCTACGTTATCGAAGATCGATTTCGGAAATGGATTGGGCCTCTGGAACACCATGCCCACTCGCCGCCTCAGCGACGTCACGTCCTGTGCCAGAATGTTCTGCCCATCCAGCTGAATCTCTCCTTCCAGGCGCGAGGTATGTACCGTCTCGTGCATCCGGTTCATCGCTCTCAGCAGCGTTGATTTGCCGCAGCCCGATGGGCCGATCAGCGCCGTCACTCGCTTGTCGGCGATGCCGAGGTTGATGTCGAACAGGATCTGCTTGCTGCCGTAATGAAAATTGACCTTGGAAATCGTCATCCGCATCGGCAGCGGACCTGTCTCGCTGTGCGTTACTGATCCCGTGTTGGTTACGATATTCACGGATAGCCCCGGCTTTGATGACGCCTGCATGTTCATGACCTCGGCACCGCTATCCCGCGCGACAAGATTGTCCGGGCCAAAATATTGATGATCAGGATCAATCCCAGCAACACCAGCCCCGCCGCCCACGCCTGCCGGTGCCAATCGTCGTACGGCGATACCGCGTAAGTAAAGATCATCACTGGCAGCGACGCCGTCGGATGCACCCACCCCTGGCTCCAGAAGAGGTTCCCAAATGCCGTGAACAGCAGCGGAGCGGTCTCCCCCGCCACCCGCGCCAACGCCAGCAGGATTGCCGTCAGGATTCCCCGGTAAGCTGCCGGCACTACCACGCTCGCTATTGTCTTCCATTTGCTTGCCCCCAGCGCCATGGCCCCTTCCCGCAAATAGCGGGGCACCCCGTTCAGAAACTCTTCGGTGCTTCGCAGCGTGATGGGGATCATCATCAATCCAAGCGCAAACGCCCCCGCCAGCGTCGAAAAATCTTTGAACGGCAAGACCACCACGCTGTACGCAAATATCCCGATCACGATGGACGGCACGCCGTTCAGCAAGTCTGCCGCGTACCGTACCACCGAGGCCATGGCGCTCCCGCTAAACTCTGCCAGATAAATTCCCCCGAAGAACCCGATCGGTACCCCGAGCAGAGACGCGGCCATCAACAATTTCGCGCTTCCCACGATGGCGTTCGCCATTCCTCCGCCTGTTTCGCCTACCGGCCTGGGAAGTTGCGTAAAGAAGGCCCAGTTGATGGACTTGCCGCCATTGAAAACTAAATACCCCAAAATGAGGAAGAGGACGCTCACGGAAACAAGCGCGCACAACCCTGTCAGAGTCAGCATGAAGTTGCTGACAAACCGCCGCCACTTGATACGCGCACTCATTAAGTGGGTACCCCGCTGCCTTTTTGCGTCGTCACGACTATAAGTATGCGCGCCAGCCCGTTCAGGACGAACGTCATCAGGAAAAGCACCAGTCCTAATGCGATCAGGGATTGCGTATACAGGGCGCCCGTAGCCTCCGTAAATTGGTTCGCGATCACCGAAGCAATCGAATCTCCCGGGGAAAACAGCGAGGCGCTGATCGTCGGTACGTTCCCGATCACCATCGTCACTGCCATTGTTTCACCCAAGGCACGCGCCAGCGCCAGAAAGATCGAACCCAGGATGCCCGTCTTGGCAAACGGCACCACTACCTTCCACGTCGATTCCCAACGCGTTGAGCCCAGCGCCAGCGCGGCTTCCCGCTGGTCCCGTGGCACCGAAAGCAACACTTCCCGCGACACCGAGATGATGTACGGGATCACCATGATCGCCAGGACTATCCCCGCCGTCAGGAATCCCACGCCGTATGACGGCCCCTTGAAGAACGGCATAAAACCCAGCGGTTTGTTCAGCCCAGGGAAAATCACCGTCCGCATCAGCGGCACAATGATGAATACCCCCAGCAGCCCATAGATCACGCTCGGCACCGCTGCCAGCAGATCGATAAAGAATTGCAACGTATCCGAAATCCGGGGCGGCGCCAGCTCCGCCAGGAAAATCGCCGCTCCGATTCCCAAGGGCACGGCAATAAGTAACGCCAAAACGGAGGTCACCAGCGTCCCGTACATGAACGGCAGGGCTCCATACTGGTCGATATTCGGGTCCCACACTCGCGTCACGAAAAAGTGGAATCCAAATTTCGCTCGCGCCAGCGAAGAGTCGGTCCACAGTTCGTACACCAGCAGCAACGTAATCAGCACCACTGTCGCCGCAAAAACCATCGTGATCAGGCGCGCAATTTCGTCCCCGTCCCGCAGGCGCGACAGAAAAGAGCGCGAGCCCATCGCCGGGCCCGCGCTCGGAAGAGTTGTTTTTGCTGTCGTCACGTTCCTCGTTAGCTTGCTACTGGATGTTGTTGATCGCCTTCTTTTCTTTCTCGATCACTTCCTTCGGCAGCTTTGCGTAGTAGAGCCCTTCCGCATAGTTCTGCCCATCCGCCAGCATCCATGTCAGAAAGCCCTTGATGGCATCCCGTTTCGCAGTGTCCTGAATCTTTGCTGGAACCAGCAGCCACGTAAAGCTCGAGACCGGATAAGCCGTTTTTCCAGGCGCATTCGTGATGCTGACACGAAAGTCCTCCGGCATATCCTTCGCCGCACCGGCCGCGGCCGCGCTTACACTGGCGAGATCCGCCTTGATGAAATTCCCGCCGGAGTTCTTCACCGTGCCATAGGGTATCGTGTTTTGTATCGCGTATATCAGCTCGACGTATCCGATGGAGTTCGGCGTTTGCTTGATCAGACCCGTCACGCCTTCGTTGCCCTTCCCGCCAAGCCCCACCGGCCAGTTCACCGAAGTGTTCTTGCCCACCTTGCTCTTCCACTCGTCACTTATTTTCGAGAGATAGTCGGTCCAGATGTAAGTCGTGCCGCTGCCGTCGGATCGATGGATCACGATAATGTCCTGGGCCGGCAGATTCACGCCCTTATTCGCGCCCGCGATCGCCGGATCATTCCACTTTGTGACCTTGCCAAGGAAAATGCCGGCCAGGGCGTCGGGTGTGAAATTCAGTGCGCCGGTAATGCCCGGAATGTTGTATGTGGGAACGGCTGCTCCAAGAACCGTAGGAAAATGAAGGATAGCCGAACCGTGCTTGTCCTGGAACCCCTTCAACTGTTCGTCGTTCATCGGGCCATCGCTGGCGCCGAAGTCCACCGTTCCATCCGTTGCCTGCTTGATCCCGGCTCCCGATCCCACGGACTGGTAATTGAACTGAATGCTGGCGTTCTTCTTGTGGTATTCGTCAAACCATTTCGAATAAATTGGATTTGGGAACGATGCACCTGCCCCATTGATCAGCAGCGCATTTTGTCCCGCCCAGACCATCGCACCCAGAGCGAGGATCCCCACTGCTAATACTGCTAGTCGCTTCATGAGATTTTTCTCCCTGCGGATTTTAGCTTTGCCCGAGTACTCCTCAGATTGACCGTCCAATGTTACAGAATTGTTACATCTCCTCGTAAGTCTGTTAAAAATCCGAAATGTTTCTCCTTGCATTCATTAACTGCTCTGTTTTCCTTGCAGTTACGCCGCAGTCGTCTCCACGAAAAAAAGGGCAGCCCCGCGAAGAGCTGCCCTTCTGCCGTCCCCATTCACTGGGACGGGCCAATTATGCGAGTCTCTCTAGCTTATGGCAAGTAGTAGCGGAACGACGTCCACACCATGTTGTCCACGGCATGCGGACCGATGCCTGCAGTCGGGGCAGTTAGGCCGCCGGTTCCCGACCAGCCGGTCTTGTAGAAGTAGGAGTATTGGATACCCCACTGGAATTTCCCCTTGTCCCCCTGATAGAACTTATGCCAGAAGCCAAGGGAGCCTTCCCCGATGTAGCGCGTGTCTCCAACGCAGCTCCCTCCGGAGGGTGTGCCCACTGCGCTGGGAGCAACTTCCGTGGCGCAGGTGGAATTGTTGGCGGTCGGGTAGCCATAACCGCCGATTGCCGTGTCTGAGGTCTTCCAAGTGGTTACTGTTTCAGGAAGGATAATGAAGACTGGAACTCCGGCATCCGTACCAGTCAAAGTAACGTTGGTAGTGCTGGCGGTGCCGGTCACGGATTCGAAGCCACTATAAGCAGTGCGCGCTGCATATTCGCCGCCAACATAGGCGTAGAGATCGAACCTCGGCGTCACGTGCCACTCCGCTCTGCCCAGCCAATGCGCTCCGTGAATCAGGGCAAGCGTGCCGTCCGGACGAAGTGTTGCGTCAGGCAGTTGCGAGGATCCATACCGGCCGGTGCCATCGCCGTAGAAGACCTTCATGCCAAGGTCGAATTTCTTCGCAACCAGGGGTACGTCAAAGCTGGCTCCAAAGCCGCCGCCCGTCCTGGAATCGGTGTAAGCGCCGACCGCAGAGGGAGTCGTGTTGGTGCAACCACTAGGCGGTGTTAAGGCGCCTGCGCCTGACAATACGACACTGTTATAGGTGCCGGTGTAGGTAGTTTCATCGGGCGACGTATAGGTGACCGTAGTGGATGTGGGAGCTTGTACACTCACGACGGCGCAGGGATACACGCGATTCTGGAACGTGCTGAGAATTCCAAATACCTCGTAGTGGCCCCAGCCCGGATCCAGCGCCGCTTTGATGATGAAGTCCGGTGTTTTATTGATTGAATAACCGGTAGTGTCAAAGGCGTTGTACAAACCACTGCCATTACCCGGCGAGTCGTAGAACGTGTTTGTTGTCGTGGCGCCGCTCGTGGAAGTATAGGTGCTCGTTCCATGGGCGGTTACCGTTGTCTGAGGACCCTCCGCCGCAAATGCGATCGCGAACTTATCGCCGAAGTTTTTCGTGACGCGGAAGCCGTACTGTCGCGCCCAGGTGAAGCCCACGACGTACTGAGGATCGATCACCGCCGGCGTCCACTCATTCCGGTTGACGATCCCCGTCTTGTTCTCTGTGGCCAAGCTCCACATCTGGCCGCCCGTAAACGACCAGCCGCTGGCAAATTCCGCTCGCGCAAACAACTGCCGCTGACGCATCAGGTAGGAATTGCTCTGGCGGTTGTTGGAAGTCGTACCCGCGCCAAGGAAGTCCATCTCGTAGTAGCCGATAAGTTTCGCGTCGCCCACTTTGCCGTCGACCAACAGGGAGAGTCGCGACTGGCGGCCAGTCAGGTTCATTTCCGAAAGTTTCCCCGTCGCATTCGCCGCATAGGGAATGCCGTTAAACTGCGTGTTGATGTCCGCGCTTTCGGCTCGTTGCCGGTTCACGGTTTCTGCCGCGATGAATCCGCCCGGTGTGATGTTCACGCCCTTGAACCGGATCGTCGTCGGTCCCTTTTCCTCCGCATCACCCGAGCCCGCCTTAGCAGCCACGGCCGCATTCACCGCCGCCGCGTTGCTCGATGCCAGACTCGCCACGGAATTGTTCAGAGCCGTGGTCGTCGTCTTCACTTCCGCGGACGTCGCCACTGCTTCTGTCGCTTTCACGCTGGCATCGGCCGCCTTCGCGTTTGCGGAAGCTGCTGCCTCGCGCGCCGCTTCGATCTCACGGTCGCGCTTGGCCAACTCTTCCTTCAGCATCTGCAATTGTTCCTGCTGCGCCTGTAACGCCTGGCGCAATTCTTCCACTTCTGCTGCGATCTCCGCGCTCGTTTTGGCCGTCGCGGGTTTTGCCGTCGCCGCAGCCTTGGCCGGCTGCGCATCGGCGCCCTTCGGTGTGTCTTTCGGTGAATCAGCAAACGCCGGTCCCGAAAGTAGGAACAGCGACAACGTCAGTGATGCCAGTTTTTTCATTGCCTCTCTCTTTATCTCTCCAGATTTCAAACTTTAACCCTGGGAATAACAAGCCACCCCGGTTTCCGAAGTTAGTGGTCGCGTCTTACGCTCATGTCAATTCAGCATGAATAGTCTGTAACAATCGCCCGGCTGCCTCTGCAACCATCTTGTTTTCTATCGCTTGCCATAGATTCTGAAATTTCCTTGATGCTGTTGGTCTCCCCTCCTCACAGCTCCGTGCACATTGTGTCCTACGCCCACGCTTTGGGCTTTCTCTTCGCAAGTGGCAGCGCACGGCTCGGAACATGCCTATCGTTCGTGCCGCGTTGTCGCTTGCTTCTTTTCGATGTGGGAGGAGAAGGGGACCGGAGCCAGGGGTGCACCGGTCCCCGTGGTAGGGCTTGGATTGAAGATTAAACGCGTTGAGTCTCGCAGCCTGGAGTCACGCCCGAATGAAGCCCGTGTGAATTCTCGGTGACCTCCGAAGCCCCGCTGCTGTCTGTGTTCGGCTGATCCGGGCGCAGCGATAACCCTCGCCCGTGCCGCACATCCAGACCGCGCACCCAAAAAATAATGTCTTCGGCAATGTTCGTCGCGTGGTCCGCGATCCGTTCCAGGTGCCGCGTCGCCAGCACAAATTGCATCCCCGGACTCACCAGCGCAACATCCGTGGTCATGTGTTGCAGCAGGTTCTCGAAGATCCGGTCGCGGTATCGGTCCACCACGTCATCGCTCTCCAGAACTTGCGTCGCCATCTCCGCGTTCCGGAAGATCAGCGCGCCCAGGCTCCGGCTTACCATGGCCCGCACCGCTTCCACCATCGGCCCCAGCTCTTCCGGCGGCTGCGCTCCCTGCATTTCTCGCAGCGTGATCACGCGCTCCGCAAGATTTACCGCGATGTCTCCGATGCGTTCCAGGTCGTTGGTAATTTTCAGCGCGGCCACAATCAGGCGCATCTCGTCATCGTTGAACGAGCCCCGCCGCAACAGCCGTATGGCGTGCTCGTCAATCATGATTTCCATTTCATTGATGCGCGGCTCCAGCAGGAACACCTCGCCCGGCAGTGCCGTCGTACGCTGGTTGTCAAACCCCACGATCGCATCCAGCGCGCGGTTCATTGCCGTTTCCACAACCCGCGCCATCGAAATGAGGTAGTTGACCAGCGTGTCATACAGCACCACTTCGGTCAGTCCGGCTGCTGTCGCCATTCTTGCCTCCGCGGTGGAAGCTCGCCCTGCACACTTCCACACGCTGTCAGGAAGCGTGTCTGACGAAGGTTACCCGTTGTTTACAGCCTCATGAATAGCCCGGGAAGAAAATGCTAGGAACTCGAATGCAGGTTTCCTCGAGCAGCTCGCGCGATCCCCGCCATGGAGGCCGCCGCCCGGGCCCCCGCCCGCTCCGCATCAAACACCGGCACGCTCACGTGGAACTTCGATCCAACACCCACTTCGCTCTCCACCCAGATGCGCCCGCCGTGTCCTTCCGTCAGATGTTTGGCGATGGACAACCCGAGCCCCGTGCCCCCAGCTTCTCGCGAGCGCGCCACGTCCACACGGTAAAACCGCTCGAAAATTCGCGGCTGGTCCGCTTGCGGAATGCCGATGCCCGTGTCCGCCACCGTGAAGATTACTTCGTCGTTCTTGGCCTCTGCGCTCAACACAATCTTCCCGCCCGGCAAGGTGTACTGAATCGCGTTGTCCAGCAGGTTTTGCAGCACTTCTTGCAACCGCCGCGCATCGGCGGATACGTTTGGCAGCCCCCCCGGCACTTCCAGCGAAAGATTCAGTTCCTTTTCCGCCGCTCGGTGCCGCGCTGTTTCATAGCAGGATTCCACCAGTTGCGCCACGCTGACCGGCCGCAACTCCAACTCCAGCCTCTCTGCATCCATTTGCGACAATTTCAGCAGGTCTTCCGTAAGCCGTGCCAGCCGCCGCGCGTGTTCCAGGATGATCCCCAGAAAACGGTCGCGGTTTTGCGGGTCGTCCATCGCTCCCGCCAGCAGCGTCTCCGCGAATCCTTGAATCGCCGTCAACGGCGTACGGAACTCATGCGACACATTCGCCACAAAGTCGCGCCGGATTCGCTCTAATTTCCGCAAATCCGTGATGTCGTGCAGCACGATCACCGCGCCTGACGTCTCTCCCGCGCGCACCGATGCCACCGTGGCCGCAAAAAAATGTTGCCGCAGCGTGCCCGTCGCGATTTCCGCCTCCACTCGCGGCTCCCCGGCCAGAACGCGGCGCACCGCTTCGATCAACTCCGTCTGCCGCACCACTTCCAGCAGCGCGCTTCCCTCCACCGGCGGCACCTCCAGCCCCAGAATCGATGCGAAGCCTGGATTCGCGAACACCAGGTGCTCTGCCCCGTTCACCACGGCCACGCCTTCCACCATCGAGCCCAGGATCGCCGACGACAAATTGCGCTCCTCCGTCAACGTCCGGATCGTCCGGTCCATTCGCGCCGCCGTCTGGTTCAGCGATTGTCCCAGCGCCTCCAGCGTGTCTCCCGTGCCATCCGAGGCAAGCGGCCGGAAATCTCCTTCGGCCACGCGCCGCGAGAATTCTCTCAGCCGCTCCACGCGATCCGTGAACGACCGCGACACCAGCAGCGATATCGCGCCCGCGATGATCAGGATCAGCAGCGACCATTGCCACAGCCCTCTCCGGAATCTTTCCAATGTCTCGTCAACCGCTTCCAGTGGCAGCGCCAAGCGCACCACCACCGGCACATTGCCCGCCACATAATGGCGCTCCGCGTAGTACAACAGCGGCTGCTTGACCGAAACACTCGTGCGCGCGGACCTGCCTTCGCCCTGCTGAAACGCCTCCAGCACCTCCGGACGCTCCGCGTGCGACTCCATGGTCTTCGTTTCGGATTGCGAATCGGCAATCACTTGCCCCTCCGCCGTGATTACGCTGATTCGCGCGCCGCTCTTCGCGGCATTCGCCACCCAACGATTGAGCCGGGCGACATCCTCGGGGGTTTCTGGGGGAACGCTGGAGAAGTGCAACTCGTCGAAGGGAAGGACCCGCGCCAGGGCCTTCATCTGGTTATAGCCGTCGTCCTGGTAGCTGCCTCGCAGGGCTCGTTCGGCGAGGAAATCCAGCGTGAGCAATACGCTCAGCAGGAGCGCCAGAAACGTCAGCGCGAGTTTCCAAAATAGTTTACGCTGCACGTGTTTCGAACAAGTAGCCCGCGCCACGCACCGTCTTCAGGTGCAGCGGGTTCTCCGGATCTGTTTCAATCTTTTCCCGCAACCGCCGCACATACACGTCCACGCTCCGCGGCGTCACGAAGCGGTCCGTGCCCCACACGGCATCCAGCAATTGATCCCGCGTAAACACGCGATTCGGCCGCGATGCCAGATAATACAGCAGACGGAATTCCAGCGTGCTCAGTGGCACTGCCTTACCGGACTGGCTCACCCGATACGATGCCGGATCAATCGCCAGTTTGCCCACCTCTATAATTCGCGGTGATTCTGCGGGCGGCTCCGCCCGCCGCAACAGCGCCTTTACACGCGCAATCAACTCGCGCGGGCTGAACGGCTTCGTCACGTAATCGTCCGCGCCCATCTCCAGTCCCACGACGCGGTCGGCTTCGTCGCCCCTCGCCGTCAACATCAGGATGGGCAGCCGGTTCAGCGATTCGTCCTTGCGCACTTCCCGGCAAATTTCCAGCCCCGATATCTTCGGCAGCATCAGGTCCAATAGAAGAAGGTCCGGCGGCGTCTTCTTCAGCGCGGACAACCCAGCGGTGCCATCCAGCGCCGCGTTCACCTGAAACCCTTCATTGGCAAGGTTGTAGCGCACCAGTTCGACGATATCTCGGTCGTCTTCAATGATTAGGACGCGTTTCATGCACAGCTCTCGCGCCTTGGTTCGCATCGGCGGTAGTGTACCGTACTGCATCGCATAACGATAGGCATCGGAATGAATAGGCGCTCCCGTCACTTTCAAGAATCCGTTTTATTCTGGCAGGCTCACTACTTCCCTTGGTAACGGTCCCGTAACATTCAGATGAATGCCCTGTTAACGCGAAATCTCCCATTTTCGCTCGCTTGATGCTCGACCCCACTTCGCGGAAAGGAGTTTGTGCACAGAACTCATTGTAACGGAATGTGAGAGTAGAAGATGGCAAGGGAAGGACAAGACGGGAGTCGAGGACCGGTGCGCCAGTCCTCGATCCTTGTAAAGCGGTTGCATGCGATGAAGCTGTTGTTTGCTGGATCAGCGTCCCAGCCAGTAGGCCATGGTCTTCACCATGGTGCCATTGGCGTCGTCATCTTTGGCGGCCCACACGTACGCGCCACCAAGTCCCCCGGGGACTTTCGCCTGGATGTAGATCATCTTCAGTGTCACGCTGAAGGGATCGTCGTAGGTATAAAAAGTTTCCGTTGTGGGATCGTAGAGCCATGAGGCAATTCGTAGCGGATCAAAATAGCGGTTGTATCCGTTGGCAGTCAGAGTAGAAAGGGTTGCGTAAGTAGCGACCCCCGGGGTCAACAGCGTGTCGCAACCGGGAGTGTTCCCGCTGAGATCGGGGCACAAACCCGTGCCATTCGCCAGAAGCACGGGTGAGGGTCCCGTGGAATTCTGGTACAAGCCGTGCTCTACGTTGGGCACTCCAGTCCAGCCAGCACCGTAGAGAGGCACGCCCATGGTGTACTTTGAAGGCGGAACCCCAGCCTCCAGATACGCGTCGACGGTCGCATTGATATCGAGGTTCTGGCCGAAGTTGGGATCCTGCTTGGAGTCAAAGAGGGGCGAGGCGTGATTGGTCTGCGTGTCCCAAGATCCAGCATAGTTGTAGCCATCAATGGTGATGAAATCAACGAGCTTGGCGGTCTTGCGGAGGTCAATGTTGACGTAGTTTTGCGCGCCAGCCGGCCCGTCGAACGTCAGTAGATACTTCTTGCCAGTGGTTGCGGAAAGCTCGTCGAGTTGTGTGCGGAACTCCTGGAGCAGCAGAGTAAAGTTCTCCTTGTCGGTGGCCGTCGGGAATTCCCAATCAATATTGAAGCCGTCGAAGAGGCCCGGAGCGGTGATTGGGCCGTTCCAGTCGCTGCCCACGTTGCCCACAATGAACATGTTGATGCAGGAAGCAGCGAGGGCCTGGCGTCCTGCCTCGGTGCTGGCGGCCAGCGAAAAGGCGGCCGTATTGGCGCCAGATGCGCCACCAATCGAAATCAGCGTCTTCAAATTGGGGTGAAGCTGCTTGAGCTTGAGGATTTCAGCGAAATTGCCATACAGCGGCCAGGTATCGGGGATTCCGCCAACCGGCGTAAGGTAGGGAGTCTCGAAGTCGGCCCAGGCGTCCGCGATGACGCAGGTATCCGTGGTTGGGTCTGTACTAGAAGCGCTAACATCTGCGAACGCGTAGATGAGGTGAGAGAGCTTCGCGGCGGAGCCGTTGCTCTCCAGATTTGCAAGGCCATACCCCGAGTAGTAGATGCTCCACTCCTCGAAATAGGCTCCGAGAATCTTGGCGTCTTTGGGGTCATTGGCGAAAGCTGGGCCGCATGACAGGGCCAACACCAGCGCAGTGACCAACAAAACGGCGACGTAACCTGACGTAACACGATGTCTTGCTAATTTCATGGGATTTTCTCCTGGCGTGAACGGGGACGCGGCCAGAGTATAGTCCCGTGCCTTTGCCCGCGCAATACAAATCGTCCCTATTCAAACGATTTTATAGAAGGCCCAGCCGGGTGCCCCAGGTTTGATTTTTTGCCTCAGTCTTGGGGTCGCTCCAATTCACCGTTTACTCACTCCGGCTGATTAGGTGACAGCGTCGGTTCCCGCGACCGAATAAACGTGGTTGCGCTAAAGTTTACCGGCCGAACAGCCGCGCATGAAACTCCAGCGAAGCCGGCAGGTGCTCCGCAAAGTAGTTCACATCGTGCCGCCCGGAATACAAATGATATTCGTGGGCAATGTGCCGCGCGGTCAGAACTTTGTCCAGCGCCGCTGCCCCCGCCTCGAAGCCGTAATCATCCTGATCCCCGCAATCGAAATAAATCTTCAACCCCGCCAGATTCGCGGTCCGCGCCAGCGCTATCGGGCTTTCCTGATTCCAGTAAGCCGCATCCGGCGGATTGCCAAACACGCCCCCAAACATGTTCGCCCGCTGCGGCTGATTGCCTCGCGCTGCCGCTCCGCCGAGAAACGCCGGCAATTTCTCAATCAGCGCGGCGCTGTGCGCGCTGGCCGCGGAAAACAGTTGCGGATGCCGGAACGCCAGATGCAACGCGCCGTAACCGCCCATCGAAATCCCCGAAATCGCGCGGTTCGCGCGTCCCGGCAAAACGCGGTAACGCTTCTCGATGAACGGGAAGAATTCCTGCACCAGGAAATCTTCGTACCGTTCCTTGCCATCCTTTGCGTTGATGTAGAAGCTCGCGCGGCCTTCCGGCGTGGCGATCAGGAAATCCGGCAGCGCGCCCTTCTCCCGCAGGTCTTCCACCAGGTTCCATTCGCCGGAATGAATGAAGAACTGTTCGTTGTCGCCAAGTCCGTGCAACAAATAAAGGATGGGAAAATGCCGCGCCTTGTCCGCATCAAACGAAGGAGGCAACATCACGCAATAAGCCACCGCGCGATGCACGAATTTGCTGGGCAGGGAATTGCATTCGACGCGGCCGGTCGCCGCCTGCAACGCGGCGGGCAACCACAGGAGAAAGACGATGCATATGAGCCAGCGCAAGCGAGCAAGAGCACGCGGCTTGCTACTCATAACGCAGCGCGTCAACCGGATTGAGCTTGGCGGCACGCGAAGCGGGATAAAGTCCCGCGGCCAGGCTCACGCCGACGGCAATTGCAATTGCCAGAATCACCAACCACCACGGCACGAAAGTGAGTTCAATGGGATTCAGGCTTTGCCGCTTCAGATAGATGTTGAGGCCAAGCGTGATCGCGCGCCCCAGTAACCAGCCAAAGAACACGCCGAGGAATCCACCGAACAATCCCATCACACCGGCTTCGACGAAGAAGAGTTGCTGGATGTCGGAATCCGCCGCCCCCAGCGCCTTCAGCACACCGATTTCGCGCCGCCGCTCCAGAATCGCCATCACCAGCGTGTTCACAATCCCCAGCGTCGCCACGGCAAGAGCGAGACTACCGAGAATCACAAGCAGCGAATCGAAAACTTTGAAAAACGTTTGCAACGATTTCGAGGCATCGAGCAAGGAAAATGCCCCAAAACCCATCGCCTTGATCGAGGCCTCCAGCGCGTCCACTTGCGAGGGTGACTTGGCGCGCACGGAAAGGGAAGCATAAGTCGTTTTGTTGGTGGAATTGTCGCGCACAATGTCGCGCAAATCGTTTACCTGCGCGGCGCGCAACGTAGATGCTGTCGCCAGCGGCATCAGCAATCTGGCGTTGCCGATGCCGCCATATCCTGCGGCGGGCTCCGTCTCCACAATGCCCACAATTTTCAGCCGCAGTTCCTTCGGCACAACCGAAAACCCGCCGGAAGGCTCGCCTACCGGATTGGAGGAATCATCGTTTGCCGGAAGCGTCTGGCGTTCCGCGTAACGCAAGACCAGGTCCTGTCCAACCAGTGATGCGGGTTTATCCGAAAGGTCCTTAGCGAACTCAATTTGCAGGATCGCTTCGTTGGCGGTTGGCGAAGTAAAGAACTTGCCCTGCATGCCATCAAAAGAACCTGAATTGCGCGAAGATTCCGGCATTCCGGCCACGACCGTGGCAAACGGTTTGTCGTTAAAGCGCACCTCAGTGAAGAAGCGCACCTGCGGGTAGACTTCAATCACGTTCGGGAGTTTTTCGATCTCCTTGCGGACATCGTCGTCCAAGGCGCGTGGTGGCTTGTCGGATGTGGTTTGACGTTGCGGGCGTCCCATGCCATGAAAGTTGTTTTTGGGCGTGACGAAAATTGTGTCAAACAGGCCGCTCTGCGAAAGCCGCTTGGAAGCCAGTTCCTGTAGACCCACGCCGATCGACGATATCGCCACAAGGGAAGCCACTCCTACCGCCACGCCAAGTGTCGTCAGAGTGTTCCGCAGAATCGCCTCGCGAAGATTGCGGAACGCGAGATCTGCCAGGTCGCGAGGTTTCATTGCGCGGCCTCTTTCACGGTTTCCGTGGCCGACAAAAGCTTGCCGTCTCCCATGATGGCCAACCGGCCCGCATACCGCTCCGCCAACGGCCGTTCGTGCGTCACCATCACAATCGTCATTCCAAGTTGCTGTTGCACCTCGCGCAGCAGCGACAGAATGGCCTCGCCGGTCGCTGAATCGAGGTTCCCCGTTGGCTCGTCCGCCAGCAAAATCTTCGGCCGGTTCACCAGCGCGCGCGCGATGGCCACACGTTGCTGCTCACCGCCGGAAAGCTGAGCAGGACGGTGCCCCAACCGGTGCGTCAGCCGCACGCGTTCCAGCGCCTCACGCACACGCGCTGGCCGCTCTTCGCGTTCCACCTCCGCAAGGCGCAACGGAAGCTCGACGTTTTCTTCCAGTGTCATGCGCGGCAGCAGGTTGAACGATTGGAAGATCATGCCGATGGTGTTGCAGCGGTAGCGCGCCAGTTCCAGACTCGTGAGCTGCGCAAGATTCTGCCCTTGCGATTTGATCGAGCCCGAAGTTGGCCGGTCCAGCCCTGCGATGAGATTCAGGAGCGTGGATTTGCCCGACCCGGAAGAACCCAGCAACGCCAGAAATTCGTTGCGGGCAATGGAAAGCGAAACGTCGTTCACGGCCTGAATCGTAGCTTCGCCCATGGTGTACTGGCGGGAGACGTGTTCCAGTTGGATGGCGGTTTCGGCGTGGGGCATGGCGGGGTTGGTCATGGAGTGGTCAATGGGTCCGGTCAAAGAATGATACGCCGGAAAGGGGGCAAACATTTCACCCCATTTTGGATGCGGCAAAACGAGTGGAAGTTGGGGGCGCAAATGGCTACTCAATTTCACCGTCATGGAAGCGACCGGCGGAGGAGAGTAGGTCAATTAGTCGCGGCACGCACCACCCAGCCCACCAATATATTCAGCGGGCGGCGGCCTGCGTCGGGGCGGCGGCAATCTCCCGGAAGCTAAAGTGCATGGTAAGTCCGGCTACCGGATGATCGTCGGCTTCTGCATAGGGATAAATGAAATAGTTCAGCGGCGGGCCCTTCTGTGCCGGCGATAGCACGATGTCGCGCCCATAGGTGAAGAAAACGCGGTTGGCGTCAAGCGCGCCGAAAAAATAGTCGTGTTTGGCGGGATTCTTCCACGCTTCGCTGGCATCCACGGGAATCCAGCCCGCCCCATTCAAATAAAATTCGGCCCAGCAGTGGTAGCCGGGGATATCGCCCTCGGTTTTGCCCTCGGGAATCGGAAAGCCGATTTCAAACCGCGCGGGAATTCCGGCCGCGCGCATCATGCCGATGAAGAGCGAATGGAAGTCCGTGCAATTTCCGCGTTTCGACGTGCAGGCCCACACGGCGTCGCCGCGCCCCCATCCTTCCCCGGACTTGTCGTAGCGCATCGTCGCCACCACATAATCGTAGATGTGGTGCGCCTTTTGCATGGGCGTGGTGTCGTCCACCGTCTGTTCCCGCGCAAGCTGCGCGATGGTGTCGTTCAGCGGTACCAGCCGGTCCGGCTGCAGGTAGCGTGTCAACATCGAGTCACTCGCCGGTGGCGTGCCCGTAGAGCTGGTGAGGGAGGCGGCTCGCACATCGACCGCATGCTCCGATCGGTGCACGCGAAAACGCAACGTTACCTCGTACCCGGCCGCGGCCTCCGCTAGCGTCGGCGTAAACATCGCAAAGGAATTATGGTATTCCGCGTCGTGCCCTTCGCTGTGCTGCACGGTGCTCTCAATTCGCAGGTCGCGTATGGATTGATAGGCATCACTCGGAGGCAGCGGAATCCAAAGATGAGCGGCGCGCGCCCCCGCGTCCGCCGGAACATGTACTTGGCACGTGAATTCGAAGGAGCGTTGAGTCTGCGCCGGGGCTCCTCCGCCCCACGCCGCGATTCGTACCAGCAACGAAGTTCCCAGCAAAATTAGCGCAACACTTACAATGTTACGGCGTGACCGTGTCATAAACTTGTCGGCTCCCTTCCTTCGATTATCTTGTTATTGAAATCGGTACAGAACAGCCGCAGGCGACGCTCATTGCCTGCGTGTGTAGTGAAACGTATTGGAGTAGCTTTTGCCCTCACCGGTTACGCCCCAGACTTGCGTCAGATGATCCCGGTCCTCAATGGTCATGCTCAGCCCTACCATGTGTACTTCGTTCGCGCTCTTCAGCCCGGAGATGCGCACGAAATTGAACTCATACTTCCCATTGGCAGCGGTGATGGGAGCCGTCTGCATGATCGGCTGGTTGCCCTCCGAACAGAAGTGCGTCACCACGATGCGGTCGTCATCGAGGGTGTACATGGTGACCATTTCCGATTGACCTTCGGGCTTCAGGCGCTCCATCAGGACACTACCTGCAGCCACGACTTCGTAGCTTAGTTTCGCCGCAGCCCCGCGCGTGCTCTTCCCCTCCCACTCCCCCACCAGCGTCTTCAGTTGCTCGAACGCCGCTACAGGCTGGGAAACGGGACGTGTCCGTGCCGCCATCGTCATGACAAGGACCAGGGAGAGACACGACCCAAGAAGTATGCGGGGGCGCAACATGTCAACCTCCAGGAAGCGCTCCGGGAAAGGAGGAGCGGGAAGCCCGATTCGCGAGCGAAACCAGTCCGAAAGTGTGACGTAGATTGCGGATCAAGTCGAGGAGGATTGCTGCCTCAAACTGCCCGGGCGGAAGGCCAAAGTGGCACCTCTAGAATCGCCCTAAGGAGCTCGCGCTCAATTGCTCAGATGTCAGTCCAACCCTGCTCACTTGTTCCGGACATACGTAATCGTTTCCACCATCGATTTCCCGTGGTCATCAAACGTCCACACCTGCTTCAGGTGGTCCTTATCCGGAATCGTTACCGAGAGCGCCACCATGTGACCCTCATCCGGCGTTTTCGTCCCGGAGACGCGCACGAAACTGAAATCATACTTTCCCGCCGCCGCGGTGACTGCAGGCGTTTGCATCGTCGGCTGGTTTCCCGCGGAGCAATAGTGCGTCACCACGATGTGGTCGCCGTCCAGCGAGTACATGGTGATCATTTCCGATGCATCGGCGCTGTGCAGGCGTTCCATTAGCGCGCTTCCATTGGAGACGACTTGATACGTCACATGCACCTTGGAACCCTGTGTATTCGCTCCTTCCCATTCTCCCGCGAGCGATTTCAATTGATCAAACGCGGGCGTGGAGCGTGCGGGAGGGTGCATCTCCTGAGCCGCAACAAAAACGCTCAGCGACAAACAGCCAAACAACAATCTGAGGGTGCGCAGACGGTGCATGGGAATCCTCCTTGAAGCGCGCCGGGCAGAGAGAAAGAAGGGGCCCGGCAAGCGTGATGGGCGAGAAGGATTTTCGCGCAACGCGGACTGGAAGTCGAGTGCAGAAATGTGCCTCCCTAGCTTCCTCACGGGCTCCATTCCGGGCCGCGGGCAGGTATTGCATGGGCCACGCAGACCGGCGGTAAGCCATTGACCAACGTGCAAAGCCCTACATACCATAGAAAAATGGCTGTGAAACCCATCATTGGCTCCTCGCTCGGCGCACTGGCATGTTTCGTCCTGCTGCTGGGCCTGGCAGGTTGCGAGGACGCCACCAAAAAGCCGGTGCAAGCGCGTTTTCCCGCCCTGAACCCGGCGCAAGTGGCCGCCGCGGTACCCGGCATCGGCGCGCTGCCACTCAGAGATTTGGCCTCGTATCCCATTGTTTCGCTGCAAGCGCCCGTTCCCGGCGGCATCGACTATCTGATTGAAAAGGTGAAGGAGAAATTCAGCTCCGGCGAAGCCAATTACAGGGCCGGCCACCTGGAGGCCGCGCGCCGCGATTTCGATGACGCCGTTGACTGGATGCTCGAGAGCGGCTACGACCCCAACAGTGATGCGCGCCTCAGCGAACTCTTCCATCAGGTCACTGACACCATTTATACCGAAGAGTTGCAGGCCTTCCGCGCCGGCGATGGTTTTAGCGAAGCTCCTGCCGTTCCCGCGGCCATTGACGAAGTGGCGGAACTGACTTTCCCCGTTGACCCCAAGTTGAAGGAGCGCGCCGAAGCCGCCGCCAAGAGCATCTCGCACGACCTGCCTCTCACTGTGAACGACACGGTGGTTTCTTACCTGAATTTTTTCCAGACCCCGCGCGGCCGCGCCATCGTCGAAAACGGCTTGCGCCGTTCCGGCAAGTACCAGACGATGATCGCCCGCGTGCTCGGCGAGGAAGGCGTGCCTCAGGATCTGATCTACCTGGCGCAAGCGGAAAGCGCCTTCCAGCCGCTGGCACTTTCTCGCGCGGGGGCCCGCGGCATCTGGCAATTTGTGCAGTGGCGCGGCAACGAGTACGGTTTGAAGCGCAGTTGGTGGGTGGACGAACGGCTGGATCCCGAAAAGGCCACGCGCGCCGCAGCCCAGCATCTTCGCGACCTTTACGGACTCTTTGGCGATTGGTATCTGGCCATCGCCGCCTACAATTGCGGTCCCGGCAACGTCCAGAAAGGCGTCGAGCGCACCGGCTACGCCGATTTCTGGGAGCTTTACAAACGCAATGTTCTCCCCCGCGAAACCAGGAATTACGTTCCCATCATTCTCGCTCTCACACTGATCGCAAAGGACGCCGCGCACTACGGCATCGCCGTGGAGTCCGACCCGCCGGAAGATTTCGACGTGATCAAGCCGGGCCGCGCCATCGACCTCCGCTTGGTGGCGGAGACGATCGACGTGGACGTGTCTATGCTGCGCGCTATGAATCCCTCGCTCCTCCGCATGGCTACACCAGAGGATCCCAATTTCGCCCTCTATCTCCCCAAGGGCACGTCAGAAAAGTTCTCCGCGGAGATCGCGGTCATTCCCCCGGACAAGTGGGTCAGTTGGCGCCGCCATCGCGTCGAGTCCGGCGATACGCTCACCTCCATCGCCAGGAAGTACCGCGTCACCCCGGCGGCCATTGCGGACGCCAATGACCTGGACCGCGGCGAATCCTTGACACCGGGGGAGAAGCTCATCATCCCCGCCACGCGCCCGCCCGAGGAGACCAAGAGCCGGCTGGTGCGGTACCGTGTGCGCAGAGGGGATACCCTGGAGGGCATCGCCGACCAGTTCAGCGTGACCGCGGCACAGGTCCGCAAGTGGAATGGCTTGAAGGCTCCAAGGGTCTCTCGCGGCATGGTGTTGCGCATCTATACCGTAGGCGGCGCCCCGGAAACGCGCACGGTGCGCAGTTCGGCCAGATCCAAAACCTCCCCTACGCATACTTCAGGCAAGACCCAGCAGTAGTCTCCGGCTGATTTCAGGGTTCACCGCTGTTGCCCTGTTTTGTGGCCCCGTGAGGCTTTCCGGGTGCCGCCGGTCACATCCTTTTGGTCCGGCCTTAACCTCCCAGGGACACCAGGGCCGGAAGTGCGCGAGAACTCTTGACATCCACGTTGGAGTGGGATAACAAATCGCAAGGACGGAGTGACTCATCTCCGGCTGGAGCAGCATGCCAGGAACATCGGGATAACAAGAGCCCCCAGGGGAGGAAAGTATGGATTTTGAGAAGGATAATTTTGAAGAGGATGATGAGCTGTCCCGGCTGGAAGAGGACGACGAGCTGGGTGGCGATGCCGAGGGCGTGATCGAGGAGCAGGAAGAGATCCTCTTGGCGGAAGAAGAACCCGCGGCGGAGCCCGGGGAAGAAGCCCCGGCAAAGCCCGCGCCCAAGGCTGCGCCCAAAAAGGCGGCGAAAAAACCCGCCAAGAAGGCGCCCAAAAAAGCGGCAAAAAAGGCTCCAAAAAAAGCCAAGAAGGCCAAGGCAAAGCCCAAGAAGGCCGCCAAGAAAGCCGGCAAGAAACGCCGCTAGAAGATCCGGCGCAAAGCTTGAATTCCAGGAAGCCCCGCTCTGCTTTCACGGGGCTTCTTTATTTCGTGCCGCTGCGGCGGGCGCCGCATTGGCACTGTTTTGCTGCCGTCTGGAACTTCGCCACCTGCCGCCAACGTGCCGTTTCGGAGCCCGGCTCGCGCCACAATGGAATCCCGCTGGCGTGGGACCCGCTCCCCGGTCTTGCCCAAGCCTGCAAGTACCGCTAAGATAAACGCGTATGTTGCGAGCCATGGAGCACATACGGCGGATGCGCGGTGGCGCGCAGGCGCACCTCATGCGGTGCTCGGACGGCAACTACTATGTCGTCAAATTCCAAAATAACCCGCAGCACCTGCGCGTTCTGGTAAATGAGCTGCTCGGTACACGCTTGGCATCTCGGCTCGGCTTGCCCACCACCCCCGTGGCCGTCGTCGAGGTCAGCCGGGAGCTGATCGCGTTGACCGAGGAACTGTGCATCGAATTGGCCCGCTCGCGCGCACCTTGCGCCGCGGGCCTGCAATTCGGCTCGCGCTATCCGGGCGATCCCCGCCGCCTTGTGCTGCACGATTTCCTTCCCGATGAAAAGTTGCGCGAGGTCAGCAACCTTCACGATTTTGCCGGCATGCTGGTGTTCGACAAATGGACTTGCAATACCAACGGGCGGCAGACGCTATTTTTTGAAGAGCAGGGCCCGCCACCGGCAACCGCTCCGGGCGGCCCTCCGGGAGAAACTCCTCACCCGGCCGGCAATGGCGCGCTTCCTTATCGCACGTTAATGATTGACCAGGGCTTTTGCTTCAACGCTGGCGAATGGAATTTCCCGGATGCGCCCCTGCGCGGCTTGTACGCGCGAAATCGCGTCTATGAAGGCGTCACCGGCATGCAATCCTTCGGCCCGTGGCTCGAGCGCCTGGAGCACCGCATCACCGAACGCGTGCTGGCCGACGTGGCCGGGGAGATTCCGCCGGAGTGGTACGCGGACGATTACGACGCCGTGATGCGGCTGCTGGAACAATTGCTGCGCAGAAGGACGCGCGTGCCGGAGCTATTGCTGTCGGCAAAATCGTCCAGCCGGCAACCATTTCCGTACTGGATACGTGATGAGTGATTCGTGACTGGTGACTCGTGACTCGTGAAAACCCAAGACCGGCTGGCGGTGATTTTCTTTCACAAGTCACGAATTACGAATCACGAGTCACGCAGTGGGGAGAAACTCGATGAGCACAGAGGTCAACGAAGCAAGAACAAACGAACGCGCCTGCGCCTATCGCGTGCTCCGCTACACACCCAATCTGGTGCGCGACGAGTGGGTCAATATCGGCGTGCTGGTCTTCGATCCGCAGAGCGGCGAGCGCCGCCTGCGCCTGATCGAGGAGCCTGAGGAATACGCGCGTGTCCGGCGTCTCCACCCCCAGGCGGACGAAGAACTTTTGCGGGCCTTGCGCGACGACCTGGAAAATCGCTTTGCGGGCGCCAGTGAATTTTTCCCCGGCAACAGCCAGGAGGCGGACAAAACGCCCGGCGCGGGAAACGGGCAGACGGCCTGGTTGCGGCTTTTGGGCAAGTGGGACGACACGCTCTCTAATGCCCTGCAGTTGGCGCCGCAAAAGGGCGTCTACGCCGACGACCTGGACGCGGAAACCGAACGGCTGTATGCCGACCACGTGGCCCCGGCGCGGGCTGCCGCCCGCGTGGGCGCGCCCGGCAGCCGCGGCGTCGTGCGCTCTTACTGTGCGCAGGTGCTGAAACAGGCGCGCCTCTGGGAACGCATGCAGAAGGGCGTGCGCGCGGAGGAGTTCACTTTTCCGGGCGATCCCATGCGCCTCGATTACGGTTACCGCCGTAACGGCACGCGCGGTTTCGTCCAGGCGCTCAGCGTGACGCGCGCCCCCGCCGATGCCAAATTGCTCGCCTACACCGTGGACCGCATCCGCGACAAGGTGCAGTCCAGCGAATTTACCGCCGTCACCGACGTCGTCCTGCTGGCCGAAAACGAACGTCACCGTTTCGTGCGCGACACTTTGCGCGATGCGGGCGTGGAGGCTGTGGCGATGGAAGGCTTCGCGGTGTGGACGGCGAGGATGCGCCCGATGATTCAGTGAACAGTTATCAGTAATCAGTAATCAGTTATCAGTCAGAGAAAGCTGGCCGGTTCGGGTGGCATCGGTCTGCGAGTTACAGCGGGGATACACCTGCCTCTTTACTGTTGCTTTCAGGGGGAAATATTCTGCGTTTCGGGATTTTGTCAGGCCGCGTGAAGCTCTGCCCACGTCAAACCGGGCTGGGCCGTGACTTCGTTCCGAGTGCTTCCCTCTTTACTGAAAACTGAGTACTTAAAACTGCTTCTCACACCACCGGCTCCGCCCAGTTCTCCAGCGTCTCTTTCACCTTGTGCAGGAACTGGTGCGCGATCGCTCCATCCACCACGCGGTGATCGTAGCTCAGCGTTACGTAGCACATCGAACGGATGGCGATGGAATCGTTGATCACCACCGGCCGCTTCTCGATGGCCCCCAGTCCCAGGATGCCGACGTTCGGCTGGCTGATCACCGGCAGGCCAAAAAGCCCGCCGAACACGCCCGGATTGGTGATGGAGAAGGTGCCCTCCTGCACCTCCTCGGGCTTCAACTTTTTCGAGCGGGCGCGCTCCGCCAGGTCATTCAGGTTGCGCTGGATGCCCAGCAGGTTCTTTTCGTCCGCGTTCTTCACCACCGGGACGATGAGGCCCCAGTCCAGCGCCACGGCGATGCCGATGTTGATCTCCTTGTGCAGCACCACATTCGTGCCATCCAGCGAGGAGTTCAGCGTGGGATAGGCGCGCAGGCCGGCGATCGCCGCCTTAACGAAAAAGGGCATGTATGTCAGCTTGGTCTCGAAACGCTTCTCGAATTCGTCCTTGGACTTGGCGCGAATGGCGGCAATCTTGCTCATGTCCACTTCATCCACGGAGTACACATGCGCCGAAACGTGCTTTGACGCCACCATGTGCTCGGCGATCTTCTGCCGCATCACGCTCAACGGGCGCACCTCGTAATTCCCGAAGTAGATGCGCTCCCGCGGAACTCCCACCTGCAACGCGGGAATAAACTGGCTTCCATGCGGTGCCGCCGCGCCGGGCTGGGCCACGGCAGCCAGAGGCGGCGGTGGAATAGCAGGGCGCGCTGAAGCCGGGGAACCCTCTGCCGGTGCTCCTGCGGGTGCTACGCCAGACGATGCCGCGATCACCGCTTCGATGTCCTGCTTGGTGATGCGCCCGCCGGCGCCGGTGCCTTCCATCGTGGAGAGGTCAACGCCATGTTCCTTGGCCATGCGCCGCACCAACGGCGAAGAATGGATGCGTTCCGCGGAAGCCGCTGGCACCGCAGGGGCCGCGGGTGCAGCCACCGGAGCGGGAGCTGGCGCTGGTGCTGCGGGCTTGCTTGCCACTGGAGCCGGGGCTGGCGCTGCAGGAAGCGGGGCAGGCTTTGCCGCAGGTGCCGCCGCAGGAGCTGGAGCAGTTGCCGCCGCCGATCCCGCTCCATCAATCACCGCTACAATCGTCTGGATGGGCACCGTCTGCCCTTCAGGCACCTTGATCTCTTTCAGCACGCCCGCCGAGGGCGAGGGAATTTCGGCGTCCACTTTATCGGTGGAAATCTCGAACAGCGGCTCGTCCCGCTCAATCTTATCGCCGGGTTTCTTCAGCCATTTGGTGATGGTCCCTTCAAAGATGCTTTCGCCCATCTGGGGCATGACCACGTCGACTGGCATTGCGGTACTCTCCTTGCTCTCTCGAAGACTGCCCACCGGGGCGCTCTTGGCCGGTAAAAGTTGAACCTTTCTAGTCTACTAGGAAAACCACCAGAACAAAAAGCGCGCGGCCTTCCCGCGATATTACGCTTCCGGTGGCCTTTCCCAGTTCATTTGGACGATCCCTGGCCCTTCACGATCGACTTGATAAAGTCGGTTTCCTCCACCCTGTACGGTTTCCCATCCGTCTGGAAAACATCGTGATGCCACTGCGCCAGCGGGCGCTCCGTGTACGGTTTCTGCCAGGAATCCCAGGGAAAGTACGTTTGCGTCTTACCGGCCACCAAACCCCAGTTGTACGCCGCCACGTGGTATTTTTTCGCCAGCGGCAATATTCCCTGGAACGTGCTGCCATTCCCCCGCGCCATGTATTCCGTGCAGAGAATCGGCCGGTGATAAGGCTGCAGCCACTTCACGCGCTTCTCGAACTCCTCGGGCTTGTCATAACTGTGAAACGAAATCACGTCGGAAAGTTCCAACTGGATTTTCTGGATCGCTCCGAGCTTTTCCGGCGATGACCAATCTTCCCAAAGCCCGCTGGTCAAGGGTTGTGTTGGCCCCGCAGCTCGCGCCCAGGCAAACGCCTTCGGCAGCATCGCCGCGACCAGGTTCCTCTTGTTCGCCACCTCTGTCTTTTCGTAACTGCCCTCGTTCGTGCCGCCCGGCTCGTTCCATATATCCCAACCCAACACGCGATCGTCGTGCGCGAATGCGCCGATCACTCCCTTCACGTACGCTTCCAGCCGCGGATATTGCGCCGGGTCCTGCAATGCAGCGGCTCCCGGGCTTTGCACCCAGCCGGAATTGTGCACGCCGGGCACTGGTGCATGCTGTTTCCCCAGTTTCGGATAAGGGTCCCAGCAGGAATCAAACAGCACAAACAGCGGCCGGATGTGGTGTTTCTTCGCGATGGTCAGGAATATATCTATACGCTTCTTGAAGCCCTCGGGGTCCTGTTGCCACAGCAGATCATGGAGGAACACGCGCATGGAGTTGAATCCCAGCGACTCCGCCCAGCCCAGCTCGAGATCAATGCGCTGCGGATCGAACGTCTCCGCCTGCCACATTTCCAGTTCGTTGATGGCGTTCGCGGGAATGTAATCGCTGCCTACCAGCCAGGGCTGCCTCGCGTACCACTCCTGTGCCTGCTGCTCGCTCCACCGCGGCGCCTGCGCCGTGCACGCCGTCGCCGCCCACAACATCGCAATTGCGCCGATCATGAAATTCCGCATCGCTACTCCTTTTCTGGAATTAATACTTCGCCAATTCCCTGGCCGTCGCGAATACCTTCTGCGCGTTCGGCAAAAACGCTGCTTCCAGCGTTGGCGCATACGGCACCGGCATGTCCAGCGAAGCTACCCGCAGCACTGGGCCGTCGAGATCGTGGAATGCTTTTTCGCACAGGATGGCCGCGATTTCACCGGCGATGCCGCCGGTCTTCGTGTCTTCGTGCACCACCAGGCATTTATTTGTCTTCTTCACCGACTGCAGGATCGTCTCTTCGTCCAGCGGCAGCAAGGTTCGCAGGTCGATGACTTCCGCCTCGATCCCTTCTTTCTCCAGCGCCGCCGCGGCTTCCAGTGAAGTGTGCATCATCGCCGCATAGGAAAGGATCGTCAGGTGTTTCCCTTCGCGCCGCACAATGGCCTTTCCGAGCGGCACGGTGTAATCCCCTGCGGGAATCTCTTCCTTGATGCGGCGGTACAGGAATTTGTGCTCGAAAAACAGCACCGGGTTGTTGTCGCGGATGCTGGCCTTCAGCAATCCTTTCGCATCGTACGGCGTCGAGGGGTACACCACCTTCAGTCCCGGCGTGTGCACGAAGTACATCTCCGGATTCGCCGAATGAAATGGCCCGCCATGCACGCCGCCGCCCGACGGCCCGCGAATCACCATCGGCGAGGGCGCGTTCCACAAGTAATGTCCCTTGGCCACGAAATTAGTGATCTGGTTGAACGCGCACAGAATGAAATCGATGAACTGCATTTCCGCGATCGGCCGCAGCCCCAGGTAGCTCATCCCGCAAGCCGCGCCGATGATGGCGCTTTCGCTGATGGGCGTATCAATCACGCGCTCCCAGCCGAATTTCTCCAGCAGCCCTTCGCTGGTCTTGAACGCGCCGCCGTATACGCCAACATCTTCACCGATCAGCACCACGGTGGGGTCCGCGGCCATTTCTTCAAACATGGCCTGCTTGATCGCTTCCAGAAAGGTGATCGCGGCCATGGTCAGCGCCCGCCTTTCCTGGCGCTCTTCGCGGCGGGTTTCTTGCCGGATTTCTTCGCTGTCCGCCCTTGCGGCTCTAGCGGCTCCTGTTCTTGCGGCACATCGCCAAAATGAATCGGCGCATTCTTGCCGGCGGAACTTTTCCCCCGCCCGAATCCTTCCACGGTCCACACCGGCTCGACGCAGCTCTTCGGAGGCATCACCTCGGCAATCGGCCGCTCCCATTTGGCGCGAATTTTGTGGCAATCATCCCCAGTACAGTACACCCCTCCATTGACGGTCTCAGCCGGCGGCATCGGCGAGTTCTCGGCAAACTCGCGGTCTTTCTCCAGGAGACTTGCCAGCTTCTCATCCATCTCTTTCTTGCTCTTTGCGTCCAGCAATTTCTCCTTCAGCAAGAAGGCCTCGTACAACGCAATGGGGTCGCGCTTCTCCCAATATTCACGCTGTTCTTTAGGAATATATTCGGCCGGATCGTGCTGCGCGTGCCCGCGCCGCCGGAACGTCTTCGCCTCAATCAGAATCGGCCCCTCGCCCGCCCGTGCGCGTTCCACCGCCTCTTTGGCTATGGTGTACACCTCTGCCACGTCGTTCCCATCCACGATGTAACTGGCAATGCCATAGGCTTTCGCGCGGTCCGCCAGATTTGCCAGCCGCACCTGCCGCTGTACTGGCGTGGAATAGGCCCACTGGTTGTTCTCCAAGACCAGCACAAATGGGGTCCGCTGCGAGGCCGCGAAATTCAGCCCTTCGTGAAACACGCCCGTGGAGCTGCCACCATCTCCGATCCACGTCATGGTCACGATCTTCTGCCCCAGGTATCTTCCCGCGATGGCCACGCCCGTCATCACCGGAATCAAGTCGCCCAGCATGGAGATTGGCGAAACGATGTGCAGATCCTCCAGATCCCCGAAGTGGCTTGTGCCGTCCCTGCCCTTCGTCGGCGAAGTGAATTTCGCCATGTGTTGCGTGAAAATATCGCGCGGCGGCACGCCCTTCACCAGCAGCGCCCCGATGTTGCGGATCATCGGGGCCAGCCAGTCGCGTTTTTCCAGCGCGTACGACGTCCCCACCGAAATCGCTTCCTGGCCCAGGCTGGAGTACAGCCCGCCGACAATTTTGTTCTGCCGGAACAGCCGCGTCATGGTTTCTTCGACCTCGCGGTTCAGGCGCATGTAGTAGTAGAGGTCGAGGTATTGTTGCGGCGTGAGTTTGCTTTTGCGGCGCGATTCGATGGCAGGCATAGTCGGCGGCTCTCCGGATGGCAGCCCGGTCACCTATGATAAATCGGAAGCCGCGCGACGCCTAATGCGGGAAAAGCTTATGGCCACAGGCTGAACCGGGGAGCGCGTTCGTGAGGAGCAACCCGCTCTCCGCCAACCAATTGAGCAGGTTTTGCAGGCTGGTTCGTTCAGGGTCTCTTCCCGTTGTTTTGCGCATATTTCTGGACCAGAACTAGAACCACATTCCAAACCAATATGGCGATGAGGAGCGAGAGCAGTATCGAAGAAAGCTGTTCGTGATTCTTCTCTATTAGGTATTGCCGGTCCCGCACAATCTTTTCGTAGGTTTCGTGCTTGCAGCTGGAATAGGAGATAGAAATGAATCCCATCAAGGCCGGGAAAATCAACCCGCAAGGAAAGAGTTTCTTCAGGACGGATGGGAAATGCCTCCCCGAGGCAGTCTCCACGAACTCGCCAAACGAGCGCCGCAGACAAAAATACACCAGCGTGCCGAGCATGATGGAGACGGCCGCGCCCGCGAAATAAGAAACAATCAAATATTGCTCATTGGTCATTTTTGATCTTCAGCGTGGCAATGAGGATGGTGACCACCACGACGTAGACGCCCGCCGTCAGGAGTGCCGATTGCATGCTGGATGACACGCCCTCGGCCACCTTCCAAACAAACTGCATGAAGTGAGAGCCAGCCGGCAGCTCGAAGGAGACTCCCACCGCGACGGAGAGCGCGGAGAGAAACAGGACCAGAAGGAACGATCGCAAATAAAAAGTCACGCCGCTGGGCTGCTTGACGGTGTGTTCGAGCAGTTCGCGCAGGCTGTCGCGCAGCAGAAGAAACAAGATGGTTGGCACGGCCATCGAAAGTATAAGCAAAACCAGAAAAGCGCCTACATCAGGGCTCATTCTCTCCTCCTTGCAGCTGGCAGCGAACACTCAATCGCGCCCGCTGACGGCTTTTCCTGGGGATGAGTTCCTGGCGCGAGCATATCACTTCCGCTTTGCTTCAACACTCGGCGGCTTTACAAACTTCCTACAACGAAATGGGGACTCTCTCCTCAAATCCGGAGAGAGAGGAGGCAAGTTGTTCGCGCGAGATGCGGCGCGGCGCGAAGGAAAAGAGTTCAGCGAAGTGATGGGCGAGGGTGGGCTTCACTTCGTCTAGGGCGACGTTGCGGGAAAGCAGTTTCTCGAGCGACGTCGCCTTGCGCTCGGCGATACCACACGGCACGATCAAATCAAAATAGCGCAGGTCCGTCGAAACGTTGTAGGCGAAGCCGTGGGAGGTGACCCAGCGGCTGAGGTGCACACCGATTGCGGCCAGTTTTTCCTCAGTGGCGTCCTGCTCTGCGTTGGGGTTTACCCAAATGCCCGTTTTCCCAGGAATGCGAAAGGCCGTAAGACCAAAATCGGCGGTGGTGCGGATCATTGTTTCTTCCAGAGTGCGCACGTACCAGCCCACATCGCGCTTGATGGCTGCGAGATTCAGGATCGGGTAGCCGACAATCTGCCCCGGCCCATGGTAGGTAATATCTCCTCCGCGATTGGTCGCGTGCAACTCGACGCCCTTCTGCCGCAGAACGTGTTCCGACACCAGCAGATTTTCCCGCTTGGCGTTTCGCCCCAGCGTGATCACGTGCGGGTGTTCGCACAGCAGCAGCACATCCTCGATCGCTTCGGCCTTCCGCGCCGCAACGAGGCGCTGCTGCAGAGCAAGGGCATCGGTGTAGGAGATGAGACCTAGGTCGGTGATGAGCAGGGAATTCATTGGAAAAAGCGGTTTTATGTCATAAGTTCTCAGTTTTCAGTAAGGCAAGAACAAATCACTCACTCCGGCCTTTCGCTGCCATCCGTGACGGATCTTGGTTCGACTGAAAACTTACAACCGATTACTTACGACTAGACGTTAATCTGCAGGCCGCGAACCGACGCGAACGCGTCCCCCATTGCTTCCCACACTGTGGGGTGCGCGTGGATCATGTTCATCATGTCGTCGATGGTGCCTTCCAAATGCAGCACCGTTGCGGCCTCGGCAAGAATCTCCGTGGCCAGCGGCCCGATGATGTGAATCCCGAGCACCTCGCCATAAGTCTCGTCGGAAACCACCTTGACGAAGCCACCATGGCTTCCCAGGATGGTCGCTTTGCTGTTGCCCAGGAACGGGAATTTCCCGATTTTCACTTTATATCCCGCGTCGCGCGCCTGCTTTTCCGTCAGCCCGATGGAGCCGATCTGCGGCTCGCAATACGTCGCGTTGGGAATGCGCGTCTTCAAGATCGTGTGCGTCGGTTTCCCCGCAATGTGCGTGACCGCCACAATTCCTTCCATCATTGCCGCGTGCGCCAACTGCGGCAGCCCCGCCACGATATCCCCGATGGCGTACAAATTCGGCTCCGCCGTCGCCATGAATTCGTTCACAAGCACAAAGCCGCGATCGAGCTTCGCCTTGGACTTTTCCAGGCCGCAATTCTCCGTCATCGGCTTGCGCCCTACAGCCAGCAGCAGCTTTTCCGCTTGAAGGGTCTGCGCCTTCCCGTCTTTATCCCTGAACGACACGGTCACGCCCTTGGCATCCTTCTTCACGCCATCCACCAGGCATCCCGTCTGAATGTTGATGCCTTTTTTCCGGTAAGTCTTGTCCAGTTCCGCGGAAATCTCCTCGTCTTCCACCGGCACGACCCGCGGCAACGCTTCCAGAATCGTCACTTGCGTGCCAAAGGAATTGAAAATGGACGCGAACTCCACGCCCACCGCACCGGCTCCAATCACGATCAGCGTCTTGGGAATTTCAGGAAGTTCCAAAATTGAGCGGTTTGTCACAATCGTTTTGTGGTCCGGCTCGATTCCCGGCAGGGCCTTGGCTTCCGAACCGCTTACCATCAAGATGTTGCTCGCCTCAATCGTCGATTTCTTGCCGTCTTTCTCGACGCTCACCTTGCCGGAGCCTTCGTATTTCCCCCAGCCCTGCACCCACTCCACCTTGTTTTTCTTGAAAAGAAATTCGATGCCCTTGGCGTGCTTCGTCACAATCTTCGATTTGCGCGCCAGCACCTTGCCCCAATCAATCTTCAGCCCGCTGACCTCAAACCCAAGCTCAGCCGCATTTTTCATGTGGTCGTAGATTTCGGCGTGATACAGCAGCACCTTCGTCGGAATGCAGCCCACGTGCAGGCACGTGCCCCCGAGGAATGGATCTTTCTCCACCACAATGGTTTTCAGGCCCAATTCGCCCGCGCGGATTGCCGCCACATACCCGCCAGGTCCGCTGCCGATAATTGCGATGTCGTACTTAGCCACGCGCATTCTCCCATCTGAAGGGCCAGGGCCAATTCTGTTTTGAGGGCCGGGCCGGAATGCCGCTGCCGCCGGATTTCAGCCCGAGTCACGCCCAAAAACCACCGGCAATTCTGCAGTGTAGCAGCGGGTTACAAAGGTTAGCAACTTGGCTCTCGAAGCGCTGCCCCCGGGGATGACTCGCCATCGTTAGGGTGAAGCAGCACGTAAGCGTGCCGAAATGGGACTCCGCTGCCCTTTTTTCCTGCATCCCCAGCGAAGGAAACGGGAAACCTGGCGACTTTCCCAAATTGGGAAGATACTTTTCCTCGCGGCTCCATTATTTTTTGTTTTTCCCTTGCACATATTACTCCATAGGTATATTTAAATATCCGTTAGTGCCCAAACGATATGCGCATCGCCAATAAACTCATTAATAATCGCGAGGCTCATTATGAGGAAAACGGCGGAAGCGAACTGGTTTTGCGAAAATCGCGATTGCGGTTGGTCCGTTATTTTGTCCCTCTCAGACAGGGAAGAAATCAACCCGCGCTGCGTCTGCGGTTGGCCTTTGAAGCGCGCCAACTCGCCGCTCGCCTCGCATTACCTGGAATTTCTCCACGATGAAAAATCGGTAGGGAAACAGGGGCAAACCCGGAAGGAATAGTCTCATGCACGTCATTCGAATGGATACAGCTTCTGTCCACTACAAGACACCGTTGGTGGTTCGTGCAAGCTTGCCGCGCACCTTCTGGAGCCTCGGCGCGTTTGCCGAGATCGGCCTCTTCTCTTGCGGAATCTATTTGCTCGCGGAGGCCATCCTCAAGCCCTTGGAAGCCGATCAGGCTTCTATCCTCGGCGCAGGCGTGATGCTGGCGCTGGCCAGCGTCTTGCTCTTTTATATGGTTCGCCCGCACCGCAAGGAGGCTCTGCCGAAGCCCGACGTACGTCCTCCATCGCGGGATTCCCACGAACTTTTGGCGCTCTCTGCGAGCGATGGTTCTGCCGAGGCTCGCCGGGAAACCGCGCGCGCACTCTTGGACGACCAGGATCTCCCGGGTCCCATGTGAGTTTCCCTCAGCTTCGCGGCATCGCCGGTAAGTATCGCTCCTGCAGAATCTGTCGATGGTGCCGCTCGTGCCCCGCAAGAATGTACGCCAAGGCGCGCACGCTGACTTCCTTCTGATTGGCCACGCCCCGCCTCAACCACGCTGCCGCATCGAACGAGTGCAACAGCACAATGCTCGCACGCCGCACCGCTGTGAACTCTTCCAGGAGTTCCGCCAGCGGCCGCGCCGAGAAATTCCCCGCCTTCACATAATCATCCTGCTCAAAGCCGGCAAGCGGCGTCTGATCCCCACGCGCGATTCGCAACATGCGGTAAGTAAAAATACGTTCCGAATCGCTGATGTGCCCCAGCACCTCTTTAACGCACCATTTCCCCTCGGCGTAGCGGAACTCCGCCCCTTTCTCGCTCAAACTTCCCATCAGCAATTTCGCCTCCCTCAGTTGTTCCTCGAGCGTTTCTTTGATCTCCCCGTCGGGCACCATTGCAATGTATTTCTCATAAAATGGCGCGTATTCGCTCGCTTGCGGACGATTCTGTGTCATGATGCTTTTGCCTCCCAATCATCGGCAGAGCGCCAATTATAGCTGGCATCGCCGCGCCGGAGGTGCTTCACGATTGGTCGCAAGCCAAAATGGCCGAATTGAACTTCAGCACCATGCGCGTCGCCTTTCAGGGCGAACCCGGCGCCTTCAGCGAAGCCGCCGCTGTGCAATTGCTCGGCGAATCCATCCACACGGTTCCTCGTCCCACGTTTGACTCCACGTTCCGCGCCATCGCCGAGGCCGCCGCCGATGCGCTGCTCTTGCCGCTTGAAAACACTCTGGCGGGGTCCGTCGTGCGCGTGTATGACCTCTTGCTCGAAAGCCCCCTGGAAATTTGCGGCGAAACGATTCTCCCCATCGAACATCACTTGATCGCCCGGCCCGGTTCGTCCTTTGATGCGGTTCGCTCCGTCGCTTCTCATCCCATGGCTCTGGCTCAGTGCGAGCGCTTCTTTGAATCTCACCCCCACCTGAAGCGCGTGCCCGCCGAAGACACGGCCGGCAGCGTCCGCGAAATGATGGCGCGCGACGACAAATCCTCCGCGGCCATCGCCGGACGCCGTGCCGCCCAACATTACGGTGCGGTTATTTTGCAAGAAAGCATCCAAGACAATGCCGAAAACTTCACGCGTTTCGTTTTGCTTCTCCCGCCAAACCAGGCCATGCGTTTCCGGCATCCCGGCGCCGGTAAAGTTGCGTTGGCCATGCGCCTCGCCCACAAGCCTGGCGCCCTGCTTGCTTCCCTAGAACCCTTCGCCAAGCACGGCGTCAACCTCCTGAAAATCGAGAGCCGCCCCATCCATGGCAAGCCTTTCGAGTATCAGTTCTATTTGGACGTGGAAGCCGCCCGCCACGATGCACTGGAGAGCGCCTTGAAGGAAGTGCGCCAAGCCACCAGCGAATTGCGCGTTCTGGGCCGTTTCGCGCCCGCTCACCGGTAACCGCAGCCCGCCGCTCAACGCGCGCGGGAAAATTCAATCTTTGCGGATTCTCTGCTACATTCACTCCATGTTGACGGCCATCACCCGCGAAGTAAGTTCCTCCCTCGCAAATTGCGAGCTGAGCTTCATTCCCCGCCAGCCCATCGACCTGGCAAAGGCTCGCGCACAGCATCATGCTTACCAGGAACTTTTGCGCAAGCTGGGCGCTCGTGTGATTTCTTTGCCAGAGGAGCCGGCGCTCCCGGACTCCATGTTCGTCGAAGACCCCGCTATCGTCCTCGATGAACTGGCGGTGATCTGCCCGCTGGGTGCGGAGACACGCCGGAAAGAAGCAGTTTCCCTGGCGGCCGCCCTGGAGAAATACCGCAAACTGGCCTTCGTGAAATTGCCGGGCCTGCTGGAGGGCGGCGATGTCCTGCGGGTCGAACGGAAAATATTCGTGGGCCTGACGCGGCGCAGCAACGCGGAAGGCATCCGGCAACTCGCCGTCATCGTCTCGCAGTATGGCTACGACCTTACGGCCGTACCCGTGTCGGGCTGCCTGCACTTGAAATCCGCGGTCACCTGCCTGGGCCGCAACACGTTACTCGGCAATCGCGCGTGGTTTCAGTGGGCGCGCCTGGCAGGATTTGATTGGATTGACGTAGACCCCGCCGAGCCGCGCGCCGCAAATGCGTTGGCCATCGCCGGTACGGTGGTTTTTCCCGCCTCCTTTCCCCGCACCAGGGAACGCATTGAGGCCAACGAGTTCCGTGTAATACCCGTCGAAATCGATGAGCTGCAGAAAGCGGAATCGGGATTGACGTGCTCCAGCCTGTTGTTCGATGCGCCGGAGTGACCCCGCAAATGCGGGTAGTTTGTGCGCATCTGTGAACATCGGCCCGCCTGCACGCAAATTTCGCTTGGAATTCCCGGTTGGTATGCTAGTCTATTAAAGATGTCGGCTAACCTCACGAAGCGAAGCTTCTCCCGGACCACGCGGTCGATCATTTCGACTGCGACGATTACCATGATTATGTCCACTACCACCGCTTCGGGTGATGGGAGAAACGGCTAGCCGCCAAAAAGTTTCCAACCCACCGCCTGAAGCGAACCGGGCGGTGGGTTTTTTAGTTTCCACCCTCCCCCAGAATCGCTTCCGCGGTACACAACCAAGGAGTATTTGCCATGTACCCGGAACAGCAGGAAGCAGCCCCCGCAGCAGAAGTTCACTTAGCCCCACGCCCAGCGCGCAACGGTACCGCTACAACTCCGACGCATCGCCCAGAGCGCGGCATCGCCTTTAAGTTTGGCGGTTCCTCCCTGCTTGGCGCCGATTGCATGCTGCATGCCGCCGCACTGGTGCGCGATGCGATCGTAGCCACGCCGGTGACCGTGGTTGTTTCCGCGATGAAGGGCGTTACGGACAAGCTTCTGGAAATCGCCAGAAAACTCGAGCGCAAGGAGTTCGCGAAAGCTCGCGAAGCGGCGGAAAGTGTCGTCGCGCTTCATCTCGACGTGCTTGATGGCCTGCAACTCCCCGAGCACGACCACGCCCAGGTCCTGCACGAGTTGAAACTTCTCGGCCGCGACCTGCTTCATGAAACGCCGCCGCACGGGCCGGTCACTGTTGACCCTGCTCTTTATGACCGGCTGGCATCCTTTGGCGAGCGCTTCAGCGCCCGCTTGTTTGCCGCCGCTCTGAACAAGCTCGGCAGCGTCGCTGTCCCCGTGGCTTCCTCGGACTTTGTTCTCACATGCGACACGTTTCAGCACGCCGTTCCCCATCTCGCTCATACCCGCCAGCGAGGCCGTGAATTACTCTTGCCGCTGCTGCAATCAGGTATAGTGCCCGTGGTCACGGGTTTCATCGGCGCAACCCTCGATGGCCGCATCACCACGATGGGCCGCAACAGTTCCGACTTTTCGGGGGCGCTCGTCGCTCACGTCGTGGACGCCGAAGAACTTGTGATCTGGACCGATGTGGACGGCATCTTCACCGCTTGCCCGCGGGAAACCGCGGAGGCTAAACTCCTCCACGAATTGAGTTACGATGAAGCCCACGCTTTGGCCGCCAGCGGGGCAAAGGTGCTCCATCCGCGCGTGTTACCTCTCGCGGCAGAGCACGAAATGACCGTGTGGGTCAGGAATACGTTCAAGCCGCACCTGCGCGGAACGCGCATTGGGCCGGCGCAAAATGGAGGTGCAGCATGATCGGTCTGGCAGACGGCAAAAAATGGCGCGCTGGCGTCCTGGGTGGAACGGGCATGGTCGGGCAGCGATTGGTGAAGCTCCTTGCCAATCATCCCTGGTTCACTTTGACGGAAGTCGCGGCATCGGAGCGCTCCAGCGGCAAGTGCTACGCCGAAGCAGTGCGCTGGCACCTTGAAGGTCCTGTGCCGGAAGTTGCCCGCGGCCTCGTCGTAAAGGAACTCGAGCCCAACTTGGATTGCGATTTCCTCTTTTCGGCGCTCGACTCTTCCGTGGCCGGCCCGGCGGAGGAAGAGTATGCGCGCCGCGGATATCCCGTCGTCAGCAATTCCCGGAATCACCGTCAGGACCCGGACGTTCCCCTGCTCATCCCGGAGGTCAACGCGGCACATTTGAATGCCATCCCGGTACAGCAAAAAAACCGTGGTTACGACACGGGATTCATCGTCACTAATCCCAACTGTTCCACCGCCGGACTTGTCGTCGTGCTGAAGCCTCTGGCGGATGCTTTTGGGCTGGAGAAAGTGTTTGTCGTCACCTTGCAAGCCATCTCTGGCGCGGGTTATCCCGGCGTCCCCGCTCTGGACATCCAAGGCAACGTCGTTCCATTCATCAGCGGTGAGGAAGAAAAGATGGAAGCGGAGCCGCAGAAACTGCTCGGCAAATGGGACGGCAACCGTTTCATCGGCGCGGGGCTCGGAATCAGCGCCCACTGTAACCGTGTCCCAGTTGTCGACGGCCACCTGGAATGCGTTTCTCTGCGCCTAAAAAAGACCGCGACGCTCGATGAAGTCCGCGAAACGCTGCGCTCCTACCAGGTTTCCGACGAATTGGCCTCTTTGCCCACCGCGTTGAAACATCCCGTGGTCGTGCTGGACGAACCCGATCGGCCACAGCCTCGCAAGGATGCCAACACGGGCCACGGCATGGCCGCCGTTGTCGGGCGCATTCGAGAGTGCCCGCTGCTCGACGTCAAGCTCACTTTGCTTTCGCACAACCTGGTCCGCGGCGCGGCTGGGGCAGCCTTGCTTAACGCCGAACTCCTTGCCGCCCAAGGCTACCTGAAATCGCGAAGCGTATCGCGCGCTCAGAGCGCGGAGCCCGTCTCCCGCTGATATTTACACCGTAGGGCGCAGCACCCTAACCGCTCTTGCGATTGCAAGAGTAGCAAACAAACTGCATTCTTCGCCGTCGCTGTAGCGCAGAGCGACTCCGCGCCCGCCCGCCGACTTTTGGAGGGAGCCCTGCCGCTTTTCTCTTTCTGCTCTCCTTCGATGAATGATTACGGAACGAAGTAATACCGCACCAGTTGATAGAAGATCGGCGCGGCGAAGCACAGCGAATCAATCCGGTCCAGAATCCCACCGTGCCTTTCGATCACCATGCCGAAATCCTTGATTCCGATGTCGCGCTTGATCGCGCTCATCACCAGGCTGCCGCAAAACCCCAATACGCAAATGGTGAACGACATGCCCGCGGATTGCAGCGGGGTAAACGGCGTGGCCCACCACAGCGCCGTGCCCAGCGCGGTCGCGCTCAGCACTCCACCGAACGAGCCTTCCCACGTTTTGCTGGGGCTCACGCGCCACGCAATTTTGTTTTTCCCTATCAGTTTGTCCCAAACGAACTGCAGCACGCCGCTCATCTGATCCACGATCACGAGGTACAACAGCAACCGCGCGTCCCGGCCTTCGTAGCCCGGAATACTCAGCATCAACAAGGCTGGCGCGTGGCTCAGGCAGTACGCGCACACCATGATCCCAAATTGAATTTTCGCAGTGCGTTCCAAAAAGCTTGCCGTGTCTCCCGCGATCGCGATGCTGGTGGGAACATACACAAACACCAGTACGGGAATCAGAACGGCGGCAAATACGTACCAGTGGAGGCCGATCAGGCAATACTGCAGTGGCATGATTACGAAGAAGCTCCAGAAGAGCGTGCGGTGATCTCCCCGCCGCGTGGGTACCAGCGTCATGTACTCGCGCAGCGCCAGAAACGAAATCAAGCCAAACAGGACCAGCGAACCCACGCGGCCCAGCAGGATGGCTGCGGCAAAAATCGCACACATCTTCCACCAGGCGCGGATGCGCGCGTTCACATTCTCGAGCGTTGAGTGGTTCGTCTCACCCTTGCGCCGGCGTTTCAGCCAGCGGCCGATTAAAGTCGCAACAAACAGCAGGAACAGCACGTCGCCAAACAGCCATAGCAGCTTCGCATCATGAAACGCTTGTGGCATCAGGCGTTTCCAATCCGCCGCAAGCTGCTGACGGCTTCGCGCGCGCGTTCCAGGAACGCTTCCTTTTCTTCTTCCGGCTCCACTTGGATCGGTTTGCCAAAGGTCAGAAGGCTCAACATAGGCACGGGCAGAACTTCCCCCTTCGGCAAAATGCGGTTCATGTTTTCAAGATACGCCGGAACGAGCTCGACATCCGGCCGCCGCAACGCCAGGTAATACAGCCCTGCACGAAACTCCCCGACCTTCTCGCCGTTGCCCCTTGTCCCCTCCGGAAAAAGAATCAGCGAATATTCCGTACCCAGCGCCGCGGCCATTTGCTCGATCAATGCGCGCGCGGCAAAGCGCGTTTCTTCGGGAGTTTTCGCCTGGGCCATGGCGCCCCGCTGCACCAGCACGGCGTTAAATACATTCGCCACCACATAACGCCGCACCACCGAGTTTTCCCAGTAGTCCTGCGCGGCCACAGGTCGTGTATGCGCGCGCAAATCCGAAGGCAGCGCGGACCACAACACCACGAAATCAAGATGGCTGGTGTGATTCGCGAAGTAGATGCGCTGCTTCTCGTCGGGTTCGCAGCCTGCCCACTGCACCTGCACCCCGGTGATTCCGCGGGCAACCGCCGCCAACAGACTTGCAATCGGATGGACACCGCTATTCATCAGGGTGCGCAACCTCGCAGTTCCAGCAGCCCGAAGACATTCGCGTCGAAGCAACAACTGCTCGACATTCGCGGCAACCTCAGGAACTTGGGCTTGACCTTAAGGATCCTGGGCATGGTGCTTGCTCCCATCCTACTCGCCAGGAGTCCCGAAAGCACAGCAGCACCGCGGGAGATTTTGCAGCGCCGAGTCGCAAACCCTGTAACGCAGAGAGAGTCTTCGAGTCCTGCCGTTTCTTCTTGGGTTCCTGGCCTGCAGCGGGTGCCCCAATTGCCTTAGTTTCTCATCTCCCCGCGCGTCACGGGACGATCGCCATCTCCAAGTCCCACCCGTGCGCGTATTGCTCCAACAGCGCCGTCATGCGCTGGCACCAACGCTCCAGCCCTTCGCTCCCGCCAAATCCCACGAAGATCGCAGCGATGCGTTTCGTCGCTGGCGTAACCATGGTGCGCTCGGAATCGCTAGTAGGGCTCCCGTGCGGCCCCGCCGCGTCGCAAAACACCGGTAGTCCTTCCAGATTCAAGTCGTACTTCCCGATGCCTTTGTAAGTTTCTCCCGCACGGCCCGCGCGAAACACAATGTCTCCCTGCACGTTGGTCAGGTCATAGAGCCCTATGGGCAGCCGGCTCTCCACCGAAACCAGATTGATGACGTCCACAACCACGCCGATCTGCGGAAAACTTTTGCCGCTCAGGATGCGCCGCAGCAGCGCTTCCGCCGAGCCACGGTAGCGCGCCGGGTCCTTGCCTAGCGCCTTATAGCCGGCGCGCGTCGCCAAGATCTGCGGCCCTTCCAGCACAGCGCGTGGCTCCGACAATCCGAGAATCTTCGCTTCACAGGCCTTCATCTCAGCATGCAGCGCCGCCGGCGTTTCCGCAGCCTCTACAGCGCCCGTGACACACCCCAGCGCCACGCGCGGGCACTTTGCCTTCAGCGCTCCATCAATCGTCACAGTCATCATGCTGCTCCAGAATACCTCCAGCCCGACTTCGACGCACGGGGCGCCGTTTTCGGCCGCTACCCTAGCGGCCCGAAGACTCCCGTATGGTCTGGCTTCGCACCGAAGTTGGGTCGACAAGGAATTGCGCTACGACAGGGCCCACCGAAATGCACGAAAGGCTCAGGTGGCCGCAGGGCGAGTCCAGAGTCACAACCGGTGCGCCGATTGCCTTCGCGAACTCCGCCGCGGGACTCGGGTTCACCATGTGATCTTCCACTGAAACGATCACCAGCATCCGGGAGCGAGTCCTCTTTGCGGTTTGCTCCAGACTCACGCCGAATTCCCGGGGAATATCCAGCGCCATGATGGCTTCTCGCTGGCGTATTTGATCGCTCACCGCGCCTGCTTCGCTCCTGCTGTTCTTCCGCATTTCTCCGATGAAACTCTCAAAGTTTTCGGTCTTAGTCTGCGCAACGCGATACGCGGGCGAAGTGACATTCATGGAATCGATTTCTTCTTCAAGGGCGATCCCGCGAGTCAGCGGCCCCGTGGGATTTCCGTTGTTCCACGCCGGGTCCAGCTCGATCGCATCGATCTCCGAAGCCCACAGCAGCTTGTCGTACGAAGTGGATTGCGGCGAACCCTCCATGGGAATGATCACATCCATGAAATCCGGATACGCCACGGCCCATTCGAACGTCTGCATGCCTCCCATCGAAAGCCCCATCACGGCATGGAGGTGCGTCAGCCGCAGCACCTCAGTGGTAAGCCGGCGCTCGGATTCCACCATGTCTCGAATCGTGAAATTCGGAAACTTCATGTGCGGCTGCGACGCGCTATTGGAGGGCGACGTGGAAACCCCATCGCCAATCGCATCCACCAGAACAACGAAGTACTTGCCGCTATCCACCACTTTCCCCGGCCCAACGAACTCCAACAAGTCTTGGCTCCTGCCACCCAGCCACGTCGGCCACAGCACTGCATTGGTTTTGTCGGCATTCAGTTTGCCCAGGGTGCGATATCCAATGTGGAAATCATGTAAGATCGCGCCACTCTGCAGCTTAAGCTCGCCAAGCGTGGCGTATTGTTGTGCGCCCTCTGTTGCTTGTCCCGGTGATTGTCCATAGGCTCGCTCGCAAACACAAAAAACAAACAGTCCTACAGCCGCTGCGGCAAGTTTTTTCGCACGGCCCATGTTATGAGTGCTCAATTGAATCTTCTTTCTTCGCCTTCATAGGTTCGCATGACCTTTCGCGCTTCAAGGTGCTATTTCGGGCGGCCGATACAAGCGAAGCGGCGTAATGCGTGCGACGCGAACAAAGTCCTTGTCCAAGCTGAATAGGCTTGCATCCTGCTCTATGGCGATTGCCGCAATCAATGTGTCGATGGTCGTCAGACTGATGCCCTTGGATCGCGCCAGCCGGAAAATCGCCGCTGCTTCGCGGTAGGTCGAGAAACCACTTGGCTCGAGCATCTCCCACATCGTGAGATACTCTTCGACCCGGCCCTCATCGCGTGTGAGCCCCTGGAGAATCTCCGCAACCACCACTCCTGTGAGCGCGAACGGCTCGGCTTCCTCAATCATTCGCCGCAGTTCATTGCCCGCACGGCCCGGCGAAGAGCTGAAAAAATCGATCCACACCGAAGTGTCAACCAGGATCAAACGCGATTCCTTCGCATCCTCTTGAGGTCGCCCTTCCAAATCCCGCTTGCGTAGTAACGAAGAATGTTCTTGCGGTTTTCCGAGCGCACCAATAATTCCAGGGCTTTCCCGACAATTTCTCGTTTCGTCTTAAGGCGTGTAAGTTTGCGGGCTTTTTGTACCAACTCGTCGTCGAGTTCTATGTTTGTTCTGCTCATGAGAGGACTATACACCATTTTTCATGATTTGTGTGTATGAATAGAAACTGATTGCAATGGGACAATTTACCGTCCAAGCGGCCTCAATTTCGCCGTGAAGTGCCGCAAAAATGGCGCTTGCTGCACCAACTCATACCCCGGAATCTTCTCTCTCCGCCGCCACACATCCAGAATTACTTCCACCACATACTCGATGTGGCTCTGCGTGTACACCCGCCGCGGTATCGCCAGCCGCACCAGGTCCATTTGCGCGTGCTCCCCGAACATCAGCGAGCCAATTTCCACCGACCGGATGCCCCCCTCCAGGTACAGCTCCACTGCCAACGCCACGCCCGGAAATTGCGATGTGGGAATGTGCGGCAGAAACGCCCGCGCGTCCAGATAAATGGCGTGCCCACCGGGAGGCTGCACGATCGGCACGCCCTCGCTGGCAATGTGGTTACCCAAAAATGCGGTGGAGGCAATGCGGTACTTCAGGTACTCTTCCTCCAGCGCTTCGTTCAATCCCACCGCGATCGCTTCCAGGTCGCGCCCCGCCAGCCCGCCGTACGTCGGAAAGCCCTCGGTCAGAATTAGCAGGTCTTTTTCCTGTTGCGCCAGAATGTCGTCGTTGGTGCAGAGAAAGCCGCCGATATTCGCCAGCCCATCCTTTTTCGCGGACATCGTGCACCCATCGGCATGCGCAAACATCTCGCGCGCGATGTTGCGCGGCGATTTGTCCGCATAGCCCTCTTCGCGCAGCTTGATGAAGTAGGCGTTCTCCGCAAACCGGCACGCATCGATATACAGCGGGATTCCATGCTTCCGGCATACCTGCTTTACTTCCTTGATGTTCCCCATGGACACCGGCTGGCCCCCGCCGGAATTGTTGGTGATCGTCAGCATCACCAGCGGGATTTTCTTCGCCCCTTCCCGCGCAATCAGTTGGGTGAGGCGCGCCACGTCCATGTTTCCTTTGAACGGGTGCAGGTGGCCCGGCTCCTTCGCTTCTGGAATAGGAATATCCAGCGCCGTGGCGCCCACAAATTCGCAGTTGGCGCGCGTCGTGTCAAAGTGGGTGTTGTTCGGCACGATGTCGCCCTTCTTGCACATCACATTGAACAGGATGCGTTCCGCCGCGCGCCCCTGGTGCGTCGGAATCACGTGGCGAAACCCGAAAATCGACTGCACCGATTCGCGGAATCTCGTGAAGCTCGGCGAACCCGCATACGATTCGTCTCCGCGCATCATCGCCGCCCACTGTTCCGTGGACATCGCCGACGTGCCCGAGTCCGTCAGCAAATCAATCAGGATCGCTTCAGACGCTACGAGAAACAGATTGTAGCCGGCCGCTTCGATCAGTAATTGCCGCTCTTCCCGCGACGTGCCGCGGATCGGTTCAACGCTCTTGATGCGGAATGGTTCAATGATGGTGCGGATTGCCATGGCTAGAAGGGACTCCTCTTCGAGACACTACCACAGAATCCGCAATCGCTTCCGTGAGGACGAATTCGCTTCACGTGCCGCATCGTCAGACGCCCGCAGGCGCTCCTTTCCGGCACTCCACCGCGCCCCAACCCCTCATTGTTTCCATCGTAGTACCCAAGTACTATAGGCCCCCCTCTCAACCCACCTCACCATTAAGAAGTAGGTCAGGGGAGTCCTGTCTTCACAGGACTGCCATCCCAAAAATCTGTTTAGAGCGAGCACGCTATGCCACCGATTGCGAAAGACTCCGAAACTGCGGTTGCAACGCAAACCTCTGCCGCTCCGGCCACTTCGGCCACGAAAACCAGGGACGAATCTCCGGCGCGCCCTCAGCCTGTTGCACTGGAAATCCCTGTAACCGTCAACGGCGCCCGCACCGTCGAAGGCTCCGACAAGCGCGAACCTTTCTCCGAAAGCACCAAAACCGTTCTGGTTTTTGTCCACGGCGCTGTTATTCGCCTTGCCTCTTCCTTGGCGCCCGGCCAGCTCGTTTTCCTCACCAACGAAAAGACCAAGAAGGAAGTCGTCTGCCAGGTCGTCAAATCGAAGAATTATCGTAGCGTGACTGGATACGTGGAACTGGAATTTACCGAGCCTGCCCTCGGTTTCTGGGGCATGCGCTTCCCCTCCGATCGCATCGTATCCGTTGCTCCGGCCGCGCCCGCTCCTTCCGCAGCGCCCGTCGCATCGCGCGCTGCTGCCCCGATCGTCTCTGCTCCACCCAAGTCCGTTCCGCCACCGCCATCCGCTCCTCCGGTTATCCCAAAGCCTGTGGCCCCTGTGGCGTCTGTGCCTCTTTCGGCTTCCGTTCCTGCTGTGCCACTGAAACCCGTTGTCGTAGCACCGCCGCCTGCTGCAGCAGTCGTTGAACCTGCACCAGCGCCGCTCGTTTCTGCCGCTCCGGTCATTCCGCAGCCGCCGCAACCCGCGGCCCTGATTTCTCCTGCTCCCGTGAACAACGTCGCGCCGCCTCCGCCAGCGGTGCCCGCAACGCTGGAATCCGTTATCAAAAGCCCCATAGATCTCCTCACTCCCTCGCCCAATTTCGCGGCCGCCATCTCTTCGCTCTTCGAAACTCCGGCCGTTCCGGCGGCTAAGCCCGCGCCCACGGAACCCCCCAAGAACGAAGTTGCTGCGGCGTCTGCCGAACCTTCCAGCGACCAGCTCAAGCAGCAAACCGCGCGCCTTCAGGAACAGCTCGGCTCTCTCCTCTTCACTGGAACTCCGGCGACCCAGCCATCTCCTCCGGTTCCCGCCGCCGCCCCGAAAACAGCAGTTCCTTTACCGGAGGTTGCCGATAAACTCCTGCACCTCGCGCAGTCCGATGTGAAGCCCGCAACGCCTCCAGAGATTAAGCCGGCTGCCCCAGTTCGCAATTTCGTGCCTTCCTCGATCGCCGTCGAAGAGGTCAAGATTCCTTCCTGGCTCGCTCCGTTGGCACGCGAGTCCGAATCCACTACGCCAGCCGCAGTCCCGGAACTCCCCGCACTTTCCGATTCCTTGCCGGCTTCGTCTTCCGAGGGAGTTCTTACGGAAATTCTTCCTGAGTCCCAGCAGCGCTCGCACTCTGCCGTTTTTGGCGGACAGTTGCTTGGCGAATCGGGCGCCGCGCTTCCAGCCCCGGCCTCCGGCTCAAAGAAGGGCCTCTTCATCGGCATTGCCGCCACACTTATTCTCGCTGCAGGTGTGGTTTGGTACGCGCGCCAGCCGGGCAATTTGATCACCAGCATGCTTGCTTCGAAGCCAGCTCCGGTACATGCCGCAAATTTCTCTGGTGCAAACTCTCCTGTTCCCAGCGCGCAACCTTCCACTCACGTTTCTCCCAGCATCGCCAAGCCAGTTCCTGCTCCGGCAAGTACTTCCGTGTCGCCCAGCGAGCCCCTGGCGCACGCTGCCGCAGCGCCTGAGCCTCCACCTGTGCTCACAAGCAAGAGTCCCAGCACTGCGGCGCATAATCCGCCTCCTGTCGAGCAGCCCAAGAAGCCCGCTATCGGCGAAGTCCACCTTACCGCTCCCGTCATCAATAATCGCGCTGACGAATCTCAGTCAGGCAACGATGCCGCGCCGACAATCGACTCCGATCAATCTTCCAATGCGGATCCGCTCGTCGATCTGGCTGCTGGCAATAGCAAGGAACCCGTCGCTCCTCTTCCCGTCGGCGGAGATGTGAAGCAAGCTCGCTTGCTCAAGTCGGTTCCTCCCGTTTATCCGGCAACCGCGCGTACGCAGCACCTTTCGGGCGTCGTCAAGATTGACGCTCTCATTGACGCCACCGGGAATGTCAGCACCGTGAAGATTATTTCGGGTCCCGGATTGCTTCATCAGGCGGCGCTGGACGCCGTCAAACAGTGGAAGTACGAACCGGCGGAGCTGGATGGCAAACCTACCCCGGTCCATCTCACCGTCACCGTCCAATTCCGCGGTCAGTAACGCACCACCGCACCTCACATTACGTACTGTTCTTCAACCAACTCCGCCGGGGAATCGCCCCAGGGTGAAGCAAACGGTTTCAAGGTGCGCTCCACGTTCTTTTCGCATGTTCGCCCGCACACTGTCCAATTCCACCTGGTGCGGCACTGCACTCTTCCCATTCAAGCGTGCTGCTCTGCCTTGCGATTGCGCGTTTCCCTTCGTATACTGACCACCCGGCCTTCTGGCAGGTCCGGCGGGTGGGTAGCCCGCCGCCACGCAACCCATTTGGCCCTTCATTTCGCGCCTGCGCGTCTCTCACAGGCCGAATTTCGCAGCCCCGTTGGTGACAGGGCGATCCAGCCGGGCAGAGGAGACTTTTGCATGCCCCAAACGCTTGTGCCTGAGGAAATGAATGTTTACCAAAACGCCGAGGCGCGTTTTGAGGTGGCCGCGAACAAGCTGGGCCTCGAACAAGGTGTCTATCGTTACCTCAAATATCCCGACAAGGAAATCACCCTCTATATCCCCGTCGGCATGGACAACGGCCAACTCGAAGTTTTCATCGGCTACCGCGTCCTTCATTCCACCGTCCGCGGGCCCGGCAAGGGCGGCATCCGTTTTGCTCCCGACGTGAGCCTTGACGAAGTCCGCGCCCTCTCTGCCTGGATGACCTGGAAGTGCGCCGTGGTTGATATCCCATTCGGCGGCGCCAAAGGCGGCATTATTTGCGATCCCCGCAAATTGTCCCGTGGCGAACTCGAGCGCCTAACCCGCCGTTATACCGCTGAACTTTCGGATTGGCTTGGCCCAGAGCGCGACGTTCCCGCTCCCGACGTTGGCACCAACGAGCAGACCATGGCCTGGGTCATGGACACCTACGCGATGCACGCCCGCCAGGCCACTACCGCCGTCGTTACAGGAAAACCCATCGAACTCGGCGGCTCCCGTGGCCGCCGCGAAGCCACCGGCCGTGGCGTGATGATCTGCGTGGATAAGGCCATGGCCAAGCTCGGCATGAAAAAAGAAACCACCCGCGTCATCATCCAGGGCTTCGGAAATGTGGGCTCGCTTGCCGCTGAATTGATGCAGAAGGCCGGCTACAAAATCATTGGCCTCGCCGACATCGGCGGCGGCCTGTGCAACGAAAAAGGGTTCGATGTTTCCAAGGTCATCGACTGGGTCTACAACCAGAAAAAACCTTTGCAAGAATTTCCGGCCGGCGGCGCCAAGATGAGTTCACGCGACATTCTCTTTCAGCCGTGCGATGTCCTCATCCCCGCCGCCATCGAAAACCAGATCACGGAGCAAAACGCTCACCAGGTCCAGGCCAAAGTCCTTTGCGAAGGCGCCAACGGCCCCACAACCTGGCAGGCCGACGCCATCATCGATACAAAGGGGATTTTCACCATTCCCGATATTCTTGGCAATGCCGGCGGCGTCACCGTGAGCTATTTCGAGTGGGTGCAGGACCGCCAGGGCTTTTTCTGGCGCGAGAGCGAAGTCAACGAGCGCCTTCTCGACGTGATGGAACGCTCCTTCGACGAGGTGGTTCGCTATGCTGAACTCCACCGCGTCAACAACCGGATTGCCGCCTACATGCTGGCAATCGACCGCGTGGCTTCCGCTCTCAAGTTGCGCGGCATTTACGCCTGATTTTTCTTGGATTTCTGTGCGATGCGGCGTACGCTTGGTCCCACTTGGCGCGCGGCGCGGCATGCTTTAGACTGATTCGGACCGCTTTATGGTCAAGGAAGGAGTCCGTACCGTGTCCTCGGACTCATCGCCTGAAAGTCTTTCGCGATTGGAAGATCAATATCGCCGCGAGATTTGCCGCGTCGGCCGTTGGATGCACGAACGCGGCTACATCGTCGCCGGCGAAGGCAATCTCTCCATTCGCCTGGATGCCGAACGCATCCTCACCACTCCCACCTGCGTCAACAAAGGCATGATGGGGCCCGAAGACCTCGTCATCATGGATATGGAAGGCACGCATCTCCACGGCGACCGCAAAATCTCCTCTGAAGCCGGCATGCATCTCCTCTTCTACCGCATGCGTCCCGATGTCAACGCCATTTGCCACGGCCATCCGCCGACCGCTACGGGCTTTGCCGTCGCGGGCCTCGGCCTCGATCAAGCGCTGCTTCCTGAAGTGATCGTGGGGCTCGGAAAAGTTCCTCTCGTTCGCTACGCCACTCCCGGCACGCCCGATCTCTGCGCGGTTCTCGAACCCTACGTACCGCACTACGATGCGCTGCTTCTTGCCAATCATGGCGCCACCACCTGCGGGCCTGACCTGCTGACAGCCTACTTTCGCATGGAAACGGTCGAGCACTTCGCGAAGATCACCCTGGCCGCCAAGCTCGCCGGCGAGCCTCAACTCCTCTCCACGCGGGAAGTTGCCAAGCTTATGGCGGCGCGCGCCAAATATTTCGTCACGCCTCCGCCGGGTGGCGGCGCGGAATTGCCGGATACCTGTGATACCGGCGAATCCAACGCCGACGAAGTCACCCTTACGCGCGGCGAACTTGACGCCCTCATTGACGAAGCTGTCCGCAAAGACCGCGCCCGCCGCTAATCAAGATTTGTCTCACTAATGCGTGGCCAACAGCCTTGTAGTGGCCGCTTTCTGAAGCGGGCGCTTTTCTCTTGAGTTCGCAGAAACCGATCTTCACGCTGGCTCGTCGCCGCGCCCCGCTTCCGGACTGCTGTCGGATGAATCTGGCTCTTCCGGTATTTCCAGCAAGCCCGCGCGCCCCAAATCCCGGTAGTAGCCGGGCCGTGTGTGCCGGTAGTGGTCCGCCGGGATTTTCCCATTGAGCCAGGCCGTGTCCATGGGATAGACCGCGGGATCGAAAATCACCAGGTAAAAGTGCCAAATCAAAATGGAAAAGGTGGCCAGCAACGCTTCATACCAGTGCACCGCGGTCGCCGCGTCGGCCACCCACTTCGGGAAATGACGCAGCGTGAAATTGTTGAACCAAAGCAGGAACCCGGTGAGCGCCATTACTCCCGTGCCCCACAAGAACGCCCAGTATTCCATTTTCTCCGCATAGTTGAACTTCGCGAATTTCGGCTCCTCTTTGCTTAGCCCCAGGTTGTAGCGGAAAACGTCCAGGATGTCGGTGGCGTCCTGGATCGTCGGGATCATGGCGCTGATAAACGTCCGGTCGCGCTTCTTCATCGCCAGGTGAATGAAATGATAGAGCGTCGACGCGATCAGCACGATTGCAGCGGTGCGGTGCAGACCGCCGCGCAATCCCGCGTTTGATTCCCACATCATCAGCGGGTGGGCCCACCAGCTATCCGGGTACTTCAGCGCAAACCCCGTGAACACAAGCGTCGGGAAGCTGGCCATCACTCCCCAGTGCGCGATCCGGAACCTCAGGTTCATGCGCATCGCCAGTTCGCTGGTTTCCTGGCGCGGCCGGCGCCGAATCAATTTCGCCAGCAGGTCCAGCAGGTTGTGCAGCAGCATGAATCCCAGCGTGAAGGGGATCAGCACCCAGTATGTCCAGCGAATCCATTTCACCACCGGATGATTCGGCCCGGCATTCGTCTGCACATGCACGGGGCCGATTGAGAATTTGGAATCCCCCACACCTTTGTGGCATTGGCCGCACGTTTTCGGCAGATTGGCGGCACTAACGGTTGAACGAGGATCGCTCGAAGGGCGAATGTCGTGCACGCCATGGCACGAAGCGCAATTTGCGGCGGTCAGTTTCCCGCCTTCGAGAGCCAACCCGTGGAAGCTACCGGCATAGGATGGCAGGCGATCCGCCGGCAGATTGTAGCGCAGGGCCAGGCGTGGATCGCCATGGCAATGCCCACAGGTTTCCGCGGAAATATTGGCGGCGCTTAAGGGCGAAGCCGGGTTGCTCGGATCCATGATCAGGTGCTCGCCGTGGCAGTCGGTGCAAACGGGTGCATCCCGCACGCCGGCCTTGACCGCTTCCCCGTGGACACTCTCGTTGAACTGCCGTGCGATTTCCTTGTGGCATTGCCCGCAGGTCTCCGGCACTCTCCAGTGATTCACGTTGGAGCGTGCATCGCGGGCAGGGTATATATTGTGGCTGCCGTGGCAACTGCTGCAATCCGCCGCTTTTTCGTCGCCCGAAGCCACCGCGCGGCCGTGAACACTTTGTTTGTAAGACTCTACCGGATGAGCGATCGCAATCTTGTGCCGCGACAAAAACCCCGCATCGCTGTGGCACTTTGCGCAGGTGTCCGCCAGGTTCTTGCGAGCAATCGTGGAGTCCAGCTCGCTCGCGGCCTTCACGGCATGAATCGCGCCATGGCATGAGGTGCATTTGGGGGCATCGGGGTCGCCATTTTTTGCCGCCTGCCCATGGATGCTCTCCGCAAGACTTTTTGCTTCGTCTGCATGGCATTCCGTGCATTTGCCGGGCAGGAGCGCAGCGGCGGATGTCAACTCATGCACGCTGCCATGGCACGTGGCACACGCTGTTTCACCCAGAATCGCGTGCACGCTCCCAGCGAAAGCCTTCACTTCGTCTTCGTGGCACGTGGCGCACCGCACCTTGGCAATCTTGGCGGGATGTGGGAAATCCTTGATGGCGGTGTGGCAATCGGAACAGCCCAGGATCGCGTGCGCGCTGGCCGCGTGTTTCGCGGGATTGATGTAAATGTCCTTGCCCTTGTCGGACTTCATTCCCGCCTGGCCATGGCACGCAAGACATCCCTGGTCGTCGGCCCGTGCTGGCAAAGCCAGCGTCAGATAAATCAGAGTAACCAGCGTCGCAAACATCTCAACACCCTTCTCCACAATTCGAGCGCAATTCGGCTCTAGCGGTACGCGAACAACATCGCATAAATGATCCACAGCACAATGCTGAATCCCACCGCCAGTGCCACCCAGGCGAAGGCTCGAATCGCACGGATGACGATCCGGGGATAAGCCTCCTCCATTTTTCCCTCCAGCTTCCCGTCAGCCACCAGCGCTTCATACTCCCTTGGCTTGTCCCTTCTTAACTCTTCCACCGGCATGCGCCCGGTGAATATGGTGATGTCCATGGGAAACTTTTCGGGGCGCAAGTGGGTATTGAAGAAATGCACGGTAAAGATGAAACCTGTGGCGAGCAGAGCCTCGTCGCTGTGAATAATGGTGGCGACATTGAGGAACCACCCCGGCAAAAAGCGCGTGAAGAACACCGGGAACCACAGCGTGAGTCCGGTAGAGCCGATGACCGCGATACCCCAAAACACCGCAAAATAGTCGAATTTTTCCCAATACGTCCAGCGGCCATAGGCGGGCCGCTCGCCCCGGCCCACGAACCACTTCAGCGTGTCCAAAAACTCAGCCAAGTCTCTTCGGCTGGGAAGCATGCTGCTGGGTCCCAGCAACAGCGCGCGCCACGAACCGTGCTCCCTTCTCTTCAAACGATACACGTCCACCAGATGGGTGATGAAAACTCCGAACATCACCACCGCGGCACTCCGGTGAATGTATCCTGCGCTCTCGAATCCCCCGAGAAGATGAGAAAGCACCGCCGCCCATCCGGTGTAGGAGAACTTCAGGGTTAACCCCGTTAGTGCAAGGCTCATGAAGCTCACGATCATGCAGATGTGCAGGATCCGCTGCAGGCGGGTGAAGCGGATGAACTGGCGCTCTGGCGTTCCGCCGTTAGGCATCGGGGCTCTCCTTGCTTGCGGGAGTTTCAGCCGTTGCGGCCAGTTGCTCTTCCGCGGCGCGCAATTCCCGGCGCATCTGGAATGCCCGGGGCAGCCAGAGCAAGGTGTGCACGCCCCCCAGTACAAACGTTCCCAACAACAATGCGGTCATTCCCCAAAAAGTGTAGAACAAGAAGGGGTACTTGCGCGGGTCGTGGTGAGTGGCATGCGTCAGGTACCCGGCAAAGCGGCGCGTCGCGCCCGCATGGCATTTCTGGCAAGTCGCCGCCACGTTTGCCCGGCTGAGGTGCGAGCGTGGATCTGTCACCGCAAGCACGTCGTGAGCTCCGTGGCAGTCATAGCACTTTGCTGTTTTCGTGTACCCCAGCCGTGAAACCTTCCCATGATAGGTATCAAAATAAGTTTTGGCGATCTCCGCGTGGCAGCGTCCGCACGTGTCCATGATGTCCAGCCGGAAGCCGGCTTCATCGGTGCGCCGAATGGCGTGCGCGGTGTGGCAGTCGCTGCAAATCGGAAGTTCCTTGGTGGTTCCGCCTACCCGCTTGGCATGAATGCTGTTCTCAAACTGCTCTTCGATGCCGTGATGGCACCTGCCGCATGTGGCCGGCACATTTGCCGCATTGACGCTCGATTCCGGATCCGTTCGGGGAAGGACATGGTGCGCGGTGTGACAACTCGTGCAGGTAGCCGTGACAGTCAGTCCGCCCTTCAGTAATCCCTTTCCGTGAATGCTCTCCGTGTAGTTCGCGATGATTTCGTGCTGCCGTCCGGTGTAGCGCACCGCGGCCTTCTGGCCCTCCCGGTGGCACCGCGCGCAAAGTCCGGGAACATTGGTCGGAAACGTTGCCGACTGTGGGTCCTGCCTGCCAAGCACTCCGTGCGTCCCATGGCATTCCTTGCAGCTCGGGGCATTCGGATCATTCTTGCTGGCCAGTTGTCCGTGGGTGCTGCTCGCGTAGAGCCTGCCAATTTCATCGTGGCAAGAGGTGCAGTCCACCTGGTGTGTAATGGTCTCGCAGGGGCGCACGTGCGATGCATTTACCTGGGAGTGGCACTGGCTGCAGGCGACTTTTTGACCCGGCTGCAGCGGATTCTGGTTGTGCCGCGAATGGTTCAGTTCGTCCACATTGACGTACATGGATTGCCCGTCGCGCGCACGGCGCAGTTTCTGGTCCGCGTGGCAATGCAGGCAGTCCGCATCGGCCATGCCTTGCGAATAGAAGACATTCCGGATCTTATGCGGCTGATGGCAATCCACGCACGCCGGCAGGACATTTGCTTCCTTTTCCCACAGTTCTCCACGAATGATCTTCCGGTGCACCGATTCGATCAGCGAGTGGCATTTCGTGCAGGTGGCGGCAATGTTCCGGCGGGCGATCGAGGAAGCGGGGTCGGTGTGGGGCAAGATCGAATGCGGTGTGTGGCAAGTCGCGCAGTTAGGGGCCACCGAGAGTCCCTTTTTCAACAACGCCTCTCCGTGGATACTTTCCGAGTAATTCCCCAAGATGTTGTCCTGAGGAATGGGGCGGTTAAGCTGAACGGGAGTTCCTTCGCGATGGCACTGGCCGCAAACGAATGGCACTTTTAGCGGCGCCACCGCGGACCGTGGGTCCTTTACCGGATAGACTTCGTGGTTCCCGTGGCAATTCACGCAGCGGGGCGCCAGCGGGTCGCCGCGCGCAATGGCCTTCCCGTGTACCGACCGGGCATGTTGCTGCCCCTCGGCGTCGTGGCAAGTGCCGCAATTTACTCGCGCCAGCGGCGTTTCGTGCGGTAACTCTTTCCCTTCCAGGTCGGCGTGGCAGCCTGTGCACCCCAGGCTGCCGTGAACAGAACCCGCAAATTTCTTCCCGTCCACGTACAGCGAAACCGTTTTGCCGCCTCGCGTCGTGCTCATGCCTTTGTCGCCGTGGCAGGCGAGGCATTGCGCCCCCGGTTGCTCGGTTTGGGGCCGCGCCGCGCGGCTGGGGCTCTCTGAAAACAACAAGGAGAAAACTGTCGCGAGGAGTGTCGCAAAGACAACTCCCAGCCCTGCACACCGCTTCCTTCGCACAACTTTTGTTTCAGCCATATCAACTCTCGGCAATGCTTATTTCATGCCAAGATCCGCAAGCACCTTCGGGTTTTCCTCTTGTACCGCAAGCAAATTGTGACAAGCGTCGCAATCGTTGGTAATCGTCTGGCCGTCCGCGCTCGTGTGTGTTCCATCGTGGCAGCGGAAGCAGCCCGGATAGTCGTTGTGACCAAGATTGTTGGGATGCACGCCCCAGGTCACCTTCATATCGGGGAAAATGTTTTGCAGGTAGATGCGGGCGACATTTTCCGCGGACTGTTCCACAAGCGCGCGTTTCGTGTTGTAAACGTCCGGATATGTGCTGCGGTAATAGTTCGTAATCCCTTCCACAATCTTCTTCTGCGCCGTCTCGCGGTCGGGATAATCCGCCTTCAATAGCTCCACGGCCTTTTTCTTGATGAACGGCAGCTCTGCGCTAACCAGCCCGCGCGTGATGCGCAGGTCTACGGCGCTTTCTGGCAACTCGAAGGCGTGCGTCGGCCGGTTATGGCAATCGATGCAGTCCATCACGCGCTTTTCGCTCTTTTCGAGTTGCTCTTTGCTCACTTTGATATCCGTTGATACGTACTCGACCGTCTTGCCCTTGTCGTCCGTGTAGTACACCACCGGAATCACTTGCCGGTGCTCGTCGGTGGAGATGTAGCGGATGCGCGAACCCTCATCCAGGTGCCGTCCGTGGATTCCCACCGAACCCTGCCATGTCCTCCCCCCGATTTTCAGTACCAGCACGGTGGTTTCCGCAGTGTTCTTCTCGTCGTCCCGGTAATCCGTCTTCGTGATGAACTTGTCGCCCGAAAACCGTTGCGGCCAGTGGCATTGCTCGCACGTTTCGCGCGCGGGACGCAGGTACTTCACGGGTGAGGGGATGGGTGTCGAGTAGGTCTTGAAAGTAACCGCGAAGACCTGGCGTACGCCCGAAAGTTTCGATTTGACGAACCACCCCGCCCCCGGGCCGATATGACACTCCACGCAATTCACTCGCGCATGCGGTGAATTCTGGTATGCGGAAAATTCCGGCTGCATTACCGTGTGGCACGTCTGCCCGCAAAACGTGGTCGTGTCCATGTATGCCACGCCCTGGTAAGAAGCAAACGTGAAAATCAGAATATTCAGCACCGTGGCTACGCCGACGAACAAAAGGCCGCTGCGAACGATGGGCACCCGTAAGTCGATTTCCGGATAAGCGATCGGCAGTTCTCCCGAGCCGCTCAGCTTTTTCCGCCGCAACAGGATTCCCGCCGGGATCAAAAGCAATCCCAGAACGAACAGTCCCGGAAGGATCAGGAAAATCAGTATGCCGATGTAAGGGTGCGGCGGACCCTGCAGCATGAAATCGTAAATCCAGAAGGCAATCATGGTGATTGCCGTGCTCGTCGTCAGAACCACGCCAATCAGGCTGATGACGTTTTGGCTTAGGAAATAGATTAGCCGTGCCCAATTGCGAACAGTATTCCGCGGACTCATGAGGTGGATGCTCCCACATCGCCTGCTTCAGGCGTTCCCGAACGCACTATTACAACAGAAAGCCCCAGCGAAGGATCCGCCGGGGCCCTGAGACTTTCCTATTATACGTGTGCCTGCCGTCGCGGGCTCACCGGCGCTTTTACTTGCACAAACTCCACATGTATGCGATGACGTCCTTGACGTCGCCGTCGGTGATCTTCTTATCGAAAGACGACATCTTGTTCCTGCCCTTCACGATGATTCTGCCAAGCAACCCGAGTGGATTACTCCCCGGCTAAGCCAATTTCCAACGGATAGCCGTGATCCCGGCGGTTATGGATGCAGCTACTTCAAGGTGCCTAGATAAGCGGCGAGTTCCTTCACCTGGTCCGCAGTTAGGCTCTTCAAGCTGGTGTGCTTCGGCGAGGTCGAGATCACTTTCTGGATCTCATCGGCAGTTTTGCCCTTGATCGAGGGCGACTTCAGTGCCGGCTTGCCTGCAGCGTCTGGGCCATGGCAAACAGCACACTTGGCCTTGTAAGTTTTCTCACCGTTGGCAGCATCCTGAGCGCGAGAGACGGATCCTACCAAGCACAGCATCGCAACTAATGCGATTCCCGACAAAAATTTCTTCATCACTTCCTCCTTAGTTTGGTTCTGATTGCACGAGGCGCGTAGGAGCGGACGCGCCTCGTGCCGGATCTCATTTTTACTTATCTTCGACTCTTACTTCTTCAGCGTGCGAATATACGACACCAAATCTTTCACTTGATCCGGAGTCAAGGACTTGGACGCCGGCATTTTCGGCGGCTTTCCGTTGGTTATGGCGCCGCTCAGATCCGCATCACTCTTCTTCTGTACATCCGCGGCAGTCAGGTCGCTGTTTGCCATGGATGCCTTTCCCTTGCCATCCGCTCCATGACACATCGCACACTTCGTCTTGTACGTCGCCCCACCGGTGGCCACATCGGCCTTTGCCGCGCTGCTGAACAGGCAGGTGCCTGCGAGTAGCGCCGCGGCCAGAGTCATCGCCCCGAGGTTTTTCATTGTTGTCTGCATGTTGCTCTCCCTGAGTAGATTTTGGCGCGGGTTGAGCGAGCTTGCTTCCGCGCTGTCTTTCTAGAATGCATATCGTATCGAAAGTGTGACCACATTGCCTCGGAAATTCCGGGGTAGCGTGGGACCTCCGTCCGAATACTCTTTATAATCATAATAGTTCCAATTGGTCTTAAATGTGAAGCCCTTGCTTACCTCGTATGCCATCCCCGCCATGGGCAGGTGGTATTGGAAGGTCAGCGGGCCTGTTGGCTCGCTCGCATCCAGGATGAACGTGCTCCCGTCCGAGCTGGTCACCGTATAGCCGAGCGTTCCTGTCAGCTTGCGGACCGGCCGCACAAAAACCGACCCCGATCCAACGTTCGATTTCTGTGCGTAAAGCGAAATCCCGGAAAGAAATGGCGCGCCGCAGCTTAGTGCACCCGCTGGACTGGGCGTCGCCACATAGCAAATGTTTGTCTGCGAAAAGATATCGTTGTAATTGTAGTCCAAATCCACTCCCCATCTGGCTTCGCGGGGCGCGAACTCCGCGCTAATCGAATAACTGCGGTTGTGTTGCAGGTTGCCGATATCCAGAGAGGTGTTGCGGTTCTCGACGATCACAATCGCTCCGCTCAGGTTTACCCAGTCCGCCGGCTTATAAGTCGCGCGCAACCGGTACTGTTGCAGATTTCGCGGGCTGATGCGCGTGAAGGCGTTGTCCGCGTAATAAAGCTCCGTGTCAAAACGAACGCGCAGTGCGTCGGTCACTCTCGCCGAAACACCGGCGATCAGCGAATGCGCCTGAATGGCCACGTCAGCAGCGCTGTTGGATGTCACCGTCGTGCTGCACACGCCATTTGCATCCAGCGGCAGCCCCGCGCAGGCTCCGCGGTTCGGAAGTGTTGGGTCAAAGGTCTGTAGCTGCGCATCGGAAGTATTGTCAGTAATGTCGCGGCTCTCGTAACGGTAGCCTGCAAATGCATTGATCCGGTGCGTGAAATCGTACTCCAGTTCAAATGTATTGACCTTGCGCTCCTGCCGCAGCATGTCGCTGAACGCATCGGCGACCACGTCGGCTCCAGAGCTGGCACTGTGCTGCGGGCAGGTGGCTGCAGTGTAAGGTGGCGGGCACGTCGCTGGGTTGAAAACGTTTGGTGTCGAAAGCAGCGTGGCGCCAAACAGAGAACTGGTGTTCAGCAGCCATGCGCCAGGAATCCGGAAATTGTCGTAGCGGAAATCGTCCACGATGCGGAAGCGCTCGCTGACGTGTACCGTGGCCGCAAAGTCTCCCGCAATGGATAGGCGTTCCGCCGAGGAGTGGCCGGTAGTCGTGTACTCACTCTGCCGCGACCGCGTGATCAGCCCGCTGAACAGCTCATCAAACGCCGGCAGACTATTTTCCGCCTTGGAGTAGTTGAACCTTCCAGCCAAATCCAGCCAGGGGAAATAACTGCTCTGGAAACTGGCCTGCTCCACGGGAAACTGCACGCGATTCCGCCCGGAGCGGCTGTAGCTGAAAAACGCATTGCAGGCTGGGTTCACGAAGCCGGCGCCCAGAATCGGCGTGGCGCACGGCTGTCCCGCGGCGGTGTTGAACGCCAAGCCGAGATCCACGGGTACCGGCGGTGTTCCCGCCAGGTTATAGGGCAGGGCATACAGCATGGAAGCGCTGTCGCCTTTGGTGAATGTGTAGAACTGGTCGTAATTCAGGCTGGTCCGCGGGAGCGCCCGCACCGACACTCCGAAATGGTAGTTGTCCGTGATGTCCAGCGTTGGCTGCACAAGCTGCGCTTCCGTCCCTTCGTGAACAGTGGAGAACGCCGTGCCTTCCTGAATATTGTGCGAATACCCCAGTCGGAAGCGCACCACCCAGAGCGGGAAGAGGTTCAGGTTGTAATCGCTCATCCGCCGCGTCAGGAATATCTCATGCGGAGAATCCAGCACCGGAACGTTGGGGACCGATGTCGCCGGATTCAGCGGATTCGCCAGCAGGTCGTAGTCGAAGACGTTCCGGTCACGCCGGAAATTCCCCTCGAAATCGTAGATTTTGCCCTTGCTGAACGTCAGCCGCGTCACATCATTGGGATCTCCGCCGTAGCCAAAGTTGCTGAACGACAAATCGTCGAACAGCAGTCCGTTGTGCTTCGGTGAGTGCAGGTTCAGGGAATACTCCAGCAGGCGCACGCCGCTTCCCAGGTTCACCAGCGTGTCCCACATCAGTTCATTCCCGGAGAAATCCGACACCCGCCCGCCGACCTCCGCGGTCTGCTTCACCGTATACCCGTCCGTGGTAAGCCCCTCATTGTTTTCAGTTGTTGTGGCCGTGAGCCCCAAGGGCGATTTTCGCGTTGCGTCAACACTCACGCCGGTCGTTGGTTGCAACTCCTCGCTGGACTGTGCCGCTGCGGTGTACCCGCAGAACAATACACCAAGAAACGCCGCTGTCATTCGAAAGGAAATGCGTGAAATCAAGTTATGCTTCATTCTTGTCATGGTCATCTCCTCTCGGTTCACGGCTTGAACAAAAACTGGTCCGAATTCGATCCGTGGACTGCCACGTGGCACATCGTGCAGGCTTGATATTTCTGCGCCTGATTGTGGAATGAAGGTATGCCGGGTGCCGCGGAACCCGCTGTCGTCGTATGACACTCCAGGCACAGCAGATTGATCTGGCTGCGCTTCAATAGCCGCGGATTCGATGAACCATGGGGCGTGTGGCAGGACACACATCCTTCGGTTTTCACTGCCGCATGTTCGAATGCGTACGGTCCGGCTTTATCCGCGTGGCAGTTGTAGCAAACAACGTCCTGCGCCGCCGTGGATCGCAGTTGCCGGCTCAGGAATCCTCCATGCGGATTGTGGCAATTGCTGCAGGTGATTAGTCCTTCGTTCACCCGATGATGGAATGGCCGCGAAAACTCGGGCTTCACTTCCTGGTGGCAGCTGTAACAAAGCTCGGTCTGCCCTTCCTTCAATAGCGCTCGTTCCACCGTCGCGTGGTGAGGGGAGTGGCAATCCACGCAGCCCACGTTGTTTTTCAAGTGTTCCGACCTCAGGAAATTGCTCTGTTCCTCGCCGTATTGGTGGCAGTCCAGGCAGCGCACGCTGCTTTCCAGCGCTGTGGCATTCTTGAACGTGAATATCTTCGTCTTATCCCCGCCACCGTCGACGTGCTCCTTCCCGGGACCATGGCAGGCTTCGCAGCCTTGCCACTCCGGCCCCGTGTGGGATGCCAGCTTCCCCTTCATTCCGGTGACAAAGTGCGCCGTCCCCTCGAAATTCCTGTAAATGTTTTCGTGGCAGGTCTTGCAGGTTTCCGCGCCGACATACAACGCTGGATCGCTGGGCCTCTTATATTTCTTGTCTTGGGTGGCTGCGGGCTTGTGCTTCTCTCCTTCGGCTTTTTTCTTCCCGGGTTCTGCGGAGAACAACACCAGTGCCGAAGCCAACAACACGGCAAGCGTCAGAATTGGGAGCAATGTAAATCGCCTCATGCGACTCCTTCAGCGAACTCATCAGTGCGTCCGCCTGAATTACCTTAGATTTGGACCGGACTCTCCCAAGAATCCTGACAACCAGGGAGAGGGACGAGCAGGAGGGGAAATCCGTTTTGGCCTTTTCGACGGCCGCCGCGGAAGGTCGTGAGGACCTTCATAAATTACAACGCATGCCTGGGCTGTCAAAACAAATCCGACTAAATCAAAACAGTCTTTGCATAAAGCAAAACACGACGAAAACGGTCTGCGTTTTTTTGAAACAGTGCCCCAACTTGGAACGCACCTCGCAGACTTCCAGGTACCACCCCCTTTTCGGCGCTGTTCTTTCTCTCCCTCCGCTCCCGTCCTATAGTTCACACGTCACTTACCGTGCCCGGCCCTCGATCCCAACTGGTTTCGCACCTCTTATTTCGCTAAGGAGTCAGCTCATGAGAAAGATCTAGATTGTGGTTGTGGCCATTGCTTTACTGGCTTCAACGGCCAATGCGGACGATAAGAAAGAAGTGGAACTCGTGAAGAATTCCGGAACAGTGATCACTGAAATTCATGACAGCCCGGACGCTATGCCCCAGGATCTCCGCGATAAAGCCGGGTGCGTCGTTGTGCTGCCTTCCGCTGGGAAGTTTGCCATCGGTATTGGCGGAAGCTACGACCGCGGCGCAGAGACCGGCCGCAGCGGCAAAAACTTTGTGGGCTGTGGGGCGCGCGCCAAACGCAGCACGCTCCCACTTTGGAACACGCTGCCCACCACGACGCACACTGCGCTCCCAGCATAAATTTGCCCTCGCCGCAGTTTTGTAAGTTTTTTCCTTTCAGCCAGTTAAGCGTCTAGCCAGGGAATACCTTCGGCTGCTAGCTTGCTCATCTTTTCCCGAAGGTTTTCCCCTGGGCACGCCAGCAGATACTCCTGCGGGAAACCTAAGGCAAAGTATGCCAAGGCAACTTCCTGTTTCCGGAGTGGGTGATTCGCGCGTTTCACGTCTGTCCCACTCGCGCCAAATGCCCACTATTCATAAGCTCCTGCCCTGTCTGTTGTTCGCTTTCGCTTTGGCTATGTCAGCAAACTCCGCGCTGGCTCTGGATGGCAACAAGAATATCGATCAGTATGGTCACGAAACTGGGGTTTCCCTGGGCGGACTCCCTAGCGAAGCGGTTTACTATATTCTGCGACCGCCCGTGGTGGTCGCGATTCCCTCCCGCGATTTCGTGTTTCGTGCTCTGTGCCTCATCCTGGGCATTCTGGCGCTTTATAAAGCCCAGACATTTTACAACCGCCGATTGCGCACGCACGCCGAAACGCTGGAACGATGCGTGCACCAGCGCACCTCCGAGTTGGCGGCCGCCAACAAATCCTTGCAGACCCAGGTGATTGAACGCGTGCGCGCCGAAGAAGCGCTTTCCGAGGAACGCGCGTTGCTCCGCATATTGATCGATAATGTGCCCGATTTCATGTACGCAAAGGATACGGAGAGCCGTTTTGTCGCGGCCAACGTGGCCTTGGCTCGTTTCCTGGGTGCAAAGTCGGCTGACGAACTTCTCGGTCAAACCGACTTCGCCTTTTTTCCGCAGCAATTTGCTCGAGCCTATTTCGAAGATGAACGGCAAATAATTCGCTCCACAAAAGCGCTCTACAATCGCGAGGAGGAATGCAGGAATGCCCAAGGCGAGACAATTTGGCTCCTGACGACTAAAGTTCCATTGCGTGACCAGAGCGGCCGCGTCACTGGAATCGTGGGAATCGGGCGCGACATTACCAAACGCAAAGCGGCGGAACTCGTAATGCGCCAGGCCAAGGAGGCAGCCGAGCAGGCCAGCCGCACCAAGAGCGATTTCCTGGCCAACATGAGCCATGAAATTCGCACCCCTCTGAACGGTATTCTGGGCATGACCGATCTTGCGCTGGATACCGCCTTGACCCCGGAGCAGCGCGATTACCTGGAAACGGTAAAGTTATCCGCTGATTCGTTGCTCACCGTAATCAATGATGTTCTCGATTTCTCGAAAATTGAGGCCGGGAAAATCGACTTTGAAACCATCGAATTTAATGTGCGCGATACCCTGGAAGCCGCCCTGAAGACCCTAGCGCTGCGCGCCGACGAAAAGGGACTCGAACTCCTCTGCGATATTGCTCACGAGGTGCCGGTGACCATGCGCGGAGATGCCGGCCGCCTCCGTCAAATCATTCTCAATCTCGTGGGCAATGCGATCAAGTTTACGGAGTGCGGTGAAGTGGCGCTAAAGCTTCGCGTGGACGCTCAGGCCGGGCCGCACCGAGTCCTGCATTTTGAAGTTTCCGACACTGGCATTGGAATTCCCGCCGAAAAACTGAAATTGATCTTCGACCCCTTCGCCCAGGCGGACTCTTCCACAACTCGCAAGTTCGGTGGCACCGGCCTGGGTCTGACCATATCCTCCCGGCTGGTCTCCATGATGGGCGGGCAAATTTGGGTCCAGAGCAACGTTGGTCAAGGAACCCAGTTCCATTTCACCATGTGTTTGGCGGTCGGAGCCACCAGGGTGGCAGAGGTGGAAACTTTCGTTCCCCAGGAAGTTCTGCGAGGCATCAAGGTTTTGGTGGTTGATGACAATTTGACCAACCGGCGAATCCTGGAGGAAATGCTCAAGCGTTGGGAGATGCGGCCTGCACTCGTCGAAGGTGGAGAAGAAGCGCTCGGTCAACTCCTTGAGGCTGCACGCGAGGGGATACCCTACTCCTTAATCCTGACCGACATGCATATGCCGAATATGGATGGCTTCGAACTGGTTGAGCGTATCCGTGAAAAACCCGAGCTCTCGACGGCCACGATTATGATGCTTACTTCCACGGGCTCTCAGGGGAGCGCCGAGCGTTGCCGGGAGTTGGGCGTTTCGGCGTATTTGCTGAAACCGATCCGGCAATCGGAATTGCGCGAGGCCCTCACAAAAGTACTAGGGGCACGCAAGCAATCGAACCACGTACCCTTGCTTACTCGCGACTCGTTGGAAGTCGAACGTGGCCCTGCCACTTGTTTGCACGTCCTGATTGCCGAAGACAATGCCGTCAACCAACGCCTGGCACGCCGCTTGCTCGAAAAAAGGGGGCACCGAGTCGTCGCCGCCGCCAACGGCAGAGAAGCGCTGGAAGCGATCGAGAGACACACGTTTGATTTAGTGCTGATGGACGTCCAGATGCCCGAATTGGACGGCCTCGAAGCCACCGCGGCGCTGCGCGCAAAGGAAGCCGGTCGCGCATTTCATTTGCCCGTTATCGCGCTCACCGCACATGCCATGAAAGGAGACCGGGAGCGCTGCCTCGCCGCAGGCATGGATGGTTATCTCAGCAAACCGATCCGCCCTCAGGAGCTCGACGACTTGCTAGAGCTATACACGAAGCGATCCGCAATGAAGGAAGCTCCTGACCTCGTCACCCCTAAGCCCTGACCCGTCCCGGGCACCTCTTCTCTTGGACGCCGTTCCCTTTGCCCATCCAATCTAAATTCACTGGACGTAACCGCCGGTCGCTGGCTTCTCCGTCGTTTCCTCATATTCAATCAGGGCCAGCAATGCACCCCAGTGATAGAACGGGTCGCTTGAGTTGACGTCATCGCCCGCGCCCGTTATGGCGCTGTAATTCTCGTGAACGTGATGTTTCGCGCTCCACTCTCCCTGGAAAAGTTTCAGGGATTTCCTGGCAAGTTCCTCGCGCACTTGCGGCTGCTCGTAATTGCGCAAACCCAGATACACAAGGTAATTCATCGGCCCCCAGATGCGCCCGCGCCAGTAATTCTGATCCTTGAAAGCCGGATCGTTCCTCGGCGTTGCCGGAATTACCCAATCTCCCCAGAACTCCTGCGCGTTCAGGAGATGCTCCTGAATCATGCGCTGCGCTTGTTTTGGCGTCGCGGCACGCGCCAGCAACGGGTAAAAATTTGTGGGTGAAGTCCTGGGACTCAATTGCCCCGTGTGCAAATCCTTATTAAGAAACATCCCGGTTTTCTCGACCCATAAAGAAGCCAACGATTCCCGGTAATGTTTTGCTCTCCCGCGAAGTTCTTTCTCCTCCGACGCCTTGTTCAACACCGCCGCGATCTCCGCCAGTGCCTCGCAATCCGCAACATACATGCTCATCAGCCCCACATCGGCAATCTCCAGCAGGTGTGTCTTTTCGTCAAACGCGCCTTCATCGTACATGGGACTGTTATCCAGCCCGGATTCGAGTATTGCTCCCTGGCGCGTCCCTCGCGCGTCATCGTCCAGATTCTCCGGCCGATTCTCTCCGTTGCTTCCCCACTCCAGATACATTCCGGCGCTGCGTTTTTCCTGCCACCAGCGATTCCAGTTGAGCAACGGTGGAAAGGTTTCCTCCAGCAACCACCGCTCGTGGAATTTCCTGTAGAGACCAAGCACGGTGATGGCCCCAACCGGAGGTTCGGAACGGTCAAAACTCTTCCAACCTCCCGCCCGCGCGTAGTTCCCCACAAACCCCGCCGGTGTGGCTTCCCGCAGCGTCTCGATCGCATTAGCGTAAGCGAGATCGCGATCCCCGATTGCCGCCAAGGTCGCTGCAAAAAAAGTATCCCAGTCAAAAAGAACGAATCCGCCCCAGCCCACGCTCCAACTCCGGCTCACCGGAGAGATGACGCGGCCGCCCTCGGGCTCATAAATCGTGTCCCATCCCAGCGTGGTTTGAATGGCGTCCACCGCGGCGGATCTGGGTGTCCCTAAGGTTTGCTCGTAGGCTTGATGCTCCTCCTCCACGAGTTTCTCGATCTCTTCCAGGCTGCGTCGCTTGCCCGTGCTCAGGGCGACGGGTCCCTTTAACTCGGCGGTCAAATAGGGTGCAGCCACGGGAATGTTGCTGAATGGTGCTTCAGATCCGATAGCATAAATTGCAACTGTTCCCGACGGGCCGTGGGCTTCTATCCTGTCTGCGAGCTTCGCCACTGCGCCTGGCTCGTTCCACAAATACGCTGCAGAGAAAACAACCTCAGCAGGAAGGCTTCCGGGTTTGCCCTTGGGTGATGGCGTCACCAGAATCACCAGGTCTTCGCCGGCGTGCGCGCTCTGAAACCGCAAATCCAGCTCTCTCCACGTAACTCGCACGTCGGTGTAGCTGCCATCCCACGCATGCGGCCCGGGGAATACCTGCTCCGAATTTCGCCCCGGGCCCCCAATCAGCACATCTCCCAGGAACGCATCGCCGTACAGCGTCGTTTTGTGTTGCAGGGCGACCCGAATCGCCAACCCCGCCGGCAGCAGCACCTGGGTTGTGACGCTGTGCACGTCCCAGGTGTTCCAGCCCGTGGCCAGCCGCTTTTGCACGGCGTCGTAGTCCTTCGAGCGCTCGCGCACCTGCCCGTAAAGGCCCGGCGCACAATAAGCCAGCAGTATCATCAACGTGCAAAGAGCAACACCCGTCCGCGAGCCACCGCGGTAAGCCGGCGATTTACAGTATTTCTGACGCAAGATTCTGTCTTTATGCATCGAGTTCCTGTCTCGGATGGACTCCGGTCGCGCGCACGTTTGGAAAGCCGCCGTTCTAGTCCGTCCGTGAAACAAACATAGCATCTTCTTGAGGTTTTCTCTGAAGGACGAAGAAGATCGCGACGAACGCTGAGCTGTCGAAGGCGGGATAAGTCTATCGAGGCGCAATACGAAATAGAGCAAGACGCGCGTGCGAACTCTTATTGCTGAGTAGCAGGTGTGGTGGCGGCGGGCTTACCGATGGCATCGCCGTTGACGACGAGTTCCACACGCCGGTTCCGCTGCCGCCCCTCAGGCGTGTCGTTGGTGGCCACCGGCTGCGTTTTGCCGAAGCCGCGGGCGGAAATGGAGGATGCGGGAACGCCCTGCTCCGCAAGAAAATCGCGCACCGTGTCGGCGCGGCGTTCGGAAAGCATTTGATTGAATTCGTCACTGCCGACGCTGTCCGTGTGCCCTTCGATTTGCATCGTGAGCCCGGGATGCGCCAGAAGAATGCCGGAAATCTTGGCCAGCTTTTCCCTCGCGCCCGGCTTAAGCGTGGAACTTCCCGTATCAAACAGCACGTCCGACATGTTGACGATCAACCCGCGCGCGGAATCCCGCGTTTGCAAGATCGAATTCAGTTGTGCCAGAAGCTGCGCGCGTAACTGCCCCTTTTCCGCTTCCGCTTGCGCCGCGGCCTGCCGCGCTTTTTCGGCGTCTGCCTGTGCGGCGGCACGATCGCGAGCGGCTTGTTCGGCGGCGGCTTGCGCGGCTTGTTGTTGGGTTAACGCCGCGGCGCTGGCCTGTTCGGCTTCCGCTTTCTGGCGTGCCGCTTCCTGTGCGGCCTGCTCCGCTTCCTGCTTCATGCGCACGGCTTCGGCTTGCGCTGCTTCGGCCTGTTTGCGAGCCTCCTCCGCTTCCACGCGACGTTGCGCTTCGGCGGCGGCATCGGCGTGGGCCTTGGCTTCGCGCTCCTCGGCGGCTTTCTTGTCAGCCGCAATTTTCGCCTGTGCATCTTCCTCGGCCTTCTGCTTCACCGCCATGACGCGGGCTTCTTCGGCGGTTCCCACCACTTCACGCGCCGCGGCTTCGACGGCCTTTTTGTCGCCCTTGTGTGCGTAAACTCCTTCAGCGTCGCGCAATTGCTGTTCGGCTTTCGCAAGAGTAGGCGCTGCATATTTGTCGGCCAGGGCGATGTGCGCGATGCGCACCGCGTTGCGGGCCTCGAAAAGCTCCAGCGGCGTCTTGCGATCTATGCCGAAAATGGCGTTCTCGATTTTAGTGTTGGAAGAAGAGTAGATGCCGCGGCCCAGCAGTTCGTAGCTGGCGTCTATGTTTTCCACTTTACCAAGCGTCGCTGGACCAAAAACGTTTTCCAGCACCACGGTGTTGCCCGGTTGCGTGACCGCGAAATACGGCTCCGCCGTCACGATCATGCCGAACGTTTGCATGTCGGTGATCGCCTTCACTTCGCCACCGCCGTTTTTCAGCACGATTTCACCCAGGTTTACCGCGCGTCCCTGCGGAGAAACCGCCCACAACACGTACGTCAGATATTCCAGGCCGAATTTCGTGGCCTCGTCCAGGCCTGCGAATTTTGCCTCAATCTCGATGCGATTGCCCTTGTTCTGCACTTTGGCTTCGCCATTTGCATTGGACATCAATTCCGTCCCTTGAAAGTCGATCTTGGTGGACCCTCCGGCACGGCGGTAGTTCACCGCTTTGGTTGTGCGCGAAACATTTTGCACGAGGTTGGCCGATGGCGGCGCTTGGCCGGCCGCGGAGCCAGCCCACGTGCCGAGTATTCCCGTTAGCGCGAGTGATAGCGATGCGATTTTCAACTCTGCCCCCTGCTCGCCGCATTCGGCGATGAAATTCCGATGCCGCCCCAGCGGCAATACCCTTGGAAAAGTGCTCCGCCCCAAACCAGCCAGTCTTGAAAGACTGTGATCCGGCGGATGTCATTTCGTATCTATAGGCTAGCAAAGAACCGGGCAGAGATGGGCCCAGCCAAAGCGCCCTTGCGCAAACAATCACGATCATAGATCCGAACCAGATCGGCCCGGAGTTCGGCACGGATTCTCTCATACGCCTGGGCTACTTTAGCTTCGCATATTCAGACTTGGCAGCGATGAGAATGGGGATATCCGGGTCGGCGTCTTTCCAGAGGTTGAGGAAGTCTTGATATGACCCCTTGGCTTTGGCCGCGTCACCCTGCATGGCATAGGCTCGGCCTAGTTGGAGGTGAGCCAGCACGCCCATGGGATCCCCGACCGTTATCCCGGGGTGATCCAGAATCTTCTGGAATTCCTTGGCGGCCTCAGCGCCTCGGCGCGCGGCCAAATACGCCTGGCCACGAGCATAGATGGGATAGAGGGCCCCGAAAAAACCGGTTTGAGTGCTGCGCGGCTGGCCCAGTTCATAGGGAACGGCAACTTGGAGAAGTTCGATCGCCTTTGCGGGATCGCCATCATTCAGCGCAAGAAACGCACTTACGGTTGGCAGGTAATTGAACTTGACCGAGGTATCTTCGGGGAAGCTGCTTTCCAGATCGTTGGTCAGTGTTTGAGCCTGCGAAGAATCCCCCGCGATGGCAAGGGCGAGGGCTGCGCCATACTGCACCTCCCTGTTCTTGGCAAGCGCCAAGGCTTTCATTGCCGCCGGCTTTGCGGCTAGCGCGTTCCCATAGAATGCTTCCCAAAGGGCTGCTCGGGTTTCAAATACGGCCGCCTCTTCTCGATGGGCCGCCTGCTGCGCCAAATCGCTGGTCCGCCGTAACATCTTCGTGGCCTCCTGCAGGTGACCGCCATACGCGAGGGCAAAGGCTTGGTGGCCAGAAATCAATTCTTCCACTCCTGATTTCCCCCGAGCCGCAGCCACCTCCCGCTGCATGCCGCCGCTGTCGTCTTTCAAAAAGGCAGCATCGTATCGCAGGAGGGCTAAATCAGGGGTCTCAATTTTTCGCTCCAAGGCTCTGCGAGCCGCGTCTTCGGCTGCTCCCAGACGGTCGAGGCTAAGAGAGTTGATACCAAGAAGGGCATAGCTAATGCCAAAGTCCGGGGCGAGTTCAATCGCCGTTTTGGCCTCTTCGGCTGCCTTTTCATATTCGCCGAGCACAGGATAAATGAAGCCCGCTAAGAAGGAGTGGGGCATCGACTCACGAGGGTAAGCTTGTGTCCACGCCTCGCAGGTCTGCTGGGCTTTTTTCTGATTTCCTGTCGCCCGTCCATCGTAGTAGGCGGTGATAAAGAACTTTTCTTTATCGTTGGCACGGTCCCGCAATTCGTAGGCTTTTTTAGTGTTTTCCGTGCCAGCTTGCGTTTCGCCCATGGAACCATACATGAGCCCGAGCGACGCGTATGCAGCCGCAAATTTAGGGTCGATCTCGACGGCCTGTTTGAAGAAAGGAACTGCGGCGTCCCCACCCTGGGAGGCGACAACTCTCCAGCCCATGCTATAAGCTTTTAAGGCTTCCAGTGACGGCGTCGTGGCCTCGGCCAGCGGAGTGTCGTGCTTTTCGACTGTCGCCAGGGATTCACCGACTCGCGCTCTGAATGTTCTCGCTATTTGCGTCAGAGCGTTCAGGACGTCTTCTTTTCTTGCCGCTTGCGCTTGCTCCTCCACCAGAATCTGTCCGGTGCGGCAATTCCTTGCGCGTAAACCGAGGACGTATTCACTTCCAAGGTTTCTGATCGAACCATCGAGAACAGCGGCGCTCGCGGTTCGCTCGCAAACTTCCCGCGCGGCCTCCGGCGTAAGCCGCGCATCGACTGGCTGGCCCATCATTCCCAGGGTCTGCTGTATGCGTTCGTCGGAGACGAGGCCGAGAAACGGTGACTGCTCCAGTTGTACGGAAAGCCCCTGCCGCAGCGTGCCATCAAACACCGGGTCTCCGGTCGTGTTGGTGAAATCAGCCAGGACGATCGTGTCTTTGTCCGTCAGCGCTTGTGCCTTGCGGGAGAAAAACAACCAGCCACCCACCGCCAGTCCGGCAATCACAATCGTTGCGGCAGCAACGGCCCGCCATCGATTTGCTCGCCGGGCGGACTTCAACCCGGCGTCCTCTGCGGCGAGGCCTGTACCACCCGACTCCGAATCGCGCTTCAGCCGCTGCAAGTCCGCGCGAATTTCCCCCGCGCTCTGGTAGCGGAGCTTCCGGTCCTTCTCCAGCGCCTTGTTGATGATTTCTTCCAACTTTGGGGAAATTTCAGGATTCAGTCGCACTGGCGCAACCGGCTTGCGATTCAGAATCGCTTCGGAAATCAGGCCCGCAGTTTCGCCGCGGAATGGCAGAATCCCCGTCGCCATCTCGTAGAGCACCACACCAAAGGAAAATAAATCTGTGCGCGCATCCAGTTCTTCGCCGCGCACCTGCTCCGGTGACATGTACGTGATGGTTCCAATCGCCGCCCCAGCTCGCGTGAGTTGTTCTGACCCGCTGGCTGTGGGCATCGCCGAAAGATTCATGGCCCCGCCCGCTGGTACCAGCTTGGCTAACCCAAAATCCAGAATCTTCGCATGCCCGCGCTCCGTGACAAAAATATTCGCTGGCTTGATGTCCCGATGAATGATTCCCTTGTTGTGGGCCGCACCCAGTGCCTCTGCAACCTGGCTGGAGAGATCCAGAAGGCGTTCCGGATCCAGCGGGCGTCCAGAGATGATGTGCTTTAGTGTCGTGCCCTCCAAATACTCCATGGCGATGAAGGCTCGCCCGGCGTCCTCGTCGACTTCGTAGATCGTGCAAATGTTCGGGTGGTTCAACGAGGAAGCAGCTTTGGCCTCGCGTTGGAATCGGCTGAGGGCTTGCGCATCGTGGGCCAGTTCCTCGGGAAGAAACTTCAGCGCCACGTTACGCCCAAGCCTCAGGTCTTCCGCTTCGTACACCACACCCATCCCGCCACCCCCAATCCTGCTCAGGATGCGGTAATGGGAGATGGTCTGTCCCACGGGTTCAAAGGGTGTGGACATTGAGCAGACATGTTAGGTGCCATGAACCGGAAGGTCAACACGCAGCGGCATTCTGTCCAGATGGTCAGGGCAAATTTGGGGGAAGTTAACCGCCTGCGGCGAATCCCAACGTATGCGGAATCCGGCGCACCCTCACCGACGCCACGAAATGTTCACTAAGAGTATTTCGCGCGATATATCTCCAGGCATCTCTTCGCCGTTTCCAATTCCGGATAGCGGCTTCCTTCTTGTTCCATCAGATAATACTCCGCGCCGCCAACGCTCGATGCCGCCGCAAAAATCCCCTTCCAATCCGCTTTGCCTTCGCCAAGCAACACCGCATATCCCTTGCCTGCTTCCGGCGACCAGTCCTTGCAATGCACCGAATGGATCCTGCCCGGATTCGCGCGTATCCACGCCACCGGGTCCGACCCCACTTCCACGCAGGTTCCTACGTCAAGCTGCAGCATCACCGACGGCTTGGTGTTTTTCGCAAGAACTTCCATCGGCCGGACGCCATCTATGGGAATGAATTCAAGCTGGTGATTGTGATAACCGGCCTTCAGTCCCGCTCCTTCCAGTTTTTCCGCGGCAAAATTCAACACCTCTGCAATTTCTTTCCAGCCATCCAGCCCCGGCTTCGGCTGCGAACTGGCCATCACCACGTATTTGCTTCCCAGAATCAGGTTGAGGTCGATCGCCTTCTGAATATTCTCTTTTTTAAAATTATCCGAGCTGTTGTGAGTGGAAAAGCACCGGATCCCCAAATCATCCAGCAGCTTTTTCATCTCTTTTGTCTGCGCCTGGCTCCATTCAAAATAAGGTCCATAGAACTCCAGCCCCTGGTAGCCCATCTCCGCAATCGCCCGCACCGTTCCCTGCGGATCCTTCGTCAGTGCTTCCCGGACCGAATACATTTCAATGCCCATGGGAATCGCCATTGCTGCGCCCGCCCGCCAAGCCCAGGGCATCACCGCTGTAAACGCCAGAAAGCACCGTCGTGAAAAGGTAGTTGTAGTCATGTCTGCATCCTCTCCGATTACCCGCCCAATTACATTGAATCTTACTGCGTCAAAACACTCTTTTGCAATTCACATGTAGCGATTGCAAAGAAAAGTTGACGTGACCAAGATGAATCCGTGCCGAAAAAACAATCGAGCGCCACTTCCAATCAAACGAAGCAATACTGGCGGAGGGGAGGACCACCATCCTTCTGATGAGGACACTCGCAATGAGAAGAAGTTTCCTGGGGTGGACATCGGAAAGAAAATGCATGCAAGTTTTGCGCAACAATGGAAAACTCTTGATGAACCTATCCAACTGGCGGAGGGCAACCAGGCTTGGGTAGCGCGGAGATTGGACCGTGACTCTGCTGCGGGCTGACTCTCCAGGAGAAAACTTATGATTCGCCGGCTGCTCGCTTTTTTTCTAATGACTCCATTTGTGCTGGGCGCTCAGGCACGCCCCGCGCCGGAGGTGACGGTTGCATGGAGCGATGCCGAGAAAGCGGAAATGGCGGAGCGTGTGCGCCAGGAGTTTCTGCATAGCTGGAATGGATACAAGCAATATGCGTGGGGCCATGATGAGTTGCGGCCCTTGAGCAAGAAGTATCACGACTGGTACGCGGTGTCGCTGTACATGACGCCTTTGGACGCGTTGGACACCATGACGTTGATGGGATTGGATGAGGAAGCGGCAAAGACGCGGGAATTCCTGGTGAAGAACCTGTCGTTCGATCAAGACATCTATGTCAAGAACTTTGAAATCACGATACGGCTGCTGGGGGGCTTGCTCAGCAACTATCAACTTAGCCAGGACAAGCGCTTGTTGACGCTGGCGGACGATCTGGGAAATCGCCTGTTGCCGGTATTCAATTCACCAACCGGCATGCCGTACGTCAATGTGAATCTGAAGACCGGGGCGGTGCGCGGAGAAGAAACCAACCCCGCGGAAATCGGAACGCTGCTATTGGAGTTCGGAACGCTCAGCAAATTGACGGGCAAACCCGTTTATTATGAAAAAGCCAAAAGGGCCGTGGTGGAGCTCTACAATCGCCGCTCGCCGATCGGGTTGGTGGGCTCGACGATTAATGTGAAGACTGGAGCGTGGAGCGATAAGACCAGCCACATTAGCGGCGGCATCGACTCCTACTACGAATATCTGCTGAAAGCCTGGCTGCTGTTCGGCGACAAGGATTGCGAGCGCATGTGGAAAGCAAGCATCGCGGCCTTGAACAAATATGTGGCGGACGAAGCTCCCACAGGATTCTGGTACAGCCAGGTGGATATGAACACCGGCAAACGCGTGGGGACGGAGTTCGGGGCGCTCGACGCCTTTTTCCCCGGAACCCTCGCTTTATCCGGCGACCTGGAGCGCGCGAGAAAATTGGAGGACTCGGCCTACAAGATGTGGACCACTTTCGGGATTGAGCCGGAAGCGATGGATTATTCCACGATGAAGATCACCGCCGACGGGTACGCGCTGCGGCCGGAAATTATCGAGTCGGCTTACTACCTTTATCATTTCACACATGACCCCCGGTACCTGGACATGGGGCGCACGTATTACGAGAGCCTAGTCAAATATTGCAGGACCGATGTTGCCTACAGCGCCTTGAAGCACGTGGAAGCCAAGATGAAAGAAGACGACATGGAGAGCTTCTTTCTGGCCGAGACGCTGAAGTATCTTTACCTGCTTTACGCGCCCACGGACAAATTGGACTTGAGCAAAAACGTTTTCAACACCGAGGCTCACCCCTTGCGGAGGGTGGAACCTTAAGCCAACGCGCAAGACCCTGCCGAGTGGGGATTGTTTTCAATCGGGTGGTGAAGGAGGCGCTCGGCACGCTGGACGGTTCCTACTCTTCCGAGTTGCAGAAACAGGGTCTGCCTTTCTCAAGCTCGCAAAATTAAGCGGTCACATTCAACTTGCAAAGCTGTTAAGATGCCGCCACGCTCACGGTTATCTCCGCTGTTCTTGAGATTCTAATCCGAACGGGACACTCATGAACCGACGCAACTTCCTGAAAACGACCGGCACAGTCATTGCCGGTGCTTCACTTGCTGCTCGCGCATTCGCTGACAATACAGCTAAAGGCGGCTCCGTGCCCGGCGGGGCCCGGTTGATTCTTCCCATCAACCGGAATTGGCGCTACAAATCGTCTGCCGTCGAGGGAGTTCACGAGCGCACTTTCGACGACTCCGGCTTTGAGCGAGTCGTTATCCCACATGCCAACGTTCGGTTGCCCTGGCATGGCTTCGACGACAAGACCTATGAGTTCGTCTCGGTTTACCGCCGCCGCTTCAAGCTGCCACCGGAAGCGCAAGGCCGCCACGTTTTTGTCGACTTTGAAGGCGTCATGACCGCTTCCACCGTATGGCTCAATGGCGTGCGCTTGGGCGAATACAAGGGTGGCTATACACCTTTTTCCTTTGACCTCACTTCACACCTGGATTTTGAAGGCGAAAATGTCCTGGTGGTTGAAGTCGACTCTCGCGAGCGCGCTGATATTCCGCCTTTCGGCGGTCAAATCGACTACCTCACCTTCGGCGGCATCTATCGTGAAGTATCCCTTTGCGTTGTGCCGGCAACTTTTATCGAAAATGTTTTTGCAAAGCCAAAAGATGTACTCAGTGCGCGCCCCGTTGTGGAGGTGGATTGCTTCCTCCGAAACCTGGAGCCCTTACGGGAGCCGCTCATCCTGGAAGTGGAACTCAAGGAAGGCGATCGTGTGGTCGCTAAAGCCAGCCAGCAGGTTTCCCCCTCGGGAATCATGGCCGATGCCGTTGCGCATACGGTGCACCTCGAGAATCTTGGCACCATCAATAAATGGGGCCTGACAAATCCATTTCTTTACACTGTTGATGTTCGTTTGTTCCGCAATGCGCAGTTGGTGGACCACGATTCGCGGAGAATTGGCTTTCGTGAAGCTCGCTTCACTGATCATGGCTTCGAGCTGAATGGAGAGGTGGTCAAGCTACGCGGCCTCGATCGCCACCAGACTTTCCCGTTCGTCGGACAAGCCATGCCGGCCCGCGTTCAGCGCCGCGATGCGCAAATCCTCCGCACTCAACTGAAATGCAATATCGTTCGCACTTCTCACTATCCGCAATCTCGGCACTTCCTGGACGCGTGCGACGAACTTGGCTTGCTCGTCCTCGAAGAAATCCCCGGTTGGCAGCACGTCGGCGACGAAGACTGGAAGCTCCTCTCCATCGACAATTTGTCCCGGATGATCCGGCGCGACTGGAATCATCCCAGCATCATCCTCTGGGGTGTGCGCATCAACGAGTCCCGGGATGATCATGGTTTTTACAGCCGAACCAATGCTCTCGCTCATCAGCTCGATCCGACCCGCCAGACGGGCGGTATTCGCTATTTCCAGAGCTCCGAATTCCTCGAAGACGTCTTCACGATGAACGACTTCGGATTCCCCTTGAAGCCGCCCAATCACCCTCTCTATCTGAATACGGAATTTGTGGGCCATACGTACCCGACGAAGACCATTGACAACAAAGAGCGCCTCACCGAGCACATGCTGCGTCACGCGCGCATTCACGATCAGCTCGCTTCCAATCCTCAATATGCCGGCGGCATCGGATGGTGCGCCTTCGACTACAACACTCATTCGGATTTCGGTGCGGGCGACCGCATTTGCTACCACGGTGTCACCGACATTTTCCGCGAGCCCAAACCCGCTGCAGGATTCTATAAATCACAGTGCCTTCCTTCGGAAGAAGTCGTACTTGAACCCGCGTTTCACTGGGCACCCAGCGATGAATCCCTGGGTTTCTCGAACGCCGTCGTTTGCTCGAACTGTGACCGCCTGAAATTTTACGTGGACGGTAAGTTCGTAGCAGAAGCTGGCCCGGACAGAACCCAATTTGCCCATCTTCCGTATCCCCCGTTCATCACGAATCTGGCCAAGGCCGACTTCGACTGGGGTGATTTAAGAATTGAGGGTTACCTGCAAGACAAGCAGGTGATCGCCAAGACCTTCTCCGGGAAAGGTGTCGACCAGAAATTCGCCCTGCATCCCGACGACAATCGACTGAACGCAGATGGGGCCGATTCGACCAGGGTCGTCCTTCGGGTTACTGATGAATTTGGTGCGATTCGCCCATTCGCCAACGATGCCATCAAGCTCGAGCTTGAAGGCCCCGCGGATATCATCGGCGACAACCCGTTCGCCCTGGTTGGCGGCACGGGAGCAATCTGGATCCGCGCAAAAGAACTGCCGGGAACAGTGCACCTTACCGCAACTCATCCGGTTCTGGGCTCTCAGAAAGTGAGTTTGGAACTTATCCCCGTCGCGCAAGAATCGGCCTAACGAGATTTGACGAGGAGATAGAGAAACGGACATGACTTTGCCTTCGCTCCGCTTGTGGCACTGGCTTCGGCTCGTTCTTCCTTTGTTTCTGTCCAGTTTCGTGCTTCTGCTCCTGGCAACGTCGCCTCCGCAGAGTTCCATTCCCGCTCAGATCAACCTGCAAGTGATCGTCGTGGGTTCACTTCCGGAGGCGCAGCAGGTTGAACAGCGCCTCAAAAAAGGTGAAGACTTTGCAGTCGTCGCAAAAGAAAAGTCCATTGACCCCAGTGCGCCAGTAGGCGGATATCTTGGAAAGATCGATCCCACCCTGCTACGCCCCGAGATGAGAGCCGCTCTCGCCGGAGTTCCTGAGGGTCAAATCACCCCCATCATCAAAATCGCCAACGGCTACGTCATCCTTAAAGTGCTTCCGGAGGTACAAACCGCTCAAGATTCCAGGTCCGCTGCAACGCAGAGCATGAGTGCCAATCCAAACATGGGCCTGGCCTCCCGCGGCGCTATCATCTTTCCTGCCGATATTGGCGGCAACACCATCGCCGACCTGACCTTTCAGCAATTCCCGAAGCCGCCCGGCTGGGAGCAGGATCCGCGCGTGAGTTGCAAAATCCGCAAAGACTCTTTGGCAGGTGCCATCGATCGGCTCAATCAAGCTTTGAATCCACCCGCCCGGGAACTTCGCAATAAGGCCAGCTCTTTCGACCTCGTCCAGCAACATTACGGCCTGGCCCAGCTCTACTCGTATCAGGGAAATATGGACCAGGCCATCGAGCACTGGGAACAAGCTCTCAGCATCGCTACCGCGGAAATCCCCGCGGGTGTCCCGCAACTCGAAGAGGTGCTCGGCATCGCTTACTTGCACAGGTCGGAAATGCGCAACGATATCTTTCGGGCGCCGGGCGAATTGTGCCTCTTCCCGCCGCGTCCCGGTGTCAAGTATGCCCACACGGCCGACTCGGAAAAAGCGATCGAATATTTTGTCCGCTATCTGGAGGAAAAACCCGATCGCGCTCATCGGCTTCAGGTCAAATGGTTGCTGAATCTCGCCTACATGACACTGGGCAAGTACCCTTCCGGTGTTCCTCCCCAGTACCGCATGGTTCTTCCGGCCTTGGAATCGAAACAGCCCGTTGGCCGCTTCCAGGATGTGGCCCCCGCCGCGGGATTGGATCTGTTTTCCTTGGCGGGAGGAATTATCATCGACGATTTCGACGGCGATGGTCTGCTGGATGTTGTGACCTCCAGCTACGACTTTTGCGAGCCCCTTCATTTCTTCCACAACAATGGCGACGGCACCTTTTCCGATCGCACCGCCCAGGCCGGCCTGCTTGACCAGTTGGGTGGCTTGAACATGATCCAGGCCGATTACAACAACGATGGTTGCATGGACATTCTCGTGCTCCGCGGCGCCTGGGAGTTCCCCTCTCGCAAATCTCTTCTCCGCAACAATTGCGACGGCACCTTCACAGACGTCACCAAAGAAGCGGGACTTGCCGAACCCGCCACGCGCACACAAGCCGCTGTCTGGGCGGACATTGATAATGATGGCTTCGTCGACCTCTTTGTCGGCAACGAAAACGGTCCCAGTCAACTCTTCCGCAATCGCGGCGACGGCACGTTCGAGGACATTTCTCACGCTGCCGGGATCGACCGCGTCGCGTTTACCAAGGGCGTGGTCGCCGCCGATTACGACAACGACGGCTACGTGGATTTTTACGTTTCCAACCTTTACGGTGGCAACTTCCTCTACCACAACAATCACGATGGCACTTTCACCGAAGTTTCCCAGCAGGCCGGCGTGCATCTCGAAAATTCTCAGAGCTTCGCCACCTGGTTCTTTGATTATGACAACGACGGCTGGCCCGATCTTTTTGTCACCAGCTATTACTTTTCCATTGATGAGTCGCTACGCAGTTACCTGGGTCTTCCTATTAACGTGGAAACGCAGAAACTCTTCAGGAATTTGGGCAACGGTACATTCAAAGATGTCACTAAGGAAGTTGGCCTCGCCCAGGTTTTTCTCCCCATGGGTGCGAATTTCGGCGACTTTGACAACGATGGCTTCTTGGACATCTATCTCGCTACCGGCGGTCCTGCCTACGGCGCTTTAATGCCTAAAGTGTTGCTCCAGAATCAGTCTGGGCGCTCCTTTGTCGACGTTACCGCCGCGTCGGGTACGGGAGAGTTGCACAAAGGTCACGGCACCGCTTTCGCCGACCTTGCCAACCGCGGTTTTGAGGATCTGCTCTCCTCTTCTGGTGGCGCCACTCCGGGCGACGCGCATGCCCTTCGTGTCTTTCGCAATCCGGGCAATGATAATGATTGGATCACTGTCCGGCTTGTGGGAGTCAAGTCAAACCGCGCCGCCATTGGCTCCAAAATTAAAGTCACCGTCGAGAACAAAGGCCAGGGAGTGCGTTCCATCTACCGCACCGTCGGGAGTGGTGGCTCCTTCGGCGCTTCGCCTCTGGAACAGCATATCGGCTTGGGAAAGGCAGCACAGATTCTAAGTTTGGAGATCACTTGGCCCGCCAGCAAAACGCAGCAGAAATTCACCGCCGTGGGCAAGAATCAGTTCCTGGAAATCAAGGAGTTCGCACAGCAATACACCGTCACAAAACGAAAACAGTTCATTCTGGGCGGCAGCAAAGCCCCCATTCAGCCCGCAGCGAAAGACCAGGGCCCCAGCCCTGCGCCATGAAATCCGACAACGGCTGGGAACTTCCTGAGGAAGTGGTTCACTCAATCCCGAGACGGTGTTGCAATTGTTCGAGGCTGACACCCTTGGTTTCAGGGTAGAAGAACAGGACAACGAAGAATTGAATGGCCATCATGGCGGCGAAAAAGACAAACGGGGCGCCGTGAGAGAAAGCAAAAAGCACGGGGAAGATCAGGGAAATCAGTGCGTTCATGACCCAGTGGGATGAACTTCCCAGGCTCTGCCCCTTGGAGCGCACACGATTGGGGAAAACTTCGCCGATGTACACCCAGATCACGGCGCCCTGTGAAATAGCGAAGAATCCAATGTAAGCAATCAGGAGCCACAGCAGGTAATCCTGGTGGCGATGCGTCAGGAAAATCGCGGCGAGGCCCGAAAGGCATGCCACAAGACCGACGGAACCGATCAGGAGAAGTGTTTTGCGGCCGAGTTTATCGATTACCGCCATCGCCAGGAAGGTGGCGCAGAGGTTCATGGCACCCACCGCCACGGGGCCCAATTCGGCGGAAACTTTGCTGAATCCAGCGGCACTGAAAATGTCGTTCAAATAATAGAGAATCGCATTAATACCGGCGAGTTGATTGAACATCCCAATGGTAATCGCCAGGAATATGGGCAAACGGTATTTGCGCGAGAAAAGCGGCTCGGATTTCTGAACCTGTTCGAGATGAATCGAGTCGACGATTTCTTTTAGCTCTCCTTCGGGATCCGCGGATCCGACCAGCTTCAGGACGGAGCGAGCTTCCTCGACGCGGTTCTGCGTGGCCAGCCAGCGGGGGCTGCGAGGGATGCCGAGAAGCATGATCAGGAAGAGCAGGGCGGGAATTGCCGCAACGCCAAACATCCATCTCCAGTCGTTTGCTCCCAATCCAAGCTCCGCGATGCGGTAGTTCGAAAAATAGGCGAGCAAAATTCCAATAACGATGTTGATTTGAAACAGGCCGACGAGCCGGCCGCGCCATTTGCCCGGAGCGATCTCCGCAATATATACGGGACCCAGCACCGAGGAGCCTCCGATGCCGAGTCCGCCAAGAAACCGCCCGGCGACCAACATGGGCCAATTGAAAGCGAGGGCACAGCTCAGCGCGGAGAGAACGTAAAACACGGCAAGAATCTGCAGAGTTTCCCGGCTTCCGAAACGCTGCCCGATCACGCCGGCGAACATGGCTCCTACGACCGTGCCCCACAAGGCAATGGAAACCGTGAGGCCGAGGGTGGAAGGAGTGAGAGCGAAGGCCAGGCTCAACTGGCGAGTGGTCCCTGCAATGACGGCTGTGTCGAAGCCGAACAACAAGCCGCCCAGTGCGCCCACTGCTGCGGCCTTGACGAGATTGGCGTTCATTCTTGATGGCTCCGCGCGGTTTGCGAAGCGGGTTGTGGTGCGAAACGTACGCGAACGGTCATAATCTCAAAAGGCTTCGTGTGAACAGATACGGTTCCGTCTTGAACAGGAATTTCAGTCAAGGGTTTCTCCATGAGATTCGTCAGAGTGGCCGTTGTGGCGCCGGATGGCAGGCGCAATTTCACATCCGTTTCCTTGCCCGCCCATTCATAGAATCGCAGAACTAATGCGTCTTCATCCTCTGCTTTTTTCACGGCAGTCAAAACGACATTATCCGCCTGTACCTCCAGGAAAGAAAACTCTTCTTTCAGGCCGCCCTGGTGTTTTTCGATTTGGCGGGTTAAGAGCGGGTAATTGAGTTCGTAGCCGCGGCGCACCGACAGTGCCTCGCGCCACCCGCCACCATGCGGATACAAAGAATAAGTGAACTCATGACGGCCCTCGTCGGCGTGAGGGTCGGGCCAGGCGGGAGAGCGCAGGAGAGAAAGCCGGAGAACGTTCCCCTTCGCGTCATATCCGTATTTGCAGTCATTCAGCAGGCTCACGCCGTGCGTAGCGTCGGATAAATCGGCCCAATGCAGGCCCGGCACTTCGAATTTCGCTTTTTCCGCTTGCGTGTTCCGTGTAGTGGGCCGCTCGATGGCGCCGTAGGGAACTTCGAAGGTTGCCTTGTCACTGTGGGCGCTGCTGGCGACCGCCACTTTCAGAAGAATGTGCTTCTCGTGCCAATCCGCATTCGTTTTGACATCGACGCGTGGCGAGCCTGCCGTCAGGGTGATATCCCGGACGAAAGTGGAGTTTTGGAAATGATTTTTGACGCGGAGGATGGCGCGCAACGGGCCGTTTTCGACCAGCTTGACCTCGTCCGCATTGTTCAAATCCCAGTGTTCCTTTTCAAAGTCCGCATCAATGTTCCAGGCATCCCACTGCTTGGGCTTGTCGCGAAATGCCTGCAACAGGTTGCCGCAGACGCTTGAAGTGGGGCCGCCGGTGTCGGTTTCTGAGGGAGCCAAGGCCTCGGTCTTGCTGTGCTTGTCGAATAGACTGGTCATACATCCGGTCTGTGGGTCCACATTAACCCGCACGAGTTCATTCTCGAGCGTGCTGTCCGAGGCCTTGATTTCGGAAGGTGCAACGGGCTGTTTAGCCACGCCCTGCACGTAATACGTGTTGTAGCCGAGGGCGGGAACGCTAGCTTTCACCAGTAAGCGAACGGAATGCGTGTCGGGCTCCATCGCAAGAATCTGCGAAGCCACTACCTTTCCACCTGCGTCGCGAACTTCGATTCCCCGGGCCGCGGCCTGTAGCTGAACCACTGCTTCAACTACCTCTTCTCGCCGCCATGACAAAGGATTGAACACGACAAGGGGAACTCCGGTTCCCGTGGTATTGATGTGCGAGGCAATCTTTGACAAAGAGCCGTCCAATATGGCGTGCCCCGTGCGGCCAACGTTCTCCAGGTCCCGCTTGGCATCGAGATAATTCACGGCGATTCCGGAGCCGGGCATGATGTCGTGAAAATTGTCAAACAGCAGACCTTTCCAGCTTTGCTCAAATTCCGCCGATGGATAAGGGTTGCCGTATAAAGTCGAGATGGCCGAGAACTTTTCGGCGTTGAGCAGCAATTCCTCCGTGTATCGGATGCGTTTTTTCGTCTCTGCCTGAGTGGTGAGCACACCGCGGTGGTATTCGAAATAAAGTTCATCGCGCCACACCGGCACTTGCATGCTAGGGAGCTTTTTATCCAGATCATTGAAGAAGGCCGTAGCAGTGCTGAACTGCAGGTTTGGAAAGACTACGTCCGGCCTCATCCAGCGGGTCGCGGTGTCCAGCATTGATCGTGTGGGCCCGCCTCCATGGTCGCCCACACCGTACAAATGCATCATCTCTGGATGCAGCTTACTATTGGCATCCGTGCCATAGATGGAGGGCATCCATACGGAGAGATCCTTGCCAAGTGCCGGCGGATCGATTCCTCCGGCGTAGTCATGCGGGAAATAGGTGAGCAGGCGGCTGCCATCGGGTGCTTCCCACCAAAAGAGCTTGTAGGGGAAGGTAGTGAACTCGTGAGCCCACAAGAGCTTTTGCGTGACGAAATAATCCATGCCGGATTTCTTGTAAATCTGCGGAAGCTGCCAGGTGTACCCAAAAGAGTCCGGGTTCCAGCCAATTTTCACGTCAATCCCAAATTTGTCTTGAAAGTAGCGCTTCCCGACCAGGATTTGTCGCACCAGGGATTCGCCTCCCGGCATGTTAAGGTCGGGTTCAACCCACATTCCGCCGATCACTTCCCAGCGGCCTTCCTTGACGCGCTGCTCAATTTCCTTGAATAGATCGGGATATTTTTCTTCCATCCAGACATAAGTGCGCGCGGAAGACATGGTGAACTTGAAATCGGGATATTCACGCATGAGGTCGAGAGCGCTGCGAAAAGTGTTGCGGACAACTTCGACTGTTTCCGTCCAGGGCCACAACCAGGCCATGTCAATGTGAGAGTTGCCGACCGCGCGAATGGTAAACTGCTTCAACCAGGGGTCGAGGAGCTTGAGTCTTGTCTGAGCCTGGCGCAAGGACTCATCGAACGCGGCTTGGTCACCTTTGTCCAGCGCAGTCGGGTCAATGGCTTTGACCGCCGCTTCAAGCTGCGCCTGGCGCTCGGCTTGCCCTTCGGGGAATGCCGCCACGATGGGGCGCGCGGACAAGATTTCATCCCGCAGCAGCGCGGGGTCCGGGCGATTCGCCGGGGCCTCGATCCGCAACTCGCTGCGGTAAATCCGAGTGTTCACGTTCGCCGCATCCACGCGCACCGTGATTAGGAATTTTTGGCCCGGCTGCGCGCTCTCGGTCAGCAAAATGGGTTGCTCGGTATCTTCGTCAGCCCGCTCCACAAGCGATCCGTTGGAAAACACGGAAATGGTGAGCGACTCTTCGCTCTCAATCGAGAGATCAAGGACTGCGCGCGACCCTTGCACCGCATAACCGTTGATCTTTTCCGGGATTTCGATCCAGCGGCGCAGCACGCGTGTTCCTGTGTCCCAACTCGCACCGGCGTTCACCTTCTGCCAGTCCGAGTCATTCAGTGTGGGGTCTTCGGGATGCGGAAGATCGCTGTGAAACCGCCATTCAGGCAATGAAAGAACGTTCAACGAGGCAAGGCGATCCAGAATCGCACTCTGAGGGTCGGGAGACACATCCAAGGCCAGCACCGTGGGTGGCGTGGCTTGAGCAACGGTTCCAACCGTCCCCATTGCCAGCAAGGCCGCCATAGCAAACATAAAGAGTGCAACTGATCGAATCATTGTGCGCCCGCCTCTTCTGCCTTGGCATAGCAGTCCGCCAAAAGGCAAATCATTTCGTTACGATTCACTTCCACAACCTGGCAACTGAAAACAGTCTGTAAATTTTCCCTTATAGGAATGAGCGGTGTGACACCGTGAGAGCGACGGGTGTCAAGTTGATGCTTCATCGGGTCCTGCACTAACTCAACTCACGGTCGAACGAGTGGGGAATATGTCCACTTCCAGAATTGCAAAAAAGAAGTCGCGCGGACACCTTACTTCCAATGCGCCTCCAAATTGTCTGAGGCTTTCTCGCCTGTCAATGCCCTCGCATGTCATTTCTCTCTTCCCGCTTAACTTCCTCTAAGAACGACTGTTGCAGGCAATTCTTCCCGCTCAATTCGTGATGAATTATTCCGCACTCTATGCGACACACTCGGGCCCGCAGTCCAAAGCACGAAAGATTCGCCCGCCTTTGTAACTGTGGGCAAATGCGACCGCTCCCACCACAGCTTCAACAGAATACTTCGCTCGCGGGAACGATTGCAGGTGGTAACTCTGCGATGGGGTCTTCTCTTCCAGTCCCAGAACCAGGGATCGGTTTGCGTTTTGTGCCGCTTAGTCTTCCAGCCAGGGGCCTGGCTCGAGCTTGACCAGTAGCTCAACTAGTGGGTAATAGTACACAACTGCTGTGACTAAAGCGCCTGTTCTTCGCCAAGTCACTCCAGAGGCGCCTCGCATCCCGGGAATAATTGCCCTTACTGCCTATTATTTCAATTAGATAGCCGGGAAGGAAGAGATGACATCGAGGTGCATTGACCCGAAGCCACCTCTGAGTCTATGAATGCGCCAATGGGCTTGGCCTTCGTGGTGCGGCTGGCCACAATCTTGACGTCATTCGTATCGATAAAGTTTGTTGGGGGTCTTACATGAAGATTCTTGTTTTTCTCTTGAAGGGCGTTCGCCTATCTGTACGTCCTGCCTTGTTACCCATCCTGGCGCTGAGTCTTTTGTTGTTGATGTATCCTGTCGGACTCTGCGCGCAGGGCCTTAGCGGCATCACGGGCACAGTCAGCGATTCGACCGGCGCGGTCGTGCCCGAAGCAAAGGTGACAGCCACCAATACTGCCACGGGTGTGGCCACCCACGCGGTTACCACCTCGTTTGGCACTTACACCATTACAGACCTGATCCCCGGAACCTACACGGTGACGATCGAAAAGTCCGGTTTCTCGAAACGCGTCATTTCGGGCGTCTACGTGGACGTCAGCCGGACCACCGCAGCGGATGCAAATCTGGCCATGGGCACCGCAACGGAAACTGTCGAGGTTGTGAGCGAGCAAATTTCCCTGGAGACCACGCAGCCGCAACTCGGCACTTTTATTGAGAATAAGATTACCGAGGAAGTGCCGGTCATCATCGGCGGCGGTCCTGGAAACATCGGGCCGCGCGACCGGCAGATCGATGATTATCTTTTCCTCGCGCCTGGCGTACAGGGAGGCGAATTCAGCCACCGCATTAACGGCGGCGTGGACTTTCAAAACGAAGTCATGTTTAACGGTGTCGCCGCCGTCCAATCCGAAACTCAGGGTATGCAATCCAACATCAACCCGCCGTTCGAGATGGTGGGCGAAATCCAAGTCTTGACCTCAAACTTTGGCGCGCAATACGGAATGGCTCAAGGTGTCGCCTCCTACCAGTTTGCCTCCGGCACGAATTCGCTTCATGGCGATGTCTTTGACGTTGTTCGCAATACCATTTTCGACGCCGCGGGGGCCAACCCGGGCTGGACGAATGGCGTCAAGAATCCTGCTCCCTCGATCAACCAAAACAACTATGGTTTTACCTTGGGCGGACCCGTGTGGATTCCCAAGCTCTACAACGGAAAGAACAAGACCTTCTTTCACTTCAGCTCCGACTGGTTTCGCCAGAATCTGGCAGACACTGCCACGATGACGGTTCCCACGCAGGCCATGGTGGGAGGGGACTTCAGTGGATTACCCACGGGGGATACGATTTTCGTTCCCCAAGGCTTTGTGGCGCCTGCGGGCTGCACCGCACCCGCGCCGGGACAGCAGTGGCCGGGAAACAAGATCCCCACGGCTTGCTTTAGCCAGAATTCAGCCAGTCTTCTGCCGCTCATTCCCACTCCGGTGTTACCGGGACTATCCAACAACATGGATTCTACGGTTGGCGTAATTCCTACCCGCCAGACCAATTGGGGATTTTCCATTGACCACAACTTGACGGATAAACAGAAGCTCCACGGCAGCTTCTGGCGCGACAACTACAATTTCCCGAGCTGTTGCGATAACAACGCACACTTCAACAACGCGCTTTCCGGGGAAAAGTCGGAACCCCGGCTCGGAACGGGTCTTTTCCTCACTTACTCCAACGCGTTTTCCTCCCACCTTGTGATGACCGCTGGATTTGGCTGGATGGGTGAGATAAACAGCGAATACAACTCACATACGAACGTGAGTTTCCCCGGGGCAGCCTCGAGCGACGTTCTTCCGACCATCAACTTCAACCAAAATGGACTGCCGAACGGGCCGACAAATTGGGGCGTGAATTCAGCGGGTGAGACATTTTCGATCAACAGAAAACTCGGCCTCAGCTTCGACAACAACTGGCTGTGGTCTCACGGCCGGCATACCTTCAACATCGGCTGGGAGATACGTAAGTCCTTCCAAGATGACCATGAATGCCAGCAATGTGGCGGTGGATTCACCTTCAGCAATTACACGACAGGAGACCCCACCAATTTCCAGCAAACAGGGAACGCATTCGCCAGCTTCCTCCTGGGGTATGCCGATTCAGCGACACGGGCATTCGCCTTGAACAACAAGCTGCGGAATTTCTACATTGCCCCTTATATTCAAGACGATATCAAGGTCACCCCTAAGCTAACCGTCAACTTCGGAGTGCGCTGGGACGTCATGGTGCCCTTCACTGAATTGAACAATGACGTTGTGTTTTTTGACCCCTTGCTCGCTAACACGGCTGCGGTCACCCCGGGAGGCACTCCGCTGCTTGGCGCTGCCAATAGTTTGGGCCCTGTGGCGGGATATAACCGAGCGGATGTCAAACTGAACCACTTCGGTCCACGCGTGGGTATCGCGTATAGCGTGAACAAGAAAACCGTGATCCTCTCCGGGTTCACCTGGAACTTTCTGGATGGCGGAGCCTACGAATACGGAGACAACAAACTTAGCGTTCAGTACGGCCTCTTGGGCGGCCTATATACTGTGAACTCATTCGGCTCGAACGTCCCGCATTACGGCCAGTGGGATAGCAACCCCATACCAGTTCCAGCAGCCCTGCCGTTTAGCCCTACCAACTGGAACGCTACGGGCGCCTTGCGCGAATTCAGCCAGGACCCAGGTGCATACCCCTATACAGAGTCGTGGAATGCCGGGGTTCAGCGCGAACTGCCGGGGAATTGGTTCCTCTCGGTAGCCTACATCGGGAACAAGTCTGTTCACCTTCCTTCTATGTTGAATCCCCTCAATCAGACGAATCCAAAATATTTGACCGAGTTTTGCCCCAGTGCGAATCCGTCTGATCCCAATTGTCCGATGTCACCGGGGTCCCCCAACTTTGCCTGGACTTCCGCTGTGTCTCAGGCTGATCTCCAATCGGCCGGGTTTGGTCTGTGCCCTACCGGAACACCGAGTGCGGGCCTCTACGCACCTTATTGTAACTTCATGAACGACTACGGGTCAGGCGCCGGGCTATCGCAAGCCCTGCTGCCCTACCCGATGTACAACGCCAGCGAGTCCGCCGGAGGCTTGGCCAACCCATTCGATATGAATGGTACAGCCCTCTATAACGCCATGCAGGTCCAAGCCCAGAAGCGTTATTCGAACGGCCTGACCTTCCTGGTCACCTACACCCTTTCCAAGACCATGTCGAACACCGACACGGGTTTCGCCACCTTCAATTATGGTTCATTGAACGGATACAACCAGAAATCGGAATGGTCCATCGCCGGGAATGATCAAACCCACCTCCTGAACATCACCACGGTCTACGAATTGCCGATCGGTCCGGGGAAGAAGCTCCTGAACAAAGGTGGACTTGTGGCGAAGAACTTGATCGGAGGCTGGCAGGTCAGTGGTGGGTTCGCATACGCGAGCGGCATGCCGATTAGCGTATACGCCTATGACAATAATCCATTCCTGAATGGATTTAATCGCGCAAACTATAATCCTCAGACCCCCTTGGACGTCAACTACAACAACTATTACAAAGGCCTCCCCGTTTTCACGCAGGCGGCCTTCTCCGATCCAGGCTTTGCAGCGGGGAATGCGCCGCGCGTCCTGAGTACCCTGCGCAACCCTTTTGCTTCCAACGAAAATTTCGCCTTGGCCAAGCACTTCTACTTTAGCGAACACGTGACGGCCGAGCTGCGGATGGAATTCTTCAACGTCCTCAACCGCATGCAGGTGTGCGGTCCGGACACCAACGTGGCAGACGGCACTAACAACTTTGGTTTCGTGAGTCCCAGCGGAAATGGCGCTGGCCCTGGCGGCAGCAATCCCTGCCAGGGAAACGCGCCACGACAGGGGCAAGCCGTCTTCAAAATCAGCTTCTAATCCACCGCATCCTGCGCTCGGAAAGCTGCACCAACGCGCGCACAAAAAACAGAGCCGGGACTCAACGTCCCGGCTCTCTTGTTTCCGATGGGTGGAACCAGTGGCAAATCATCAGCACAAGCGCGTCCCCATTGACATGGAAACGCACATCTCCGAAGATTCTTTGTGCGACCTCGATCCATTTCCCGCTTACGCCCCGCCGGTGTAATGGCACCAGAGGGTTTCGTCTGTAGTTCTCTCCTTGTCGTCACCATCGCACTTTGCTTTTCCGTTTGCCGTGCTCAAGGACAAGGTCCCTCTGACACTCTCCAACTGCCTGCCGGGCCCTCCGGCGCTGCCCAGGGAGCCCCGGTACAAGAATCAGTGCAACAGGATGCGATTCTCAGCGAGGCGAGAGCAGAACTCGAGAAGGGCATGGCGAACGACTCGGAGCACCTGGTGCGCCGGTATCTCGAGGGTCATGCGAATTCTGCCGAAGCGCATTTTCTGCTTGGATATATCCTTTTCCGGGAGATCCAGGAGGAGGCGAAACACCAGGCGCAGGCGGCGGATGCAAAAACCGTTGAGCCCACGGCTTCGCAAATGTCGTTCAAGGAGGAAAAGGCCAAGGCATCCCTGGCGGAATTCACGGCCGGCGCAAAATACAGCAAGCCCAGTGCGTTTGATCTCAAGATTGTCGCGCTGGACTACGTTTTGCTGGGCGATTACACGGACGCGGACAAATGGCTCACGCGCTCTCTTCAGAAGAACGCGCAGGACTCCGAGGATTGGTACTCACTGGGCCGGATAAAGTACAACGAGAACAGGTTCGCTGAAGCGATCACCGCCTTTGACCGTTGCCTGCATCTGGACGCGCGCAACGTGAAGGCCGAGGCCAATATCGGATTGTCCTATGCGGGTTTGGGCCGGAACGATGAGGCGATCGCCGCATATCAACAAGCCATCGCCTGGCAGGCCGGTTCGCCGAACAAGAATCCCGAACCCTACATTGACTATGGCGATTTGCTCATCGAAAAAAACCGGCCGCAGGAGGCGGTGCCGCTCCTTGTACAAGCTGTTCAGATCGACCCCAGCGAGAGGCGCGCGCACGAAAAGCTTGGCAAAGCCTATGTGGATCTGAAACAGCTTGCGCTGGCACAAGCCGAATACGAGGCTGCAATTGCGCTGGCACCGGGCAACGCCCGTTTGCATTACTTGCTCGGCCAGGTCTATCGCAAAGAAGGGTTCATCGACAAGGCTAAGCTCGAATTGGAACGGTTCCAGGCTCTGAATGGAACGGCAGTACCGGCCACGGCTCCCAAGCCATGAAGCGCCGCACGTCCAAGGAACTCGAACGAGAAGGTCTCCGCTGCGGCAAGCGCCAGTTGAGGATACTAACGTCTTGCAATCAATTGGGTGGCGCTGCTGCCTTTTCCTGCATGAACTGCCTCGCACGCTCCGTTGCGGATGTGCGGGCGGTTTCTTCCAGTTTGCTGAAGAGTTTCAGTTCAGCCTGCGCCGCCTGTGTCTTTCCGCTGGCCCGGTAAGCCTGAGCCAGCCAAAAATGAATCGAAGGCTCGGCCGGGTCGGCCTTCTCGGCAATTTCAAGTTCAGCCACCGCCTCTGCCGGGCGATCCAGTTTCAGGAGGACACGCGCTCGGTCTACCCGGGCCTGCATCAGATTGGGACAGAGGGCCAAAGCCTTGTCGATTTCGGCAAGCGCTTGTTCGGGCTCGGCCTGCTGTTCCTCCAGGATATTGCCGATTTTCCATCGCGCCTGGCAATTCCATGGATCGTTTTCAAGTTCCAAGTGGAGCTGCTTAAGGGCGGGTTCCCACATCTTCAGCGCCCAATAGTCGTTGCCAAGCAGGTAATGCGTGCCGGGCTGGTGTGGCGCCAGTTCAACAGCCTTCTTGTATTCCAGCAGCGCTCCGTCATGATTCTCCATGCTTTCCATCATTTCTCCGGAAATCTCGTGTGCCCACACGGAATCCGGATCAATGGCATTGAGCTTGATTAGCGCCTCCTCGGATAATTTCATGTGCACCTTACCCAGCAGGTACCAGATCTCAGAGTTATTTGGCTGGCGTTGGGAGAGTTTGCGCAGATGGTCCGCGGCAAGGGTCAATTCATCAAGTTTGATCAGGTCATTTGCCAGAAAAAGCTCGGCATTGTCATCCTTTGGATTACTACGTAGCGCCGATTCCAAGGCCGTACGCGCCTTCGTGTATTCTCCCATTTCATAGAGCGATACGCCCAGGAGGGCGGAAGCCGAAGGCATCTTTGGATCGATTTTTAGCCCCTTTTCCAGCACCGCAGCGGCCTTCATGTAATCCCGCTGCTTGATGTAGAGAGCGCCGAGATTGTTATAGGCAGCTCCCAATCGTGGCGATACTTGCAGAATTGCTTCGTATTTTGTCGTGGCAGCGGCCAGGTCGCCGGCGGCTTCCGCGGCCTTGGCCTCGGCATAGAGCTTCTCCACCTGGGTTTCCGGCTCCGATTGGGGGACAGCAGGCGGGGTGTATGCAAGGCACGCCAGAAGTACGAGACCCAGGGCTTCCAACATTCTCCCGCATTTAATAAAGAACTCATTCCTTGATGCAAATTGGGGCATTTGAGACCGGATTCTATCGCATGCTCCGGGCAAGTCAATGCACCCGCATGTCTTTTACTCCTTCCCGGCCTTCCTATTGGCTGTGAAGCAGTTAGCCGGAATCGTTCCTCAAATTCCTAGGACTTGGAGGCGAACGGCGAAGGCGCCAAATCGGATACAGATGGTCTTGCGCGTCCATACCTCAAGTGCTACCCTTCCGCAAATGCAGTCGGTTGGGGTGGTGAGTTGTGCCGTTCAGCACTGATTCTATCCGGACCAGGAGCTTCGGTGTATTTGAAGTAGACTTGCGCGCCGCCGAGCTTCGTAAGTTCGGAATCAAAATCAAACTGCAAGAGCAGCCTTTCCAGTTGTTGACCCTCCTTTTGGAGCGTCCGGGAGAATTGGTGACTCGTGGGGAGATTCGCCAAGCGCTCTGGCCGGAGCACACCTTCGTTGATTTTGATCGCAGTTTGAACAAGGCCATGACCAAACTTCGCTCGGCACTGGGAGACTCTGCGGGAAACCCCCGGTACGTTGAGACAGTACATCGGCACGGCTACCGTTTTCTTTTCCCCCTGAATGCCAATGGCGAAGGGAATGGCGAATTGCATGGCAGGGCGAGTCAGAATTCTGTAGAGCCGGCTCACGTAACTTTTCGAGCCATTTCGCCTCCGCTAGGCCTTGATGCCAGAAGTCCGGGAACCACGCCCGGCGGTCGTAAGTTGTGGACTCAGAGATCCGCGTCCTCTTCTCTAGTGTTGGCATCGACTTTCATCGGCGCTTGTGGGGTACTGGTTCTGGGCATCTACCTCTGGTTCGCTCATCCGAACATTTTCGGGAGCACTACGAGCCTCGTAAGTCCTCGTCGATCCGTGGCCGTTCTGGGATTTCGCAATCTTTCCGGGGATCCAAAGGAGGCCTGGCTTTCCACTGCCCTTTCGGATTGGCTGACCACCGAGCTGTCGGCCGGCGAACAGTTACGCACACTGCCTGCGGAAAATGTTGCGCGTATGAAGATGGAGCTTGGATTGCCGGAACTCGACAGTCTGAGCCGCGAAACCCTGGGGCGAATTGGCAAAACCTTGGGATCTGACTTGGTGGTCCTTGGCTCCTACGCCACGCTGGGAGATAAAGGAGGGGGCCAAATCCGGCTGGATTTGCGGTTGCTCGACACGCGTACCGGAGAGACACTCGACGCGCTTTCGCAGACGGGCACGCAAACGAATCTCTTCGATCTGGTTTCCCGCAGCGGCGAGCATCTCCGAGCGAAGCTCGGTGTGCGTTCGGTAACGCAAGAGGAGGCCGCGCAAGTCGCTTTTGCCCTGCCCTCCAACCCGGAGGCAGCACGTCTCTACTCCGAGGGACTGACCAAACTGCGCGTATACGATGCACTCGCTGCTCATGACCTTCTCACCAAATCGATTGCAGTCGAGCCGGATTTTGCGCTTTCACACTCCGCTTTGGCCTCGGCATTGGCACGGCAAGGTTACGACGAAAACGCGAAGGCGGAGGCCAAGAAGGCATTTGATTTGTCCGCCCATCTTTCGCGCGCAGAACGTTTGTTGGTTGAGGGAAGATACCGCGAGGCCACGCTCGATTGGGAAAAGGCAATTGAGATTTATCGCGCATTGTTCGATTTCTTCCCGGACAACCTGGATTACGGTATTGCGCTAGCTTCCGCACAAGTCAAGGCGGGTAACGGCAAGGCTGCTTTGGCCACGGTGGCGGCTCTGCAGACTCTCTCTCCCCCTCTAGGCGACGATCCTCGGGTTGACTTGGCGGAAGGCAATGCCGCGGAGTCGCTGGGCGACTTTAAGAGGATGGAAGCAGCCACGGAGCGAGCCATGCGTAAAGCGGCGGCCTCTGGCGACTCCTTGGTAGTGGCACGGGCCAAACTCGATCAGTGCTGGGCTTTCGAGCACCTCGGCGCATTTGACAAAGTGCAAGAGGCGGTCGAAGAAGCCAAGCAACTCTTCACGGCAGCACACGATCAACTGGGTTATGCCAATGCTTTGACGGTGGGGGGCATTGCCCTGGAGGACCAGGGGGATTTTCTGGGTGCAAAGAAGGATTACGAAGCTTCTCTCGCGGTTTATCAGGTCACCGGAGGCAAGGTCAGCGCCGCCAGCGCTTACGATAATATTGGGGATATCCTGCTGTATACGGGTGATCTGGCCGGAGCTCAACGAAGCTATGAGAAAGGATTAAGAATTTATCGAGAGATTTCCCTCCCCGGCGGAGTGGCGTTGGTAGAGGCTGGATTGGGTGAAGTCTATCTGGCTGCTGGGAGGCATATCGAAGCGAGAAAGATGTTTGAAGACTCTCTTGCGATCTGCCGGCAGATCGGCGACCGCAACAAGGAGGCGGCTGCGCTTTCAGGCATGGGAAGAACCCTCCGGCTGGAAGGTGACTTTCAGGGAGCGCAGCGTCAGGAAGAGGAAGCTCGCACAGTTTTTGCAGAAATTGGGGATAAGGCCCAAGAAGCCCGAGAGGTTGTCGCGCTTGCCGATCTGTCTCTGGACCGGGCCAACAGCGCTGAAGCGATTGTGGCTGCTCGCCAGGCTGCGAGTGTCTTCGAGCAAACAAAAACCATGAGAGATGAAGCTATGGGAGATTTGATCCAAGCTAAAGCACTGCTGATGGAGGGTAAGCATACCGAAGCAGACGTGTACATTGAGCGCACCACAAAGATTGCCCAATCTTCACACGATCGGGAATTGGAACTGCAGGCGAGGCTGATGAAGGCCCGCATTCAGGCCGCTTCCAAAAATGCCGCGGATGTGAATAAATCCATCAGAGGCCTCGACGGAGTCCTTGCCGAAGCACAGGCAGGTTCTTTCGAGGCGATTGCCCTGGAAGCGCGCTTGGCTCTGGGAGAGATTGAATTGAGCTCCGGCAATCACGCCGCTGGCCGTGTTCAGCTCGAGACGCTGGAAAAGGATGCCCGTAGGGAAGGCTTCCATTTGGTAGCACGCAAGGCTGACGCGGCTTTGCATGTCGGACGGGATCGAGCAATGGGCACACCGTTTCGGGACCAATGAGCTGCGGCCGCCAAGTAATTGAAAGTTAGTGACATAGCCTGCCTGGGAACACTTCTTCATGCGAGAGCTCGCGAATCCCTATTGAATCGAAATCCGTTCCTGTTTCATGCGAAAATAACTCACGATGGGACTTAGAATTCCGATTCGATGGCGGGAGGGGTTTCATACTCTGCCTCATTCCGCCGCCCTTTGCCGGCTGTTCCTCGCGATGTTTCTCGGCAGTATTTCGATGCCGACCGCTGAAGCCCAGGAACCTCCTCCCACCCCAGCCGCGAGCCAAAGCGGAATGAGCACCGGCAGCCCACATGCCCCGGTGAAAGATGCGTTGCAGCGGCCGATCACAGCGGGAAGCTTCGTGGACGGAGCGCCCGTGATTTTTGTGGACGTCACGCGCGCAGCAGGATTGGACAAGTTTCATCACCGGTCAGGCTCGCAAGAGAAAATGACGATTCTCGAGACGCCCGGTTCAGGCGTGGCCCTGCTGGACTACGACAACGATGGATGGCTGGACATTTATCTGGTCAACGGGTCGACCATAGCGGCCATGCGCGGCAAGGAACCCGCTCCACGAGCCATGCTCCTTCATAACAATCACGATGGAACATTCACCGACGTGACGGATAAGGCCGGTGTAGCCAACGAACGCTGGGGCTTTGGCGTTGCCATCGGCGATTTCGACAACGACGGTTGGCCGGATCTCTACGTGACGAATTTCGGCAAGAACCGGCTGTATCACAACAATCACGACGGGACGTTCACGGATGTGGCGGAGAAAGCGGGCGTGGCTCTTGGAACCTGGTCGACCGGAGCTACCTGGGGAGACTACGACCACGACGGTTACCTGGACCTGTTTGTTCCGGGTTACGTGAAGTTCGACATCGACAATCCCCCGATGTCGGGAAAGGGGGATGTGTCCAGCGGGGTTTGCCAGTTTCGCGGCGTCGAAGTTATGTGCGGGCCGCGAGGACTTCCCGGTGAAGTGGACCACCTCTTCCACAATAATGGTGACGGAACGTTTACCGACGTCAGTGTCAAAGCAGGCGTCGCCGATTCGCGGGGCTACTACGGCTTCTCCTCTATCTTTGTGGACATCGACGATGATGGCTGGGTGGATCTCGCGGTGACCAACGACTCGGTGCCAAAGTATCTCTACCGCAACAAACACGACGGCACTTTTGAGGACATCAGCTATCTCTCGGGCTTTGCCCTGAACGATGAGGGACGCGAGCAAGCCTCCATGGGGATGGCGGTCGGTGATTACAATCACGATGGCCGCGTCGATTTCTATATCACTAACTTCTCGGATGACTACAATACGCTCTATCGCAACGACGGAGATGCCAGCTTCACGGATGTGAGTTTTCACGCCGACATTGCCGACCTGACAATCCCATTCCTGGGATGGGGGGTCGGCTTTATCGATTATGACAATGATGGCTTCCTCGACATCTTTGTAGCAAATGGCCATGTCTATCCCCAAGTCGATAAAACGGACTGGGGTACGACCTTTGCCCAACGCCCGCTGCTGTTGAGAAATCTAGACGGCGATAAATTTCAGGAAGTGCCGGCTGCAACGGGCAGTGGTCTCGCGGTGGTGGTTCCGGCAAGGGGAGCGGCGTTTGGCGATCTATTCAACGATGGACACATCGACGTCGTGCTCAACAACATGGATACCACGCCCACACTCCTGCGCAATGTGGTAAAAAACACAAATCATTGGGTAACTTTCAAGCTTGTGGGCGGTCCCAAGAGTCCGCGCGATGCCATTGGAACAAAGGTATTTGTGACTGCCGGCGGCTTCCGGCAACGGGGCGACGTCATCAGTGGGGGCAGTTTCCAATCGAGTTCCGACCAGCGGTTGCACTTCGGCCTCGGCGCGGCGACGAAAGTGGATAAGGTGGAGATCCACTGGCCGAGCGGTGTAAAGGAAGAGATAACGCTTCCCTCGCTTGACCGGATTTATACCGTGGTCGAAGGAAAAGGAATCGTGGAGAAATGAGACGTATTCTCCCGATATGCCTTTCGCTCTCTCGCCTGCAAAGAGTGTACGCCCCGCTCCGCATGGCGCTCCTCCTCATCATCGGGACTCTATCTCTGCTCTCTTTCGCGCAGAACGCAGCGCAATCAGAGAAAATGCAGCCAATCGCGGACACCCCAGGGCGCTTTGTGGACATCACGAAGAAATCGGGTGTGAATTTTCAATATCAGTCCTCGCATACCTCCAAGAAATACCTCATCGAAACAATGGGCGCCGGCGTGGCGTTGTTCGACTACGACAACGACGGGAGGCTGGATATTTTCCTGATCAACGGGACGCCGCTGGATGACCCGACGCCGAAGGGCACGATCCCGAAAAAGCCCGGACCCGCATATTGGAATCGCCTCTATCATCAGAAAGCGGACGGCACGTTTGAAGATGTCACGGAAAAGGCGGGATTGCAGGGCGAAGGTTACGGGATGGGCGTTGCGGTGGGGGACTACGACAACGACGGTTTCGAGGACCTCTATGTCACTGCCTATGGCGGCAACAAGCTCTATCACAACAACGGAAATGGAACTTTCACCGATGTTACGGACAAGGCGGGCGTGAAGGGCGGTGGCTGGTCGAGCAGCGCTGCGTGGGTGGATTTGGATAACGACGGCAAGCTGGACCTGGTGGTGCTTCGCTATCTCGATTGGGACTTCGACGACATCTGGTGCGGCGAACACAAGGAGAACGGGCGGGCGTATTGCCATCCCGACGTCTTCAAAGCGATCGCCCCTTTGGTTTATCACAACAATGGGGACGGAACGTTCACCGAAGTAGCAAGCAAGATAGGTCTAGGCAAACCCGGAAAAGGTCTGGGGATTGCGATTGGCGATTACGATCGCGACGGTCATATCGACCTTTTTATCGCCAATGATTCGATGCTTGAGTTTTTGTACCACAACAAGGGCGATGGCACTTTTGAAGAAATGGGACTCGCCGCCGGAGTTGCCGTCGACGGGGACGGCCGCACGTTTGCCGGGATGGGCGTGGACCTTGCGGATTACAACAATGATGGGTGGCCGGATTTGATCGTCACGGATCTGGCCAACCAGCGCTACGCCCTGTATCAGAACAACGGCGATGGCTCTTTCACCTATTCCAGTCAGCTTCATGGGATTGGCCGGATGACGATGACTCATTCCGGTTGGGGGATTCGTTTTTTTGATTACGACAATGACGGCTGGAAGGATCTCCTGATTGCCCAAGGTCACGATCTGGACACGATCGAAATCAATTTCCCCAATCTGCGTTATCGCGAACCGATGTTGTTGGCCCACAACAACGGTAAAGGCTTTACTGATGTGACCGCGGCTTCCGGTGGCGTGTTCGACCAGTCCTGGGTGGCTCGCGGCCTGGCAATCGGGGATTTGGACAACGATGGGCGCTTGGACGCCGTGGTCACCACGAACGACGGCCCGGTGCATATCCTTCACAACGAGACGCCCACGCAGAATCACTGGCTTCTACTCAATCTGGTGGGGCACAAGAGCAATCGCGATGGAATCGGTGCGGAAGTCAGCCTGATGACTAAGGCAGGGACGCAATATGCGACGGTGACCACGGCGAGCAGCTATCAATCCTCCAGCGACAAGCGTGTGCATTTCGGATTGGGCAAGGAGGATGTGGCCATGCGCATTGAAATCCGCTGGCCTAGCGGAATAACTCAAATACTGAAGGACGTGAAGGCTGACCAGATTCTGCAGATTGACGAGCCCGCAGCCAGTTCAAGTCCGGCAACGGCACCATGAAGGGCGCATCAATCCTGCGGGGTTTCGGACAGAAATCACAGCCCCCGTATCGCACCATCTAAAATGTAACCGGAGGGGGTAACGTCGCGCCATTTAAGATGTAACCCGACCAAAACTTGTTTTCGAGGAGGTTCGGTTGGGGAACAAAGGGCGATGGGAGTATTTGCGGGCGATCTATGACCGTTACCGTGCGGCGGGGCGAGAGGTCAAGCAGGTGATCTTGAACGAGTTTTGCGTCAACACGGGCTATCACCGGAAGTATGCGATTCGCTTGTTGAATGGGGCGCCACCAAGAAGGGGAAAGGTGCGCGAGCGGCGGCGCGGACTGAC
>Ga0074045_10000029_pt1 | contig 117216 bp, 90 predicted proteins | sample BogForMeECP23OM2_FD_94442 | JGI IMG/M metagenome (GOLD analysis project Ga0074045, IMG submission 94442) | Bog forest soil microbial communities from Calvert Island, British Columbia, Canada - Bog Forest MetaG ECP23OM2 | ecosystem: Environmental > Terrestrial > Soil > Wetlands ... | reverse complement strand
GTTGACCGGCTTTATCCATTTGGAGGAGACGACACCCGAATTTCCTTGACTTCATTCCGGCACCAGTGGTATGGCTGTCGGACCAGAACACGGAGGCCTCGATGACTTTCCGATGCACCGCCATGTCCGCGGGTCAGCTTGCCCATGTAGCCGGCCGGATCTTCCTCGTCATATTGACGGTTTGCGCTTTGTGTCTGTTCTCTCTGTCTCAATCCACTACCGGCCGCATCTTGGGAAACATCTCGGATCAGAGCGGCGCGGCAGTCACGGGCGCAACCGTGATGGTCACCGATGTCGAGCGCGGCACCTCGCGCATACTCACTACCGACCAAGCCGGGGCTTATGCCGCCCCCGATCTCGCGCCCAGTTCTTACAAAATTCGCGTAGAGGCCAAGGGCTTCAGGGCGATCGAGCGACCCAACATCGTGGTCGAAGTCGCTACGGATGTCCGTGCTGATTTCTCGCTGCAGCCCGGGCAAGTTTCGGAGACTGTGATCGTTCAGGAAGAAGTGCCCCTCCTGAACACGACTTCCGCGACGCTCGGCGGAACGCTGAGCAACAAGGAGATCAATGACCTGCCGCTGAATGGCCGCAACTACGAAAACCTGTTGCAGCTTCGCCCCGGGGTCATGCGTTATCCCGGCGGGGGATTCTCAACCACAAGCACCGATGGCTTGCGCGCGGAGGATAACGCCTACTTCGTCGAAGGCCTGTTCAACAGCGAGCCGTTTTCCGGCCAAGGCATCATCAACGGCGCCGGCATCGCCGGTGATTCCGCAACCATTCTTCCCATCGATGCGATCCAGGAATTCAACGTTCAGGAAAATCCTCCGGCGGAATACGGATGGAAGCCGGGTGCGGTTATAAATGTTGGATTGAAGTCGGGAACGAATTCTCTGCACGGAACCGCTTTCGCGTTCGGCCGCGACGGAGTGATGGATGCGCGCAATTACTTCAACGTGGCTCCAGCGGCAAAAACTCCCCGAACCCTGGAACAGTTTGGCGGCAGTGCAGGCGGCGCGATTATCAAGGACAAAATTTTCTTCTTCGGTGCGTATGAAGGACAGCGCTACAACGTCGGCAACACTTATAGCGTTACCACGCCAACGACGGTGGGTTTGCCCACACCCTCGACGCCGACTTGCACCTCCGTCGCTGGCGACTGCGCAAACAGTATTCCCAATGCGATTGCGGATCTGGTGGCAAATGGGATCCCGATCAGCCCTGCCAGTCAATTGATCTCCGGCTGTGCTGTCTCTGGCGGAACTGTGACCTGCAATGGGGCCGGGTTTCCGATCAACAATACGCAATCGAGCAGCATCGTGCAGGGGTTCCCTAACGATGTTCACGTCGACAATGTCATTGGTAAAGTGGATTACAACATCAATGTACGCAACAGCATCAGCGGCATGTATTTCTTTGGAAATAACTCGGGGACGGTTGAAGATTTTCCGGAGTTGCAAAAGAAATGGCTATCGGACATCCACACTCGCGCGCAGGTTGTTGGAGGCAATTGGATTTGGACTCCGAACCCCAGGTGGGTCAATGAGGCGCGCTTTGGCTACAATCGGCTCTACCAACCCACGCTACCCGGTGACCTGAACACCCCGGCATCGGCATATGGTCTCGACACCGGCGTGAGCGGACCGTTCACCGGCGGATTGCCTCGCATCGGCTTTGCCGGCGCCTTCGTCCCCGGCCTGGGTGGTTTCAAATGGCCGAAGTTCCAGGGACCGGATTCGATCACTCAGTTCATCGATCACGTTTCCTACGTCAAGGGAAATCACTCCTTGAAATTCGGTGGCGAACTGCACCGTAACGACGTTAATGGCGGAGCTTTTGGCAACGCCCGAGGCAGCATCACGTTCCTGGGCGGCGTGGCTTTACCTGCATCCACCGCGCTGGAAGATTTCTTCGCGGGTGATCCTTTCAAGGCGTCGGTACAAGTTGGGGATCCCAGGCGGCAGATCCACAACTGGGCGTACGGATTATTTGTCCAGGACGACTGGCGCGTCACGAGGACTCTGACGCTAAACGCCGGACTGCGCTATGAATTCAGTTCAGTAATCAAAGAAGCCCACAACCTTCTCGGAAATTTTGATCCCAATTCGTCGACCGGATTGATTCAGGCGGGAACGAACGGCGTGAGCGGCCCCTACAATCCTGATCACACAAACTTCGCACCGCGCCTGGGTTTTGCCTGGGATGTAAACGGCAAAGGGAACACTGTACTGAGAGGCGGAGTTGGCCTGGTCTACGAAACCATCAACTGGGAGGCGATGCTCGCCTTCAACAACGCATTTGGCTTATCCAATGTTCCCACAGGAGGCATCATCGACGCCACAGGCGACACCGCCGGCGGAACCATCACGGCGGGCAACGTATCGATTCCTCCGGTCCTCCCTCAATGGGACGGCAGCACGCCGCTCTACGGCAGCGCGACGATCAATTGCTTCGCTAGCCCTTGCCCCATCATGAGTGTGGCTCGCAACATCACCACTCCCTACATCTGGAATTGGACGTTGAATCTGCAGCACGCGATAAGTCCGAACGTTTCTCTGGAACTTGCCTACGTGGGCAATCATGGAACGAATCTGACGGGCATTCGGGATATCAACCAACCAGCAGTGGGGTCGGGCTGGCCTGCGGCGAACATCGTCGCCTGCACCCAGGCCGCCTTGGCAGCGGGGCCAGGTGCGCCTTATCCGACGCTCACGAATCCGGCCTGCCAGGATGATACGGGAAACGAAATCGGTCCCTACAACACCAAGTTTCCCTACTTGAGCAACATCTTCAACATGGCGAACGTCTATCGATCAAACTATGACGGCTTGCAAGTCACGTTGAATTCCCGGAACTTTCATGGCCTCAGCATGGTGGCCGGCTATACCTTCTCGCATGCGCTCGACGCTGTGGGCGCCAACTGGGACTTTGGATATGGCGCGGGCTTGCCGCAGGACTCCTACAACGTCGCGCGCGAATACGGGAACAGCGATTTCGACATTCGGCAACGCTTCACTCTCTCGCTCACCTATGCCATTCCCGGCCGATCAGGCTTTGCGCAGTCGCTGGAAGGCTGGGAAATCAATTCCATCGTGACGCTGGAAACCTCGCAACCTTGGGGACCCATTGATTTGGGAACAGATGCCGCCGGCGTCGGTCCTCTTCCCGTCAGTCCGCCAGCCAACGAACCCATACGCTGGAGCTTCTTCGGCAAGACCACCGACTTCAAGTCAAGCCCGAACCCGATTCCCTACTTCGCGGGAAACAACACCCCGACGAATCCCACCAACAACGCGGCCTGCAACGCACAGGCGTTGGCTGTGGATGGAGGTTCTCCGGGGGCAGCGACTGAGTCTCTGGCTTTCTTCGGCTGCTACGCTCAGGGTAGCTCGATCATGATTCCGCCGCCGCTTGGTCAGTTCGGCAACATGTCGCGGAACATGTTCCCCGACTCCGGCTTCCGAAACCTTGATTTCTCAGTGGCGAAGAACTGGCATCTCGGGGAACGCCTGCGAGCACAGTTCCGCGCCGAGTTCTTCAACATTTTCAACCATCCGAACTTCGCCAATCCTTACGGTGGCCAGAACGGATTCGGCTTGAATGACCCATCGGCGCGACCATTCGGTTGCGGATGCGCCACCCCGGACGTTGCCGCAGCGAACCCAGTCATCGGGTCGGGCGGCAGCCGTGCGGTGCAACTTGGATTGAAATTCATCTTCTAATTGTGAGCTGGTTGTTGGGGTTGAAAGAAGGCCGGACGCAATTCCGTCCGGCTTTTTTTCGTAGACGGCTCGCCCGATGGCGAGCCAGAGAAAAGGGCCATGCTATGAAAATAAAAAGTCAGTCTTATTCCGCTCTCTTGTTGGCATTCGCATTCATTTCCGGCAGCGCCTCTGCTCAAAACGAACCGCGCCGCGAGCGCAACATCGATGAGATCAAGGCCGAGGCCATCCACCGCGCCGAAGTCGGCCAGTACCCGCTGATCGGGCTTGATCCCGGCGACGTAAAAGAAGCTTTCGAAAGCATTCACAGCGCCGATAAGGACGAATGGGCCGCAGGATTCATGCGCGTGGCCGATCGCTACTTCAACGAAGCGAAGTCGCTGGAGAAGACGGATCCCGCAAAAGCGAATGCCGATTACATCCGTGCCTGGCGGCTTTATTCCTTTGGACGCTGGCCGATCCCGGCGTCTCCGGGCAAGCAGCACTCTTATGAAAAAGCTCTCGAAGCGTTTCTGGCGCACGCGCGCTTCATGGATCCGCCGCTCGAAGTCGTGCACATTCCTTTCGAAGGAAAAGAAATCATCGGCTACCTGCGGCTGCCGAAAAATGCGAAGGCCCCGGTGCCGCTGGTGATTGCGGTGAATGGATTGGACAGCCGCAAGGAAGACTTGACGGAAAGCTTCGGTGCGATTCTTCCCTTTGGCATTGGCTATCTTGCGGTCGATGGTCCCGGGACGGGGCAGAATCCGATCAAGGTAAGTGAAACGGCAGACCGGATGCTCTCGAGAGTGATCGATTACGCACAGTCGCGGCCGGAGATCGACAAGAACCGCATCGCGATGCACGGCGTGAGCTGGGGAGCCTATTGGGCAACCAAGATGGCAATCGTCGAGCGCGCTCGCCTGCGCGGCTGTAGCGCCCAGTCTCCGCCGGTCGACAAGTTCTTCCAGAAAGATTTTCTGATGAACTCGCTATTGGGCAATCGCGAATATCTATTCGATCAGGTGCCAGCGCTGATGAACATTCTGGAAGGCGTGCACTCGCTGGACGAAATGGCTGACTTCCTGCCCAAAATCTCGCTGGTAAAGCAAGGGCTTTTGGGGAAGCCAATGGCGTCCATGCTGATTATCGCTGGCGTACTCGACACCCAGGTTCCCATCGATGACGAATATCTTCTTCTGAGCAAAGGGGATGTGCCAAAAGAAGCCTGGATCAACCCTCGCGGTGGACATCTCGGCCGGCAGGTCGGCGTGTGGCCCGATCCCCTGATCTTCAAGCAGGTGATTATTCCGTGGCTGGTGAAGACGCTGGAGCCTCCGGCGAATTAGAGGTCAGTGACCGTGATCAGTGGCCAGGCAAATCTTTTCTAACCAATGTCCACGCCAATCCCAACTTCAGAATTCGACGCTGCACATCCGCAACCGCGGCGCAAGCCGCTCTACGCCGCGCTGTGGGTGCAGGTTCTCATCGCCATGGCGATCGCAGTCGTGCTTGGCTATGTGAGCCCAGCCCGCGCCATCGCCATGAAACCTTTGGGCGATGCCTTCATTCGCATGATCACCATGATCATCACCGTGCTCATCTTCTGCACAGTGGTCACCGGCATCGCGGGTATGCAGGATCTGAAAAAGGTGGGCCGGGTGGGCGGCAAGGCGCTGCTCTACTTTGAAATCGTCTCCACGATTGCGCTGGCGATTGGACTGATCGTGGGCAACGTGGTCCGTCCCGGCGCCGGTTTTAACGTGAACGCGGCGACGCTCGATGCCAAGGCCGTTGCCGATTATGCCGGGCAAGCCAAGGCACAGAGCGTCACCGAATTTCTGATGCACATCATTCCCACCACGGTGACCGATGCCTTCGCCAAAGGCGACATCCTGCAAGTGGTCTTTATTTCGATTCTATTTGGCTTTGGCCTGTCGTCGGCTGGGCCTCGCGCGAAACCGATTGTGGCGCTGCTCGAGTCGCTGACCCAAGTAGTCTTTCGCGTGGTGAGCATCCTGATGATCTTTGCGCCGATCGGTGCATTTGGCGCGATGGCCTTCACCATCGGCAAATATGGACTCGCCTCTTTAGGTCCGCTGGTGAAGCTGATCGCCACTTTTTGGGTGACCTCAATTCTGTTCGTGCTGATCGTGCTGGGCGCAATTTGCTGGATGGCAGGGTTCAACATCCTGAAGTTCCTGCTGCACATCAAGGAAGAAATTCTGCTGGTGCTGGCCACCAGTTCGTCGGAGACCGCTATCCCCACTCTGATGGAAAAGCTTGAAAAACTGGGCTGCTCGCGCTCTCTGGTGGGCTTGGTCGTTCCCACCGGCTTCACCTTCAACACCGATGGCAGCGGTCTCTACATGACGCTGGCGGCGTTGTTCGTGGCCCAGGCCACGAACACGCACCTGACGTTGCTGCAACAGCTCACCATTTTTTCTGTGGCTACCCTCACGTCGAAAGGAGCAAGCGGAGTGCAGGGAGCATCGTTCATCGCGCTGGTGGCGACCTTGTCGGTGATTCCTACGATTCCGGTGGCGGGAATGGCTCTCATTCTCGGGATCGACCGCTTCATGAGCATGTTCCGCGGATTGGTCAACATGATCGGCAACGGCGTCGCCACCCTCATTGTGGCGCGGTGGGAGAATGAATTGGATCGGGAGACGCTCCGGAGCAGACTTGCCTAAACTGTGATTCCGATCGATCCCATTCGCATCTAACTGTACTTTCAAGGAGTCTAGACAATGGCCGAAAAAGTCGCTCTGATCACCGGCGCCAACGGCGGCCTTGGAACTTACGTCACGAAGGCGATGCTCGGAGCCGGTTTCACGGTCGTCGGACTGTCTCCGAAGATCCAACAATCCGACTTCGATCTTCCGAACTTCATTGCCCTTCCCGCCGCACTCACCAGCCTGGGCGCTGCCAATAAGGCCGTCGACAGCGCGATCGCGCGCTGCGGAAGGATTGACGTACTCGCTCACCTGGTCGGCGGTTTCGCCGGCGGACAGACCGTCGCGGAAATGGATGACGCCACCTGGCAACACATGTTCGACGCGAATCTGAACAGCACTTTTCACATCCTTCGCGCGGTGATTCCGCAAATGCTCAAGGCAGGAGCCGGTCGCATCATTGCGGTCGGCAGCCGGCAGGCCGAAGAACCCGCGCCCACAATTGGTGCTTACAGCGCGTCGAAGGCGGCACTGGTATCACTGATGAAGACGGTCGCGCTGGAAAATAAAGATGCGGGCATTACCGCGAACGTGATCCTGCCCGGAACCATGGACACTCCAGCCAACCGCAGAGATGCTCCCGGCGCAGATGTTTCACAGTGGGTGCAGCCTGCCTCAGTGGCCAGCCTTATCCTGTGGCTGGCTGGCGACGCTGGCAAAGATGTCACCGGCGCCGCAATTCCGGTCTACGGGCGCGGACTTTAGCGATTGGCGTCCCATTCTGGTAACTACCGTAACCACCGGACTGCACAATTTATGTTGCACGTTAACATTGCTGAAACGTCCTGCATCTACGATAGAAGCAGGAAGGTGCCCTATGGGTTCGCCGCGCATCGCGAAATCGCTGCCGCTACAGGTGGCCGCAGTCTGCTACCGCAAGCGCGGCACGGCAGTGGAATTCCTGCTGGTGAACACCAACGGCGGCAACAAGTGGACCTTCCCCAAAGGCTCGCCGGAAGCGCGGCTTTCGCACAGCCAGGCTGCTGAGCGCGAAGCGGCGGAAGAAGCCGGCGCTCTGGGCACTATCGAGCCTCGCCACTTTCATCTCTACATCCATTCCAAGGGCGTGTTCTGGCAGCCCGGCGGCGTGCAGGAATTTGTGGTGAAAGCTTTCCTTATGGAAATCCACGAACTGCGCCGGCCCGACGAACCCTTGCGAAATCCCACGTGGTTCAGCCCGGAAGAGGCGCGCAAGCGCTTGGCCAAAGGTCGCGAAGTGAAGTACGCTCGCGAAACCGAAGCTGTGATCGATCGCGCGCTCGAGCGCATTCAGTTCCACGACGCCCTCTGGGGTACGTATCCCGGATCGCGCAACGGCCGCGCAGTCGTGCAATCCTGATTCTCAAAGAGTGCTGTCGTCCTGAGGAAGTGGAGTCCTTCGCCTTAGCAAAGGACTTCCGACGAAGGATCTGTGCACTTGCTGGGCTGATGCCGATGAGGACGTGGAAGAAAAAGGCATAGGTCCTTCACTCGCTTCCGTCCGGCTTCGCCGGACGGAAGACTGCGTTCAAAATGACAAAGTTTGCAGCAGCGGGCGAAAGTGAAGGATTATCGCTTTTTATGAGACGATGAATCCAGCCCATGATTCAGCTTTCTGGCGCCGGAAAACGTTTCGGCCACAAACTTCTTTTTGAAAACACCGACTGGCTGATCACGCCCCGCGACCGCATCGGCTTGGTCGGCGCGAACGGCACCGGCAAATCCACGCTGATGAAGATTCTCGCCGGCCTGGACACGCTCGACTACGGCTCCCTGATCGTCGCCAAGGGAACGACCGCCGGATATCTTCCGCAAGATGGGCTCTCGCTTTCCGGCCGCAGCGTGTTCGCCGAGTGCATGGCGGTGTTCACCGAACTTCACGCCATGGAGCGAGAGCTGGAAACGCTCACTCACCGCATTTCTGAGCTTGATCACACCGGTGCGGAGTATGCCGAGGTTGCCAACCGCTATCACAGTCTGGAGCACGAGTTTCGCACCCGCGATGGCTACTCGATCGAAGCCGAAGTCGGACGCGTTTTGATGGGGCTGGGGTTTCGCAAGGAAGACTGGGAGCGGCAAACGGACGAATTTTCGGGCGGCTGGCAGATGCGACTGGCACTGGCTAAGCTGCTGCTGCAAAAGCCCAACCTGCTTCTGCTGGACGAACCCACCAACCATCTCGACCTGGAGGCCCGCAACTGGCTCGAAGAATACCTGCACGATTATCCGCACGCTTTTGTGCTCATTTCGCACGATCGTTATTTTCTCGACGTGACCGTCAACAAGATCGCGGAAATCTGGAACAAGCGCTTCTGGTTCTATACCGGAAACTACGACAAGTTTCTATCGCAAAAGACGCAACGCAACGAGCAGTTGCAGGCCGCTTACCGGAACCAGCGCGACCGCATCGAGCAGTTGGAAGTGTTCATCAACCGCTTCCGCTACCAGGCCACCAAGGCCAAGCAGGTGCAGAGCCGCATTAAAGAACTGGAGAAGATTGAGCGGATCGAAGTCCCGCCGGAAGAGAAGACAATTCATTTCTCGTTTCCGCAGCCCAAGCCCAGCGGCCGCATCGTCGCCGAGTTCGAAGGCGTCGCCAAGGTTTATCCGGGGAAGAACTCCGCAACAGGGAACAGCGGCGAAAAGGAAGTCTTCCGCGATGTGAACTTCATGATCGAGAAGGGCGACCGCATCGCCCTGGTCGGCGTGAACGGAGCCGGCAAATCCACGCTGATCAAGCTGCTCGCGGGCGCGGAACTACCGACGCAAGGCGAGTTCCGCCTCGGCCACAACGCGCGTGCCGATTACTTCGCGCAGGATCAATACAAAGAACTCGATGCCGACGCGCGCATGATCGACGATCTCGGCGCCGCGTCGCCTCGCTCCACGCAAACTGAGCTCCGCAGCCTGCTCGGATGTTTTCTGTTTTCCGAAGACGACGTTTTCAAGAAAATCGGAGTTCTCTCCGGCGGCGAGCGCGGCCGCTATGCCTTGCTTCGCCTGCTTCTGCATCCGGCGAATTTCCTCCTGCTCGACGAACCGACGAACCATCTCGACTTGCGAGCCAAAGACGTCCTGCTGGAAGCACTCATGGATTACACCGGCACGGTCGTTTTCGTCTCGCACGACCGTTACTTCATCGACAAGCTGGCCACGCGCGTCTTCGAGATCGGCGACGGAAAAGTCGAAGTCTATCCCGGCAACTACGAAGACTATCTCTGGCGAAAACAGGGCGGCAGCGCGAAGCAGGATGAGACTATCCGGCAGCAATTGAAGGCCGTTGAACCAGTGCAGGCTGCCCCTGCAAACGGCAACCACGCGGCAAGCGAGGCCGCGCCCGCCGCAGCCAAGGGGAAGCGTCTGAATCCCCTCAAACGCAAAAAGATGGAAGACCGCATCCGCGAACTGGAAGCGGAAATCAGCCGAGCCGAGGCGGTGATCGCTCGCTGTGAAACAGCGCTGCAGAATTTCGTCAGCGCGGAAGAGAGCCAGAGCCAATCCGAAGAGCTCGACCGGAACAAAACCGCGCACGCCACGTTCCTCGCGGAGTGGGAAGAACTTAGCCAATCCCTGCAGGCAGCCGAGTAACATCTCTTCTGCCGCGTTCGTACACTCTCTTCCGTAATCTCGGAGGATGACTTACTGCTGTGCGATATTCAGATTGGCCAAAGGGACACGAACCAGCCGAAGGCCCAAGATCCAAGACCGCCCGCTTCGATCGGCGTCGCCAGAGCCCGAGTTTAGCTAAGGGACGCGCCGCGCGGGATTAAGGAAGGCCGCATGCTTCAGTCTTCAGACAACTCTTACGGCGTGAAGTCGAATTCGCCCGCCTCCAACCCCAACTCTTTCAACCCGGTGAAAACCACCACCGCGCCCATTGAACAAGCCACCATCGGCCGTTCCCTGGTCATCAAGGGCGAAATCACTGGTTCGGAAGCACTTTATATCGATGGCCGGATCGAAGGCAAAATCACGCTCACCGACAATCGCGTCACCATCGGCCGCAACGGCATCGTGCAAGCCGACATTACCGCTCGCGAAGTTGTGGTCATGGGCAAAGTAACCGGCAACCTCGAATGCAGCGACCGTGTCGATATCCGCAGTGAAGGCGTGGTGCACGGCAATGTGCTCACCGAGCGCGTCAGCGTGGAAGATGGCGCCGTGCTGAAGGGCGGCATCGAAGTACGAAGCGGCCAGCAAAAACAACAGAAGAACCAGGCCCAGTCTCAGGTGAAAAGCGTGGAAGCGCCGAAGCCATCAGCACCGGAACCACCGAAGGCTGTGGCAGCAATCGCTGGCGCATAAGACAGCGGGCACAATATCCAAGCACGAGAAAGGGCACGCCTAGGCGTGCCCTTTTTCATCTGCTTCTCTATTCACAATGCCCCAGCAGCTACCGGAAGCTGCTGCGACGCCGTCTTACTTCTTCTCTTCCCCTTTGGGCTTCAAATCGAGCGCTGCCGAGTTCATGCAGTAACGCAACCCGGTGGGCGCAGGACCATCTTCAAACACATGTCCCAGGTGGGCGCCGCAATGGGCGCAGCGAGCTTCGGTGCGCACCATCCCGTAACTGCGATCCTTGTGCTCTTCGACCTTTCCCTCGTCCGCCGGCTTGAAAAAGCTTGGCCAGCCCGTTCCGGAATCGAACTTCGTGGAGGAGTCGAACAACGGCTCCCCGCAGCAGACGCAGTGATACGTACCCTTGTCCTTTGTATTCCAGTACTTGCCGGTAAAAGCCGGCTCGGTCCCAGCCTCGCGCGTCACGTGATATTGCTCCGGAGTGAGCTTTTGCTTCCACTCCGATTCGTTCTTTGCAATCTTTTCCGCCATGAATGTATGCCCCCAGTAAATTCCCTGTAACACCAACCAACCATTAGATGTTGTCCGGGCAGAAAAGTGGCGTTTCTTGCTTTTTCCACAACCAGCTTGTGACATCCGACCTTGTCCGGAAGATGGCGGACGTCCAAAGATGATTGAAACGTCTGCGAGTCCCTCTGGCCCGGCGCTCCCTCAAGAGGCGCCGGGCTTTCTTACCCGTCAGGACGCAACATCATCCCCAATGCGGCGGTACTTGCCGCGGAAAAACAAAAGCGGCTCCCCTGTGCGCACCACGACATCTTCCACTTCAGCAATAAAGATGGTGTGGTCGCCGGCGTCCTCAGTCGACCTCAGCTTACATTCGAGATAGGCCAGCGCCCCGTGCAGGATGGGGGTACCGTGCCCCGTGCGATCAAAGCGTGCGCCCGCTTGTTCTTCCGCCTGCCCGTGATCGCCCGGTGGCTGCGCGTAGTACTCCGAAATCCCCCTCTGATTCTCCGCCAGGATATTGATCCCAAAGCGCTTCTTGGCGTGCAGATGAGCATGAGTGCGTGCGCTACGGTCCACACAAACCAGCACCAGCGGCGGGTGCAGCGACAGCGAAGCGAAAGCATTCGCAGTCATGCCATGAATCGTGCGGTCCAGATCGACGGTGATGATGGTCACTCCGGTCGCAAAGGCCCCCATCGCTCTGCGGAATTCGAGTGCACTGAGACTCATGCTATGCCTGGTGTTGGTGGTGCGACTGCCTACATTAGCACGGCGGTGGCACGGCGGGGTCAGTAAGCGAAATGGCCTGTTTGCAACAGTTGACTCGGATTTGCCCGGCTTATTTGGATGCAGGCAATTCGATGATCGTTTATAGACCCGCCATTTTCTCCTGAACTTTGGGAATCCACACTTCCTGAGCAGTTGGCTCCATGAGGTGAACTTGCTGAAGAGCTTTCTCAAAAGTTGTGCGCGCCTCGGCGTTCTTGTGCAACGCCTTCTGCGCGTCTCCCAAAGCCATCAGAGCCTGCAAGGAGTCGGGCGCAAGGGCAATTCCGGCCTGCGCTTCGGAAAGCGCCTGTTCGGGCTCATGCTGCACGAGCAGGGTGCCAGAGATGACGGCTCGATCCAGCGCTGCAGCGTACGGAACATTGAACGTACCGTCGTAAACGAACACCCCATCCTCGATCACCGCCGAAGGCTTGAGCCTCATAAACTCGCGGTATGGACTTAGAAGGCTTGAACCTGATTCGTAGAACGTCAGGGAAATGTGGCTGAAGAATACAGGGCCCCGGATGAATGGAGGAGTTTCAGTTTTTAGCCCGGACCAGATCGTGTCCATAGTGGGCAGAGTCTTGCATGGAATGCCGTAGGCGTGGAACGGAATCAGCGGCTCGGCCGTGTACGCGAACCAACATTCTTTGATACCTCGCTCGTCCACGTAACGCTTCACCGCTTTCAGTTGCTGTCCCCAGTCCGTGGTGGAGTCGGTAAGATACTCGTGGACGTTAGTTGCTCCACCCCAGAGTTCGTTCGCGTACGGAATATAAGAAGTTGGAAACGCCCGGAGTGAAGACACGACATGGAAAATCGTGAGAACGGCAATGGGCCACACCCAACGGTGATCGCTTTGCATCAGGCTCCAGGCCGCTCCACCCGCCAAAACAAGGAGGAAGATGAAAACCAAAAGGATGTGCCGCACTCCGATGTTCAGATTCGAAGTCATCGAAATAGAAAAATAGAGCGCCGGCGGCAGAGACAGAAACAGGATCTCGCGCCAGCCGCGTAGCTTGCCGGTGGCGATGGCATAGGCGATCAGCGGGAGAAAGATCAACGTGGTCAGGGTCGCCTTTATGAGAAGCACCACCGGGAAATAGAACCACACCCCGTGCGCATAGACCTTCCCAAACATGTAGCTGGGCCAAGTATTCGCGACTGATCGGACATCTGCCAAACCATAGAGCCATGACTCCGGCAGTACTTTCCAGCGCGCCATCATCGTGATCACCTTCGCTTCCGCCGGTCGCAGGTTGCCGAGTGTGTCCTCCAGTGGTGGATTGATCTGTGTTCCAGCGGGACGAGCGGCGTAGCGGAATCCGTAACCCACCCACATGATGCCAACAGCGATGATTCCGGCAACCAAAAGAGCGCCAACCAGGCGGGCTGCCTGATGCAGGCGGGTCTCGTCCCCCGCTTGACAGGGGCGCAACAACTCGGTGATCGCGAGCAGAATCAGCATCGCCGGCAGCAGTACGGCGGAATGCTTGACGATAAAGAAGAGGCCTGCGGCGAGACCCAGCACCACGACCCGTCCCCACGAAGGAGATTTCACATAGCGGTAGAACCCATAGATGCTGGCGAGAAGGGCAGCCGCTGCGCCTGTGTCCGTCGTGACCAAGGCGCCATGGGCAAGGAAGTTGGGCTCGAAGACGATCAGCGCAAGTGCGATAAATCCCGCACCTGTGCCAAACATCTCGCTTGCCGTAAGGAACGCCAGCAGCGCAACCAATAACGCAAAGATCGATGCTGCCATTCGGGCGCGGAAGATGACCTTCTCGTGATCATTCTGGAAGATAAGATCGCGTCCGCTCAGGTAGGCCTCGGTCTTGAAGTAACGGTTCTGCAACTGCGGCTCATGAAGGTTCATTCGCAACAGGGGAGCAGCAGCAATCATCTTCACCAGCGGCGGGTGCTCGGGGTTTAGACCAAAATCGTGATACTTGAGAGACATGTATCCGGCGAAGATGTGATCGCCTTCATCGAAGGTAAGCGACTCATGCTTGACGGAGTACAACAGCTGGAATTCGAGAATCAGAAGTAAGAAAATGACTGCGGCTATTTTCACCCAGGACTGCTTGAGCAGTGCATGCAATGTATCAGTGATTCCTGTCGCGGCTTTCGATATCGCAACCACCTCTGCGTTCATCATTTCTCCGCATCAACAACATAAGTAGTAAAACACGCTATACGCAGACAAACACCACGAATTTGAGGGTAACTCTCCTCGTTCTTCGGCGGACTGTGCCAGTTGCGGGATCAAAGGTCTCGAAAACGTCAGAAATTCGAGTCGCTCGGCCAGCTATCCCTGCCCGAGCCCCTCGCCAGTGTTCAGCGGACCGGCACAGTCGTATTGACCAGCACCGACCACTGGCCACTGATCACTGACCACTGTTGTATGATTCACTTCATCGGCAAGGCCCGCGGAATCCAGAATCGTGACTCCAACCGCCATCAAAACGGCTGCACCCGAGCGATGCTTATCGTGCGCGGCAGAACTCGAGAGCCTGCGCCCCGGCGAGCCCATCTCGCGCGAAGTAGCGCTGCGCCTCATCCGTTGCAGTGACGACGATCTCCCCGCCCTCCTCGCCGCCGCCCGCGCGTCGAAAGAAAACTTCAAGCCCGGCTTCATCACCTACTCGCGAAAGGTTTTCCTGCCACTCACCAATCTGTGCCGCGACTATTGCGGATACTGCACCTTCCGCCGCGATCCCGGAGATCCCGGAGCGCACACCATGACGCCGGAAGAGGTCCTGACCGTCGCTCGCGCCGGAGAAAAGCTAGGCTGCACCGAAGCTCTCTTCAGCCTCGGCGATAAGCCGGAACTGCTCTTCCCCGAGATGCGCGAGACGCTGCGCCATCTGGGTTATAAATCTACGTTGCATTATCTGGAAGCTATGTGCGAACTTGTGCTACGCGAGACCAGTCTGCTGCCGCATCCGAATCCCGGTTTGCTGAGCGCCGAATGGATCAGTCGCCTCTCCGCCGTTTCGCCGAGCATGGGCCTGATGCTCGAAACCACCAATCAGTCTTTGCTCGCTCCCGGCGCGGCGCACGATAACGCTCCCGACAAAGTCCCGGCAAAGCGCCTGCGGACCATTGAAGAGGCCGGAAAGCAAGGCGTTCCCTTCACTACGGGCCTTCTGATCGGCATCGGCGAAACTCCCGAAGACCGCATCGAAACCGTCCTGGCAATTCGTGATCTTCACGACCGCTATGGCCACATCCAGGAAGTGATTGTGCAGAACTTCCGAGCCAAGCCAACAATCCCCATGGCTCACGTGCCTGAGCCCGGCCAGGGCGAGATGTTGCGCACCGTGGCGGTAACTCGATTGCTAATGCCCAACGTCAATATTCAGGCACCTCCCAACCTCAATGCGCCGTATTATGAGGAGTTGTTGGATGCTGGCATCAACGACTGGGGAGGAGTTTCTCCGCTGACGCCCGACTACATCAATCCCGAGAAACCCTGGCCGCATCTTGAGCAACTGCGCCTCCGCACCGAGAGCAAGGGATTTCAGTTGCGCCAGCGCTTGCCGGTTTATCCCGAATTTGTGCCCGGGCTGATCTCGAAACCTGGATTGCTCGCCGAAAAACTTCGAACTGCAAGCAACGATGAGGGCCTCGCCGCCGGAAAGAGGGCCGCGTGATCTGTGTGCTCACCGGTGGCACCGGAGGCGCCAAGTTTGTTGACGGCCTGCGCCAAGTAATCCCGCCGGAAGAAATCACGCTGATCGTCAATACCGGTGACGACTTGCTGTGGTGGGGACTGTACGTTTCGCCTGATATTGATTCCATCACTTACGTGCTCTCCGGCCTGTTGAGCCGCGAGCGAGGCTGGGGCGTGAAGGGCGACACTTTTCTGTGCCTGCAAGCCATGGGACAACTTGGCGAGCCCACGTGGTTCCACACCGGCGACCGCGACCTCGCCGTGCACCTACTTCGTTCGCGCCTGTTGGCCGAAGGCAAAACGCTTTCCGAAGCCACGACGACAATCTGCGATAAGCTCGGCGTAAAAGCGCGCATCCTGCCGATGAGTGACTCGCGCGTCGAGACGCGGGTGGATACGCCTTCCGGCGAACTGAGTTTCGAAGAATACTTCGTGCAGCGCTGGTATCAGGATCCCGTGAATTCGATCCGTTTTGCGGGGGCTTCCGATGCTGAGCCCGCCCCGGGAGTGATCGAAGCCATCACCTCCGCGGATACCGTGATCATCGCGCCCAGTAATCCCATCACCAGCATCGGCCCCATTCTCGCCGTGCCCGGAGTTCGCGATGCGTTGCTTCGCGCTCGCGGCAAAGTCGCCGCCGTCAGCCCGATCGTGGGAAACGCACCCGTGGCCGGACCCGCCGGCATTCTCATGGCCGCACGAGGATTGCCGTGTTCGATTGCGGGCGTCGCCAAGGCTTACGAGGATTTTCTCGATCTGCTGATTTGCGACACGCGCGATGCCCGTGCCGCCGAAACGCTCCGTGGAAACGGTTTGCGGGTGCAATGCACGCAGACCATCATGCGCAATGCCGAAGACAAGGCCGCGCTGGCGAGAACCGTGCTCTCATTCCTGGGGAGCGGATTGCACAAGCCTGTTTCCAACGACGCAACTTCTGATAAATCCACAGCCCGTGCCGCAGAACAACCGTGATTCTCATTCCCGTAAAAAATCTATCCGCCGCCAAGCAGCGGCTTGCCACCTTGCTGGACCAGCCATCGCGCACCGAATTGGCCCAAGCGATGCTGCATGATGTTGTCGCCGCACTCGGCGCGTGGCCGGACCGGCCGGCTTGCGCGCTGGTAACCAGCGACCCCTTTGCCCTCGAGCTGGCGCGGGAATACGATTTCGAAGTCATCCCGGACCCCGCCAATCCCGGCGAGACCGGCGCCATTGAGATGGCGACGAGTCTCTGCGTGTCGCGCGGCATTGACAGCACGCTCGTCATCCCCGCCGATATTCCGCTGATTCGAGCTGGCGAGATCGAGCTGATTTTCGAAAATGCTCCGCTCGAAGGCACGGTCCTGGCGCCCGCCGCAGACGGCCGTGGAACGAATGCCGCGTTCCGCCGCCCGGCGAATCTTTTTCCCTTGCGATTTGGCAACGACAGCTTTAAGCCGCATCTCGCCGCTGCCCAGGCCATGGGAAAGCCTTGTATCGTTCTGCAATTGCCCGGCGTTGCGCTGGATGTCGACAATCCCGAAGATTTGCAACGACTGCTCGCGCATCCCGGCGAAACCCGAACGCAGAAGTTGATTCGCGGCTGGGCGCTCGACAGCGGATTTCCGGCGACTGGAACTGAGGGATTGTGACCAAGGATCGTCGCGCTGCCCAGAAGCCGGCAGCGAAGCGCCGCAAGAAATCTGCCTCGAACGAACTCCGTCTCATTCCGGTTCCTCTTGCAGCAGAAATCAAACCTGGCGATTCGCTCGCGGAAAAGTTGCTACAAGCGCTGCGGCAAAGCCGCCTCGCATTCCAATCCGGCGATATTCTCGTCGTCAAACACAAAATTGTTTCTAAGTCCGAGGGCCGCGTCGTCGACCTCACGACGATCGAGCCTTCTACCGAATCCAGCGCATGGGCGAAGCAATATAGTCTCGACGCCCGGGTCATCGAGCTTGCCCTGCGCGAAAGCCGTTCGGTCATCCGGCGCAAGAATGGCGTACTCATCACCGAGACGCACCACGGGTTCGTTTGCGCCAACAGCGGCGTGGATGTGTCCAATGTCGATGGCGGCTATCACGCCCTGCTTCTGCCCGCCGACGCGGACCGCTCCGCATGCAACCTTCATCGCGAACTTAAGAAGCGCACCGAACTCGCGATTCCTGTTCTGATTACCGACTCCTTCGGCCGTCCCTGGCGGGAAGGCCTGGTCGATTTCTGCGTGGGAATCGCCGGGATGAAGGCTCTGCGCGATGACCGCGGGCGGCGCGATCCGCACGGCTACACGCTGCACGCCAGCCTCGAAGCGGTTGCCGATGAGCTTGCCGCCGCGGCCGCGCTGGTTTGCGGCAAACTCAATCGAACTCCTGCCTGCATTATTCGCGGATTTCCTTATCAGCCCGCCCGAGGCCTCATTCGGGATTTACTTCGCCCCGCAAAAACCGACCTCTTCCGGTAGCCCTCGCCAAGAACCCACATCTGGGAGTAATTTGGAACATCAGCACTCGGAGGAATCCTGTGCCGCGCACACTTTCAACATCTGAACTGGAAGCCTTCCCTTCCCTCGACTGGTTCGACCTCGCTCCCACGGTGACGCCTCCCATTCGCTCCTCTTTGGAGAAAATTCTCGAAAGTCAAAACGGCAATGCCGTCTCACAAGAAGAGGCTTTTGCGCTAGCCCACGCCAAGGGCGACGATCTGCTCGGACTGCTCGCGGCTGCCAACCTGCTGCGCGCTGAACTCTCCGGCAACCTCGTCACCTACGTCGTGAATCGCAACATCAATTTCACCAACATCTGCTTTGTGGGGTGCAAGTTCTGCGCTTTCAGCCGCGGGCCGCGTGAGTCTGACACCTACTTCTTAGCCCCGGATCAAGTCGGGCAGAAGGCCGTCGAGGCCGCACAACTCGGCGCCACCGAAGTCTGCATTCAAGGCGGACTGCCGCATGGTCTGCCTCCGTTTTACTACCGCGACATTCTGCGAGCGATCAAGAGAGCGGTGCCCGCCATGCACATCCACGCCTTCTCGCCCATGGAAATTGTTTATGGCGTCGAGCTGACGGGTATGCCGCTCGGCGACTATCTTTCGATGCTGCGTGATAACGGCCTGGGCACGCTCCCCGGCACCGCTGCCGAAATTCTCGATGATGAGATCCGGCACATTCTCTCCGCCAACAAGCTCACGACCGCTCAGTGGACCGAAGTCATTCGCAGCGCCCATCGCCTCGGCATTCGCTCCACTTCGACCATGATGTACGGACATACGGAGACACCGGAACATTGGGTCCGCCAGATGCTTCTGCTGCGTGGCATCCAGGAGGAAACCGGCGGCTTCACCGAATTCGTTCCTCTCGGATTTGTTCATCAGAACACGCTGCTCTTCCATCAAGGACTGGCTCGCAGCGGCCCGACGCTCGCCGAACATCTCAAGGTTCACGCTCTCGCGCGCCTGCTGTTGGCTGGCTCCATCAACAACATTCAGGTTTCGTGGGTGAAGCTGAACCGGCGTCTTTCGCAGCTATGTTTGCATGCCGGAGCGAATGATTTCGGCGGCACCTTGATGGAAGAAAATATTTCGCGCGAGGCCGGAGCGACGGCCGGGCAATACACCAGCCCGGAGGATTTTCAGTCGCTGATTCTGGAGATGGGCCGCGTCCCCGCCGAGCGCAACACAACTTATACGCGCATCAAGCTCAAGTTGCCGTTGGAAGACTTCACCACCGAACAAGCGCCGGAGCCGGAATTTGCATGAGCGACGCCCCGCGCCCCATCGCAATCTTGGGCGGGACCGGCCCCGCCGGCATGGGCGTTGCCCTGCGTTGGGCGCGCTCTGGAGAGACTGTCATCATCGGCTCGCGCGACGCGCATCGTGCGCAAGAGGCAGCCGAAAAAATTAAACAAAGAGCCGGAAACCAGGCCCGCGTCTCCGGGATGGAAAACACCGCCGCCTGCGACTCCGCGGATATTCTCGTGCTCACCGTTCCCTTCGAGGGCCAAGCCGCACTGCTCAAGCAGCTCAAGCCCGCAATTCGCACTGGCAGCATTCTGATTGACGCAACCGTCGCGCTCGCGGCTTCAGTGGGCGGACGCGCTTCCCGTACCCTCGGCGTCTGGCAAGGCTCATCCGCTGAGCAAGCCGCGGAACTTGTACCCAAGGGGGTGAGCGTGGCCGCCGCCTTTCACAATCTCTCCGCTGAGCTTCTCAACGGCGACGATGCTCTCGATTGCGACGTGATCGTTTGCAGCGATGATCCCGATGCCAGTCAGATCGCGCGGAAACTAGCGGCCAAGATTCCTGGCGTCCGAGCCCTCGACGGTGGCAAACTGGAAAACGCCCGCATCCTCGAGCAGATCACCGCTTTGCTCATCGGCTTGAACATCCGCCACAAAGGCCACGGCGGCATCCGCATCACCGGTCTGCCGCCGCAAGCCTACGAGTAACTGACTCCGATCAAAGTTCAGAACCCATATTTCAAGGAGAATTGAATCAACCGAGGCGTGCCCACGGTTGAAGTGATGGGCGCAGACCCGCCGCCAGCCTCGGCCACAATTGGCGAGACCGACGTTGCCGCGGGAATGGCGAACGATGGATGATTGAACAGGTTGAAGAAGTCCGCGCGAAATCGCAAATTCTGCCGTTCCCCCAGCCTGAAGGTCTTGCCGAGAGTGAAGTCGACATTCTTCTGCGGAGGCCCAATGATGCAGTTGCGCGGCGTGTTCCCGTAGACCGTCGCATCACTGGATGTTCCATCTGAGAGTGTCGCAAGCGGATCAGGTGTGTATGCCAGGGGATTCACCCAGTTAGCCAACCGCGCCTCCGGGCTGCCGTGGCTGGGAGCATTGGCGCAGCCGTATCCCGGGGTGAACGTTGCGGTTGATGAGGGGGTGCTGGCTAAGGCGTATGCTGTGCCTCCTGCCGGATCATAGATCGTGATCGGAGCTCCTGACTGCAAGACAATTACTCCGCTGGCCTCCCAGCCACCCAGAGCTCCTTTTGTGTACCCGCTGGAGTTGGCGAAGAAAGGCAGTTCGTAAACTCCACTGGTCACGAAGCGTTGCCGCCGGTCGAAATCCGAGAGGCCGCGAGAGGCAGCCGCGTCGGTTTGATTGTTGACTCGCGTAAGGAATGCCACCGACGCGGTCGACACATCGTCAATTGACTTCGACCAGGTGTAGGCGCTTTGGAAATACAACCCCTTGCCGAAGCGGTGGGCCAAGGTCGCCTGCAGCGCGCTGTAGTGGGAGTCGGAGTTGGGAGCGAAGTCTTCGAAATCTCCAGGGGCTATGCCTATGTAAGGAGCGCGCGCGGAGGCATTCTCCACCGTTGAATCAACGATGGTGCAGGAAAGACCCTGAGCCTGAAGGTTAGCGCAACCGGCGCCCGGTATCGTGACCGGATTCTGGGGCGTGGCTAATGTGGCCTGATCGGGGTCGTAAGTCGACCGCAGGCGCGTTCCTTTGGTGCCAATGTAGCCCAGTTCCATGAACCAGTCTTGACCCAGTTCGTGCTGAATCGTCAGGTTCCATTGCTGCGTCGTGCCCGCCACCCAATGTAGCGGCACCGCCAGTTGGATCAGGCCGTTCACATTGCCGCTGAAAGAAGGAGAACAGGCCTGAGGATTAGGGAAGGCGCAGGGCGTCGCGAATCCCTGCAGGATCGCGGCCGTGGGCACGTAAGTCTGAGTCGGATTCGCGCCCAGCGGTGGAATGCCGTTGGGAAACGCGGCACTGGCCGCGAACAGGTTGGCCAAGCTGCCAGCGCCGGGAAAGAAACCCACGAGAAAAGGATACGTCGGCGGAACGATGGCCAGATTGTCGACCGCTCCCAGGTCCTCGCGCACGCTGTAAATGCCATACCCGCCGCGAATTGAAGTGGTGTGATGGCCAGCCACATCGTAGGCAAAACCGATGCGCGGCTCCCACACTGACGCGTATTCGTTGTTGAGCCCGGCTCGATTCAGCGTTCCAGTAATGCCGGAGAGGCCGAACTTGCTGATGCATTTGGGATAGATATAGGGTTGCCCAGTCGTGATCGCCAGGTTGGGATCGGTGTTGCCGGTGTGGCAAAGAAGGTCGTAGGGCGCGCCGAGCAGCTCGTTTCGGAACCCGAGGTTGAGGGTAAGCGTTTTGCTGGCTCGATAGTCATCCTGCACGAACCAGGAGTAGCCGGGAATGCGGTAATCGTGGTTGCCCAGACCGCCTCCGCCCTCGCCCAGCAGCGGCGAACCTACGAGGAAACTCTGGAAGTCCGTGTACGGACCAGTCGCGCCCGAAATGAAGAATAGTAGTCCATTGTCAGCAATGGGCAGGCTGCGGCGCATGGCGACCCGGTCAATTTCCCCGCCAAAGCGCAGTTGGTGTGGACCGTGGGTCCAACTCACAGTGTCTACCCACGTGTAATTATCCGAGAGCGCAGATTGCAGTTGAGTGGGGTATGCCCCAAAAGCAAAAGTCCCGAACTGAAATCGATAGATGTTGGGATCGCCGGCCTGTCCGTTCACTCCCGTCGCGGTGGGCAAGTTGATGCCGACCTGCGCGTTGGTGACGGGCGGCTGGTTATTCAGCCGGTCGCTGATGATATTGACGCCAAAGCGGAATTCATTGATCAGAGTATTACTGAATACGTGCGTTTCGGTGATGCTCCCGAAGCGGCTATGCAGCGGGATGTCGAGAGGAAAGTTCAGGTTGTTGGTGCCCGGCTGGCCGCCAGTCTGGATGCCGTAGGAATCGGCCCCGAAAGGCTGGAACGTATCCGAATTGGACCAGAAAAAGCGCTCGGACAAACGGTCTTTTCCACCGCGAAATTCGCGGTCCCAGTTCGCGGTGAACTGGTTGTCCGAAAACCTGCCGGGATCGCTAATCAGGAAGGGCACCGAGGTGAGGCAGGGCGTGGATGCTGGTACGTTCGTGGGCAGGGGGTACAAATATCCTCCGGCGGCCGCGCCGAACTGGTTGCTCTTCGCGCTTAGCAGATTGAACGCCACGGGATCGATGCTCGGCACTCCACAGTCGGAGGCCAACAAGCTGGCTGACTGGCGGTCTTGCAAGGGAACATAAGGAATGCTGGTATTGATGAAAGTCCCCGGGGAGTCACCGCTGCGCTGGCGTGTGCCCTGAACATTCACGTAGAAGTAACCGAGCTTAGCCCCGGGGCCTATCGGGCCGCCAAAGTCCCCGCCGAAGATGTTCTGCTTCACCACCACCTTTCCCAAAAAGTAGTCGTGGGCATCGAGCACGGTGTTGCGGAAGTATTCCCACAGGTCGCCATGGAAATGGTTCGTTCCGCTCTTCAGGGTGGCATTAATGTTGCCCCCGCCGTTCCGTCCTTGCGTCGCGTCATAGAGGCTGGTGCTGACTTTGAATTCCTCGATCGCGTCTGGGCTGGGCAGTGGCGTATAAGTCAATTCGCCGAAGGCATAGTCGGCCACGGTGATGCCGTCGATCAGGTAATTGTTGTTGTCCTCTCTGCCGCCATTTACGTGTATATAAACTTGCCCACGGCCGAGTTGTGCTGCGCCATTCAAATCGGAAGAAGCTCCGGCAGAGAGCGTAAGCAGCTGCTGAAAATTTCGCGTTGCCAGTGGAAGATCGGTAATCGTCTGGGCTCCGAGCGACTGGCCTGTAGTGGCGTCCGTGGTATTGACTTGCTCCACCTGGGACTGGACTTCCACCACTGCCGCCACAACACCCACCTTCACGACCGCGGTCATGCGCGTGGTTTCCGTGATGCGTACTATCACGCCCGGAAACCTGGTGTCGGGAAAGCCCGCCGCCTTCACTTCCACCGTGTATGTGCCCACTGGCAACAAGGTGGCCTCGAACAGGCCGGACGCATCGCTCGTAACCTGGCGCAAGGTTTCGCCTGTGGCTTCACTCTTAAAGCTGATCTTGGCGTTGGAGATTACTGCCCCGGTGGCGTCTTGCACTACGCCTCCGATTGCGCCGGTGGCGCCGCCTTGTGCAAACATCGTCCCAACAAAAACCGCGATGAAAAGACTTAACGCTGCCAGCTTGCGAAGGAAGCTCATCTTTCTCTCCGTGAACGATTCTCTGTTGCTGCTCCCGATAAAGCGGGGCAAATAAGTGCGGCGAGATAGAGGCGGATATATCACGGTTCTCCGCCGATGTTCAAGAAATATACGCGCCTACTAGGCTGGGTTTGCCATGAATGCGTTGAATGAAAATTTTGGATGGATGTTTGGCCAGCCAGTGATGACGTGCTTTTCTGGGGTTTGCGACGCGGTTGAGACATCGAATCAGCGGGTCGCTGTCTAGTCTTGGCCTAGTCTTCGACCGCTTGCGCCGTCATCTCCGACGGTTCGCCGCCGGCAAGCGCTTGGGCGACGATCAACCGCCGAGCCTCTACCCGAATCTTCGGGAGCTGTAGTCCGAACCAGCACGCGCCCGCCACCGACGCCAGGCCCCCGATCGCCACCGTGAGCTGAGCGCCCAACCGTTCGGCCAGCGCGCCTCCCAGCAGCGCACCAATGGGGGCCATACCCATAAACATCATGGAATACACGGCCATTACACGCCCTCGCAAAGCGTCCGGGACCATGACCTGAATCAGCGTGTTCGAACTAGCCATCTGCAGCATAATGGTGTAGCCCACCGGCAGGAGCAGGATCACTGAAATCCAGAAACTATGGGAGATCGAAAACACCATCAGGCTGGCTCCAAATCCCGCGCTGCACCAGGCCACCCATCGTCCGAGGCCTTTCACCCCCTGACGAAAAGCCAGTGTCAGAGCGCCGAGTAGCGCTCCCACGCCGGTTGCGCCCATCAATATACCGAGGCCTCTGGCCCCACCATGCAGAATTTTGTCGGCGAAAATCGGCATCAACACCACGTAGGGCATCCCCACTAGACTGACTACCCCTAACAACAGCAGCAGAGCCCGAATTGGCGCGGTCCGATTGACGAACCGGAATCCTTCCATCATGTGTTCCAACGGAGACGCCGTCGATGCCCGAGCCGGGCTGTGCACTTTCATCATGAGCAATCCAATAATCACCGCAATGTAGCTGACTGCGTTGGCAAAGAAACACCAACCTTCGCCAATCTTCGCCACCAAGATGCCTGCGATCGCTGGACCTATCACGCGCGCGCCATTGAACATCGAGGAATTCAGTGCAATGGCGTTCATCAAGTCGTCCTTACCAACCATGTCAACCAGAAACGACTGCCGGCCGGGAATGTCGAAAGCATTGACCACGCCCAGCAGACCAGCCAGCACAAATACGTGCCACACTTGAACCTTATGCAGCAGAGTGAGCGCAGCCAGAATAGAGGCGAGCAACATGGCTGCGACCTGAGTTCCGATGACAATGTAACGGCGGTTGAATCGATCGGCCGTGATTCCCCCCAGCGGGGCAAATAAAAATACCGGAATCTGGCTGGCAAATCCCACCGACCCCAGCAGCAACGCCGATCCGGTCAACCGGTAGACCAGCCAAGATTGCGCCACGCTTTGCATCCACGTGCCAATGAGCGAGATGAGCTGGCCGCCAAAGAAAAGCTGGAAATTGCGATGGCGCAGGGCGCGCCCGGCCACTTGCAAGCGTGAGGCCAGTGTCGGGGCTACTTCAACCGCACTCTCCGGCGCACTTCCTTCGATTGGAGTCCTGGACTCAGCCACGTGTTGTTTTGATGACGACAGCCGCATCTTTAGACCAACTATAACTTGAAATGCGCCCTCGCATTTTCGATCAACTGAGTTCTCGTGCCGATCGCGAGATTTAGAGTTCGCAACTCAGTGCGATCAATCGGATAACAGCCTGAGGCGAATTCGCGGGCATCCGCGGTCGCGAATTTTTAACTTCCCAGAGGCTCCGGACTGCGCTAGAGTTGTTGTCTCAGCGGCGATTCCCTAAGGAAGGGACACGACCCATGACCACTCCCTCGGTTGGTGTTGAACGTCGCATCGGGCAACGCTTCGCCTTTAACCTGCCAGTTTCTCTGCGTGATGTTTCGACCGCAGCGGAAGGACTCGGATTTACTCAGGACCTTAGTTCCCGGGGCGCATTTTTGTTCACCGATATGCCGCTCAGCGAAGGCGCGGAGATCGAACTCACCTTACGCATGCCCTCCGAGATCACACTGGGCGAAAATATGCGGGTTCGTTGCCGCGGACAGGTTTTGCGGATCACCAAGCCTGCGGACAAGCGCTGGAAGCCGGCAACCGACAACGGAAACAAGTCGGCCGAGACCAAGATCGGTGTGGCCGTCTGTTTGAAGGGCTACGAATATCTTCCCGAAGCGGAAGACGGTTCTGCCGATTTCCGCAGGATTTCCGCTTTACACAGCCCCGGCGAAACCGAACGTACGGTCGCGCCCCCGGCTGGCATTCCGCGTGACGCTGGTTAGCTTAACCGACACGATGCTCTTTGCACGCAGGGCCCGGGTCCCGCTCGCGAACGCTGCCCAATGTTTTATTTCCCCTAGTACTTCTCAGTCCTTTTCAATCTCTCTGGCTTGGCTTAGAATGCTTGTCATTAGTGCGGATTAGGTCGGGGAGTAGTTCTGCTGTGCGCCTGTCACCGTTTCCGTTGCGGATCGCTGCTCTTCCATCTTTGCGCCGGTTTTGTGCACCCAAACTTTTAGCTGGTTACCTAGGTCACTTGGCGAAGGGTACCTTCTCTTTCTAACATGCAGACACCGAGAGAAATCAGCGAGAACCGCACAATGCATGGGATCGCCGTAGCCGTGCTGTCAGAAGACCGTGAGCATTTATCCGAGTTGCAGCGACGTATAGAAGCTACCCGTCTGGGTCGCGCCGTGTTCAGCAACGTCGGCTTTCCCGCCGGCCCCACCGACCCCATCCTCCGCCAGATTCAGGATTTGCGCGCCGAGGTAGTGGTCATCGACATCTCTGCGCAAAATCCACAAACCGCCATCCGCGCCATCGAGCTCATTCAGGCCAATACGCTGCAGCTGGCGATTTTCGCCAATGGCACCATGCAACAGCCCGCCACGATTGTGGCCAGCATGCGCGCCGGCGCCGGGGAGTATTTGGACGACGGTACCGGCTCCGAAGCCCTTCTCGAAGCTTTGACTCGCTTTAGCTCCAATCGCACTCGTACTCGCGGGGGCGCGGGCAAGGCTCGCATCTTCACTTTCCTGAGCGCCAAAGGCGGGGCGGGCGCCACCACAGCCGCCGTCAACACCGCCATCGCTTTGCAGGAAGCCTACGGAAACGTCGTCCTGGTGGACTTTGCGCCTGTGGGCAACGCGCAGCTCCATTTGAACTTGCGGCCAAGTTTTGGCGTGCCCGACGCACTGGAGAATCTGCACCGCCTCGATGCATCTTTGCTCGAAGGCCTGATGACTCCCTCGAAAAACGGATTGCATCTTCTGGCCGGCCCGCAGCAACCTTATCCCTCCGTGCCTACTCCGGCGGAATTGGCCCGCCTCTTCGATCTCCTGGCGAATAACTATCGCTACGTTGTGGTCGACGCCTCCAGCCGGCTTGATTCCACTACGCGTCTGCTCTCTGACCTGTCGAATGCGGTGCTCATGATCGCCCAGACTGACGTGGTATCGCTCTGGAGTGCGGGCCGCATCCACGCTTTCCTCGACGAAGGCGCGGGACGCAACCGGATGCGGCTGGTGCTCAATCGCTACAAGAAAATTCCAGGCTTCACCGACGAAGACGTCGAACATTCCACTCGCTGCAAAGTACTATGGAAAATTCCCAACGCGTATCAGGCAATCTCGCCCGCCATCGATCACGGCACTCCAGTGGTGCTGCAGGAGAGTCAGGACGTGAGCCGCTCGTTCCGCGCGCTGGCTGCAGCTTTGGCTGATGCATCCAACACCGCAGAAGGTGGGCTCGATCTGGTCTACGGGCAGGAAAAAAACGACAGCAAGAAAAAATCCCCCGCCGGCCGTTTGCTCATAACACCCGCTCGCGCTGGCCAGTAGCGAGTTGCGAGTACCGAGTACCGAGACAGACCTCAACCCCGCGCCCACTGAAACCATTCAGACTCCACGATGCTTTTTCTCGGTACTCGGTACTACGTACTCGCTACTAATTCCTTGCCGCAGGCACCGGAGACGCATCCGCTGGGAACATTTTGAACACAACCTCCTGCGAATGCGCCGTAATTTTCTTTTGCGCGTCGCTGGTGTTGTCCGTGAGAGTTCCCCTCAGCACGTAATAACCCTCATCTCCGGGATTCTTGCCCTCGCCGCGTTCCACCGTTCCCTTGAAGTCGAACCACACCGCATGCACCGTCTCGGTAGTGAAAGCTAGATTCGCGCCGTCCAGCTTGGCGCTGCGAAAGTACTGATCGAGAAACGCGCCCTTGTCACTTTCTCCTTCGCCGTAGCGCGAAATGAATCCGGTCACCCGCCCTTCGTCCTCCACCGTGATTTGAACGAACTCTCCGTCTTTCAAGAAGCTGTACATCCCGGAGTACTCATGGCCTCTCGCGGCTTGCTTGGCGGCGGGCGCCTCGGCTTTAGGAGCCGTCGCCTTAGAGTCCTGCGCCGCCGCCGAAGCGAACGCCATGACGCAGAAAATGGTGGCAACGAGTCTGGCACGGGCTAGGTTCATGAAGGATCTCCTGCTCCCATCAATCGTACTACCTTCGCCGGAATGCGAGCCGCTGCCCTTCCCACTATTTCTGGCGGCAATCCCCCCGTTAAGCCCTGCTTGCATCTAAGATAGAACGATGCGCGAACCGCTGGGGCCCCTGGTGGGGGAGGCCGAATCACCCACGGCAGAGTTGCGTCTGTTGATCACGCCCGAGCGGTGGTCTCGTGTATTCCTGCAGAATCTTCGTGGCTTGTTTGAGCGCGCAAACCCTCCGTCAGATCTGCAATCTTCTCCCGCGGATTTCTGGCCAGATGTTTTCGTCGAGCGCAAACTTCCCTGGGGACGCTTTTTCGAGTCCGGCGGAGTTCACATTCTGGCACTTGCGATGATTTGGGCGGGATCGCGGTTCCTCGCCTTGCAGCCCCAGGTGGTCGCGCAACCGACATTCAGCCACGCCGATGTCATTTACTACACGCCTTCGGAATATTTGCCGCCGCTGGATACGCGCCGCTCAACGCCGGCTCCCGCGCGCAAAGCAGATCCGGAACTAGCAGCGCAGCCCATCATCTCCGTGCCGCCGGAGGCCGACAACCATTCGCAAACCATCGTGACCGCGCCGAACATTCGCCTGCGACACGATATTGCTTTGCCCAACACCGTTGCCTGGTCGGATCATCCGAAGATGCCGATTGCTCCTGCCCCTCTGGTCCCTGCATCAGAGATTTCGCGGCTCGCGCCGCAGATGGAACGCTCGGTCATCGCTCCGCCGCCGGATATTCAGAATGATCCCAGAAATAAGCTGGAAGCTCCGCAATCCGCAATAATCGCGCCCCCGCCCGCCCTTGAGACCGATTCCAGCCGCCGCCTTGGCGAACTGAATGTCGCGTCCAGCACCGTGATTGCGCCCGCCCCGCAGCTCTCGCTCGAGGCACAGCGCACGATTTCCCGCCGCTCAGTCACTATGGACGGGCACTCGCCACGGGTGATTGCACCGCCTCCGTCGGTGGGCGCATCCGGAGGTTCGCGCAGCGGCGGCGACATGGTTGCGCTCAGCCTGCATCCCTCGGTGGGCGCGCCACCCGCGCCTGCCGCCGGCAATCGCCGTGGCGCGTTCGCAGCTACTCCGGAAGGACGTCGAGGAGCGTCCGGCGCGCCGGGAAGTTCTGGTGGCGACGCTTTCGTCGCAAATGGCACCGGAGCCGGCAGCAAGACCGCCGGCAACCTACCCTCGGGGCTCTACGTTGGCAAGACTTCGAACCCCGCTTCCTCCGTGGCGGGTGATCCCGGACCAACTTCAAGTCGCAATCTGGTCAATCCGAATCTGATCGCCAACGCGCGCCTGCCACGAATTTCTCGGACTTCCTCCGATAACGACCCCAAAATCTCAGAAGCCGAGCGCGCCGTGTTTGCCGGCCGCAAAATCTACTCACTCAGCCTAAACATGCCCAACCTGAACTCCGGTGGCGGCAGCTGGATCATCCACTTCGCAGCGCTCAAGTCGGATTCAACTCCAGCCAATCCCTCCGGCGAGGTCGCTTCGGCTGATCTTTCGTCGCCGGTGGCCACGAGCAAAGTGGACCCGGCGTATCCACTGGAGCTGATGAAGCAAAATGTAAGAGGCACTGTCATCCTTCACGCCGTCATCCTCGCCGACGGCTCGGTGGGCACGGTACGCGTGCTGCGCAGCGTGGATGATCGTCTGGACCGATTCGCCAGCGACGCCATCGCCAAGTGGCAGTTTCAACCCGCCACGAAAGACGGCTCTCCCGTCGCGGTCGAAGCCACTTTCTGGATTCCTTTCCAGCCGGCAAAGGTGAAATCGGATTTCTAAGAGGGGGAACTTGTTGCGCTGAACAGCGTGGCGGGCGTGCGGATGGACCTTACCACCGTGTTTTCTTGGCTTCGGTTACAAATCCGGTACATGTCCTATTTCCTGGCGTGATGCAAAGCGTCTCTCAGTGTGAAGAATCAAGGAGTTCTACGGGGTAACCTCGCGAGGTGACGAACGGCACATTGCAGCGACCAGGAGCACATTCTAATGTCCCAAATCAGAATGAACCTGAAACCTGCACATCCGCGTCCGAAATCGTACCGTCCAGACCTGGCTGTTAACGCAAGCGCCATCCGCAGCCAAATCGCAAAACGCCGGAGCAACCGCATGGCACTTCACGCTTCTGTCGGGTTATCCGGGGAAGACAAGAAGAAGTGTTCCTTTACGATGCCGGCAAAGGCCACGAAATTGAATAAGCACGGCGCCGCGGTTCAACTCAGTCGTGAACTTCTAGTGGGCTCGGTCGTTTCCGTGAATAACAAGCAAGGCACCCAGCTCTCGGCCCGCGTAGTTGCGCAGTTGGCGGCACTGGGGGGCGTTTCCACTTACGCAATCGAGTTTGTCGAGCAGGACGAACGGGCGGAAACCTTCTGGGGAATTACCTTCCCGCCAAACACCTCAAACTCCTGACCGGCAAATACCGTCGCGTCGAATTACGCCTTGGCCGCTTTCTTCTTTTCCAGCGCGGCGTAGATCGCAGGATCCGTGCAAACTTCGTAATAAGTGCGGTCAGTCCAGCCCTGGACTGAAAAATCCTCCACATTCACTGTCGGCACGCGGCTCTCGCGAATCACGATTTTGCGGAAGATGTCGCGATCCACGGGCACCGTGCCGCTGGAGAGCTTATATTCCCCTTTATCCGACGCCATGGATGGCGGCAGTTTTACCGCCAGCGGCACTAGGGAAATTTCCTGCTCCAGTTTGCGGAATGCAGCCCGGTTCATGCGAATGCCACCGAGGTTGTAGCTGAGAACGGAGTCTTCGGGATTCTCCTGACTCGACGCATCTGCGTCCGATGCCTGGAAAACATAAACGTGAAACGGCCCGGCCTGCGACTCCATCACCTTGCGGGCGCGCTTGTTGCAGGAAGAAAGGCGATCGCTCTGGTTGAGCGCTTCGGAAATCATGATCTGGCGCTCGCCATCCATCAAGTAGAGCGGAGAAGATTCCTGCAGGGTGATTCCGACGCCGAGTTCAAGCTCCGGCATGCCGGAACGCACCATGAGCTCGTTATAGCCGCGCACGATCTCGATGATCTCGCGGGCCAGCACGCACGCCCGGCTGACCGCGAGTTCAGGCTCGCCGGCGCGCTCGAGGATGGCGAGGATGATGGCATCTCCTTCGAGAAACACCTTTTGTGCTCCATACTTTGCGAGCAGCTTATTCACCGGATCATAAAAATTCAGGCTGAAATAAGACGCCGGATTCAGTCCCTTCTCCATCAATGTGCGCGTGAGCCGCGTGGAATCTCGCACGTCCGCCTTGACCACCACGTGGCGCAGCACTCGTTCTTCCTCGGGCTGCTGTGGTTGCTCCTCGGGCAGCAGGAATTCGTAAAGCGTTCCGTTCATGCGGGAAAGCTCGCGCAGCTTCTCGGTGGCAACCACGTTCACCGAATCAAGCGCCGCATTCAAAGTTTCCAGCCGACGCAAATCGCGATGATACTGAGAGAAATCCTGCAGAAACCGCGCTGCGACTTTAGCGCGCTCCGCGCCGCGGCAGCCAGCCACTTTGCCCACGGCCGCATACAAACTGGCAGGCGAAAGCTTGCCGTGTTCCTGAATCATGCGCTCCACGCGGTCGCATTCGGGACGCGAAATCAAAGCATTCTTCAACTGCTGCGGATTGATGCGGGGCGCGTACTCGCCGAGTAACGGAACCGTGTGGTACGAGGCAATCACGCACTCCATCACTTGCTCGTCTTCCAGCAGGCGAACCCACTTCGCCAGCCGCTCCTGCTGAGCCAAGCCTTCCGGAGTGGAATCATCGGGCGTGCCCGTGCCGACTAATGCTCGGGCATTCTCTGGCGCGCACAGCCAGGCGTCGACGGCCTCGGTCGTCGTCTCCTCTCCATAGAGCGAGCGCAGAAAACCGGACACGACGTCCTGCAGCCGAGGGTAGCGGTCGGGATCGCGATCCCAGTTCCCCAGCATGACGTAGTGCTCGGCGCACAGATAGTCGTCGCGGCCATCTTCGGAGAATGCCAGACGATTGACGAACAGTCCGTAACTTCGCAAAGCCGCACCAGCGGGTTCGGTCCCACTCGGTTCTCCAAAGAACGAACGGCGAGTGCGGGCCAGGGTTTCCTTCTCGATGGCGCGCAAGGTTTCGAATAATTCCTGCCCGGTTTTGCGCAGAACAATTTTCTTGCGCACCTGGAAGGCGGCCACGCGCTCGCGGTACTCCACGGCCTTTCCCTGTCGTATGCCCTCGTAGCTCTTGAGCAGAACCCGGCAGCGCTCCAGCACCTGCGCGAACTGCTGCGACATCTCGGTGCGCAGAAATTTGGTCACAGCCAAGCGCCCGAGCAGGTCGACGGAAATGTTCTCTTCTTTCTTGGCGCGGTTCAGGGCCGCGAGATGCAATTCGGCCAGCAGCGTCTTCCAATCGGAGGGATCAACCGGGACCTTGACCGTGGTGCGATTGCCCGCGGCGGCGGCGTTTCGCATCCACGACGGAGCCTGGTTTTTCTGCGGCGCTTCTGCCGCCAGCAGCCCTTCCAACTCGCCGTGGCGCACGATCAGGCGCATGATCTGCGCCCGCGCCGCATCGACGAAGCGGGCACTCAGCGCGACGTCGTGCCGCAGGTTGTCCACGCCGACCGCCAGCCCCTCGAGAGCGATGGCCGGCGTGGCTGAAACCAGCTCCGGCAGAGCCGGTTTCTCTGGCTCCTTGCCGAGGCGGAAGATGGGAAATCGAGGCATTCGTAGATGTCCCGGAAATCCGGAACTCACTGATTACACATGTACTACCGAGGCTAACATGGGAAACAGGAGGGCTAAAGTTACCGAGGTTACGACGGAGTTGGGAACCGCCTGTAGCGCGCTGGCGCGTTAAAAGCTTCGAGACTTCTCGGTACTAGGTACTCGGCACTCGCTACTGGCTCTTCCCTCTCACCGCCTCGAATTCATCGCCCTTCTGCCAGCCGATCAATCGCGGGAAGCTTGCCGCCTCCCAGCCTAGGGCGAAACCGAAGCGCGCCATCGCCGCATCGCCGACGAAGTCCATTTCCGGATAGTACTCGTCGCTCGGCTGGTGATAATGCTTCTCCGTGTATTCCTTATCCTGGGCCAGTCCCCAAGCCTCGTCGTGGCCCTTGAACTTCATGCCCTCATTGATGGAGAAAGACGGGATACCCACGCGCGCCAGACTGAAATGATCGGAGCGGTAGAAGTGTCCGGCCTCGGGGCGCGCGTCGGGACGAATCGCCAGGCGGAATTCTTTGGCCGTCGCCTGCACCCACGGATAAAACGTTGTCCGCTCCGCGCCGGAAACTTCGACTTCTTCCGGCGCTCCCAGCGGCTTCACATCGTCGTAATTCAAGTCCAGCGCAATCTTCCCCGCCGGAATGGGCGGATGCTTGCCCAGATATTCCGATCCCAGCAGACCCTGCTCCTCCGCCGTAACGGACGCGAAGATGATCGACCGTTCTGGCCGTTCTTTGGCCACGCTGAAAGCGCGTGCCAGCTCGAGCAGAATGCCGCAGCCTGTGGCATTGTCGGCTGCGCCGTTGTAGATGTCGTCGCCCGGCATATCGGGGCGAATACCGAGATGATCGTAGTGTGCGGTGTAGATCACCGCTTCGTCTTTCAGATTGCGGCTGGAACCCGGCAGCATCGCCAGTACGTTGTTCGATTCGAAATTCCGCACCTTGCTCACCATGTGCGCCTTAAGCTTCGCTCCCAGGTTCACCGGACGAAATCCGCTGGTGCGCGCATCCGCCATCATCTTGTCGAGATCCATGCCAGAGCCTGCGGCGAGCTTCTTCGCTACGTCGAACTGCACCCAGCCCGCAACCTTCAGCGCCGGACCTTCCAGCTTCAGATACGACTTCTCACCCGAATTCGAGTTCCGCACCACCTCCCACGGATAGCTCGCCATGTCTTCTCTGTGGATGAGGATCACGCCCACCGCGCCTTTGCGCGCCGCTTCTTCGTACTTGTAAGTCCACCGGCCGTAATAGGTGAGCGCCTTGCCTTTGAAAAATTTCAGATCATCCGACGGCGGCTCGTTCACCAGCATCAGCAACACTTTGCCGCGCACGTCCGCGCCCTTATAGTCGTCCCAGTTATATTCCGGAGCTTCAATCCCGTAGCCGACGTAAACAATGTCAGCATCTACATCGGTCTGCGGCTGCTGCGTCTGATCGTAGGCAACATATTCATCGAGCGGCTTCAGATTCATGGCCGCGCCTTGCTTCGGCACCAGAGAAAACTGCGTGTCCGGCAACGTTGTGACGCCCACGAGCGGCACTTTCTGCAGGTACGATCCGTTGTCGCCCGCCGGCTTCAATCCATATTCCGCGAACTGCGTCGCGATGTATTCGGCAGCGATGTCGCCCCCGCGCTGGCCCGTGCCTCGGCCTTCCAGTAGATCGTGGGAGAGAAAACGGACGTGCCAGCGAATGTGTTCGGGGTTAATCGTCTCCATGGCGGCGAACGCAGCGGAGGGCAGACGCACCGAGACGGCCTCGTGCCGGGTACCGGCCGCTGCCGGGTCCGGAACAGGGGCTCCTTCCGCCCAGACCATCAGGCTCATAGCGGCAATCATGCCGGCAACAACACTTCTCCTTACGATTGCTTGCATAGATCAGTGATCTCCCCCAGGCCGAAGCAGCGCATCGGCACAGAAATCCGCGGACGTTTATTATTTGAGGCTAAGTAAATTGTAACGGAGAACAAGAGTTTGGCCGGAAGGAAGTGGCTGGTTTTATCTGCACCATAGGCCAACCGAATCCAGGACCTTCAGCCCGGAGCCATGTTGTACCTGCGATGGTCCCCCCACCCAAGTAATGTCCATATCTTCAGTTGTCCCGCGACCGCGGGATCAGTTCTTCGAGCCTCAACCGGCGCGAAAGTCGCGAACGTCCTCCCCGGGGTGGAACACCGCGGCTGGCGCGGTTTTTCCAAACTCGGCCATCTTGCGATTGATTTCCGCGAAGTCAGCCTTCACCCACCCAACGCTGGAAACTTCAATCTCGCCATCCTGCGCGATCCAGAAAATAGTGGGAACGTTGGTCAGTCCGTAGGCGTTCGACACGGGATATTTATGGGTATCATCAAGCAGCACCGGAAAAGTTACGCCAAATTCTTTGGTGAACCCGGACGTGTCCTTCGGTTCGTTCTGCGAAACCCCGATAATCCTGACCCCCTTATGCCCATACGCTCGTTCCAGCCGTTCGAGGAACGGGAATGCATACTGGCAGGTAGGGCAGGAGACTTTGAAAAACGCCAACACCAGCGGCCCATGCGCCAGTTCATCACGCAACACGAAGCGCTTGCCGTCCATCGCTCTCAACTCGAAATCGGGCGCCTTAGTGCCCGTGGTCAACGCCGGCATCGACGGTCCTCCTATGATTTCGACTGCTTCCCAAGCAGAGCAGGCTCGCATGGCCTGATCTGCTTCTATTTTAGATGATGGGGGATGCAGATAGTGGTCAGTGACCAGTGGTCAGTGACCACAGGCGCGTATCCTACCACTCTCACTTTGCCGTGAATCGCGGAAGGTCTGCTAGTAGCGCGTAAGATCTTTTCAGAGGATTGCGGCTTTGCGCAAAATTTTTCGTGCCAGCCCGGTGAGCGCAACCCGCCCAAGCCGGTTCACCGGAATCCATTTCCCGTCAACCGCCTCGGGCGGACTCTCGCGCCATACCCGCACCGTGTAATTCGTCACGGTAATGGAATGTCGCAAGGTGAACGATGGGCTCGATCCATTCCTATCGGCGCGCTCCGGCAGTTCCCACATGCTGGCCATCACCGACGCATCACGGGAACGCTGCACCAGAAAAATCTCGTTATTGCGGCAAGGCATCGAATACTGGATCTCGCGCTTTTTCTGCGGCTCGACCTTAGCCGTCGCCGCCAACTCCCCACGCGTAGCGCAAAGCTCAAGCACCGGGCAGGTCAAACAGGCCGGCGCACGCGGAGTACACACCACCGCGCCCAACTCCATCATCGCCTGATTGAAATCGCCGGGCCGCTTCGCATCCAGCAGATGATTCGCCGTTTCCCATAATTCTTCGCCCGCCAGCCGCTTGCCCACCAACCGCTGCAGCACTCGCTCCACGTTGCCATCGACCACTGCTACGGGCTCGCCAAAAGCGATGCTCCCGATCGCAGCCGCCGTATAGCGGCCAACGCCCGGCAATGCCAGCAATCCTTCTGCAGTCGTCGGAAACGTTCCACCATGCTGGCGTACGATGACCTTCGCCGCCGCGTGCAGCATGCGCGCCCGCCGGTAATATCCCAGACCACTCCACGCCGCCAGCACGCTCGCCTCGCGCGCCGCCGCCAGCTTCTCCACCGTAGGAAACCGCAGCAGAAATTCGTGATAGTGCGCAATCACCGCCGCAACTCGTGTCTGTTGCAGCATGATTTCGGAGAGCCACACACGGTAGGGGTCGCGGTTCACCCGCCAAGGTAGATCGCGCCGATGCAGGTCGTACCAAGCCAGCAATTGCCGTCGGAACTTCCCCCGCTGCTGACCGATCTCTGAATGGACCTGCATATGCGAAACGTCGCCTCCCCAGGCAACATCAAAACCCGCGCAGGTTGCGATTCTAATTGATCGACGGATGTCCTAAAGGGTTGACCTGCGATATGCCTTGCCATTGACCGCGCTCCCGCCGCACGAAATAATAGGGGAGCCTGGTATTCGCGACATTCGCGTGAGGTGGTTCACGCCCAGCGGGATCGAGGAGCATTATGAACGACTTCAACCGCAAGGTGGAAGACGCGTCGGCGCGCGTCAGCAAGACCGTGGCCGAGACTGCCGAGAAAATCGAGAAAGAGATTCCGGAATTCATCAAATACCTGAACGACGAGGTCGTGCCCGCCGTGCGGCAGCACTCGACGAAGGCCCTCCGCGTCGCCTCGGAGAAGCTTTCCGAGTTCGCCGATTACATGGAGAAGAATCCGCATCCCCCGAAGTAGCCTTCTTGGACTCCACCAACTACTCGCGCAAGCAAGGCTCGGGTGCTCAACCGCTTTGCTCTACTTCCCTTGCCCTGCTGCTTGCCATCTTGCTTCTCAGCAGCTGCGGTCACCCCAAACAGGCGCGGGTAAATGTTCCGCCGCCACCACAGCCAACTGCCGCTGAACCAGAGACCCGTCCCCAGGGCGCTGCCACAAATAATCGACTGCCTGGCACCGAAGCGAACAGCGACCTGGCCGAACCGAGCATTCCTGCCAACTCCAAGCCGCTGGAAACGGAGACTGGCCGGGCAAGCTGGTATGGACCGCCGTATCACAATCGCGTGGGATCGAATGGCGAAGTCTACAACATGCACGCCATGACGGCCGCTCACCGTACGCTGCCGCTGGGCACGGTCGTGCGCGTCACAAACCTCAAAACCGGCAACTCGGCGCTGGTACGTATCACCGATCGTGGACCGTTCGTCCCCGGGCGCATCCTGGATTTATCGTTAGCCGCCGCGCGCAAGCTCGACGTTTACCTGCCGGGCGTTGCGGAAGTGAAAGTGGAAGTAATGCAGACTCCAGCTCCTATTGAGACCGGGGGAAAGTGGGCTGTGCAGATTGGAAGTTTTCCGCATGAACAGGAAGCCAGCAAGTTCGCCGAACACCTCACGCGCCGCTATCGCACGGCCAAGGTCCAGCACTTTGGCAGCCCTGTGGGAGATTGGTGGGTGCGGGTGCGCGTACTCGATGATGATCGCAAGCGCGCCCAACAACTAGCCGCAGAAACCACGACCCCGGACGGCGCCGTTTTTCTGGTGAGGTTGGACTAGCGGCAGTTTTCACCACGGAGTCACAGAGACACGGAGAAACCAGTCACTTTCTATCCGGTGCTTACTCTTTCCTCCGCGTCTCCGTGGTGAATTCAACCCTGCTGACAATCTCGTCGCGCCAGTGTTATCTTTCCGCCATGGTAACCGAGCGATGAGCGACCCAACCAGCAGCTGCCTTTTTTGCCGCATTCTCCGCGGCGAGATTCCCGCCAGGAAAGTCTACGAGAACGACCATGTGTTCGCCTTTGAAGACATTAACCCGCAGGCACCCACGCACGTGCTGGTGATTCCCAAAAAACATTTTGCCGGATTGAAAGAAGCGCAGGCGGAAGAGGCCGAACTCATTGGCCAATGCCATCTGGCGGCAGCGGAGATCGCACGCCAGCGCAACATCGAGCAGGGCTATCGGACGGTGCTGAACGTGGGTCCGGGGGCGGGACAGTCAGTGTTCCATCTCCACGTGCATTTACTCGGAGGGCGCTCGCTGGCCTGGCCTCCGGGATAACTCAGGGACACTACTGTACCGTCGGATTCTCGTCTTCCGGCGCGCCATGCCGGCGCAGCAACTGCGGCAGGTTCTGCGAGAAGGCCGACCGTGGCAACACCATATCGCAGCCCACCTCGTGAGCTTTCTGCTTCAAATCTCCCTGCACATGAGAAAGGAATCCGATGATCGACGTTCCCTTCTTCAGCTTCGACTTCAGCTTGGGGATCAGTGTGAGCGGCTTGGCATTGGCGTTGTTCAGATCAAAGATGATCAGTGACGGCTTTTCTTCGCCGTTCTGCTGCATGCGCTCTGCGAGGTCTTTATCGTTCTTGGCGAACTCAACTTTCACGTTGAGCTTGCGCGCAGTCTCCTGAATCTTGGCCGCGAAGAAGAGGTCGTCAACGAAAGCAAAGATTCGCGAATTGGAATCTTCGCGCAAAACCGGCAGAGGTTCCGGGTCAGCCGGCGCGAACGGCGCGGCAAATCCCGGACGAGCTCCCCGACGCCCGTTCTGGCCGTTGTTGCCATTCCCCGCCAAGGCGGCGCGATAGCTGTGATCCATGGGAGCGGTGTAAATGCCGTCCTGATTGTGGCGCGCCTGGCTGGGGCCGGAGGGACGTCCTCCGCGCGCATTGTTGGGCCGCCGTCCGCGGCGCCGTCGACTTCTGCCTCCGCCACCGGAAGGCCTTCCTGGTCCTGCGTTCATAGTCCTCTCAAGGCTGCCTGGCCGGATCTTCGATCCGGTGCAGCATCACAAAGCTAAACTGTTTAAGGTTCCCCAAACTTCAGGTTCTGTAACTCAGATTGCAAATTGGTTGCGGCGGACTCTCACAATGTTGGCGACAAACGCTGGCAAACAGTGTTGGCGAACCGGCAACTTTTCCGGCCAGGCTTTTCCGCTGGCTTAGGAGCGCCCGTCACTCCGCACGGAAGTTAACTTCTGCATGCGGCACGCGAGTTGGGCGGCAAAACAATGGTTATCACCTGCTATGGTGAAACACTCGTATTGGCGAAAAATATAATTTCTGCGTATCGGTTATCCGTTGTCGGATCCGTCGCGCCGCCGGGAACGGCCTGGGACGCGGAAGGCCTACGCGGGAACGAGGCCAATGAGAACAACCTAATGGTACTCGTCCTTCTGCAAGCACGCAAGTGGCAAAACGGATAGGTTTTGCACAACAGTCCATCGCCGGAAGTTTTAGAGCGGCGGATCGGACTGCGCGTTCACGCTCCGCTGGAAACTTCCCGGGCCCATTGTTGAGACTGCCAGTACGAAGCAGCGACCGTATCGGCATCCAGGTGAAGACCGTCGCATAGGCCTCGGGCCGCTTCCCACTCGCCGCTCTCCTGGGCCAGCATCAACAGGTAGACGGGGCGCAGCAAACCGGGTTCGCCTCGCAACACCGCCTTGGTTTCGGAATCCAGCGGAATTTTCTCCAGCACCTCGGACATGGGCATCTCCAACATGACATCGAGCATGGAAAGCAGCCCGAGCAGGAATAGATCGGACTCGCCGTGACGCACGAGTGGGGTCAGCAGCTCGCCGAATCGGGCGCGCACGAGCGCACACAGCACAAGGTCGCTGGTCTTATCCTGACAAGCGCCCACGGTCGCAATAAGCCGCACCCAGCGCCGCACCTCACGGTCGCCGAGAATGGCGAGTGCATGGCGCACCGAATGGATTTCATTTCCGAATCCGAACCGCGCCGAGTTCATATAGCGCAGCAGCCGGTAGCAGATCGAAGCTTCGGTCTTGATCAGCTTGTCGATCTCCGGCACGTCCAACTCGTCGCGGGAGACGGCCTGCAGCATCCTCATGTAGTTGACCCGGTTGGCAGGCACTTCATGAGTGGTCACGATTTCCGGACGGCGCAGGAAGTAACCCTGGAAGTAAATGAACCCTTGATCCCGCGCGGCCACGAACTCGGCGTGGTTCTCGACTTTTTCCGCCAGCATGCGGCAGCGCCACGGGCCATGTTTTTTCACCAGCGCGGCGCGCTGCTCCGGCGTGGTCAGCTTCAAATCCACCTTGAGGATGTCGGCCATTTCGGCCAGCGCCTCGCGCGGATCGTCGCTGACGTAGTCATCGAGGGCGATCAGGTATCCGGCTTCCTTCAGGCGCTGGCAGGCTTTCGTCACTTCGGCGTCGACGGGAACGGTCTCCAGAACTTCAACCACGGTTGAGTGCGAAGGAAGCAGTGTAACCAGGCCACCAATCAAGGTGTTGCGGGTGCAATTCAGAAAAGCGCGACGGCCGTCACAGAGAACATCGAGGCCCACCAGCAGCGAACTATCCAACGTGGAGCGGGACGCGATATCAGCGTCACAGCCGTGGAACACGTTCTCCATGTCATCGCGGAAGAGGAGCTCGTAGCCAAATACTTTTTCGTCGCGGTCAAAGATCGGCTGGCGCGCCACGTAGCGCAGCTTGATGCCCTTGGGATCATTGCGGACGGGCGCGGACGCAGCCGAGGAATTCGACACAATGTGACCATCGGCGAAGGAAGGCGAAACTCCAGCGCGCCGCTATCGTCATAGGCGTGAGAGAAATCTAATTCGCGTGTGTGGTTGAAAAAGAAAAGCGCTCCGCAATTGCGGAGCGTTTTTCACCCAGACGGCAGTCAGTTGGTGACAACCAGATTGATCGTAAGCGGAGCAGCTGTGAGCGCGGTCCCGCCAGGGAAAGCGGCTGTCGTGGCGTTCACGACGATGGAATACGTTCCCGCCGGCGTCCCCGGATTGCTTTGCCCGCCATTGCTGCCACCACTGCTGCTACACGAGCCCAGCCACATCGTGGAGAAACCAAGAACCACGATCAGGCTCAGAAGTCGAACCCCACGCCGCGCACCCGACCCCGAGGCCAACACAATTCCGAACAGGCCAGGCAGCAGCAGTGCGTAGAAAATGCGGTTGCCGTGTCCCAGCAGCGGACGCAACTGCGACGTGGGCGCGGTGGTCCTTAGGCTGAGAGTGAGCGAAGTGTTATTGATTGAATTTCCGCTCCCCGGACTAAACACGCACTGCACCTCAGACGGGATACTGCTTTGCAGGCAGCTGTAAGTGACCGCCAAGGCCGTGGTGTTGGGCGTAATTGAGGTCACGATGAAGCCGTTCGTCCCGGTGACCGTAATCGGCACCGAGGCGGTTGCGCCGGCAGCCACGGAGAAAGTCGCGGCGGTATTCGACGCGATAGCGAAGGTTTGATTGGTCGTGTTCACCGTTAAGCTGACCATTGCGCTGGTGTTCGGCGAGTTCGTCGGCGTGATGGTTACGGATTGCGTGCCCAAAGGAGTATTGGCGAGAGTGGAGATCGTCAGTGTCACCTGCACGTTACCGTTGCCGGGGAAGTAGACGCTGGTTGGATTAAAGCTGCAGCTGGCTCCCGCAGGCAGACCTGTGCAATTGCTGGGAGCAAAATTGACGGTCATGGCCGCCGAGCCGCTGACCGGCGCAATAGTCAGCGTGGTCGTCGTGGATTGTCCGGCGCTGACCGGGACTGGGCTAAGCGTGCCGGCCGAAAGGTGGAAGTCAGGCGACAGAGTGGCCTTCCAGGCAACAGCCAGAGCATTTGCATCCACGGAGCCGAGGCCCGTAACCTGATCGTAACCCACCCCTGCGGTGAAGCCGTATTGGAATGGCGTCGTCGTGGGGCATCCTGTTGTCCCACTCGTACAAGGCACAATGTTGCTGCCCGTTGTGACATCGTGGAACGCCGACGGACTGGTCGCCGCCAGTGAGTAAAGAGTGGAGTTTATGCCGCTCAGCCCGGACGAGCCCAAGTATTCGTCAAGCAGCGCTACGATGGCGGAAAACGTTGGCGCTGCGGCAGAGGTGCCACCGACAACTGCGAGATCTCCGCTGCTGTCTCGGAAACCGCTGGTGCAGGTCGCGACGATCGTATTGCCCGGACCATCCTCGGAGCAGAACAGATAGCCATCATGGTTTGGCGAGGTGTTCAACGCAAGATCGGGCAAATCGCGTTTGCCGTCACTAGGCACGCCGATGCCAGTTTGCCAGGTAGGCTTCGTGAAGAGTGTGCTTGCACCGCCGCCCGACGCCGACAGTGAATTATCTTCCGCCGTGTCGTTCCACCCTTCCTCGGGGATGTACATGATCGCCGAGGAGATGTCATCAGAAGTTCCAGTCGCGTTCCAATAGTTAGTGGTCGACGTGCTCGCCGGGTCACCGAAGAACTCCGTTCCACCCATGCCAGTCACTTCCGGGATGGAGGCGGGGACATCGACCGCCAAGCCATGCGTAGCGGCGACGACGTCGCCATCGCAGTCTGCGGCTCCAGAATCTCCGGACGCGGCCATAATGGTCTGGCCCTGCGAGTTGGCCTGCTGCGCCCACCCTTGCACAGTTAACGGAAAACCTGAGGGCAGCAATTGCTCACAGTAACCGTAGCTGGTGCTGATGACCGGCGCGACCTTATTGTCAACCGCGTACTGCAGGGCGTTCCACACGTCATTAGTGCGATGGGAACAAGTGTCCGTTCCCACCATCCCCGCGTAGACGAAAATAATGTTGGCATTCTTGGCCACCCCACCAGACCACTCGAGGTCAAGGTCGGATTCCCCTTCATCCCCGGAGCAACGCGTCGCAGTCGAAGTGCTGGGATAGAGAATGGATTGTTGCAACGCCTTCGCCGGGAGGCCGGCAGCGCTGCGGAAGTTGCTCAGGTCGGTCGGGTTGACCGTGGATTGTCCCACGACCGCGATGCTCTCGCCTGTCCCAACAGTCCCCGCCGTATATAAGGGCTGAAGGTCATAGATGGTGGCGAAGTCGCCCGGTGACAAGTAATGGGCACCGGTAATAGAGGAAGTAAAATGCGCGTCCACGCCATCCGATGACATTCTCCGAACAATCGCTCGCGGCCTGGGACTGAAATTGTGAAGATGTCCGATGGCAAGCACGGATTCCGCCAGAGCAGCCGGTACCGAGGGATCCGTTGCATTCGCGAAGTGCGTCTCTCCATCGACTACGTAGTCATGAATTTCCATGGCAAACGCGGCCTCGACTTGCGCGACGGTCCCGTTGAAAGAAATTTGGTTGCGGCTGTTGGCCACAGAAGTGACGGTGAAGCCTTGGGATTCAAGCCAGGCCACAACCTGGCTAATGTCACTCTTGGTCATTCCGAAGCGATCCGCAAACTGCGCCGGTGTTAGCCATTTGTGATAATTCGGAGATGAGCGAACCTGCTGCTGGGCTAACAGGTTATTGAGATCCTGCTGCTGCGCAGCCGAGGGATGGAACACCAGCGAAACCCCGTACATCAGCCTGCCGCCGTCCGTCCGTCCGATATCAAAACGTGGCTGGGCAAGTCCGTGCACACTGCCTGGCAGCGTCACCATCTGGCTGGAATCGATCGGTGCGGTGATCCGGTCAGGCTGAGCGGCGAAGCACAGGGATGTGGCTAGAAGCGGCAGAACAAACTTCCAGGGTCGCATTCAAAACTCCGGCTGCAATTTTGGTTCGGTTGTAATTGTTAGCTTATACGGCTTTCCTGCACTGTGATCAAGTTACGAGCCGACATGGTTGTATCCTTATCAAGTAATTTACAAACCCAGTGCAGAGAATTTCGTCGCGGAATTACAAAAGTAACGGCTCCCCTGTGAGTGGTCAAACTTGGGAAGGCCTTGCTCCTGGGATGGAAATCGCGCTGAAAAAGGAACAAAGTCGGTGTTAAGCCCTCCACTCACAGAAGGGCCCTCCCCAAACATAATGGAAACTGAAACTTACATCGTCCGGGAGCATTTCAGATGCATCCAAGATTTCGATTAAACTGTCAAAATTGAGATCATTTCCGAGAGGATCCATGCACACAACTTCCCGTTTATGCCGTCTTTTCGCAGCCATAATTCTGCTGCCCGCGGCCCTGCTGCTGGCTGCCGACGTGGACACAAAGTTTCATAACGCCCCGGCGTCGGCACAAGCAATGAAGAATCCGTACGACGGCCAGGACGCGGCCGCCCAAGCCGGAAAGCAACTCTATGCGCACAACTGCGCATCCTGCCACGGAACGGCCGGAAAAGGCACAGGCAACGTTCCCTCACTGGTCGGTGGAAAGCTCGACTCCGTAAAACCGGGCGAAGTGTTCTGGTTTATCACCCGCGGCGACAAAGAAAACGGGATGCCCTCGTGGGCGGCCCTGCCGGTGAAGCAGCGCTGGCAAATCGTTACCTATGTAAAGTCGATGGGCTCATCGCAAAGCTCCCAGCAGGCAAGTGCCCCCGCGCCAGCCGACGTGAGCACCTCGAAACTGAAGGCGGCTCCGCCAACGCCGCCATTCAGCGACTTCCGCTATGAGAAACCGGGTGCCAGTCGCAAAATCACGGTGAAGGATCTGCCACCACCCTATGCCACTCACTCGGCGGACAACGGTCCGCAGCTGGTGGCGCGGCCGGAAAATGTGTGGCCAGTGGCGCCCGCCGGATTCAAGGTAGAGCTGTATGCCTCCGGTCTCGACAATCCCCGCACCCTGCGCACCGCCCCCAACGGCGATATTTTTCTGGCCGAGAGCGATCCCGGACGCATTCGGGTATTTCGCGGCCTCACCAGCGACGGCAAGCCCGAACAATCTGCAATTTTCGCCAGCGGCCTGAAGCGCCCTTATGGCCTGGCGTTTTATCCTGCTGGGCCTGATCCGCAATGGTTATACGTAGGCAACGAGAATGAAGTGGTTCGATTTGCCTATCACAATGGAGACCTGAAGGCCACCGCCGCGCCTGAACACATCGCCGATCTGCCAGCAGGCGGCGGGCACTGGACGCGTGCCGTGGTGTTCTCCCAGGATGGAAAGAAGATGTTTGTCGCCGTGGGTTCGGGATCGAACATCGACGATCCCGATACCACTCCGCGAGAGAAGGATCGTGCCGACATTCTTTGGTGCGACCCGGCGAACTGCCGCTTGAGCGTATATGCCTACGGCATCCGCAACGCCGGAGGTGGACTCGCCATCGCTCCGCAGACGGGCGAACTGTGGTGCTCGGTGAATGAGCGCGACGGACTCGGCGACAACCTGGTCCCCGATTACATCACCCACGTGCAGGAGGGAGGGTTCTACGGCTGGCCGTGGTGGTACATGGGCGGCCATCAGGATCCGCGGCACAAAGGCAAGCATCCCGAGTTGAAAGATAAGGTCATCGTGCCCGAAGTGCTGTTGCAGCCGCATAATGCCTCGCTCGAGTTTACTTTTTATGAAGGCCAGAAGTTCCCGGCCGAGTACAAGGGAGACATTTTCGCATCCGAGCACGGCTCCTGGAATAAATCGGTGCGGGTCGGTTATGAGGTGATTCGCGTGCCGCTCCACCAGACCGGCGACGCCAGCGGTGACTATGAAGATTTCCTCACGGGCTTTGTGCTGCCCGATGGTAACGTCTGGGGGCGTCCGGTGGGAGTGACAGTGGCTCCGGATGGTTCCCTGCTGGTTAGCGACGACGGATCGAACTCGATCTGGAGAGTGAGTTACAGCGGAAAATAAAGGGTAGTTATGTAGGGACAGCCGCCCCTCGAGCGAATCTCGACAGCTTCTCCGAATAATGCCTTGACAATATTCCTGGCCAGGCGCAGACTTTAATAGGCGAATAAAAAGCGAAAGCCTGCGGGGCTTCCCAGCTCCGGCGTTCCCTGAAATTTTCCCGAGGAATTTTATGTCTTCCGCAGTGTTGTCCACTTCGGCGGCCCAGAGCCGCCCTTTTGTATTTCAGACTGAAAATGAGGCCGAAGTCTGCCCACAAATAGAGCTTTTCAGCGAGGCCCGCCCGCTCCAGCGAGTCGTTCCCACAACTTTTCCCGGAGCTTTCAACTTCAAAGATGCGAAGCTTGCCAGTGTTACTTCGGCTTCTCGCCTGGCGGTGCGTCCCGCGCCAGAAATGGTATCCACTGGCATCGCCGTCATGGACGCGCTTACCGGTGGCCTGCCCCGCGGTTGCCTGACGGAAATTTGCGGTCCCGCCTCTTCCGGCCGCAGCACCTTAATGTTGTCTGCGCTATCCGCGGCAACCCGGCGCGGAGAATACTGCGCGGTCGTCGATGCCAGCGATTCCCTCGATCCGCCGTCACTCGCCGCCGCAGGAATTGAGTTAGACCGGCTGCTCTGGGTGCGTTGTGGCGAGAACTCGCGTGAGGCCGAACATCGGCTGGAACAACTTCTGCGCACCACCGATTTGCTGCTCGAAAGTGGAGGCTTCGGAATGATCGCGCTCGATCTGGGCGATGTCCCTCCCCAGGCAGCGCGCCGCATCCCGCTGGCCACATGGTTCCGCTTCCGCCGGGCCGTGGAACCTACGCCCACCGTGCTGCTGGCAGTGGAACGGCAGTCCATCGCCGGAAGTTGCTCATCATTATTAATTAAGCTGGCATCGTTAAAGCTGAACGCTCCAGAAAACAAAGCGAGCCCAACCCCCACCCACGCGCAATTGCTGACCGAAGTGGAAATCACGGCAGAGCTGGTGCGCTCACGAATGGATCGCAAACCCGTTCGCTCCGCCGAAATCACCTTCACCAGTAAAACCGCGTGGGCAGGATGAAAGAACAGCGGCCAGTTGCTGGTGCCCAGTTGCCAGAAAAACCTAACCGGGTACTGACAACTAGGTACTAGGTACTGCTTCATGTTTGCCTGCATCTTCGTGCCGAATTTTCCTGTGGCCGCAGTCGCTCGCGCCGAACCGGAGTTGCGCGCGCTGGCCTTGGCCATTTTCGAAGGCAAGCCTCCCATGGAAAAAGTTTTCGCCGTGAATGAAGGCGCCAATCGCGCGGGCATCACCCCCGGCATGACAAAGGCCCAGGCAGAACTTTGTTCCGAGTTGACGCTGCGACCGCGTTCTCTACTGCAGGAATCCGTGGCCCACGCTGCCCTGTTGGATTGCGCCCAATCGTTTTCGCCCTGTGTGGAAGATGCTGCAGCCGACACGGTAATTCTTGATCTGGCCGGCATGGAATCTCTTTTCGGCTCGCTGCCAGAAATTGCCCGTAGCCTCTTTCGCCGCGCCGCCGAACTCGGACTCGATGGAAGCGTAGCCGTGGCTTCGAATCCCGATGCCGCTGTACTCGCCGCCCGCGGGTTTTCCGGCGTAACCGTGATTTCACCAGGAAAAGAAGGAGAGTCTTTGGGGTCTCTGCCGGTCGAAGTTTTGTTCACGAATCCGTGTGCGAGCGTGCAAAAAGAAAATGATCAGAAGAAAGAATCCGCCAGCCTGCTCGAAACCTTGGATCGCTGGGGGGTACGGAATTTGCAGGCTCTGGCCGCGCTGCCGGAAATTGCGTTAAGTGAACGCCTGGGCCAGGAGGGATTACGCCTGCAGCAACTGGCGCGGGGGGCGGCTTCGCGCACACTCGTCCCCGTGGAAGCGCCTGCGGTTTTTGAAGAAGCAGTCGAGTTGGAATATCCCATCGTGCTGCTGGAGCCTCTGGCCTTTTTACTGAATCGTCTGCTCGAACAAATTTGTGCGCGTTTGGCCTCGCGCGCTCTGAACACACAGGAATTGCGGCTAACGCTGGAACTGGAAAGCTTTTCATTTTCCAATCAACCATCAGCCAGCAACAATCCACAATCCTTTCGCCAATCGGAAATTGAAAATTGGAAATCGAAAATTTGCCCCATTCCATTTCATCGCACCCTCACTCTTCCTCTTCCCATGCTCGATCCCAAACTTTTTCTCAAGCTACTGCAACTGGATTTGAATGCGCATCCCCCGGGCGCGCCCATCCTGAAGATTCATCTTGCGGCCGAACCTGCGCGGCCGCGCTCGGCGCAAGGAGGCTTGTTTCTGCCTCCGTCGCCCGAACCGGAAAAACTGGAACTCACCCTGGCGCGTATCGCCGCGCTGGTCGGCGAATCGCGCGTGGGATCACTTGATTTGCTGGACACCCACCGCGACGAAGGTTTCCGCATGCGACGCTTCGCTTCTGGAACTGCGCAAGAAAAACACTCACAGAAAAATCAGTCGCGACAGATTTCAGAGCCGGCAGAAGAAAAATCCGCCATCGCCGCCCTGCGCAGGTTTCGTCCGCCACTGCGGGCCACGGTAACTCTGGAGAACGGGGAACTTGCACGCGTGGTGTGCTCGAAGAAAAAAGAAGTGCAGGGCAGCGTCCTCTGGAAAGCCGGCCCCTGGCGCAGCTCCGGCGATTGGTGGGACCGGGAAGCCTGGTCGCGCGACGAGTGGGATATCGCTTTGCAAAATGCAGAAGGCATCGCTCTCTACCGCCTCGTGCACGATCTTCTAGGTGGAAACTGGTTCGTGGAAGGCACGTATGACTGAAAAACAGTGGCCAGCGATCAGTGGCCAGTTAGACTCTTCCATTTTTACCGACCACTGGACACTGATCACCGATCACTGATGTACATCGAACTCCATGCCTGCTCCGCTTTCAGCTTCCTCGAAGGTTCTTCCCTGCCCGAGGATCTGGTAGCTGCCTGCGCCCGGCTCAACATGCCCGCGATGGCGTTGCTCGATACCGATGGCGTCTACGGCGCGCCTCGCTTTCACCTGGCAGCAGACAAAATCGGAATCAAAGCGCATATCGGCGCAGAAGTTACATGTGATCCATTGAACCCTGTCACTCTGAGCGGAGATGGCGCGAAGCGTAGCGCAGCGCCATCGGAGTCGAAGAATCTCTATACCCCGAAAGCCGCGCACGGAACAGGGATTCCTCGCTCCGCTCGGAATGACAGAATTATTTTGGATGACAAGGTAACTCGAAATCACAATCCATCTCGCCTTCCTCTCCTTGTTTCTTCCCGCGCCGGCTATCAAAATCTCTGCCGGCTGATCACCAAAATGAAATTGCGCGCGAAAAAAGGCGGAGGTGCAGTTCAAAGAGAAGAACTGGAAGAACACGCCCATGGCCTGATTTGCCTGACCGGTGGCGCGGATGGGCCTCTGGCAAACGCTTTGCAACATGGCGGCATGGAAGAGGCTCGCCGGCAAGTCGAGCAACTGATTTCACTATTTGGCCGCGGGAACGTGTATGTCGAGTTGCAGCGCCATTTTCATCGGGAGGAAGAAACTCGCAATCGCGCCGCGATCGACCTCGCTCGCTCCCTCCATCTCCCGCTGCTGGCCACCAACGGCGTCTGCTACGCCACCGCCAAAGATCGCGAACTCTGTGATGCATTCACTGCCATCCGCCATCACCGCACCCTCTCGACCGCCGGACGCTTGCTGGCGCGCAACTCTGAGCGTCATTTGAAATCTCCGCAGGAGATGCAGCAACTCTTCGCCGATCTACCCGAAGCGCTCAGCAATACGCTCGAACTTTCTTCCCGCCTCGAATTCACGCTCAACGATCTCGGCTACGAATTTCCCCGCTATCCTGTGCCCGAAGGCGAGACCATGAATTCGTTTCTGCGCGAGCGTGCATGGGGAGGCTTTCGCCAGCGTTACGGCCGCGCTAAGCCCGACATGCAAGCCCGCGCCCGCAGCCAGATTGAGCGCGAACTCAAACTGATCGAGAAGCTCAAACTCGCTGGATATTTTCTGATCGTGTGGGATCTGGTCCGCTTCTGCCGCGAGCAAAACATTCTGGTGCAGGGCCGCGGATCGGCCGCCAATAGCGCGGTCTGTTATTCGCTGGGCATCACCGCCGTCGATCCCATCAGCATGGAGCTGCTCTTCGAGCGTTTTCTTTCCGAAGAACGCGGCGAATGGCCCGACATCGATCTCGACCTGCCCAGCGGCGACGAGCGCGAAAAAGTAATTCAGTATGTTTACCGCCGTTATGGCGAGCGCGGCGCAGCCATGACTGCGAACGTCATCACCTACCGCAATCGCATGGCGGCGCGCGAAATGGGTAAGGCCCTGGGATTCGATCCGGAAACGCTGGCCAAGATTTCAGCCGCGGTTGCCACCTGGGAATTCCGCGACGAAAACGATGCCCTCGACCGCCGTTTTCGCGATGCCGGGCTCGATCTCAAACATCCGCGTCTGCGCAAATATTACGAGCTGTGTCTGGCGGTGCAGGATGTGCCGCGCCATCTCGGCCAGCATTCCGGCGGCATGGTCATATGCCAAGGACAACTCGATTCCGTCGTTCCGCTCGAGCCCGCCTCCATGCCCGGCCGCGTCGTAGTGCAGTGGGACAAAGAAGATTGCGCCGACATGGGCATCATCAAAGTTGATCTGCTCGGCCTGGGCATGATGGCTGTGCTCAAGGATTCCATCGAATTGATTCGCGATCACTACGAGGAAGAAGTCGATCTGGCGCATCTTCCAGTCGATGATCCAGCGGTTTACTCCACGCTGCAGAAGGCTGACACGATTGGTTTATTCCAGGTAGAAAGCCGCGCGCAAATGTCGTGCCTGCCGCGGCTACTGCCAAAACGCTTCTACGACATTGTGGTGCAGGTCGCAATCATCCGCCCGGGACCCATCGTCGGGCAGATGGTCAATCCATTCCTTTTACGCCGCCAGGGACGCGAAGAAATCACGTATCCGCATCCTTCGCTCGAACCAGTTCTCAAACGCACGATGGGAGTGCCGTTATTTCAGGAACAACTGCTGCGCATCGCCATGATCGCGGCCAACTTCACCGGCGGCGAAGCCGAAGATCTGCGCCGCGCCATGGGCTTCAAGCGATCGCAGGCCCGCATGAAAGAAATCGAAGCCAAGCTGCGCGCCGGCATGACGCGCAACGGAATCTCTCATGAAGCGCAGGAACAGATTATTCTTTCCATCACATCTTTCGCTCTCTACGGATTTCCCGAGTCGCATGCCGCCAGCTTTGCGCTCATCGCCTATGCCAGCGCTTATCTGAAGTGCCACTATCTCGCCGCGTTTACGGCTGCCCTGCTCAACAACCAGCCGATGGGATTCTATTCTCCAGCCACCATCACCAAAGACGCGCAGCGCCACGGATTGAAAATGCTTCCGGTAGATGTGACGCGTTCGGAATGGATGTGCACGCTGGAAGCTGTACCGAGTGCCGAGTGCCTGGTACCGAGCAAAACCTTTGTCGCTGCTCAGACATCACAAGCGAACTTTGTCATTCCGACCCCCGAGCGAATGCGAGGGGCGGAGGAATCTCTATCGCAATACGGCACTCGGCACTCGCAACTCGCTCCCGGCCTGCGTCTCGGCCTTCGTTATGTTCGCGGCCTGCGCAAAGAAGGTGCACAAGCTCTGGTCCGCGAACGAACGCGGGCTCCGTTCACCTCCATCCACGATCTCACCCGCCGCGTTACAGAGCTGCGTAAAGATGAGCTCACCACGCTGGCAGAAATCGGCGCGCTGAATGCAGTAGCGAGTACCGAGTGCCTGGCCCCGAGATTCCTCCGCCCCTCGCATTCGCTCGGGGGTCGGAATGACAAAAGTTTTACTCGGTACTCGGCACTTGGTACTGGATACTCGAAACTCCACCGTCGCGATGCGCTCTGGCAGGTGGAACGCGCCGTACGCGGCTCCGGGCCTTTACTCGAAAGTTTTCCCGAACCCGATTCGCCTTCCCCGCTCCAGCCCATGAATCATGAAGAGCGCCTGGTGGCTGATTTTCACGGCACCGGTCTTACCGTGGGACCGCATCCCATGGCGTACCGCCGGGAATGGCTCAATGCCATGGGCATTCGCCGCGCCAGTGAGCTCCGTGATATTCCCAACGGCAGGCGGCTTCGCATCGGAGGCTGCGTCATTGTGCGCCAGCGTCCCGGAACCGCCAAAGGATTTGTTTTTCTCAGTCTGGAAGATGAAACCGGAGTGGCCAACGCAATCATCGCTCCCGACCTGTTTCATAGCAACCGTCTGCTGCTGGCCTCGGAAAAATTTCTCGCCATCGAAGGGATCCTACAAAATCAGGACAACGTGATCTCGGTAAAAGCCGAGCGAGTTCTACCGCTGTTCGTGACGAAAGCCGAAACCCACTCGCACGATTTTCATTGAGGATGAGAACTAGAAACGCGAAATCAGAAATGCAAAACCGGAAACCGCACTCATTCTTCCGGTCTTCCGTTCTCCGGAGGTGCCAGCGGCAGCCGAGTGGCTCCGCGCATGATGTCGCGTTCCTCGGGCGAGAACATCCCCCTAAAGCGGTTGGAATCGATAATCCCCTCGCGCTGCCCCGGTGGCATGGCACGCAGATCACGAATAGCAGTCGTCACCATGCGCCGCCGATCGGGCGGGATTTGCTGCATCCGCTCGAACACACGCCGCGCTTCTTGCTTCTGTCCGGGCGTCAGATGCTCCCAGGTTTCCATCCGGTTCAGCATGCGCTGCTGTTGCTCCGGCGAACGGCTCAAGAAATTATTCAGCCGCTGCCGCAACAACTGCTGGCGTTCCGGAGACAACCGGCGAAAACCAGGATCGTTTTGCAATGCCCGTTCCCGCTCAGCCGGCGGCAGAGCCTGATAATGCCGCAACCAGTCGCCGGCATGCCCCGGCCCTGGCTGACGATTCGGCACGGCACGCGGCCCCTGCAAAGGCCGGAAGCTGTAACGATGGAAGTTGCCAGATTGCGCCAGACAGGGAGCGGCCATGATGGTCGCCACGGACAACACTACCGCCGCCATCCATCCCGTCATGGAGTTTTTCAGCCGCATTTCTCCCCGCCCTCAGGTTCGTCCTAACCGCCCATGCACCCATGCTGCAGACTTCGCTTCGCTGCTTCGTTCTACGGATTCGCCACCACATCGTGTTGTACTTCCAGGTCATCCAGTAGATCGAAGTCGGAATACAAATCGTGGTTCTTTTCCAGAGTCTGCAGATCACTTACCGCCGTACCCGGTTCAGCTTGCACCTGAGAGTCCACCACCGCTACCACATTATTTCCCGGACCGTAGATCCCACTGCCTTTCGTGAAAAACAATCCCACGCCAATTCCTATCAGCACGGTCAACGCCGAAACCAGTACCGGACGCCGGAACCACATCGCCCAACCCGCCTGCGGCTTCGCCATTTCTTCCCGCAAACGCGCCTGCAAACGCACATCAAAGTACGGTGAGGGCTCCGGCGCCTTCCACTCATCCAGCAGCACCATCGTCTGCCGGAACTCTTCCATCTTCCCGGCGCACTCGCTGCACTCCGCCAGATGCCCGCCAATCTCCGGCGTCACCGCCATCAAACCCGACGCCAGGTCCGGCATCACTTCTCGAATTTCCTTGCACTTCATAAACATCTTCCCCTTGAGATCCTTTTCGCCACTGCCGCCTCTATACAAATTCTTTTAACTGCTCCCGCAAAGTCTCATATGCCCGAAACAGCAACGATTTCGTTGCCGACTCGCTCAACTTGAGCACATCGGCAATCTGCTTGTAATCCATTTGCTGATACTTGTGCATGACCACCGCCAGCTTCTGCCGCTCCGGCAGGGCTTCCACTTTAGCCTGTATCGCCAGCATCCGCTCGCGCCGCACCAGGGCTTCTTCCACGCTCACCGTGCTGTCGGCCACATCCAGCGTAGTCCCCGTGTCTTCGTCCGGCTCATCCAGACTCACAGTCACTTCCGGCCGCTCGTGCCTTGTGTCGCGCGCGTGATTCACCGCCAGATTCGTGGCGATCCGATACAGCCAGGTCGTAAACTTCGCGCTGGCTTCATAAGTCTGGCGAGAGCGATATACGCGAAGAAAAACTTCCTGCGCCAGGTCCTCCGCCGCGGCCGCGTTCCGCGCCATGCGGTACATAAAGCTGACCAGCGGCCGGCGATATTTCTGCACCAGGAAATCGAAGGCGGACTCGTCTCCCGCCTTCACCCGCAGCATGATTTCGGCGTCGGTAAAGCTTTCGGCGCCTACAAGTGCCGGCGGCAAACTGCTGGCAGGCCGAGGGCCCGCTGCGGCCATCAGAACGCCCCCGTCCATGGCAGCGGTGCTCACACTTGATTGAACCCGTCCAGCATCCGAAAGTTGCTCTTTTTCCGGCACCGATGAAACCGCGGAACCCTCGGGGGATGAGGACGATACGGCGGGTCTGGGCGGCCTGGTTTCGTCCGGCATGGTGGGTTACTTTTGGGCATGCGGGCACCCGGCGACCCGCACCCGCCTCTGCCCCTGCCGCCGATAGGCTACCACGCGCCGCTGGCTTGTCCAAACGCCGCTTCCAAGACCAGGCGCAACGCCCGTCAGTGCATTTCCGCAACTAATCTCTGTCGAATTTTAATCTTGCCTCACAATCTCCTGCTTGACTTACGCGCTACTCTTGAACTCTGAAGGCTGCCACCTCGCCGCGCCGAGCTCACGCATCCGGGATTTTGTGATAAAAACATAGGCCATCGCTGTGGGTGGCCCTTCTGAACCAAAACCAGATTCAGCTTTGAACCACCGCTAGCTACCTTGAGCCAGCTAAGGAGAATGATCATGCGTACCAAAATATTGAGCGTAGCGTTCTTGCTTATGTCCATTCAAGTTCTGACCACTCCGGCAGCCGTGGCGCAACGAGTTGCCAACAATGTTCCAGGTTCCATTCGTCAAGCCAACGATCTGGGCCGTATTGACCCAGCAAAAGAGATCACCATTACCGTCCAGCTCAAGATGCAAAACCAGGCAGCCTTCGATAGGGCTTTGGAAGCCCTGTACGATCCCACGTCTCCCACCTTTCACAAATGGATGACCGATAAAGACCTGGCGAGGTATGCCCCTGCGAAGGAACAACTGGACGCCGTCCGCAGTGAGCTGGAGAATCGCGGTTTTACCATTCTCTCCACGGGAAAAAATGGGCTTTCAATTCGCGCTCGTGGAACCGCTAGCGACATAGAGAACGCGTTCAACACCGAGATCCACGAGTTCCAGCACGGCGGTGAGACGTTCCGGGCAAACGTGCAGAATGCGCGACTCTCTGGAACCGCCGGAGATTACGTGACGACGGTCGCTGGCATTGAAAGCCACCTCGTTCGACCACTCCTGAGCCGCGCCGTGAATCTGAGGACGCACAAGGCTCCGCCGAATGTGGCTCTCCGCAAAGTAGAAACCTCGGGGGGGCTCGGTTCCATCCTTACCGATCAGATTCTCTACACTCCAACCACATTCACTTTCACCACGCCCGGAGCCTCGCTTCCCGTAGGCGTGTATTTCGGGAACGTCTATGATGCCAATCCTGAGTTGGATGCCGGCTACACACCTGCCCAACTGCAGGCCCTTTATGGTCTGCCTGCGGCTTACAAGGAGGGCCTCGATGGCGCTGGGCAAACCATCATTCTGCTGGAGGCCTTTGGCTATCCTACGAACGAGTCGGATGCCAACGCATTTTTCAAGCTAACGGGCTTGCCGCTCTTGAACTCCTCGAACTTCAGCGTGGTTTATCCCGAAGGAAAGCCTGTGGATCCGAACGCCGGAGTTTTATCGGGCTGGAACATCGAGATTGCCCTTGACACCCAGTGGGCTCATTCCATCGCACCGGCAGCCAAGATCATGGTTGTCGCGGCAGCGGGGCAAGACAATGAAGATCTTCTCGATGCCATGAGTTATATCGTTGACAACAACTTGGGCTATACCGTCAACGATAGTTGGGAAGTCGACCAGGATGCCTTCGCCGGTCCGCTGGAAGAGGAGGCCTTTGATAATGTGCTGAAGCTTGCCGCAGCAAAGGGCGTCTCCTTCCAATTCTCGAGTGGCGACAGTGGGGATGGAGGCCTTGGCACTCCCATCGGCGCGCCTGGCGTACCTTCCAATTCTCCGCATGCAACCGCCGTTGGTGGCACTTCCATTGTGAATAACATCAACGGAACCGGATACGAACCTCTCGGGTGGGGCACCAGCTTTGTCGTCCTTAATCAAGGCGGTGTCCTGGATCCACCTTCGCCGCAGCCATTCTGGGGTGGATCAGGCGGAGGAGAGAGCATCTATTTTCCCAAGCCGTCTTGGCAAAAAGGTCTTCCTGGCAGTGGCCGGAAGGTCCCCGATGTCTCCGCTTTAGCCGATCCCTGGACTGGCGTTCCCATCGTTGTCACCGTAAATGGAGTTCAATTTGTAGAACCGGGATGGGGAGGCACGAGCCTCGCAAGTCCCATCTTCACGGCGTTCTGGGCTATCGCCAATCAGGAAGCTGGTCATTCGTTGGGACTAGCTGCCCCCGCGATTGCCGCCTTGAAGCCGGGCGCCCTTCAGGACGTGCTGCCAACCTCCAGCGTGACGAACGTAGCCGGAACCATCTTTGACTCCACCGGCAGCACGTATTATTCCCCAGCCCAGCTCTTCGATGGTCTGGACGACGGTAGTCCCGGGTTCACCAGCGCTGTGGTGAACTTCGGGGATGATGTGGACGAGGCCATCAGCTTCGGCTTGGATTCGTCCTTGACCGTCAAGAAGGGCTGGGACAATGTGACCGGTTATGGCACCCCATACGGACTCGACTTTCTGAACGCAGTCGCCAAGTAGAAGATACTCGGGGAATGCGTTAACTTCAGTTGGGGAAGGTCAGATGTTTTGGCCTTCCCCATTTCCTTCGCATCGTCCTATGTGCCCCTTGGATTGAGGATAGCTTCCCGCCTGCATTCGGCTAGCAGGGTTGCAGGAACTTCGCACTGATGTTTGAATAGAAAGCGTTGGGCGCTTAACTCAGCGGTAGAGTGCCATCTTCACACGGTGGAAGTCATAGGTTCGAATCCTATAGCGCCCACCATCGTTTCAAGCATTTGCAAGTCCCGAAATCACTCTGAAGTAGGTCTCGCGTCGCGTGCCGAGGTTTGCTACTGTCCCATGCCCGTGAGCCGGGCCGCGTCCTGCATCATCGAGAGTCTTCGTTGCTGCTGGTCCAGCATCTCCTGCATGTGCGCCAGGCGTTCCATCTGAATCGACTGATAGCGGTTCACCGGAGTTTCGTATTGTGCCGTGCCGACCGCCGCATGCATCGACTCATTTACGCGGTCGATGCGCGTCCGCAGATCGGCAATCCGTGCTTCCTGATCCTGGATCCGTGCTTTCCACTGCTCGCCAGTGCGCTGTTCGGCCAACAATCGCTGATTCGCGCGCTGCTCCGAGTAGCTATCCATTGACCTCTTCACGCCGGAAACCGTTGTCATCGGCTCCAAGGACTTCGGGACTCCCGACGGGTCGGAGGGAAGATCCTGATTCGTAATTATTTTGGGTGTGCTTCCGGCTGCTTGCTGTGCTTGCTGTTTCGCATGGTTCGCACGGGCCACGTCGCCCAGAGAATCCCCGGTCTGGGACTGCCCCATTGCGGCTGCACTCAGTAATAGTCCGACAAAGATAACCCGCCAAGTCACTCGCTGCATAGGTCCTCCTGGAACCGCTCTGCCAAGATCGTCCTGCCCAAGATTGTCCCGACAAAGACCGCTTCTTATAAGGAAAACCCGACCGAGCACACCCTGTCGCGTTCCAAAGGTGTAATTCGCGCCAAACGAAAGGCACCAACCTCAAGTGACCAAAGGAACAACAATCCAGTGCCCTCGCAGGTGGCGCATGCTTTTCATCTCGCTGGCCAGCACCGACGCGGGTCCGACCCACGGTCGATGAGTGTAATCACTGCTAGGAGAATTGGCCCTGGTCGAATCTCGCACGCACGACGCCGCATTTCCAACCATGCGACCCAGCCGCTTACCTTGGCATCGCGCGCCCGTCTAAGGCAAACAGCACAGCAGGTCTGGCGCGCACATTCCATTCCAACGAGTCATCCCAGGGTTGCGGCCGAATCGGCTGTTCGATTCCCACCACAGAACAGGAGTCTCCCATGCACAAAACTCGCCTACTTGTTTTGTTATGCAGCTTTTTTTCAGTAATCAGCGTTTGCCGCGCCCAGACCGTCATGCTCGATCTGCCCCGCCAGAGCCAGCATGCCGTGGTCACGCAGCGCATCGGCATTACTGACATCACGGTTAACTATCATCGCCCGCTGGCCAACGGCCGCCAAATCTTCGGCAAGCTCGTGCCCTACGGCGACGTATGGCGCGCCGGGGCCAACGAAAACACCACCATCTCCTTCACCGATGCGGTCACCATCGAAGGCCAGCCGCTCGACAAAGGAACCTACGGCCTGCACATGATCCCCGGCGAAGCTCAATGGACGGTGATTTTCTCGAGGATCTCAACCGCCTGGGGAAGCTTCAGCTACAAGCAGGATGAAGACGCATTGCGCGTAACCGTGAAGCCACAGGCCACCGAATTCCACGACGCTCTGACCTACGATTTTGACGACGTCAAGCCCGACTCCACGGTGATTATTCTGAGCTGGGACAAAGTTGCCGTCCCCGTGAAGGTGGGGGTCAACTTGAACGACACCGTCGAAGCCAGTATTCACCGGCAAATCCGCGGCCTGAACCAATACTATTGGGACACCTGGGACGACGTAGCGACCTACTACCTGACCAATAAAACCAATCTCGACGAGGCTTTGAAGGATGAAGATCAGTCCATTCAAGTGGAAGAGCGCTTCGACAACCTGATCAATAAGTCGCGAATTCTGGAAACCATGGGCCGCAAGGATGCCGCGACCGAATTCCGCAACAAAGCCTTGGAGAGGGCATCCGCACAGCAACTTTACTTCTACGGCCGGCAGCTTCAGGGAGAGAAGAAGCAGGAAGAGGCATTCGCTGTCTATATGTCAACCGCGAAAAGGTTCCCCAACGAGTGGACGTCCCACGTTGGCCTAGCCCGCGTTTACAGCGGTCAAGGTGACTTCGACAAAGCCGTCAAGGAAATCCAGACCGCCCTCACGGCCGTGCCCGACGATGCCAACAAGTCCAACCTCGAGAAGTACGTCAAGCGTTTGCAGTCGAAAGACGACATCAACCGCTAGCCGAGATTGGGTCCAAATAAAAAAGGGCCAGCCCCAAGGCTGGCCCTCATATTTGCACTCTCACCAAACTCGGCAAGCGTTTGCCCGAACCATTCTCTGCCCGGCCTTGCAGCCAAAGGCCTGGGCAAACTCCGACATATTTGAAACCACATTGTCGATGCGGAATACGGGCAGCGAATGCGGATTCGTTGTGACCACCAGCCGCGCTACTTCCGGCCTCACGTTCGAGCACCAGGAATAAGCGTTGGAGAGAAAGAATCGCTGCAGATAAGTCCAGCCATCCGGACCTTTCTCGCCGAGCGATTTGCCTTGCTTCTTAAGATCCGCCTCCAGAGCCATCAGCGCTAGATGGATGCCGCCGTTATCCGCCGTGTCCTCGCCCTGCGTAAGCAATCCGTTTTGCTTGACTCCAGGACCGGCGTCGGGGACGTCTTGCGTGTACTCGTCAGAAATGCACTTGCCGCGCTCCTCGTATTGTTTGGCATCCTCGGCGGTCCACCAATCGCGCAGGTTGCCGTGAGCGTCGAACTTCCGTCCTTGATCGTCGAAGCCATGCGTGAGTTCGTGGCCAATCACCATCCCGATCGCGCCGTAATTCACCGAGTCATCCAAGTTCTTCTCGAAAAATGGCGGCTGCAGAATGCCGGCGGGAAAGTTGATCGTATTCAGTTGAGGATCGTAGTAGGCGTTGATGGTCGGCGGCGTCATCGTCCACTCTGTGCGGTCGACGGGTTTGCCGATCTTCGCTACCCAGCGCTCGAATTCGAACGAGGAAGCCTGCTCCACGTTGCCCAGGGCGCTCTCGCGAGTGATTTTCACACTGGAATAATCGCGCCAGTGCGGGGGATATCCGATCTTGTCTTCGATGCCCTTCAGCTTGATGAGCGCCTGTTCCTTGGTCGCGGGCGTCATCCAACTCACGCTTTCGATATCGCCGTGCATGGCGCTCTCGATGGCATGCACCACTTCAAGCGTGCGCGCCTTGCTCTCCGGCGGAAAAGCCCGGTCCACGTAAGCTTGCCCCAGGGCCTCTCCTAAATCGCGGTCCGCCCAATGGGTGCAGCGCCGCCAGCGCGGAAGCTCTTCCTCCTGCCCGGCCAAAGTCTTCGAGAAAAAGTTGAAATTCTCCTCCACGATTGCCTTGGTGAGATAGGGCGCGGCATCGTGAATCAGCTGCCAGCGCATATAGACCTTCCAATGTTCCAGCGGATGTTCTTGCAGCAACTTCTCCTCGGCTCGAAAAAAATCAGGCGAAGTGACAATGAAGTGGTCGCTGGCCGGAGCATTCACCGCCTTCAGGTAAACATCCCACTGGATCGACGGCATCAATTCCCGAATTTGCGCCAGGTTCATTCTGTTGTTGATGTTCTTGGGATCGCGGCGCTTGATGTTATCCATCTGCGCCTTGGCCATCGCGGTCTCCAGTTCAACCACGGTGCCTGCGTCAGCGCTGGCCTGCGCTTCTGTCTCCCCCGCCAGCACAAACATCTTCTCCACGTGGGCGCGATATTTCCTCAGAGTCTCCGCTGATTTCTCATCGGTGTTGATGTAATAGTCGCGATTCGGCAAACTAAGGCCACCTTGATCGAACTGCCCGACCACTTTGGAAGCGTCGTTATAGTCCTGTAGCCCAGTGAAGCCAAAAAAAGGCGCGTCGGTCTGATTGTCGCTCTGCTCCCATGCACCCGGAAACAGATGATGCAGATGCGCGATCTCCAGCGTAATTTCCTGGTTGGATTTGAGCGCGGCAATACGGTTGAGTTCCGGCAGCAGAGGCGTCAAACCGGCAGCTTCGATAATGCTTTCGTCCATGCAGGCCGCCCAGTAGTCTCCAATCTTCTGCTGCACCGGGCTGCGACTGGAATCATTCTTGCTTGCAGCTTCCAAGGTCTCGCGCAGTACGTTGTCGTTCCACATTTCCAGCCCGCCACCCGTGCTCCAATACACCTGGTCGGCCGGAATGGGGTTGGCGGCGATCCATTTATTGCAAGCGTATTTGTAGAAGTCGTCGCAAGGATTCAGCGATTTATCGACCAAATTCGGATCGAAGTGATCCAGCTTGGGGGCTTCTTTTGTGTCGCTTGGGGCAGCCGCGGCTGCGGAATTAAGGTTCGCATTTTGCCCAAGCACGGCGAGGGGCAACATCAGCACTAGAAAACCAATGATGATTCTTGATATGGACATGGGGCCTCTTCTTGGAAGTGAACGCGATCGAAGAAAAAATGACATGGAAGAAAAAACGGCTATTACGTCCTGAGCACGTAGAACAACATACTACAGACGCTCCGTTAGTCGAGTGGTTAGCGGAAGGTTTGCGGTTGACTTATCCCGTGTTGTGCAGCCCGGCAGCAATGCCGTTGATGGTCGCCCCCAGCGGATATTCTAATTTAGCCGGCTCTTCCCCTTGCTGCTTGCGCCGCAAAAGTTCCACCTGAATCAGGCTCATCGGATCCACATAAGGATTGCGCAGATGGATGGAACGCGCCAGCACCCGGTTGCCAGCCAATAACTCACGTTGCCCGGAGATGCTGAGGATCATTTTCCGGGACCGCAGAAATTCATCTCCCAGCATGGTGAAGACCCGCGTGCGCAACGCCGCATTCTTCACCAGCCCGGAATAGACGCGCGCAATGTGCAGGTCGGCCTTGGCCATGCCCAGTTCGACGTTCCTGATCAAGTCCCCGAACAGCGCGAACCCTTTCAGCATTTCACGCAGCAACCGAACGTGACTTTTCCCCTTCTTGGCGAAACTCTCGAGCCCGTAGCCCACCCCATACCACGCCGGCACGGCGTGCCGGCTCTGCATCCATCCAAACACCCACGGAATCGCTCGCAGGTCCTCCAGCCGGCGGCCCTTGGTCCGGCGCGAAGGCCGCGATCCGATGCGCGCCGCATCCAGTTCATGGACGGGCGTGGCCTGCTCGAAATATTCCAGCACGTCCTCATTCTCTGCGATGTCGCGCCGATAAACGCGATATGCCTCCTGCGACATCTCCTCCATCGCCCCTTCCCAGCGCGCCTGATCTTTCGCGGGCGATGCGCCCGGGCGTGCCAGCGCTTCCAGGCTGGCCGCAATCATCAATTCCAGATTCCATTCCGCGAGCACCGCATCGGCATATTTCCAGTTGAGAACTTCTCCCTGCTCAGTGATGCGGATGCGCCCGGAAAAACACCCCTCCGGCTGCGCGAGGATGGCCGCATGCGTCGGCCCGCCACCGCGCCCCACGGTTCCTCCACGGCCATGGAACAGCCGCAACTGCACTCCGCATGCTTCCGCCGCGCGATGCAGCTCGCGGTGCGTTTTGTGCAACTCCCATGTGCTGGTCAGCATTCCTCCATCTTTGTTCGAATCGGAGTAGCCGAGCATCACTTCCTGCCATCGTCCCCAGGAATCAAGCAGCGGTTGATATTCCGGATTTCGCCAGAGCCGCCGCATCACGCCGCCCGCCGCGCGCAAACTTTCAATCGACTCGAACAGCGGCACCGGCATCAGCCCAGGATCTCCTGCGCTTCTACCGCCGCCAGATCCAGCCAGGCTGACGCCGCAAGCCTTTGCCAGACGAACCACATTCAACACATCATCCTCCGATTCCGCACCGCTGATGATGTACTGCCGAATCGATTGTGCCGGATAAGTCTGCTTGAGCTGCTGGGTCGTGTGGAACGTGTCGATCAACTCCCGCGTCTGAGGAGACCCCATCTCGCCGCTGTCGGGCCAAGCCGCACCTGCCGCTAATACCGGCGCAGTCTCTCGTAACTCGGATTTTCTTAATTTAGTCTTTCGTAACTCCGGATTTTTCGGCTCAGCCTTTCTCGCATCGATCTTTTTGGCGTCGATCTCCCGCAGAACTTCGGTGTGCACCCGCGCGTGCTGGCGGATATCGAGAACGTGCAAATGAAAGCCGAGGGTTCGCAGTTCCCGCAGCAAAGGATCGACAAAGGCTTCTGCCAGCCTCTGCCCGCGATTCGATATCAGACTGCTTCGCAGCACAAATAAGTCGGATTCAAACTCCCCCGCGTCCTGGTACGACTGTTTCGTCCCCGGGCGCTCGCTGCTGCTCTGCAAGCGACGCACAACGTAAGACAGAAATTGCCGGTAATGCTCCGCCGTATTTCCCGGCCCCCAAAGCATCGGCACGCCGGGCATCGAGCGTTGATACTGCGCCAGCAGCGAGAGCAAATCCGAGGAAGCTTGCACCTGCCGCAGCGACGAACTCAGGCAGTCGCTCAGAAACTCCACCTGCCGGATGTATTCGCGCAGAATCACAATTCGTGCCAGTTCAAGAGCATCTCTGACATGTTCAGCCTTAACCAAAGGATTGCCGTCGCGATCACCCCCGATCCAGGATCCAAAACTCAGCAGGTCCGGCAACTCCGCAATATCGAGAACCGTCCCGTAAACCTCGCGAATCGACTCCGCCACCTCGGCATAAATTCGCGGCAACGTTTCAAATAACGAGAGCCGGAAATATCGCAGGCCCATGCGGATCTCGTCGTCGACCGTGGGCTTGGTCTGCCGCACCTCGTCGGTCTGCCACAGCGCGGCAATTTCCGCGTGAATGATTTGTTCGCATCGCAGCGCCTCGCCTACAGTCAGTGGAAGGCGATCCAGACGCTCCAGTTGCTCGGCGATGCGGCGGCGCTTCACCAATACCGTCTGACGGGCCACTTCCGTGGGATGGGCGGTGAAAACAGGGGTCACCACGATCTGCCGAAGAGCGGCCAGCGCCGCCTCGGCCGGCATTCCCGCTTCCTTCATGCGGAGCAAAGTTCCGTGGAACGATCCGGGCAGTGCCCGTTGCCGGTGCAATTGGCGAGCGCGGCGCCGGCGCTTGCGGTGATTGGTCTCTGCCAGATTCGTCAATTCGAAATAAATCGCGAACGCCTTGGTCACTTGATAGGCGCGGGTCACGTCCATCTCCGAAATCATCGCCTGCGCGCGCGTCATGAGTTCGCCGCGACCCCCAGCCGCGGGACTGTACGCAACCCGCTCACGATGCCGGATCATCAGCCGCCGCAACTCTTCGACGGTATCGAATAGCTCCGGACCCACCTGCTCCACCAGCACCCGGCCGAGCAGCGCACCTAACGAGCGCACGTCCCGCCGCAAAGCGTGATCCTTGGCGGAATCGTCCGATTGCGCAGTGAGTTCGGACAAGCGGTCTTTTTGATCGTCCGCTTTCCACAGCGGTTTGGACCTGGTCATGATTGGCTGCAATTTCCAGCGTGGTTAGACGACAGGATAAATCAAGAAGGCAATTCGCAGTTTCCGGTTCTTAGTAAAAGCGGCCGTTAGTCCCAAGAAAGTGAGACTCCAAATATCGAATAGCAGGGGAAATCAGGCTGGACGGGAAACTGAGACTGGCAACCGAGAACTGATTTCCTACTTCGGCGACTCGAAGCGATAACCAATACCGCGCAGCGTCTTGAGATACCTAGGGTGCCGAGGATCACTTTCAATTTTTTCCCGCAGCCTGCGCACATAAACGTCGATGGAGCGAGGCGTAACGAACGGGGTCTCTTTCCACACCGCGTCGAGCAACTGGTCCCGCGTGAGCACGCGGCCGAGATGGCTGGCCAGATATTCCAGCAAACGGAACTCCCGCACCGTCGTGAGAATCGGGCGGCCTTGCACCTGCACGGTCATCGAAGAGGCATCAATCTCCAGATCGCCCACACGAAGCACCTCCGGCACGATCGCCGGTTGACGAACTCCCCGCAGAACGCTGCGCACCCGGGCCACCAGCTCGCGCGGGCTGAAGGGCTTAGTAACGTAATCATCTCCGCCCAATTCCAGTCCTTTCACGCGGTCGGCCTCGGAAGTCTTGGCCGTAAGGAAGATGATCGGAGTCGCCGATAGAGGCCCCGTCTGGCGGATTTGGCGGCAAAGATCAAAACCATCCGCACCCGGCAACATAATGTCCAGTAGGAAAAGCGACGGCATCTCCCGCAAGGCTTCAGAGACTACGGACGCGCCGCTGACAAAGCTCTGCACGTCAAAACCGGCGGCCTGCAAGTTATGAGAAATCAGCCGGGCGATGTCCTCGTCGTCCTCGACCACAAAAACGAGGCAGCGAGATAACCCGGCTATACCAGCCTCACCTCGCGGCTCGTAGGATCCCATAGGAAGTTGCATTATCAGTGATTCAGGGTATTGACGAACGGCCAGACACGCCCACGTCTGCTCCCTGAGAATGTATGTGGGAAATGTTGCGAGAATGTTGCCCCTCGGTTAACGAATGATGAATTTCGTGGAACCGCTCAGCTTTCCGGAAGGCCGGAACCGCTTTCTACGTTGCCGCCCGCTTCTTGGGCGCGTGCCGCAGGCTGCGGCCTTCGATCAGGCTGTAGAGGTCTTCGGCGAGATTCGTGGTATGGTCTCCCGCTCGCTCCAACGCCTGCGCCATGAGCAGCACGCTAAAGCTCGAAGGATCGCTCTGTTCAGCGTGGTTGGTGAGGTGCTTCTGGAAAAGCGTATGGCAGACGCGGTCGATGTCCTTATCCATCTGCAAAACCTTGCGCGCACATTCCAGGTCGAGATCCACAAATCCGCGATAAACCAGGTCGAGCATCTCGCGCAGGATTGTCGACATCTCCACCAGTTGCTTTACATCGGAGGCTGGCGTCTTGGTCGTTCGGGCCTGCACCCGCAGCGACATGCTCATCACCAGGTCGCCAATTCGCTCCAGGTCGGTCGTGGATTTCAGGCTGGTTAGCAACTGCCGCGCCCGCGCCTCATTCACCCGCGTGATGGCCTCGGGCAAGCGCTCATCGATGTGGCGTTCGATTACATCGAGTTCCTGCTCGCACTCCTTGATGGCAAGAAATGCCATGCGGGAGGATTGCGTAAAAAGATCGGGCACGTTGGAGGCGGCGTCCCGCGCGATGAGAAAGGCCCTCAGAGCCGTCTGCGTCAGATCGTCGAGCGATCCACTACCTTTTTTCGCGGCTTTCTTGCCAGTTCCCGAACTCGGGCGCTGGTCGTCAGCGGCGTCCGTTTCTTCTTGTGTTGTTCGCGATGAAGCTACTTTGCGGGACATATTCAGCGGCATCGAAACCGGGCAGAACGTGATCTTTGTATACAGTATCTCACGTGCAAACCAGCGAGAAGTCTAACCGAGAATTGTGAATGGACCGTTAAAACGAGTTGCAGATCGCGGCGGGTGCCGACTACATTTGTGAATTCTGGGCTTATGGATCTGCTGGATCATCTACGCCGTCAATTTGCCTATGATGCCTGGGCAAACCGCGAAGTGCTTGCCGCGATCACTGGTGAACCGGGATCACCATCCGCGCCTGCGCTAAAACTCCTGGCGCACATTCTGTCCGCCGAGCGCCTTTGGCTGGAACGCATCCGGCAGCAGCCGCAAAGCTTGCCCGTCTGGCCGGAATTCAATCTCGATCAGGGCAAAGCACAAATCGATGAACTCGCTCAGCTCTGGCGCGAATATCTCACCCAGCTTTCCACCGCGGCGCTGACGCAGAAGATCATCTACAAAAACAGCAAGGGCGAATCATGGTCGAGCACCGTGCAAGATGTATTGACTCATGTCGTGCTCCACTCCGCATACCATCGTGGCCAAATCGCCAGCCTGATGCGGGCTGCTGGGCAAACCCCCGCGTATACCGACTTCATTCACGCCGTCCGTCAGGGGTTGATCGAATAGCATCGTTCCCGAGATCTGGAGGGTGCACCAATAGGCGCTAACTTAAGGTGGTTGAGAAGCGAGCCGATTCTGGCATCGTGAGCGCTATGGGGATTTCGCAACAGTCAGGGAATGGATAGCTCTATGGGGATGGTTAGCCCTTGCGTTTCGGCCACGCAAACCTCACGGGCGACGGTTGCGGATTGCGTTGGCGTGATCAAAGTGTCATCCCGAAAGAGAGAAGTCTCTGCGTTCGCCTGATCAGCCGGGTGACCCGAGAGAGTGAGCTTGATGAGATGCCCGTCCAGATCAAAATCACCCTTTGCGATCACCCGAAGCCATTCCCCCGGATCGAGTGTCAGCATCGTGTTTGCGTGATCCTCAGCGCCATACAGAATGGCGCTGCCGCTGGTATTGGTGCTCCAGTTCTCGCCTGCCGCAATCCACAAGGCTATCTGGAGCTCAGAGTAGCCGAATTGCTCTGCTGGGTTCTTAGGTTGTAGATCGGCTAAGTGCGGAGAAAACGGGATTCTAATCGGCGAGGCGCCTACGTTCTCAACTGTGACCTCGAATCGTGGCTCATCACCCACCCGATAATGCGTGCGATCGAGCGACACGAGCGATGTGCGCAATGCGCCAGCGTTGCGTGTGGCATCTGGACACCTTTGCGCGTCCTGAGTGCCGTGGTATCCATCAGTCACTGGCGAAGTTGCTTGTGGCCGCCGAAGATCGAGACGTGCCGTAACCTCGGTCAGGTCAACCGTAGCCACTTCTTGGCCAGGACAAGGAAGGGCAAATGTGGCTGTGATTGCGAGCGCGAGAAACAGGCGGTTGATCGCGCAGGAAAGCGAATACATATACCCACCCACTAAGCGAAGTGGCAACCGTGGCAATTGTACCGGAAAGTCAACTGTTGTAATCAGCTTTAGCGCTCAGAGCCCGAACTGACCGGTTTCGGATTCCGAGTGGGAGGCGACCAAAACCGGAAGCACTCCGCTCAACTTAGCGCTTATGGCAGCATGCCCCCGCTGAGTTAATATCTCAGCAATGAAAAATTTCCTTTGCGTTTCCCTGTTGGCGCTTTGCCCTATCATCCTTCTCGGCGCAGACGAGCCCAGGTTCCCTCCGTTGCCCGCCGCTGTTTCCAGCAACGCCGTCGCCAGCCTCAAAGGCGGCTTCGAGCTGTTTTCCCTAATGGGTGTCGGCCCGAAGAAAACCTGGGACGATGTCACCAACCAGGTCTATGTCATGACTTTCTCGCACGCAGGAAAATGGAGTCGCGGCCGCGCCGTTCCCGGACCGGTGGGCCGCCTGAATGCAGCTGCTGCCGGCGCCAAGGGACTGATCGTCCTCATGGGCGGCTATGTAGTAGATAACCAGGGCCTCGAAATGGCGGTCCCGGACGTCAACGTCTACGAGCCCGGCGCGCGCCGCTGGTCTCGCGGCAAAGACATTCCGGTTCCCGTCGATAGCGCCGTCACCGGCGTGATCCACGATCATTTCATCTATCTGATCGGCGGCCGCTCTCCCAACGGTCCGGTAAACAATGTACAGATTTACGACGTCGACAGAGACACGTGGACCCAGGCCACGCCGCTCCCCGGTACTCCCGCTTTTGGCATGGCCGGCGGCGTCGCCGACGAAGAAATTGTCATCGTGGATGGCGCTAAGCCCGGCCCGTCGAATGGCCCGCGCTACATCGCTTCGGACGAGTGCTGGCTGGGGAAGATCGATCACAAAGATCCCACCAAGATTGAATGGAGCAAACTCCCCACGCATCCCGGAACTGCTCGCTTCGGCATCTCCGCCGGTGGTGCAGACCGCGATCACAGAGTCTATTTTTCCGGCGGCACGACTACTCCTCACGACTACAAAGGCGCTTCCTACGACGGCACGCCTGCGGAAGTCTCCAGCGTCACGTTTGACTACGACCTGCGCGGTCATAAGTGGGAAACACTGGAAGAGAACACTTCCGATCCCCGCGCCGACGGCCGTGGACTTCTGGAGACTCCGCTCGGTCCCGTGGTTCTGGGAGGAATGGCAAAGAATCTAGCGGTCACGGCGGGCGTCACGCTGTTTCCAAAGAAGTGAACGGTTATCCGCTAAATGGCACATAAATAGCATTTGTTCACCATCGTGCGTTCGCGATACAATCCTTCGTCTGATTCTTCGTTGTGCGTAGCCTGCATTCGCGTTCGACGATCCGCATCAAGGAAATGACCATGTTTAACCCGCGGTAGTTCGCCATCCTTCTGAGTCCGCAAGCCGGACTTCTGGTTCTGTCTTAACAATCCTGTTCGCGTATTCGCCTGATTTTTTCTGGTCACTGGCGTGGAAAGCTCGCAGGTATTTTATGGAAGTCACTACCTCCGCTATCGAGAAGCAGCACACATTGTGGGCCTCACTGGTGGAAGCCGTTCGCGGCTCGCACCAGGACTACACCGCCGGCAGCCTCAACCGCGCCATCCTGTTGCTCGCCGTCCCCATGGTTTTGGAGATGGTGCTGGAGTCACTGTTCGGTGTAGTAGACGTCTTTTGGGTGGGCCGGCTAGGCGCCAATGCTGTGGCCACCGTTGGCCTCACGGAATCCATGCTCAGCCTCGTCTTCGCGGTGGGCATGGGATTGAGCCTGTCCACCACCGCCATGGTGGCGCGGCGTATCGGCGAAAAAGATCCGGAAGGAGGCGCTGTTGCAGGCGTGCAAGCGATTGCGCTCGGCCTGTTTGTCTCCTTGGCAATCGGTGTGCCGTGCTTCTTTTTTGCGCCAAATCTGCTCCGGCTGATGGGCGCGTCGCCAGAAATCGTCGCTACCGGCAGCGGCTACACCAGAATCTGCCTGGGCGGAAGCTTTGCCGTGCTGCTGCTCTTTCTCAACAACGCAATCTTCCGCGGCGCCGGCGATGCCGCCATTGCCATGCGCCTGCTCTGGGTTTCGAACATCATCAACCTGATCCTCGATCCCTGCCTGATCTTCGGTTGGGGACCGTTTCCGCGCCTCGGCGTGACCGGCGCCGCTGTGGCTACATTAACCGGCCGCAGCATCGGAGTTCTCTACCAGTTCTATCGTCTGATGCGTGGCACCGAGCGTATTCACATCCTGAAGCGCCAGGTGCGCCTGCAAGTGGACGTCCTGCTGCGATTGATCCGCGTATCGCTGACCGGCATTCTGCAGTTCGCCATCGCTCACACGAGTTGGATCGGGTTAGTGCGCATTGTGAGCTTTTTCGGCGCCGCCGCTCTCGCCGGATACACGATCGCCATTCGTATCGTCATCTTCGTGATTCTGCCGTCCTGGGGAATGAGCAATGCCGCCGCCACACTAGTCGGCCAGAACCTGGGCGCAGGCCATCCCGACCGCGCAGAGAAAGCGGTATGGCGCACGGGGCTCTACAACATGATTTTTCTCGGCGCGGTTGGCCTGGTCTTCATATTTTTCCCTGAGCCCATCATCCGCTTGTTCACACACGATCCCGCCATAGTACCGCTGGGTGTGGCCTGCCTGCGGATCGTCAGCTACGGCAACCTCGGATACGCCTACTTCATGGTGATGATGCAGGCCTTCAACGGCGCAGGAGACACGATCACGCCAACCATCGTGAATTTCTTCGGCTTCTGGCTGTTCGAGATCCCTCTGGCCTACTGGCTGGCGATTCCGCTGCACATGCACTCGAATGGAGTCTTCGCGTCCATCGCCATCGCCGAGAGTTCGATGGCCGTGGCCAGCGCAATCCTGTTCAAGCAAGGGAAGTGGAAGAAGAATAAAATCTAAGAACCTCTGTCATGCTGAGCGGAGGAATGAGGAGCGCGAAGCGATCCCCATTTCGAAGTCGAAGCATGCCTACCGCGCCCGCGTGCGATCGCCTGAACTGAGAACTACCGTGCCCGCGCCAGCACCAGCGTAATGTCGTCCGGCTGCTCGTTATCCCCGATCCAATCGTCCACGGCGGACGTGACTTCCTGGCTGATCTGTAGCAGCGGCAAGCGACGGCTCGAGCTGACCAACTCGATCAGCCGCCCCTCGCCAAATTCGCCAAACTCATTTTCCGGTTCCGTCACGCCGTCACTATAGGCGACGAAGATCTCGCCAGGATGCATCTGCACTGATCCCTCTTCGTACGTCATGTTGTCGAACAATCCCACAACCGTCCCCCCGGCCTCCAGCCGCCGGACCGCACCATCTTCGCCAATCAGAATCGGCGGCAGATGCCCTCCATTGCTGTAAGTCAGTTGATGCGACCGTCCGTCATAAATGCCCAGAAACAAAGTTGCGTATTTTTCCGGTGGAGTGCTTTCGAAAAGCTGATGGTTGAGCAGCCCGAGCAACGCTCCCGGAGAAACTTCAATTCCTTCCGGCCACGCCGCCATAATTCTGCCCGCGCCCGCCACCGCCCCAACCGCGACCGGCTCGCGCATCTGCGGCAAGCTCTCCACGCTGTAGGCGCGCACCGCCGAGTGAATCGTCGCCATCAACAGCGCCGCTGAAATTCCCTTCCCGCTGATATCGCCCACCGCCAGAATCAGCTTGTGGGAACTCGCTGTCAGAAAGTCGTAGTAATCACCACTTACTGTCCGCGCCGGGCGGCAAAAGCCATGCACCTCAAGCGACTCCAGTTCCGTAACCTGCCGCGGAAAAAGTTGCGCCTGTACCTCCTGCGCAATCGCAAGTTCGCCTTCCAGTCGCTGTTTCTCCTTCTGCTCCTGAATGAGTTTCTCGATGGACTCAGTCATCGAGTTGAACGACAGCGACAGCTGCGCCAGTTGATCCGAGGATTTCACCGGAATGCGGTGGCTGAAATCCCCACGATCGATATTTTTGGTGGCGTCGTAAAGTTGGGCCACGGCTCCCGTCACCGTACTCGTCATACGCGTGCCGATAATCAGCGCAATCAACTCAATCACAGCAAAGAAGATGAGTATCCCGAGCAGAATGTATTCCACACCCCGCGCGAAGTCTCCCAGAGCTGCGAACAGGTGGCTGTAGAGCACCGACGGCCTCGTCTGGACTCTCACCAAGGCGCCAACCGGCGCCCGTTCGCCCGTCCTCCAGTCCACCACCTGAAGCGGCGTGCCAAATGTGATTTCCCGGTCCGTCATGCTCGTAGGAGCCGCAAGCGAACCCACCGTAAAAGTGGGATGCAAGGCCTGTTGATCGCCTTCTGCGGTGATCACGCTTGATTTGCCCTCGCTGATAACGATCACACTCTTGTCTTCCGCGTGATTCGCCTTCGCTGCGTTCTGTTTCTGAGGCCGTCCCTGCGCGTCCAGTGGTATTCCCGCCGCATAAAGCGTGATCTCGCCAAGATTCGCTGCGATCTCAGCCACCAGATCTTTATCCAGCGGTTCGCTGGTAACGACCGTCAGTTTCTCCTGACCCACCTGAAACACCGATGCCACGCGCAAATACAACTCGTCCTCGTCCCGAACAATTTCTTTGAACGGTTGGCCTTCGCGCATCGTTTTCGCGAACTCGGCGTCTTCCTTCTTAAAAAATTCCGGAAAGCTCATCACCGCCGGATTCAGGGTTCCACTGCTGAACAACAAGACTCGCGTCCCAAGCCACGCACACACTCGCCGCCTTCCCCAAGCTCGATCACGCTTTCTCAGTCCCACCAGAGACTCCGCAGTCGCCGGCTCGCCTTTTTCGATGCGCGCCGCAAGTTCGTTGCTCACGGCCGCGTTCACCGCCTGCATGCTGCGCAGTTGCGAGTTGATGTCTGAAGTCACCACGTAACTGGCGAACTGCCCGGCGAAGAGGTAAATGGTGATGAGCGCCATCGCCACCAGCAAGACCGCCGGAATCACGCCAATGAAAACGTAAGTAACGATCAGGCGGTTGCGTAGCCGCCACAGGATTCTTCGCCTTGACCAACGGAAGGCCAGAATGAAAAACAGCACAGCCGCATCGAAAAGCAGGAACTTGACCCAGCCCCCCAGACTATCGCTCGCTCCCGGAGCAATGACCTTGAGCAGCATTTGCAGGACAAACAGTCCGATCGCCAGGCCCAGCGAATAGCAGGCCCCGCGCGCAATCCAGCCTTGAGGCCACAAACCGGCGGCTGTCATTCTTGCGCGTAATTTCCAGTAAAAATCTCGCATGATTCTGAACTGCCGATGGTCTTGGGTGATAGGTCTCAGGTCATAGGAAACCCAACACCCTAAAACCTAAGACCGAAAACCTAAGACCTTCTCCTAGATTTCCGGATACAGATCGAAGAACGCTTCCAGACTGGTGCGCAGCTGTTTTTCTATTTCCTCTTTGCTGCCTTCAAGCACGTGCATCGTGACGTGGGCTTCGCGTCCGTTGGTGAGCTTTACCGGAGCTTGCCCTACTTCGGCCACATCTTCTGACGGCAGCAAGCGCATGCCATAGACCAACGTAAGATTTGCCATCCTTGGATTCTAACCGTCTTCCCGGCCCACACAAAGCCTCTCCGCACCGAGAGGTTTAAGGATTTTGCCTTCATCATTTAGAATTCGGCAGTGCTCCCAAAAACTGTTCTTGTCTTGGCTGGACTGCTGTTCACCATCCCGGTCTTTAGCCAGCAATCTCCGGACACTGCCTCGACCCAGCCGCAGGTGAAGGTTAACGTACTCAATGTCTGCACACCGTCGGCCGAAGAGCAGAAGGAGATTGCCGCAGCCCTCGCGCGCATCCCAAAGCAGCCGCTGTTCGGTCCGGACTTCGAAATTTCCCATGGCGTCTCTACCCTCACCGACGCGCCAAATTTCCTTCAGCCCGGACAAGGCGCGCAAATGTCTGGTGAGCCCTCAGTCGCCCGCTACGTCCGCATCCGCCGCGAGTTCGCGGTGCAGGCGTTGTTCTCCAGCGTGCAGTACTCCTTCAGCGATGATGGCGGGAATATGGTCGAAACTCTCGTGCTGCACGTCCGCGATCCCAAAGACTTGATCCAGGTCTCCATGGAAGACAGCGCCTCCGCCATCAGCAGCGTCTCCAACATGGTCGCGGCCAACACTCCTGCCAGCCGCATCCGGCTCGAGCGTTTCGGAAAATCGTCAGTCGCATTGGCCCGTTGCAGCGGCGCGGAAAACGGTCCGCCCCCCGATCAAAGTGCATATGAGCCTGAATTCCGCAGCGCTTCCGAGATTCTCGCCAACTATCGCCAACTGCTCGAAGCGAAACATACAGTACTCGCCGAACTAGCCCAGATCCCTGGCCCAGGATCGAAAACGGCTGCCAGGACAAAATCGGCCAAGCCTGCGGGCAATCCTGAAGAGAAGAAATGAAAAGAAGTCCTGTGCGTACTCCGTGTCCTCTGTGTTTAAGCCTTGGCTGTTGCGTTCGAACCTGAGCATGCATCGAAATCTGAAATTCGCAATCTAACGGATACATCCAAATCATGAGCGAGACTCGCAATGTCGTCATCATCGGCTCCGGATGCGCCGGACACACCGCCGCTCTCTACACTGCGCGCGCCAATCTGAAACCGCTGGTAGTTGAGGGTCACGAGCCCGGCGGCCAACTTTCTCTCACTACGCTGGTCGAAAACTTTCCCGGTTTCCCCGAAGGAATCATGGGACCGCAGCTGGTCGAGAACATGCGCAAGCAGGCGGAGCGCTTCGGTGCGGAGTATCGCATGGCCCATCTCACCAGCGCCGATCTGAGCCAGCGGCCCTTCCTTCTCCATCTCGGCAAGCATCAAGTTCATGCTCAGACCCTGATTATCGCCAGCGGCGCCTCGGCGCGCTGGCTGGGCCTGCCCAACGAACACAAGTTGATCGGTCACGGTGTCTCCTCCTGCGCCACCTGCGATGGCTTCTTCTTCTCCGGAAAAGAAATTGTGGTGATCGGCGGCGGCGACTCCGCCATGGAGGAAGCCATATTTCTCACCCGCTTTGCCTCCAAGGTCACGCTCATTCATCGGCGCGATAGTTTTCGTGCCTCCAAGATCATGCTGGAGCGTGCGCAAAAGAACGAAAAGATCCACTTCCTCACCAACACCGTGGTCGAAGATGTTTATGATCCCACTAAGCAGGAGGTCACCGGCCTCAAGCTGCGAAACCTGAAGACCAACGAAGTCTCGGACTTCCCCACCAGCGCAATGTTTCTCGGCATCGGTCACGAACCGAACGCAAAGATCTTCGCCGGCCAGCTCGATACCGATTCGGACGGCTATCTAAAAACGCACAACTATGTGATGACGCGCGTCCATGGTGTCTTCGCCTGCGGCGATGTGCAGGACCGCCGATATCGCCAGGCTATCACCGCGGCTGGCACTGGATGTATGGCTGCCATCGAGGTCGAAAAATTTATGGAAGAACACGGGGCCTGACGTCCCGCGCAGCTTCGCTTCCCTGATTTCGACTAGGCTTCCGGCAATCTGCCACGCGGGATTACCGACGTAATCTACACGGCGTATTAGTTTCCCTCTAATCTGCACTCAATCCCATGAGACTCTTCCTCTGGCACGTTATTGTCCTTGCAACGGCTGCATTGTTGGCAGCGCCAATACTGATTTCCGAGAATGTGTTGGCCCAGGAACATGTGGAAAGCACGCGCAAAATCCTCGTCCGGGTGGCTCCCCAATATCCCAACATGGCCCGCACCATGAATATCCAGGGCACGGTCAAGGCGGACGTTCTGGTTGCGCCCAACGGATCGATGAAGTCGGTTGAAATCAAGGGAGGTCATCCCTTGTTTGTTCAGTCGGTACAGAACGCGCTGCGCGAGTGGAAGTGGGAGCCTGCCCCTCACGAAACGCACGAAATTGTTGAACTGAAATTCTCGCTTTAACCGCTATCTTTCTGTTCCGAAGCTCCCCACTCGAATTGCCGTACCTCGGTCTGTGATCGCGAGCCTATCAAAGCTCTGCCTCGCTTGTGATACAACTTTCTGTGATCTTCATGCACCGATTCCTTTCGGCGTCTTGCCATTTCTCGGGTGAGGCATGTTAAGGGCTTTCTTCGTTCGTCTTTCTGAAAACCAATCCCTACGGAATTTTGCCGAGCGCTCTTCCCTTGGCCGCCGGGTCTCCGGCCGCTTTGTCGCTGGCACCGAGATTGCCGACGCGGTTCGCGCCACGCAAGGCATCAATCGCGCCGGCATGAGCGTCAGCATCGATAATCTCGGAGAGAATGTCACCAACCCCGAAGAAGCCCGCCACAGCTCCAAGCTGTATCAGCAAATTCTCGACGCCATCGTCGCCAACCACCTCAACGCCAACATCAGCCTCAAGCTCACTCACATGGGCCTCGATGTGGACGAGAAATTGGCCCGTGAACTCGTCAGCTCGCTCGTTGCCAAAGCCGCCGCCATGAACCCTCCGGGATTCGTGCGCGTCGACATGGAGGGTTCGCCTTACACTCAACGCACTCTCGATTTCGTCCATGAACTTCACCGTATTCCGGGAAATGGAAACTCCGTGGGCACGGTGATTCAGGCCTACCTGCGGCGCTCCGAAGCCGACGTCGAAAATCTTCTGGCCGAAAAGATTCGTATCCGTCTCTGCAAGGGTGCCTACAAAGAACCTGCCGAGATCGCCTTCTCTGCCAAATCGGAAGTAGATGCCAACTACGTCAAGCTCATGAAGATCCTGATGAAGAGCGGCATCTATCACGGCCTGGCCACGCACGACGAAGCGATCGTTCGCCAAGCCAAGGCGTTCGCGATTGCCGAGAAGCTCTCCCGCGATTCGTTCGAATTCCAGATGCTCTACGGCATCCGCCGCGACCTGCAACAGAATCTGGTGAAAGAGGGCTGGCGTGTACGCGTCTATATCCCCTTCGGCACCGAATGGTATCCCTACTTCATGCGGCGATTGGGCGAGCGCCCCGCCAACGTGCTGTTCATCGCGCGAAATCTGCTGCGGGCATAAATAAGAAGACTTCCCGGACAACGCATTTACCCGGATGTTCAAGTCCGGCAGGTTGACTTGACCACTCGATCGTCTTAGTCTGCGGGACGAGGAACAAAGGAAAAATGCATTCTTTAACCCGTCGTGATTTCATGCGCATCGGCACTGGCTCCGTAGCCGCGGGAGCCGCGATAAAGTTCACCCTCCTTGAGCCCACTGCGGTGTGGGGTGCCGGCCAGGCCGTAGCTCCCAGTGACCGTATCCGGTTTGCCTCGATTGGAACCGGTACGCGCGGCTGTGAGTTGCTGCAAGCCTCGCTCGCCGTGCCCGGTGTCGAGTGTGTCGCGGTCTGCGATCTTTACGACAGCCGCCACGAAGCCGCTCAGGAGGCCGTGCAGAAACAAGTCCCGGCCACACGCAACTACAAAGAAATCCTCGAGCGCAAAGATGTGGACGCGGTCATCGTGGCCGTCCCCGATCATCAGCATCGTCGCATCGTGGTGGATGCATGCGCCGCCGGCAAGGACGTCTACTGCGAAAAGCCCATGTCGCACACCGTCGAAGACGGCTTCGCCATGGTGGAAGCGGTGCACAAGGGAAATCGCATCATGCAGGTGGGCAGCCAGCGCGTGAGTTCCATCGTCTACGAAAAGGCGCACGATCTCTTTGCATCCGGCGCGCTCGGCGAGGTGTTCTTCATTGAAGGCGCCTCCGACCGCAACTCCCCCAGCGGCGCCTGGGTCTATCCCATTCCCCCGGACGCAAGCGAGCAGACCATCGATTGGAATGAGTTCCTCGTTGGAGCGCCCAAGCGCCCCTTCGACGCTGCACGCTTTTTCCGCTGGCGCTGCTTCTCCGATTATGGCGAAGGCCTGGCTGGCGATCTGTTCGTGCACCTGCTCTCCGGAATTCACTTCATCTCAGGCACGAATGAAGCGGCGCAGCGGGCGCAATCGAGCGGCGGACTCTTTCGCTGGAAGGACGGACGCGACTTCCCTGATCTCATCGAGACCCTTTACGACTATCCAAAATTCCGCGTGGTGCTGCGCTGCAATCTGAACAACGCCGGCGGGGAACCGATCAAATTCCACGGCACCAAAGGCACCATGGAAATCATCGGACAAACGCTGACGTTCATCCCGCAAGACATCACTCCCAGGCCGGAGGAATATTCCACCAAGGGCTGGCCGGCGCGGCTCCGCAAGGAATATCTGGCGCAGTGGGCCGCCGAACATCCCCAGCCCGGACCGCTCGACTACCAGGCAGTCGAGGCGGAAACCTTCACCGCGCCGCAGGGCTACAGCGATGTGTCCGCGCATCAGGCAAATTTCTTCAACGCGGTCCGCACTCGCAAGCCTACCGTGGAGAACGAGGTGTTCGGCAACCATGCGGCCATCGGTTGTCACCTCGCCAATTACGCTTATTTCAAAAATACGATCGCAACTTGGGACGAGCGCGCGAAGACGATTCGGGGATAAGCACAGCGTCCGATGTTTCATAGAAAGACGATTTCAGAATTGAGGCTTAATGATGATTCGAATTTCAAGAAGAACTTTCTTGCAGACCGCCTCTGCCTCGGCCGCTTGTGCAGCTCTTTGGAACAGCGCACCTCGGCTGCTGGCCAATGCTCTTGGCCTTCCCCTTGGCCTCCAGTTGTATTCCGTGCGTGACGTTCTCCCCAAAGACTATGACGGAACGCTTCACCAGATCGCCGCGCTCGGTTATCGCGAAGTGGAGGCAGCCGGTTTCTTCGGCCACACTCCCGCCCAGGTAAAGCAGTCCATGGATAGCGCTGGCCTGCGCTGCGTGAGCGCGCATTATCCCCTGAAAGATTTGCTACCCAAGCTTGATGAAACCATTCAGTTTGGCAAGGATCTGGGACTCAGCTATATTGTCTGCGCCTCGCCAATGCTAAAGGATCCGTCGCGGGTGAAGGATCCCGCATCCCGCGCCGCCAGAGAATCGATGACCCTCGAAGACTGGCGTTGGAATGCCGATCAGTTCAATCACATCGGAGAAAAGGTAAATGCCGCAGGTATGCGCTTCGCTTACCATAACCACACGCCCGAGTTCCGCTCAGAGAATGGCGTAGTCTTTTACGACGAACTCCTGCGCCTCACAGATCCGGGGAAGGTCCACTTCGAACTGGATTGTGGTTGGGCGGCAGTAGCTGGCCAGAAGCCGGCAGAACTACTGTCTCGCAATCCCACGCGCTTCTCCATGCTCCACGTAAAGGATTTCAAATTGACCGCCGCGTCAACGCCTTCAGACCATCCGCCTTCCACCGAGATGGGACACGGCGTCATCGACTATGGCCCCATATTCGCTGCGGCGAAGAAAGCCCACATCGAGCACGCCTTCGTCGAGCAGGAAGAGTTTGACATGCCCATGATGGAAGCGCTGAAAATCGACGCCGACTATATGCGCGCGATCGCCGGCTAGTGTGTGGCTCCGCCAAATTAGTCTTGAAAGGGCGCGGCTTCCAGCCGCGCCGTAAATGCCACAAAATCAATAGCGGCTTTAGCCGCCGAGGTTTCTACCGCAGCGCGCTCCGGATCACCACATCCAAACCGACCATAATTACGGCAGAGCCGGGAATCACCAGCAGTGCAATTTTCAGCCGCCGCGGGTCTCCACCGGCGATGGCACCGATGATGCGCGAACTGACGGCGAGTCCAGTCCATCCACACGTGATCACAAAGCCAATCGCGGTTCCGGTCATGCGCGGAAACGCGTCCCCTACAATCGCCAGCGTTGTCGGATAAACCGGCGCCATCGCGATCCCCATAAGAAAGACCAGCACCCAGGCAGCGCTGGGCCGGTTGATCCGCAACATCAAAAATGTCGTGACCGCCATGGCAACCGATCCGACCAGAGTAACCGTAACCGCAGGCGCACGAGTGAGAACCGGCAGGATAGCCGCGCGGCCGATCAGCATGCCGAGCGCGAAGCCGAGCGAAAGTATGTTCAGCGCGCGCGATTCGGGAATTCCTTGCGCGATCAGATGCCGCGGAAGCCAGTTCCATATCCCCACCTCGCAGGTGATGTAAAGAAAAGCAAACAATCCAAGTAGAAACAGCAGCGGACGCCCCAGCACCGGAGCCGCTTCCGCGAACAGGAAACGCCCCTCGCCGATAGGCCCAGGCATCTTGGTCACCGACTCAATCACCAGCGTGACCACCGTGAGTGACGCGATGGTGTAGCAAAGCCGTACCCAATTCCGTTTGAACAAATTCGCCGCGATCAACGGTGTCGTCAGCGCTCCAAGTCCAAAAAAAAGATTAGCCAGGTTGAGTGCCATAGCGCGATGCGCCTCGCCCACATCGCTGGCCAAAGCATTCGCGCCGGTCACCATGATGCCGCCGCCCGCTCCCAGCAGAAACAACAGCGCGACGATGCTGCGAAATCCTGGCGCACGCGGCAGCACGAACAGAGCGATAGCGATCAAGCCAAGTCCGAGAACAATGCCAAGTTTTTTCCCTTCGTTATCGATCAGCGGCCCGGCGGCGAGCGATGCGAGGATCAGCCCCAGCGCTTGCGCAAACGCGATGGTTCCATTCTGGCTGGGCGAGAGACGAAATCGATCTGACAACTCGGGCAGGATGGTGCCCAGCATGGCGGCGATCATCCCATAAATAAAGATGGCAATAATAGCGGCAAGAATTAACAAGCGTTCCTTTCACTTCCCGGTTTCGACTGGTGGAACATCGGCCCACCCTCGTGTTCGATGGCTCTGGAGCTCGGCGTTAAGGATGATCAACTGCCGCAATCCATCGGCGAACTGCGGGTATTCGAGGGCGTCGCCCGGATTTCGAATCGAAGCATAGAAGCGCCGGAAGACCTGCTTGAACGTGTCGTCATAGCCTTCGCTGTGTCCGCCGGGAAGATCGGCGTAGGTGCGAGCCGCCGGCTTGAGCAGCGAAGGATCTTTGATCACAATCTCATTGCCCGCATCGCGATGCCCCACCCAGAGTTCGTCGGGCCGCTCCTGATTCCATGCCACCGAAGCTCGTGTGCCGCAGATCTCGATGCTGAGCCGGTTTTTCCTTCCCGCCGCAACCTGACTCGCCGTAACGCTTCCCCGAGCCCGTGCGCCCATCCGGAAAATCACGGAGCCGAAGTCTTCCGTATCGACCGCGGTTTCGACATAATCTTCGGCACGAAGTGTCTTGTTCGAAAAAGTTTCCACCGATTGTTTCGGCTTCTTGCGCGTTCGATGGAACGTCTGCAGATCGGCACAAAGAGAAGTCACGCGCAGTCCGGTGACATGCTCGGCCATGTCAAACCAGTGTGACCCAATATCAGCCATGCAGCGCGAAGGCCCGCCCGCCTTGGCATCCACGCGCCAGTTCCAGTCGGTCTCGTACAGCAGCCAGTCCTGAAAATATGTCCCTTGAACGGCGAGAGTCTCGCCCAGGTCTCCGTCTTCGCGCATGCGGCGCATCTGCTGCACCATTGGGTAATAGCGCAAATTGTGACAGACGCAGTTCCGCAATCCCTGCCGCTTCGCGAGCGCGACCAGCTCTTCGCCTTCTTCCACGCTCGTGGCCAGCGGTTTTTCGCAGATCACATGCTTTCCCGCCTCAAGCGCTTCCCTGGCCATCGAAAAATGTTGCGCGTTCGGCGTGCAAATGTGAACCACATCAATCGCCGGATCGCGCAGGATGTCGCGATAGTCGCTGGCAACGGTTGGGACGGAAAATCCCGCGCCCAGTCGGCGTGCCGTATCAATGTTTCTCCCCGCAATCGCAACCGCCTCCACAAACTCCAGCCGCCGCACCGCTTCCAGGTGCACGCGGCCCATGAAGCCCGTGCCAATGGTCGCCGTCTTAATGATTGCCGAGTTGTTCGCCTTCATTTCCATTCGCTTGCCTACACCCACCACGACGCACCCGGCTCCTCGCGGATCACGATGCTGTTGAGAAGATGCGCTGCCTTCGTCAAACCTTCTTCCGGCGAGAGCACGCTGTCTTCATGCTCGATCGACAACACGTGATCGTAACCAAACATCCGCAACGTCGAAATGAACTCCCTCCACCACTCCGCGCCATGACCGTAACCGCAGGTCCGAAAGATCCAGGCGCGCTCGCGCTCTTCGGTGTACCGCTTGGTGTCGAGCACTCCCGTTCGCGGCAGGTTCGCCGCATAAATCTGCGTGTCTTTCGCGTGAACATGGAAGATCGCATCTTTCAGCACGCGGACCGCGGCGATCGGATCAATGCTCTGCCAGAAAAGATGACTCGGATCGAAGTTGCAACCCACGCTGCGCCCCGCAATCGAGCGCAACCGCAGCATCGTCTCCGGGCTGTAAACCACAAATCCCGGATGCATTTCGATAGCGATCTTCACTCCGTGATCGGCTGCGAACTTCGCGTGCTCGGTCCAATAAGGCGCGACCACCTCATTCCATTGCCAATCCAGCACCTGCAAATATTCCGGCGGCCACGGGCACGTCACCCAGTTCGGAGCCGTCGCCTGCGGCGAATCGCCCGGACATCCGGAGAAATCGATCACCACAGCGATGCCGAGCTTTTCCGCGAGCAGGATCGTCTTGCGACTCACCTCGCGGTCATGTTGCGCTCGGGCGCGATCCGGATGCAGCGCGTTTCCGTGACAACTCAATGCGCTGATGCTCGCACCGTGATCCGCCAGAACCTTCTTGAATTCGACAAGAGCCGCGGCATCTTCCAGCATCGACAACTTGCAGTGGGCATCGCCCGGATAGTTTCCAGTCCCAAGCTCGACGGTTCTGATTTCGAGTGCTTTAAGTTTCTTCAGAACCGCGGCTAGCGAAAGCTGCGACAGCAAGGGCGTGAACACTCCAACGCGCATAAATATTTCGATCTCCTGGTCCTGGTGTTTAGAAAATTAAGGGGACCGCCGATTTTGCAAACGGCCAGCGGCCCTCACTTGATTGCAGCATCCTCGGGCGGCAGCAGTTCGTAGCTCACGAACGCGACCTTTGTACTATCCGGCGACCACGAGGGGACATTCATCGTCCCTTGTCCACCGAAAAGCTTGGCCAGCACGGCGATTGGGCGGTCGATCCTTCCTCCGCTGACGTCCATGATGCGCAGCTGCACATCCTTATTCGGCGGGTGCCCCACCACATCGCTCCCATACGAAATAAAAACCATCCACTTGCTGTCGGGTGAGATGTGCGCGAACCAATTGTTGTAATCGTCGAAGGTGACCTGTTCCTGATCGCTGCCGTCCGCATGCATGCGCCAGATCTGCATGTGCCCGGTGCGCTCCGAGTTGAAGTAAATGTACTTTCCATCGGACGAATACTCGGGCCCGTCGTCCAATCCCTTCGCCGTGGTCAATCGCGTTTCGTCGCCGCCGCTGAAAGGGATGGTATAGATGTCGAAGTCGCCGTTTCGTTCTCCCACGAAAGCGAGCGTCTTGCCATCCGGCGACCAGCCGTGCCAGTAAGACGGAGAGTCCTTCGTGAGTCGGCGCGCCGTGCCGCCGGCAAACGGCACAATGTAGACGCTCGATTTGTGATCGGGCTGCGACCCATCGCTGATCGCCAGCCACTGCGAGTCCGGAGAAATGCCGTGATCGTTGTTGCAATTTACGGCCGTACCGGTGTCGATGGTCGTAGGCGTGCCGCCGTCGACAGGCAAGCGCAAGATGCGTCCCTCGCGGTTGAAAAGAAAATTTGCCCCATCATGCGTCCAGTTCGGCGCCTCGAAGTGACTGGCATCCGTATAGATGACGCGGCGATCCGTGGAAGCGATGGTCACCGTCTCCAGCGTGCTGTAAAGCACTGGTGGAGCAGTGCTCACTGCGGGCGGGGCCAGATCTACATTCGTGAAGACTGCCTTCTCGACTTCGTCCTTGTCATGCGAGCAAACCCCAACGCCAACATAAAACGATCCTTGCATCGGCAGCTTGATCGATGCGCCCGAAGGCCGTAGCGGCTCGCCCGACGCAGCAGCTACAAACACGTAGATAAAATCACCACGCTTCTCAATCCGGAGGCGATGCGGCGCGGAGATATTGGATTGAATCTCGTGCGTGGTGGCTCCCTTTTCATCGCGATACTGCAGCGACGCAAGCCCGTCACCGTGCAATGCCGCATCAGCATAGGGCGAGTCGGGATCAAGGTTCTGGCGGATCATCAACACCGCCTTCCGATGAGGATTGCCGCCACTTTGCGGAAAGGCAACATCCGCGCTCAATGCAACGTCGCCGGAGACTTGCTTCCACGCAAATTGAAAAGCGTCGGAAGCGAACCACATATTTTCGCCGCTGCCCGTCAGCGTATAGGCGTGCAGCGCAGGATCGTATTGCGCGGAACCGGCTCGCAACGTCATGCCAACGTCAGAATGATTCTGAAAAACACCTAAAGAGGGCGGCGCGCTCTGTGCCTGCACAATGCCGCCAGCGGAGAGTACGAACAGGACGCTGCCTAAGAAGGATAAGCATGAATGCCCGAAAATAAGTCTGCGCATGTGACAGCCTCCACGACCGCTCCACGAAAAGGTAGGGCGATGGAGGCGGAATTGTCAATCAAGCGAACTCAGGAATCCGGTATTCGATCTTCTACTTGCGCCCAGCGTCCTTCAGGAATGTTCCCTCCTGCAACTCCGTGAATGCCCGCTGCAGTTGCTCCTGCGTGTTCATGACAATCGGTCCGTACCAGGCCACCGGCTCTTCCAGCGGCTTTCCTGAAACCAGTAGAAACCGAATCCCATCATCTCCGGCCTGCACCGTCACTTCGTCCCCGCGATCAAAAAGGATGAGCGATCGATTGGCGGCCTCGACCGGAGGTGTGGTGTCCGCCCACTTGATCGCTTCCGTCGGCACCGCCAGCGGCTTGGACGCATTGCAAAACTTGCCCGCTCCGCCGAAAACGTAAGCGAAAGCGTGGCGGGTCGTCTCCACCGCTAGAGTTTTTCTCTTGCCCGCTGCCACCGACACATCCAGATAAATCGGATCGGCTGCAATCCCATCTACTGGCCCGCTCTTCCCCCAAAATTTTCCGCATACGATTCGCACGTGTGTTCCGTCATCGTCCGTGACCTCGGGAATCTCTCCCGTTTTCACCTCCTGATAACGCGGCGCCGTCATCTTCAGCGACGAGGGGAGATTCGCCCACAGTTGAAATCCATGCATTCGCCCCGCCTGGTCGCCCTTCGGCATCTCCTGATGAATAATCCCGCTGCCCGCCGTCATCCACTGCACATCTCCCGCCGCGATGGCGCCGCGGTTTCCCATGCTGTCGCCGTGCTCCACCGTTCCCGCCAGTACATAGGTAATGGTCTCAATCCCGCGATGCGGATGCCAGGGAAACCCGGCAAGATAATCTTCCGGAACGTCGTTGCGAAAATCATCGAGCAAAAGAAATGGATCAAAATCTTTTGTGTTTCCGAAGCCGAAGGCTCGCCGCAGATGAACCCCTGCGCCTTCCAAAGTTGGCTTCGCCTGTACCAGCCGCTTCACCGGTCGAATCGACATATGCGCCCTCCCAAAAAATCTTTGATGTTGAGCAATAGGCAATGATTCTCAACGCCACCCGCCGCCTCAAACCACCAACGCCTTCAGTCTCCACCAACACGAAATGCAAAAACATGATGCGTAGAATCGAAATTTTGCATCGCTCCATTTTCGCCCGTAAGGTTGACGCGCCGCCGTCCTCCCGTTACTATCTTGGAAGCATGTCAAGTTTCAGCAATTTTCGCCGAGAGTGCATGTGTGCATGTTGTTGTTGTGCATGCGTGTGCTCTGGAGCGGGTAAATTGCTGATCTAAGACTTTCATAAGTTCGGCACTATACCCACCGCCAGAGAGCATCTGGCGGTGGGTTTTTCTTTTTGGCGGCCAATATGAGCAATACAGCAACCGAAACCAAAGCACAGAAGTCCGAGCGCCTGAAGCGCGCCATGAACCCGTGGGAGGGTCTCGCCGAAATTCGCCGCTTCGCGCGCGAAGGCTTCGACTCGATTCCTCCCGAATGGATTGGAACCTACTTCCGCTGGTGGGGAGTCTACACGCAAGGCGACGGCGCCGGCGTTGTCGCAGGCCAGGGCGGCGTGGGACGTGCCTTGCCCTTCTTCATGCTGCGCATTCGCATTCCCAACGGCCTTCTGCGCTCCGACCAGTTACGAACCATCGCGAATCTCGCTCGCAAATATGCGCGCGGCACCGCCGATCTCACCGTTCGCCAAAACATTCAACTGCACTGGATCACGATCGAAGCTCTTCCCGAGGTGCTGGAAGAGTTGTGGCGCGTCGGCCTGAACACCATCGGCGCCTGCGGCGATGTTACGCGCAACATCACCGGTTGCCCTGTCGCCGGCGTGGACGCGGACGAAATCTGCGACGCATCATCCCTGGCGCTTGAAGTCGACCGCATGCTGGCCGGCAACGCCGAGTTTTACAATTTGCCACGCAAGTTCAAAATCTCGATCACCGGATGCCGCGTCTGGTGCCCTTATCCGGAGATCAACGATATCGGCCTCACCGCGCTCCAGCGCACGGTCGGCGGCAAACCTGAGATCGGGTTCTCATTACGCGTGGGCGGCGGACTTTCCACCGAGCCCTACCTCGGCGTGCCTTTGAATGCTTTCGTGCGCTGGAATCAAGTCCTGCCGGTGGTCAAGGGAGTCGCCGAATTATTTCGCGATTCCACTCAACTGCGCGAACATCGCGAACGCGCGCGTCTGAAGTTTCTCTTCCTTCGCCATGGTTGGACTGCAACTGATTTCCAGAAAGACCTCGAGCACCGCATCGGATTTCAACTCGACCCCGCCGAACCCGAGCACGCACCGTCCGACGTTTACCGCGATCACGTCGGCATTCACCCGCAAAAGCAGCCTGGCTACTGCTATGTGGGCTCTGCGGTTCTGCGCGGCCGAATTACTCCCGAGCAAATGGAAGCAGCAGCGGATCTCGCCGAAAGCTTCGCCAACGGCGAACTGCGCACGACCAACATGCAGAATCTGCTGATCGTCAACGTCCCTCGCCTGCAGGCCGACGAACTCGCGAAAGAGCTAGGCGAGATCGGATTACCCGTAAGTGGCTCTCCATTTTTTCGCGGTGCCATCGCCTGCAGCGGCAGCGAGTTTTGCAAGCTCGCCATCACTGAGACGAAGGCCTTCTCGCGCTGGCTGGTGGAAGACTTGGAAGAGCGCCTGCCCGGCTTCGATCAGCATTTGAAGTTGCACGTCACCGGCTGCCCCAACAGCTGCGGGCAGCACTGGATCGCCGACATCGGCATCGAAGGCAAGAAATTAAAGGTCAACGGACAGATGGTCGACGCCTACTACTTCTGCCTCGGCGGCGCCGTCGGTCTGCATCAGTCGATTGCGCGCCCAGTCGGCTATCGCTGCCTCGCCACCGAAGTTCCCGAGGCCATCGAGCGCCTTCTGCGCCGCTATCTCGCCGATAGCAATGCTGGCGAGAATCTCCGGCAGTTTTTTTCGCGTCACACCGATTCCGAATTGCGCGACCACCTTGCGGGGCGAATCGTCGAACCCGTACCCCGCGATCTGCCCGAGGGGCGCGTCCCCAGCGGAGTAGAAGGTTGACGCCATGAGCAACCTGTTTCCCATGTTCCTGAAGCTCGAAGGCAAACGTTGCCTCGTAGTTGGCGCCGGCAAAGTGGGCGAGCCGAAAATTGCCAGCCTCCTCGACACCGGCGCGCGCATTCATGTAGTCGCCTTGGAAGCCGCTGCCACTGTCCACGATTGGGCGAAAGCTGGCAAGATCATCCTCGAACTCCGTGCCTTTGCCGCGGAAGATCTCGACGGAACATTTCTCGCCATTGTTGCCACCGCCTCTTCCGCTCTCAACGAATCGATTTACCGCGAAGCGCAGCGCCGCGGAGTCCTCTGCAACGTAGTCGACGTTCCGCAATATTGCGACTTCTACTATCCGGCAGTGGTTCGCCGCGGCGATCTTCAAATTGCCGTCTCGACCAGCGGACAGAGTCCGTCCCTCGCTCAGAAAATTCGTCAGCAACTCGAACGCCAGTTCAGTCCCGCCTACACGCAATGGGTCGCTGAACTGGGAGCAACCCGAAAGCTCGTACTCGCCAGCGATCTGAGTTCGGAACGCAAACGTGAACTGTTGCACTCATTGGCTAGCCGCGAAGCTCTGGAAGCCGCGCTGGCAGAAGAATCCGCAAGGAACGAATCCTCGAAAAATGACAGGAGAGTAACCGTATGACGGGCAAAGTGTATTTAGTGGGCGCAGGCCCCGGTGATCCCGAACTGCTCACCGTGAAAGCTCTGCGGCTGCTGCAAACCGCCGATGTGGTGCTGCACGACGACCTCGTCCCGCAAGAAATCTTGAACCTGATTCCCCACACGGCCCTCGTGCAAAACGTAGGCAAGCGTTGCGGAAGCAAAACCATGCGGCAGGAAGAAATAAATTTTCTGCTGGTGACGCTCTCTGGCTCAGGACGCCAGGTGCTGCGCCTGAAAAGCGGCGACCCATTGATCTTTGGCCGCGCCGGAGAAGAACTCGAAGCCCTGCGGCGATCCAACATCGCCTACGAGATCGTTCCCGGCGTCACCTCCGCCCTCGGAGCCGCCGCCGCAGCCGGCATTCCGCTGACTCACCGGCAAGCATCTTCCACGCTCGTCCTAACAGGCGGTCATCGCGCTTCAGAAAATACTGATCCTGAGTGGAGAAATTTCGCCGGTGCCGACTCAACGCTTGTCATCTACATGCCCGGCCACGACTACGCTGCGTTGGCCGCCAAGCTCGTGACCTCCGGATTCGCTCCCGAAACTCCGTGCGCCATCATTTCTCGCGCGACAACTCCGCGACAACAGATTCACCAAACCACAATCTCGCAACTCCATCATTCGCCAACCCTCGCGGCTCCAACGCTGCTAGTCGTTGGTGACGTCGTGAAATTCGCCGATCGCTCCGCTGGTCAAATAGAAGCACTCATCCCCGGGCTGGAGAACGCGTTCGGGACTGCACTTGCGCAAACTTTCTCCTTCTCCGAACGACCGAATCAAGAGGAACCGCTGTCATGAAAGAAAGAATCCCCCAACTGCAAACCGCCGCTGAGTCCTGGAGTCCAGAACGCGTTCTCCGCTGGGCCTTCGAAACTTTCGGCAACTCCGTGGCAATCTCTTCCGCCTTCGGCGCCGAGGGCATGGTCTTGATCGATATCGCCTCCCGGGTTAGCCCGAATTTTCGCCTCTTCACGCTTGATACCGAATTTCTCTTCCCCGAAACTTATAACCTGATGGACCAGGTCGAGCAAAAATACGGCATCAACATCGAGAGGGTCTACTCGCTCCTGTCACCCGAAGAACAGGAACGGGTTCACGGCTCCGCATTGTGGCAAGAGCGTCCGGACCAATGCTGCAATCTGAGGAAGGTCGAGCCCCTACGGCGCAAACTGACAGAGCTGCAAGCCTGGATCACCAGCATCCGCCGCGATCAGACCGCGGTTCGAGCCGGTGCCGGCAAGATTGAATGGGACGAGAAGTTTGGCCTGGTAAAAATCAACCCCCTCGCCGACTGGAGCTCTAAGCAGGTGTGGCAATACATCCACGCCCACGACACGCCCTACAACGCGCTGCATGATCGCAGCTTCCCCAGCATCGGCTGCACCCATTGCACCCGCGCAGTGAGTCCCGGAGAAGACCCGCGCGCCGGTCGCTGGTCCGGAACTTCCAAAACCGAGTGCGGCCTGCACATCATCCAACCGCTGCCAAGTCCACCAGGAGCGGACGCCTAAGAACCCACTTGCGGCGGAGCAAACCAGGTCCTAGCTCTCCGAAGTACAGGGATGATCAGATTTCTGAACTGACGCGGGTGGTCCAAGTGGACTAGGCCCACTGACATCTATAGAGCCAACGCGGTGCGCAATAAGCTGGGGTTACGGTCCGTGAGCTTCCACGATCACAGCTTTTGCGGAAGTAAACCAAGCCCCTGCGGCTTCCCTGCGGGTCTTTGCGCCCTCCTCCTCATTCTATTGGCCTGCGCCGCACTGGCGGGCTGCGGCTTATCGACTCCGTCGAAGTCGACCTCCGAAACTGGTTCTGCGCCAACCATCACTTCCTTTACCGCAAACCCGACAAGCATAAATTCCGGGACAGCCAGCACCCTAAGTTGGGCGGCAACCGGCGCGACGAGTATTGCCATCACGCCGGGAACATTCACCTCTAGTTCCGCCAGCGGCTCAACCAGTATGAGCCCGGCGACGACGACAACTTACACTCTGACAGCAACCAACACCTCTGGATCGACCACCTCCACGGCAACCGTAGCCGTGGCCAAATCCGGCAAACCAACCATCAGCTCTTTCACAGCTAACCCTTCAGCTGTAACTTCGGGGTCGAGCACTACGCTCAGTTGGGTGACGTCCGGAGTAACCAGCCTCGCAATCACCCCCGGATCATTCACGTCCACCTCGGCAAGCGGTTCCACAAGCGTGAGTCCCACGGCAACCACCACCTACACGCTGACGGCAACCAATGCCGTTGGTTCGACCACATCCACTGCAAAAGTCACCATCACCGCGCCCGGCGGTCCACTGTCGATCGCAACCACTTCATGCCCTGGCGGAACCCAAGACGCGGCCTATGCCGGCTGCACCATCGTCGCCAGCGGCGGCTCTCCCCCTTACACTTATTCCGTCAGTACCAGTTCCAGCTCTCCCCCATTGCCTGAAGGAATGTCTCTCAATCCATCCACGGGCAACATCACCAGCGCGCTAATCGGCGGTGAAGGCACCTACACGCCGGAATTTGTGGTAACAGACTCGACCTCCGCACAAGCCACGCAGAACATCAGCATCGCCATCAACGGCAACAACGCCTTCCTCGCTAACATCTTCCCCTCAACTTCCATCTTTCATCATCGCGTGGACGCGGCCACCACCAGCCTTCCCGTAGACACTTCCCCCGCCGCGCCGATGTACAGCGGCTATCTGTCCGCGACGGTAAAACCATTCTTCGGAAACAATTCGAATGCTCCCTTCCCGAATGGAATCCCAGCCATCGAAGTTCCTTACAACCAGCCGGACGTATCGGTCACAACCACCGTCTATCAGTCCTACTTCACCACCGGCCCAATTCCTGCAAACGCCCCCGTGGAAGGCACGGCCAACTCGACGGGAGATCGACACGTTCTCGTCTATCTGGAGCCGGGCGGAGGAAACAACCCGGCGCTTTATGAAATGTGGCAAGGCATCTACGAAGGCGGTCCCTGGACCGATTCCTCGAACGCACTCTGGCCCAATGTAGCTTCGAATAACCTCACCCCGCAGGGGAACGGAACCTCCGATGCCGCAGGGCTTCCAGTAGGGCCGCTGCTCGCCAACGCCGACGAAGTGATCGGCACCGGCACACCCACCGCACCGACCGGCACAATTCAGCACCCCATCCGTTTCACGCTCAACCATATGTTGAACTACTGGGTCTGGCCTGCCACCGAAACCGCAGGCGTCGGAAGCTGCACAGCCACGGGAGGGAGCTCCATTCCCACGGAATCGCTGATTTCGCAATCATCTCCTCCGCAAAGCTGCACCATGTCCGGAGCCGCCGGCGAAATCTACCGCCTGAAGGCTTCCGTCGCAACTCCCGCCTGCACCTCTACGAGTCCACAAGCGGCCATCATCATCACCGCCTTCCGAAACTATGGAATCATCCTGGCCGACAACGGCGACAGTGGCGGCCTCATCGGCACACCCGACGCTCGCTGGAACGACACCGATCTTTCCTGCATTACCAGCCTCACCCTGTCTGACTTCGAGCCCGTGAACGTCTCCAGCCTCATGCTAAGTAACGACAGCGGCGCCACCAGCCACTAGCCCGATTTTCCCTTGTCTGAAATCGTCTCCTTGACATCGCTCACAATAAAAATTTGACCGCAAGAAACGGAAGGCTTCCGAACCGATGCGGGCCGTAAAATACCGGTAGGGGATGACGAATGGATGAAAAAGAGTTCCGTGCCTTGGGCCACCAGGTCGTAGACCTGCTAGCTGACTACTTAGACCACATCGAAGAGAAGCGCGTATTTCCTGACGTCGAACCACGCGTGGCGAACCGGCTTTTCATGGAGTCGCTGCCTCAGGAGCCAAGTTCGCCAGACACCGTGCTGGATGAACTCAAGAACAAATTGCTTCCCTATTGCACCAATGTCGGCCATCCCGGCTACATGGGGCTCATCACTCCTTCGCCGAATCCCGTGGGTGTTATCGCCGACTTCATCTGTTCGGCCATCAATCAAAACGTAGGCGCATATTCCATCGGCCCGTCTGCGGTTGCCATGGAGCGGAGGGTAGTACGCTGGCTCACCGACCTCTGCGGCTACGGCGAAAACGCCGGCGGCAATCTCACCAGCGGCGGCATGATGGCGAACTTCATCGCACTCAAACTCGGGCGCGACGCCGTCACCCGCGACGACGGCCAGCACTACGGAATCCACGATCGTTGGGCCGTGTACGCATCCGAGGAGCGCCACGTCTCGGTCGATAAAGCTGTCGATTGCATCGGTCTCGGCCGCAATGCGCTGCGCGCCCTCCCTACCGACTCTGACTTTCAAGTTCGGCTCGATGCTCTCGAGGCCGCGATTGCCCAGGACAAGAAAAATGGCATCCGCCCCATGTGCATTGTAGGCATCTTCGGAACCACGAATACCGGCGCAGTCGATGACATCCCCGAACTCCGCCACATCGCCGATCGCGAAGGCATGTGGCTGCACGTCGATGCCGCCTATGGCGGAGGCATGCTGCTGTCCCACGAATGGCCCATGCGCAACCGCGGCCTCGAACTCGCAGACTCCATCACCATCGATCCCCACAAGTGGTTCTATGCTCCGCTGGATGCCGGCGCAGTGCTGGTCAAGGATCAACGCCGGCTCACCGCATCCTTCGGCATGAAGCCGTCTTATCTCACCGATGAGTTCGACCAGGACAACGAGCGTTATCAATACTACGTACACGGATTCGAGCAGTCCCGCCGTTTTCGCAGCCTGAAAGTTTGGATGAGCTTCAAACGATACGGCGCGCGCCAGATCGGCGAGTGGATCGATAACAATGTGCGTCAGGCCAAGCACCTTTACACTTTGGCCACGAACGATCCTGACTTCGAGCCCGCCAGCGTTCCTCCGATGTCGGCGATCTGCATCCGCTATAAAGGCGCAGACCTCAATGAAGCAGAGTCCAGGAATCTCCACGCCGAAGTGGCACAGCGCATCGAGCAGAGCGGCCGTTTCTGGATTTCAACCACCGAACTTAAAGGAAAATCCTGGTTTCGCATCAACCCCGTAAACTTCCGCACCCGCCAGGAACACATGGAAGAGTTATTCACCCTGCTTCAACAAGAATGTCGAATGTTAGTTGAAAAGGGCTCAGCGAGCGGGGAACGCCGGATCAGTGCTTAGGTCCGCCCAGGACGGCCGATGCTCGCTAGTCAATGCGGCCGCACCCAGCGCCGCAAGGCGTAGTATTCATTGATCGGCCGGTCATCGCTCAAAGCAGGCGTGGCGGGAGACTCTGCGATCACTGCCTCGATGGGGATTTCGTTCTTCAGCAGGGTATTAAAGTCGAGAATCACGCTAGCCCGGTCCTTCGATGGACTCCATTCCGTGAAATCGGTGACAGCGTCATCCGGCATCCTGCTCAGTAAGTCTTCAGCGGTCCGCCCGGGCAGAGGCCGCTCACTGGCCAGAAAGTGGTAACAACAAGTGTCTGCATGGCGGAAGACGCGGACGTATGGGAACGAGTTTCGGAGTGCGCGTGCGACGGAGGCGAAATCCTCCGCATCGCCAGAGGGAAACCACTGAGCCAAAATGCCGCCCTGGCGTAGGCGTTTCCGTGCGGCGGCATAGAACTCCTCGGAATAGAGCATGCTCGATCCCGCGGCTTCGATTGGAGGCGGAGGATCAATCGTGATGAGGTCGTATTCCTGCGTGGTGCGATCGAGATACCGGCGGCCGTCGTCGATGACAACATGAGCCAGAGGAGATTTTATAAGCTCGGGACCATCACTGTGGAAATAGCCAAAGAACCGCGGCACGCTGGGAACGAGCTCGACAGCGGTAGCATTGATCTTCCAGCTCAGCAGGGAGCGGAATGTGGTTCCCATGCCGAAACAGATGTCGAGTGCATCCTGAGGTGGGTGGTCGAGGAAGGCCAGCGGGAGATGCGCCATCACCTTGGTCATGGGAGTCAAATTGGTCATGCCAACCCCGTTGACCACGAGTCGCTTCTGCATCCCGCTTCCCATGGCAATAACCGTTGCGGTTGGATCGTGCAGAACTTGACGCTGCGGATACTTCTCGTCGTAGCCCTTGCCGACCAGGATGAGTATCCCCGCCATGGGTAGAAGCGCGTAAGCTGCGCTGCGCGCGGCAGGAGTCAGACCCGGGCCTCGGCGCAGCGGGCGCAGACCAAACAACAGCCAGGGCAATGAGAGCACGATTAGCGCCGCGCGTTCGCTCAAGTAAGGCAAGAGCCCAAATCCACCCAGCAATGGCCCGAGAATGCATCCAAGAATATTGATTGCATAAGCATTTCCAGCCTTGCCGGGATCTCCACCGGAGCGCCGGTCCACCAACATCGGAGTGAGAAAGCCCAGCAGGCCGGTAAAGGGCGCAATACCCAGAAAGATTCTTGCGGCCCCGCGCATCGCGAAGTTTGGACTCGACGCAACCAGCGGGAACAGAGCGAAAAGCGCGAGCAGAGTCCACAACAAAGGGCTCTCCTGGACGTGCTGCGAACTCCATCGTCTGTAGATGCGGGAACCGATGAAGGTAGCCGAAAGGTACACGCCGAGGATCGCGGCAAATGCGTAAACCACTGTCCCTAGGTACGGCGTGAACTGACGCACCCAAACGACTTCCATGCCCATACTGGTCAGGCCAGTGATGAAGAGGAGGACCAGGAGCGTGCCGCTGCTCGCTGCACCATATGCAGCTTTCTCCGCGGGTTGGGGAGGCGCGGCGGCGGATTCTTTCGGAGAACTCTGGAGTGAGAATACGATCGCCGCCACCGCGATCAGGCCGTTGGAAGCGGCGCCTACCCTCAGCGTTCCATGGAAGCCAAGAAGTTCGATCAGTAGCAGAGGCAGAGTCGTACCGGCTACCGCCCCGGCAACGTTGGCCGTGTAGAGGTAGCTGAAGGAGCGTTCGGCCTCGCGGGGGCACGTCTCCCTGATGGCCCGCATTCCGAACGGGATTGTAGCTCCCATGAGCGCACACCACGGAACCAGCGTACAAGCCGCCCAGAGGCCAGAAGCGGAGTAGTAAGCCAGGGACGAGGACAGGTCGAGCCTTTCGAGGATGTGTCGGCCCCACACCAGTTCATAAGGCACGACCATGCCCGACACTCCAATCAGCAGTTCGATCAGAGCGTAAATACGAATTGCCGGAAGCTCTAGACGCTCGCCGCGCCGACGCAGCCAGTGGCCACTCGCCCACGAACCCAATCCAAGACCGGCCATGAATACGGACAGCGCAATCGAAACCATGGCGGTCGTGACCCCAAACTGTGCCATGGACAGGCGAAGCCACACCAGTTCATAAAGGACGCTGCAAAAACCCGAGAGGAAAAAAAAGACAAAGTACCAGTTCATGCGGTGTTATTCCTTGTGCTGTTTAGGTTCTGGGCCGGATTCTTTACGAGGGCATTCCGCAGTCCAACGGAAGTGTTACCCAAAGAGGGGGCTGTGGTGATGAGGATGGCGATCCTCAGCAGCGATCTCCTTCAAGAATTCGAGAATCTGGCAGTCTACACCATGGGGAAGTAATGCCGACACCACGTACCGGGAATCGAACCCGGGTTTGAGGGTTGAGAATCTTCCGGCCTAACCCCGCGGCAGACTGCTTTCCAACTTTAGAAGATGCTCAGATCGCAGAGGAAAGAGGAAAAGTACTTTCGCGAAAAAGGCTACCACAACGAGATCGTTTACTGCGTTGTTCCCTGGGGAGCGTATCACGCGAAGCACGCTTGCAGCAGAGAGCCGCAAAAAAAAGCGCCCAACATTCAACAACCCCCTTTTCTAATCCCAAAGTAAGAGTTGCCGACCATCCGCTCAGTTTTCAGTGAAAGAACCCGCCCATCTTGGATTTCCAATAGGGGGTACCGCGATCCCTAGACGGCGTTCAGTATCGGGACGCTAGCTCGCACAACTCATACTACCCGCTGGACACTGTTGCTGAATCATAAGGCCCTGCAACTGAGAGATTTAGTGCCATTGTCCCCGAGAGCTAATGGCTTTGGGACTGAATGGAATGGGTCTCGTCGACGGTGAGGCGAGAAGGGTCGCAATAGCCGTACCCTTTCAGACAAGCCGCATAATTCCGCTTGTGTTCGGCGTCGGCCAGGGTCTTGGCTTCCAAGGCGGTCAATTTTGTGTAGTCACAAGTTTCCTGCCCGTCCTTGCAAACCGACAGGTTGCGCTGGTGTTCTGAGGCGGCTGTCTGCTTCGCTTGCAGCGGAGTGAGTTTGGAGTGGTCGCAATCGTCCCATCCGTTCTCGCAATTCTGAGCGTTGCGCTGGTGTTCTGCGGCGGTCGCGTCCCTGGTTTGCGCAGGGGATAACTGGGCGTGATCGCATTGCCCAGAACCGTTCTCACAATCGGACGCATTGAGCTGGATCCGGGCGATGTTTACTTCCGCGGTCTCCGCCATAGTTAGTCTGGAGCGATCGCAAGCTCCCGTTCCGTCCTTGCAGGCAGTTAGGTTATGCTGTTGCTCCGCTGTGGCCACTTCGCGGGCTTCCGACGGAGTTAGCTTGGAGCGGTCACAAGACTGCATTCCGTCGTTGCAGTCGGTCACATTCCGTTGGTGATCGGCCACGGCCAACGCCACAGCCTCCGGTTCTGAGAGTTTCGAGCGGTCACAGGAATCGTGGTGATTCCTGCAGTTTGCAACGTTGCGCCCGTGGGCGGCCAGGGCTACCTCCGCCGATTCGGGGGCGCTCAGCTTCGACCGATCACAGGTTTCGCGTCCAGCCTTGCAGGCCTCCAGATTCTGCGAAAAATCGGGGGATTGAGCAAACGAGAGAATTGGGTAGAGGCTAAGACACGCCACTGGCACCCAAAGATATTTCCCAAGACCAGCGTTCATAATTGTCCGCCCTTCGGAAGAGTACGACTTCATCGACGACTTAGTTCAGAAGACCTGGAAGACAGAAGAAGCACTCTCGTCTCCGGGATCATGATCGCTCAGGCAGAAAAGAATAGCTGATCTCAATTGCTCACTTCGGTTCGATACTCGGAGCAGGTCACCGATCTTACTGAGCCGATCTCTAGTCTTTCGCGACATGTGAGCAATCCGGCTCAGAATCCCGCTCTCAATTCTGTCAAGGTTCGTGTTGGAAAGATGAAGAAGGTGAATCGATGGAACCCATCCAGGGTTCGATCCGCCGTCGACTCCGGAGACGGCTGGCTTTCATTGCGGATCTGTTCGGGAAATTCCGGGCAGCGCTTGCACCCCAAGCCCAGCAAGTCGGGTCACAAAGGATGTGCCCGTTTTGCGGGTTGATCACCCCACGAGCCAAGCGACTCTGTCTAGAGTGCGGAAGGCCGCTCAGAGCGCTTCAAGTCGAGCGGAAGGATGCACGACAAGGATAAGTGCACAAGGAGATTAGCAGCCGCCGAGGAACGGCCCGACGCCGGCGAAGCGCGCGAATTGAACCCGCGGGGACCGCCCCAGCCAAGCCGATGTGATCTGGTTAGAACTTGAGGCCTCCATCCGTGATGCTTTTCCAAACTGTCGGCGAGAAAGGTGCATCCCTCTCGTCAGTCGCCGGTTGACCAAGCTTTGCCTTGGATGGGTTCGACCCACTCCGAAAGCTGCCAGGACCACGATGACGCACCGGGGCGTGCGCCCTCAGCGTGGCTTCATCGCTTAGGGTGGGTTTCACATTCAAGACAAAGTGGACGGTAGCCCACAGAAAGTGAGCACCGTCGGACTTGGTTACAAGAGCATCGACGGACTTCAGCGCTCCATCCGGCAATTCCAGGTGCTCAGCCAGCATGACAATTGGGATCTGCGGTTTGACCTTCTTGATTTCAGCCGCGACGACTGCTCCATCCAGTAGCCCCAGATGATACTCGAGCACAATTGCATCCACGGGCCGCGACATCAAAAGCCTAAGACCCTCCGAACCGTTGGTAGCGGTGACAAGTTCATATCCGTTTTCTTGCAGCAGACTCAATTGAGCCGGATCCCGGTGGATGCAGAGCAGGGTACTGTTTGTAGCCATGCTGATTACCTATATATGTTGGTGTCCCAGAAGTCTGCCCAAAATTGCTCACGCCGCGCTCAATTCCGGAGGCCGCACAGGCCAGAGCAATTGTGACCAGACATCGCGGGTTTGAGTCCGTAGCATCGACTGCGTAGCTCTTCATCCTTTGGGGGACTCTCAATGAGAAAGCAATATCTTCACCTCTCTGCCTACCCTTGTGACACATGCACCGGCCCGGTCATCGCCGGGTCCCTTGCGGTTCGAGAAAGTGAAATATCGAAAGAGACGGACATCAGGCAACTTGGCGCGATCTGCCTGTCGTGCGGTCACCGGCAAGGAAATGTGACCGAACCTGCGCGGACGCGACATTTATTGCCTGTGGAATGGAATTCGGCCGGTGCAGTTAGGGTTTGTCAGACAAGTGCAGACTTCGTGGAAGTACTCAGTCGTGCAGAACGACTTTGAGCAGGGAACTGTGGGCCCGCTTTCTTCCCACGCGGACTGTGTTTCCTTCGGTACTTTCGGCAAGAGTGGTCACTTTTGAGCAGTTTTACTTATAGCTCCGGGCTCACAATGGGATGGCAAACAGACTGACAATCGCGGCACTACCGATCAGGGGGGCTATGCCACCAACAGTTCAAGTCGGTACGGTTCTAATGAAGGAATGGCCTGGGATGACGCAAATTCTTGGGCTGGAGAGCGAGCCGTGTTCCGGGGAATGGAGCATGCTCAAATCTCAGGATGGCTTCGCTCTTAGTCGCAAGATCCATGCTGCAGGATGGAATTTCTTTTTCATGGCAGCAGAAGTCAAGGTGATGTTCCTTGGCTCTCTTGGAGCAGTGAAGATCCAGAATGCGTTGAAGCGGATCTTAGAGAAAGTAAAGCAACAACATTTCAACGGGTTGGAAGTAACTCAAATCGTTTCCAAACGTTTCCTCGGCGTGCCGTACGTAACCGTTTCCGCACACTCGCGCCATATGCAACAAAGCTGTTATCTCGACAGCGCCGTAGCACGGCAGACGTCCCAGGACAATGCGGAATGGGCTAGAGGGTGAGCGCAGCCAACGAAACGGAGAGTCAATTTATGGCACATAACGGAAGTCAGAGTCTCGACCAGGTTCTTGAGTCCGCCATTGTTGTATCGTGGGCAGACCTGATGCGCGGAACCGAGGATGGTCTGATTCATATTGAATACGGTTTCGCTCCCGGAGGCACCTTGGACTATCTGAAGGTCTGGTCATCCCTAACCCGGGGCCATTGGCTTCTAGCTTGTGAGTACTGGATGTCTCCGTCTACGTTTCACGGCACCGGCGTCAGCTTCGATAATGGATACCAGTCGGAAGGCTTGGCTCACACTCTGACATTTGTCATGCAGCATCAGGACGCGTTCTTACTGCCGCAGAACCTTGGCCGTCAGGGATTGCTCCAAATATCCACGCCCACGTTAGAGGAAAGCACGGCGGCCACCGCATCGGTGAACCACGCTTTCGATCGTCTCGGCTCAGTTCTCGTTGAACCTGCGATGGCCTGAGCCTGCCAGACCTTCATTTTTCCGAACTGGCTAAACGCCGATCCCGGATGCGGTTCGGTGCGGGGCAGACCGGTACTGAGTTCACATTTTTCACCCGGCCTCGCGCTACACGTAGGGCAACGAACCGACAGGGGCAACTTCTTTTTGGCGTTCATGGCTACACCATGCACGGTTGCTCACCAGGAAAATGGTCAATAGTGATCAGTCCGCGAGCCCGCCTTCGGTGAATACTGACAAGAGGTAAATCTAAAATCCAACGCTGTCATGTCTCGGGTCGTCCGTCAATTGGCCCATTTCTTACACTTGCATCGAAGTCAGGGACACAATGTCGTTACCAAACACAGTTATACCTAAGGCCCTGTTGGAAGTTGTCGGTCCGCGCCCCTTGGTGAGGAGCGAAGCCGCAGTGGCTCGAGCACGACTGCAAACGAAGCCATCCCTGCCCAGTCGCATCGCGGTGATCGGGAATTATCTTCCCCGACACTGTGGGATCGCCACATTCACCACCGACCTTTGCACCGCCATTGCCGCCGAGTACGGAACAGCTCGACTGTTGGCGCTCCCGGTCAACGATACCGAAGAAGGATACGACTATCCTTCGCGCGTGCGGTGGTCGCTCGCCCAGGACGACGTGAAGTCGTATCAAGAAGCCGCTGAATTTCTAAACTTCAACAACATCGACATGGTGTGCCTGCAGCACGAGTATGGAATCTTCGGCGGCCCGGCCGGAAGCCACATTTTGCAACTGCTGCGTAGCCTGAAGATGCCCGTGGTGACAACGCTGCATACCGTCCTGCGTGAGCCAGATCCTAACCAACTGATGGTCATGGAAGAAATCGCAGAGCTTTCCGACCGCCTCATTGTCATGAGCCAGCTTTCATCTCAGTTTCTGCAGGAAATCTTCAAGGTTCCTGGCAGCAAGATCGACATAGTGCCGCATGGAGTTCCAGATCTGCCGTTCCTGGACCCGAATTTCTACAAGGATCGCTTCGGCGTGGAAGGAAAGGCAGTTCTGCTCACATTCGGCCTGCTCTCGCCAAACAAGGGAATCGAAAACGTAATCCAGGCATTGCCACAGATTCTGTCCAAACACTCGAATGTTGCCTACATAGTTGCAGGCGCGACCCATCCTCAGATACTCCGTCGCGAGGGGGAGAAGTATCGAGTGAGTTTACAGGCCTTGGCGAAGGAAATAGGAGTGGAGTCGCAGGTGATCTTCCACAACCGCTTCGTCAGTCCCGAAGAAATGGTTGAGTTCATTGGCGCCGCGGACATCTACATCACGCCTTACAGGCATGAGGCTCAAGTGGTTTCCGGCACGCTTGCCTATGCACTGGGCGCGGGCAAGGCGATCATCTCGACTCCCTATTGGCACGCCATCGAGTTGTTGGACGATCGCAGGGGTGCGCTGGTCCCGTTCCAGAATCCCGACGTGATCGCGCAGAAGACGATTGAACTGCTGGACACACCCGCGATTCGCCACGCGATGCGGAAGCGCGCCTATCTGTTTGCGCGCGAGATGGTTTGGAAAAGAGTCGCACAGGGTTACATGGAAAGTTTCGCGCGGGTGCGCAGCGACCGCATGGAAAATCCACGCGTTCAGTTCTCAGCTCGCGCTACTCGCAAAGAGCTCAATCGGCTGCCGGAATTGAAGCTGGATCATATCAACGCGCTGACTGATGATACGGGAATATTGCAGCACGCGATCTTCACCATTGCGAACCGAGGCGAGGGCCATACTACCGACGACAACGCGCGCGCACTGATTTTCACGGTGATGCTGGAACAGACACTTCTTGGTGAGCGAGCTAAGGCTGGAAAAGAGAAAGCCAATTTACTGGTAGCAGATTTCTCCGCCCGTTATTTGTCGTTCCTCGAACATGCATTCAATCCGGCGATGGGTCGATTCAGAAATTTTCTAGGCTACGATCGCCAGTGGAACGAAACGGCGGGCTCCGAAGACTGCCATGGGAGGGCATTATGGGCTCTTGGAACGGTTCTAGGCCGATCTCAAGATCAGGGATGCAGAGGCGCTGCCGGTCGATTGTTCGAGTTTTCTCTCCCTGCAGCGGTGGAGTTCGGCAGTCCCCGGGCGTGGGCCTACTCCCTGCTCGGAATTCAGGAATACCTCACTGCGTATCCGGGAGATCGGGATGTGCAGAAAGTACGATCCACCCTAAGCCGCCGACTGCTCGAAATGTATGAATCGATTCGAAGGCCAGACTGGAAATGGTTCGAGAACGTTCTAGCCTACGGCAACGCGAGATTACCCCAGTCTTTGCTGTTAGTGGGCGCAGCTTGCTCGGATGATCGCATGATTTCCGCCGGCCTCGAATCGATGGATTGGCTGTCAAAGACGCAATACTGCGAAGTTAACCGCCACTTCGTTCCGATCGGTTCACAAGGCTTCTATCGCCGGGGTGGCGAGAAGGCCCGTTTCGATCAGCAGCCGGTTGAAGCCGCTGGCGCCGTGTCTGCTTGTTTGCAAGCGTACCGCGTCACCGCTGACAGCCGGTGGCGCAACGAAGCCTGGTCGGCTTTCAACTGGTTCCTCGGCGACAACGATCTGCAATTGCCTCTTTATGATTCCGTCACTGGCGGCTGCCGGGACGGCTTGCATCCCGACCGCGCCAACGAGAACCAGGGCGCAGAATCAACGCTATCGTTCTTGATGGCGCTCCTCGAAATGCGGTCTATGCAAGAGTCTGACCAAATGGAAATCCCTTCATGACCATGCCTGCAGAAAAATCTATTAGCCTACTGAGTGGCTTCGAGCCCTTACTTCTTCGCCATCCAGCGAACCCGATTCTGACAAAAAAGGATTGGCCATACCCTATCAATAGTGTGTTCAATGCCGGCGCAACGCTACTGGCGGACGGCACGACCCTGCTGCTTTGCCGCGTGGAAGATCGCCGTGGACTTTCGCATCTTTGCGCGGCGCGCTCTCGCAACGGCGTTGATGGATGGCAGATCGATGGGAAGCCCACACTGATGCCCGACCCCAAGAACTATCCTGAAGAGATGTGGGGCATCGAGGATCCTCGCATCACATTCGTCCCCGAACTGCAGCAATACGTGGTCACCTACACCTCTTATTCGCGCGGCGGTCCCGGCGTGTCGCTGGCTCTGACCCAGGACTTCCGCACCTTCGAGAGATTCGGCGTAATCATGCCGCCCGACGACAAAGACTCTGCCCTTTTGCCGAGAAGAATCGGCGGATGCTGGGCATTGATTCATCGTCCCATGACGACCCTCGGATCGCACATGTGGATTTCCTATTCTCCCGACCTGCGCTATTGGGGCAGGCACCGGCTTATGTTAGAGGCACGCCGCGGAGCGTGGTGGGACGCCAACAAAATCGGGTTGTCGCCGCCACCCATCGAGACTTCCAGGGGATGGCTCGTGTTCTACCACGGAGTGCGGCACACGCCTTCGGGCTGTCTGTATCGACTGGGCTTGGCCCTGTTCGATCTGGAGAATCCAGAGAAGTGCTTGCTCCGAGGAGATTCGTGGATCTTCGGACCAGAGGCTGAGTACGAACGTCACGGCGACGTTGACGATGTCGTGTTCCCCTGTGGATACACCTTGGATGCCGATGGCGATACGCTCAACATCTATTACGGAGCCGCGGATTGTGCGATTGCCCTGGCTCGCGCCAGTGTACGTTCATTACTCGATTGGCTGGACGCCAATGGAAGTTGCGAACGCCGTCAGCGAGCGCAGGATTTGTGAAACTGCTAGCCCTCTTTCAGTTCCTCGTTGGGTGCCGGCACCGTCATCTCAGCCGTGTGTTCACGATCAAACACCGCACTTACAAGGTCTGCTTCGATTGTGGGCGGGAATTCGACTTGCCTGACGCGCATGCACCGACGCGATCACTACCTCTCCGGACGCCCGCTTGAGGACCAACCCTTATCGTGCACGCTGAAGCTCCTTGGTTCATGAATGCCGGGGCGGCGCACGCATAGATGTGCGCTTCTGTGAGCTGATCTTCGCTCAGTCCAGCGTATCGCGTCCGCAGCAGGGCAGGATCTCATCGGCCTACAGCAGAACTACGGCCCCCTCTTGCGTCAGAATGGAGGACGCGAACGAACCGCCGCTGCACAGGAGCACCACAGCGAAAACGCCACGGCACGGACGGCGAACATGGCCCCCTTGGTTTTGGTACCTGGCAATGTTGCCCGGTGGTGCATGGTTCAGATGCGCCCGAGAATCAGGAGAATAACCACGACGAAAAGAATCAAACCTAAGCCTCCGGTCGGGGCGTAACCCCACTCCCGGCTGTGCGACCAACGAGGCAGCGCACCGACAAGTGCCAAGACCAGGATCACGATCAATATAGTTCCAAGCATTTTTTTGCTCCTTCCATTGCGACTCAGCCCTGGTTATAGGCGTTTCGTCGATTTCTTAATGGTCAAAACCGCTCAGTAGAGAAAGCACAGTCGAATAACGATCGGGTCCCGGGAAAGCACGCGGAGATGGCAGCAGGAGGATCGCATCTGCACGACACCATATTCCCGTTAATTGGGCACCGTGCAGCCGGAAACAAAAAAATGCGGGCCCAAAGATGGGACCCGCACGGATACACAGCCAATCCTTTTTCACAGCTCGAACCGACTGGTGCGATAACTCGCAGTAAGTTTGCTAATTCCGAGGGCGCTCTTCGGCCTTGGGCGCTTCTTTCGCAGGATGCGGGGCAGGCTGCGCATGGGCTGTAGTAGCCGGACGCGAGGTAGGCTGCGCGTGAGCCGCAGGGGTCGGCTTCGGAGCAGTTTGCGCATGAGCCGCAGGTTCTGGCTTCGGAGCAGGCTGCGCATGAGCTGTAGTCGGCTTGGACTCGCTGGGTGGACGAGCCTCCTTGGGCTTTGCCGCCTTGTTCTCGTTCGCGCGCGTCGTAGCCGCTTTGTTCTCAGCCGCCTTGTTCTCGTTCGTACGAGTCGTGGCTGCTTTGTTCTCAGCTGCCTTGTTCTCACTCGTGCGCGTTGCAGCTGCCTTATTCTCCGCAGTCTTGCTTTCGGTCGCCTTACTCTCAGCGGCCTTGTTCTCCGCAGCCTTGTTTTCGGTCGCCTTACTCTCAGCGACCCTGTTCTCCGCTGCCTTGTTTTCGGTCGCCTTGTTCTCAGCGGCCTTGTTCTCGGCGGCCTTGTTTTCGGTCGCCTTATTCTCAGCGGCCTTGTTCTCGGCGGCCTTGTTCTCGGCGGCCGGAGCCTTGTAAGGTGCTCCCGCCTCTTTCGCCGCTACCACCCCAGAACCGCTAAACTCGCCGGGCTTCGCGGTCGCTGCGACTGCGGGCCGCCCCTGGTTCACGGACGCCAAAAGCGCGTGGTTGGTGCTGGCAGCGTGCACATGCTGGCTCTGCATCGCAGTTGCCGGCGTGTGTTGCTCGTGCATCGCAGCCTCTTCCACGGCGGTCGGTCGGGCGGTAATTCCACCCTCGCCGCCGTTGTAGCTGACATGGTTCACCGTGGTTTCGTTAATTACGGTCTTGCTGTAAACATTGGTGATGTTCGTGACGTTCACGTTATTCACCGAGCGGTTGTAGTAGAAACCTCCGTTGTTCCAATATCCGCCCCCATAGCCGACACCACCGTAGCCAAAGCCGTAGTTGACGCCACCGTAGAAGCCGACACTTTGGCCCCAGTAACCTTCATTCCATGCAAAGGCATTGTTGCCCCAGCCCCAATAGCCGGGAGTCCAGAGCAAGCCAACGGTAGGCGGCTCGACCCATGTGCCGGGAACCCAGAAGTAGCCTTCATCACCGTACGACCAGTAGCCCGGTGTCCACAGATAACCGGCTGCGGGGACCATGGGCTGAGTGTATACAGGCAGCGCGGGCGGAGCGATCGTGATCGACACGCCGAACTGCGCGAACGAGACAGCTGGTATCACCACGAACAGAACTGCGAGCAACAGAAAACGGGAGATACGCATTCTAATCACCTTGCCAGATCATCCTTCGATTGCCCGATGCACCTTCTGCTCCGGGCTGCGCGGAGTTAGGCGACGCCTCAAGCGTCATAGGCAAGAATTGCACGGACGCAATCTCACGTCTGTGCACTACGGCTCACTTTTGGGAAAGTCGCTACCAAGTCTGCTGGGGCAATTTCCGGGACCACGTTACCGGCGCCGGCAAGGTGAGGACATTCAGAAAGCAGTGAAGCAGTATTCGAAGAAAGGTAATGCAAAATGATCGAGGGCAAGCCAGGGATCACGACTCGCTGCTCCGCTATTTTACAGGCAGGATGTCGCGGACAAGCTCACGATTAATCACTCGCCCACTGCTGCGTGCCGTACGTCCGCTACTCCGTTGCCGCCGGGTTCTTAGGTGAATCGTCGCGCCAAACGTACAGATATTTCTCGTCACTCGATGTCACCACGGGGATGTTTCTCTCGCGGGTTACGCGGTTCAAAGCAGATCGGAGATTCTGCATCTTCTCTCCGTTTAAACTGCTCAGCGGAATCTTGACCGCTTGCCGGGCGCTCAGCTTTGAGAGATCGCCCAAAATGTCCGCTACCGCCTTGCGATGTTTTCCTCTACGACCCTGCGGAACATCGGACCGATTCACCGCTGCGTAGTGAGTATCGTTTCCATTTCCGTTCCGTCCCATGGCCGGCCCCCTGAGCGTATCGTACGGTGATACACGAATCCTACCGCAAAGAATCGTATCCTGCAACTAAAAATCTGTGCGAGACCTGACGATCACCGTCAATCCCACTCCTTGGCCTAGGCTAACCATAATATTATCAATGAGATGCTGCGCTTGCGTTGCGCAAAGACCCAATAAGACTTTACCCGTACGAATGGAACAGCGCTACCCTAACCTCACCGAGGTTTGCACGGAGCACGAAGAGCAAAAGCGCCAAAACTTCGCGTCTCCTGGGCCCTCCAAGAACGAGAGATCACAAGTATGGTCAAGATTGCAGTCGGTAAGAATGAGCGTGAGTTCGACCCCAACACTTTCCTCGCGACGATCGGCGAGGGCAGGAAGATTGTGGCGGTTCTGAAAAAGCAAACGATTTACGCACAAGGCGACCAGGCGGATGCTGTCTTTTACGTTCAGGAAGGTAAAGTGCGACTCACCGTAGTGTCCAAGTCGGGTAAGGAAGCGACGATCGGCATAGTGAGCGAGAGGAATTTTTTTGGCGAGGGAGCGCTGGCAGGGCAGCTTCTGCGCATGGGTTCGGCCGCGGCTATGACAGACTGCGAGCTTCTGCGGGTGGATAAGAAAACGATGATGGGCGCGCTTCACCGGGAACACGCGTTTTCCGACATGTTCGTGGCGTATTTGCTGGCGCGCAATATCCGGTATGAAGAGGATCTTGTCGACCAACTGTTCAACTCCAGTGAAAAGAGACTGGCTCGGATTCTGCTGCTGCTTGCCCATTTCGGCAGGGAGACCATTCCTGACGCCGTTGTCCCCCAGATCAGTCAGGAAACTCTGGCCGAGATGATTGGTACGACTCGCTCACGGGTTAGCTTCTTCATGAACCGGTTCAGGAAACTGGGCTTTATTCAATACAACGGCGGTCTGAAGGTACACAGCTCTCTGCTCAATGTGGTTCTGCACGATTAGCTCCTCGCCCTCAGGAAACTGCGTGAGCAATTTTGAGCAGCCGCCAGGGGGGCCGGTGTTGGATATTTGTGTCTCGGAGGTGGACCATGCCCGGCTCGGTTTGTCCGCCATTCTCAAGCGCAGTCGTTCTCTGCATCGACGATAACCAGGATGTGCTGGAATGCGAAAGGGAGTTCCTCGAAGCCTTTGGGTATACCGTGCTGACGGCTTCCGGCAGCCGCAAGGGACTGGAGCTGGCTTCCACTCAATCGATTGACGCAGTAATCCTTGACTACTTCATGCCCACGATGAACGGAAAAGCGGTTACCCTGGAAATGAGGCGACTCAGGCCGCAAGCGCCGAAGGATCGGGTGTTCCGGAGGCCACGTTGAATGTGGTAGACGCCCTGGTCGCCAGGGATCGATTGGCCAGCCAACTGTTGCCCACGATCGCCTACCTGCATGACTGCAGGCGGATCCGTCCGCCCTCCTATGACGCATAACGAAACGAGGAGAGCGGCCGATGAGGTCCTTTTTACTTGCGGGTTTGCTGGAGTTCCCATCGTCGCAGACGCACTCACCACAATCTCGGGAAGCGTTCGCAACACAGCAACTCTATTGGAAGTGCTGGTTCGCGGCGAAAATGCGCCGGCCGCCGGACCAGACCCACCAGATGCTTGACCTGATCGGGCTGTGCTTTCTTGGGGGAATTGACGGGGCTAATCGTGGAGAACAACGTTCAGAAGTGAACTGTGAACCTTCAGTCCATTACCGCCATAATCAAGGAAGCCTAACTTTCTGAACCGGTTCATGAAAAAGCTCACTCGCGACCGGGTGGTTCCGATCATCTCTCCGAGGGTATCGTGACTGATCTTGGGGATTACAGTCACAGGCACTCCTTCCTTGCCGAAGTGCGCAAGGAGCAGAAGAAGGCGCGCGAGTCTCTTTTCGCTGGAGTTGAATAATTGGTCGACGAGATCCTCTTCGTACCGGATATTTCTTGCCAACAAGTAGGCTACGAATAAATCAGAAAACTTATGTTCTCGGTGAAGTGCAAGCATCATCGCCTTCTTGTCAATGCGCAGAAGCTCGCAGTCTGTCATTGCGGTTGCAGACCCCATGCGTAAAGGCTGTCCAGCCAGGCTGCCCTCGCCGAAAAATTGTTTCTCGTTCAATATACCGAGGGTTGCTTCTCTGCCAATCTTCGATAGGACCGTGAGGCGAACCTTGCCTTGCTGGATATAAAAAATCGCGACAGCCGCGTCCCCTTGCGCGAAGATTGTTTGTTTCTCGCGAAACACCACAACTTTCCTGCCCTCGCCGATTGTGGCAAGAAAGTTCTTCGGGTCGAACTCTTGCTGCTTCTTCTCTAACTTCGCTGGTGCCGTCAAGGAATTTCTCCGCGCAGGATACACGTGGCCGAAGTATGCCAGAATGGCGATCCCCAAGATGGTCAGTTTTGCTCACAACTTACGAGAATCGACATTCAAAGTGCACCTCAAACGCGACTGATTTGCTGAGAGTGAGCGGTATTGAGCATTTTCCGTGCTCGAAAAGTCGCACTATGGATTGGTGAAAACCAAAGAACTTACGCCGAAGCAGATATTGCTCGTGCCTTGCGCTACATGTGGTGCAGCCATCGGGGAAGTTTGTGAACTGCACACGGGCGCGCCGCGCACCGAACCACACCGGGATCGGAAGCTCTCCGCTGCCGAAGCTGTGGAAGCAAAAACCAGAAGGCAATTGTAGCCGCCGAGGCAAGACACCGCTCTCAGAATGCAGCTTCCTGCTCAATCAAAATGGCGTGGAATCGGAAGATCGCGCCACGCGGGTCAGTTCGAGAGTCACAAGAGTGGCTAACAGAACGCAACACGTCAGCGGATTCTGCTTATCGTTTGGCCGACCGAAGGCAGTCGATTCGTTTCATCTCGTCCCTCTCCAGTGACGTGAAAGCTTGCACACAGTCAGCACACTGTTTGCACTTCCCAGAAGCGGGTTTCTGGACGGCTTCCGGGCGGCCGGCAACTCGGAATTCAGGGGTCGCAAGGGAACTTCTCAAGATCTAATCCGCCAAGAGTACAGACTATTCCTGATTGAGCGCTGATCCTTCTCGCCGGGTTTCATCTTCGACCAGAGTCCGGACCTGACGACCTGAGGATGGACGCCGAAGACCTTGTCGAGCATGACTGTCATCTTCGTGCCTTGTAGTGAGAACCGCGACGCGGGGGTGTAGGGAAGTGGAATCTACCTGCTGCTACCTGTGCCCCACGAACTAATACCGCGCGTTTCGAGGAAATCTAGGGTTGAGCGACAACTGCAGGAAATAACACGAGATGACGGCAGGAAGCTGGTAGCGCTACCGGGAATCGAACCCGGGTTTGAAGATTGAGAATCTTCCGTCCTAACCCCTAGACGATAGCGCCATCGGTTCAGATTTTATCACTAAAACCAACGAGATCAGCGGCTTGGCCACCAGTTCCACGATCCCGCCTTTTTTGCCTCATAGCGCTCGATAACGCCTGAAAGCGCTAATCGTGGTACACAAGATGGTACACAAGGACAGAAGACATTTTGAGGTCACTGCACGGCGTCGCTTCAAGATTCAATTGTTGCTCTGAAGAAAGGTAACTCGTCTTTTGCCAACTCCCGGTTAGTCGACCACTCGGTCGCAATCCGAGCGGCGACGATCATCGTACCCTGCTTATTCCGAAATCATTCTTAGCCATGTGGTCGGCAACGCGGATCGCCTGCGCTGCAATGGTGAGTGCCGGGTTGGTCGCCGCAGATGAGGGAAAGAAGGAAGCGTCTACCACGAACAGATTCTCGTGGTCGAAGGAGCGGCAGAACTCATTCAGAGCTGCTTTGCTGGGATCGCTGCCGAAGCGTACCGTCCCGCACTGATGGGAGACAGAGAGGCCTCCCATGTGCTTGGCGATATTCAGGCGGAAGCCGATCTGGCTCATCAGCGAGCGGGCTTTCTCGACCAAACGCTTATGCCCGGCCATATTATTTTCGGTGTAGTGAAGCCGAATTGTGTTTCCCTGCAGGAGCACACGGTTTGCCAGGTCGGGCAGATCCTCGGACATGATCCACCAGTCTACGCTCCGCTCCGCCATCCGGTCGCCTAAGAACCGGGGAAGAAATTTTTGCTTGGCCGTGAGCATTCCGGTTTGCAGCTTGCCGAGACCTTGAATATTGCCCATGGGGTACTTAAAGTCTTGGTCCCCAAAGTAGAAATCGTTGATGCAAATGGTTTTTTGAAACTTGGTGTCGTTGATCTTCCAGCCGATGCTCATGAGAGCCGTGTTGTTGTGCGCCATGTAGTTGCGCCCCACCACGCCAGGAGAGTTTGAAACGCCGTCGGGAGCCTTGTCGCAAGCCGAGCGCAGCAGCAACACTGACGAATTGACGGCGCTGGCAGAGAGCACGATTACCGGTGCGCTGATGCTTTCGATGCTCCCGTCGTTCTGGTACTCCACTGCGTTCACGCGCCGGCCATCGTGGGTGAGCAGCAGACGTGTTGCCAATGCATTCGTCTTGAGCGTCAACTTGCCAGATGCCAAGGCAGGCCTGACCGCCGCAATCTCAGCATCGGTTTTAGCATGCACCTGGCAGGGAAATCCGTCACAGGTCTTGCAACGGATGCACGGCCCTCCCGGGTGACGTTGCACCGCGACCGGCAGCGGAAAGGGCTTGATCCCCCGAGTCTTGAGAGCGGATGCCACCTGCTCGATCACGGGCTCATGTTCGAGCGCAGGATAGGGATAGCGCGGGACATCCGATGGTTCGGTTGGATCGACGCCAGCCTCGCCATGGATTCCGTAGAGTTGCTCCGCTAAGTCGTAATAGGGGGCAAGCTGACGATAGGTAATCGGCCAGGGGGGCGAAACGCCTCCAGCATGCTCGAGTTCTCGGAAGTCCTTCTCGCGGAATCTGAGCATGGCAGCACCGAACATCTTGCTGCTGCCTCCCACGTAATAATAGGTGCCGGGGCGAAAGGCGACGCCATGCTTGTCGAGCCAGGTTTCCGCGGGCACATATCTCTGCTTGGCGAAAACGGCATCGACGTCCCAGTTCTCGCGCTCCTGCGGCAGATAGTCTCCCCGCTCCAACATCGTGACGGTGAGACCATGTTGCACCAGGCGGTGGGCGAGGGTACCACCGCCGATGCCACTGCCGATAATGACTACGTCTGGAGAAGAAGGCATGACCGCCTCCCGGTCAGTTTCCCCGGAGAAAGAAGTTACAACGGATGGAGCTCGATCGCCATCCAGATGCAATCCGTGTCCGCGTAATAGCGGTGCCAGGGATAGCTAAACGTGCGGTCGTCGTTAACAGAAAAGAATGGGTCATGAGTGAATCCTACTGGCATTAGGACGTCTTCATAGAGCGTACCCGCATTTTTCTCCCGAAACTTTTGCATGTGACCGGTGCCCAGGATTTGCGTATGCACTTCCAGAAACTGGTGTCCGGTATGAATTCCGCAGTCCGTTTCCTCGGGCGTATACCAGAGGTTCAGCTTGAGCCGATATCGTCGCTTCGAAGGCGATGACGAAGTCGCTGACATTGGACGCGAACGAGCGAAAGCAGCCACCGGATCGAGTTCGATGTCTCCGATTTCGTCCTGGGGTGAGATGTAAAGAGGAGTGCCACGAGGAAACTGCTCATCGCGATGACCGTACCACTCCCAACCCAGAGCGACACCACCAAGATTGGTGCGCTGACGGACGTGAAGCAGTGCAGCCGACTCCGCACTTTCGATCGTGCAATCCCGGAGCGTCGCTGACTTCCAAGGGAGAACTGTCCCTTGATCTGTTCCGGCCCGGTAGTGCAAAGCGGTGGTCGAGAGATTCACGACGATCGCATCCTTAAGCGGCATCTCACGGACTGCGCTCACGAGTACGCTTTCAATCCAGTCGTTGGAAAACGAGAGAGAACGACGCTGGTTCAATTCGGGCATGGGATTCTCACCGAACATGCTCGGAGCCAAGCCTGCGACCGCGAACCACTGGCAGGACTGCGAGAGAAACGTCCGCCGATTCATGTTCAGCTTCGCTCCTTCGGGTTGGCAGGATTATACAGCCATGGACACGTCACACACGCGGGTCGCACGTCGTCTGATTGGTTCGCTTCGTATTCGATTCGAGAGTAGAATACCCGCGCATACGAGGTGAAACGAGGAGGCGGCTATGCGACTCACCGTGGGACAGCTGATGGGGAAGGCTCTCAAGGCATACGGAGTTCCTTATGTCACAGGACTCCCCGGGCACGGCAACTGGAGCATGATCGACGCCTTCAACGATCCGGTCTCGATGCTCCCCTTCATCCAGGTGATGCACGAACAGAACGCAGTTCACATCGCCGATGCGCACTACCGGGTTACCGGCCAGCCCATTGCTGCGTGCACATCGATCGGGCCGGGAGCGACCAACACAGTCATTGGACTCGCGACCGCACACTGCGACTCGACGGCGCTTCTACTTATTACTGGTAGCGCCGCCACGCATATGCGCGGACACGGCGTCATGCAGGAACTCGACCGGGTCGCCTCGCCCGATTTTCCGCACATTGCGGCGGCGGTTACCAAGCGCACCTTCGATGTGATCCGTGCCGATCAGGTTCCCTTCGTGATGCATCGCGCCTGGAATGCAATGTTAACGGGACGCCCGGGCCCTGTGCATATGGAACTGCCCCTTGACGTCCAGGTGGAGACTACCGACATCGACATTGCGGAACTCGACCGGCGCCTGCCGATTGGGAAGGCTCGAGGGGATGCGCAGGCCATCGAGGCTGCCATCAAGCTTCTGCTTACTGCCAAGCGACCGTGCATCGTCGTGGGCGGCGGAGCGATCACCGCCAATGCGACTCCCGAGTTAACTTCGCTGGTCGGGAAATTGGGCATCCCGGTGGTCTTTACGTGGAACGGCAAGGGAGCAATCGCGGAGGACAATCCGATTTGTGCCGGCACTGTGGGCTGGCCTGGATCGCTGCCTGGCAATCACACCGCGGCCAACGCCGATGTTGTCATGTCACTCGGCTGCCGCTTCACCGATTGGTCGGCCTCATCCTACCGCAAGGGCGTCAGCTTCTCGATTCCGGATGCGAAGCTCATTCAGGTTGACATCGATCCCCGCGAGATTGGGAAAAATTATCCGGCCGAGGTCGGCATCATGGCCGACTGCAAGCTGGCGCTCGCCGACATGCTGGCTGGAATCTCGGACGAGCAAGCGCGCAAAGCACGGGCAGCCAGGGCTCCCTATCTGAGCGATGTCGAAGGACTGAAACAGGAGTGGGAAAAGAAGCTGGAACGTCGGCGCTCCTACAATGGCATTCCAACCACCATGCTGCGCACGCTGCGGGAGTTGCGCAAGGTGCTGCCGCGCCACGGAATCGTCACCGTAGGGTCCGGTCATCCGCAGAGCACGACCAAGCAATCCTTCCCGGTTTATGAGCCCCGAACCCACATCACCTCCGGTTCATTTTCGTCGATGGGCTTCGCTCTTCCTGCCGCCATTGGCGCCAAGCTCGCCAAGCCGGATGCGCCCGTCGTGTGCATCATCGGCGACGGCGACTTTATGATGTGCGTGCAGGAGCTTGCCATTTGCGTGATGTACAACATTCCGGTTGTATTCCTGGTGCTCAACAACTCGGGCTATATCTCGATCCGCGACGGTCAGAACTATCTTATGGGCCGGCAGATAGCATCCGAGTTCAACCATCACAGCGGAGACGGCGGTCCCTATTCGGTCGACTTCGTAGCGTTAGCAAAATCGTTCGGCTTCGGCGTCGCCGCCAAGGTGCAGGCGGCAGACGAAATCGGATCCACCATCAAGCGAGCGCTCGACTCGAACGCTCCGGCTCTTGTCGAGGTACCCATCACGCGCGATGTTTCCGTGGCCGCAGCGGAAGTTGTCGGCTGGTGGGACTTTCCGGTTCTGCCGACCGCATCGGACGCTGTCAAAGCAGACTACAAGGCAGGCTATGCCGCGGAACAACATCAGTGCTCAACCACCGACGTCGAGCTCACCGAACCTGTCTCAGCCGTTGGCTAACTGGAGGTGCTAATGCCACGTCATCTGAAAACCGGCCGCACGCCCGAGCAGACTTCCGCCGAGGCGAAGAAGGTCCGCGACATAGTCACCGGCATTATTGAAGACATCGAAAGTCGCGGTGAGACGGCTCTACGCGACATTTCGGAGAAGTTCGATAAATGGAATCCACCCACATTCCAGCTTTCGGAGCAGGACATCGAGGGCTGCCTGTCTCAGCTTTCCCAGCGCAACATCGATGACATCAAATTTGCTCAAGCCCAGGTGCGCAACTTCGCCCAAGCGCAGCGTTCGGCATTGCAGGACGTCGAAGTCGAGACCCTTCCTGGAGTCATTCTCGGGCATAAGAACATGCCGGTCGACTCGGTTGGCTGCTACGTTCCGGGCGGAAAATATCCGCTGGTGGCCTCGGCCCATATGAGCGTGGTAACTGCAAAAGTCGCGGGCGTAACGCGCGTGGTCGCGTCCTCGCCGCCCTATCATGGCGAGCCCAGCCCGGCCGTGGTTGCGGCCATGCACTTCGGCGGAGCGGATGAAATCTACTGCATGGGCGGAGTTCAGGCGATCGCCGCCATGGCGCTCGGCACCAAGACAATCGCACCCGTTTCGATGATCGTGGGACCAGGCAACGCCTTCGTGGCGGAGGCCAAGCGCCAGCTTTTCGGTCGCGTCGGCATTGATTTGATCGCGGGCCCGACTGAAACCCTGGTCATTGCGGATGAAACGGTTGACGGTGAGCTCTGCGCAACCGATCTCCTGGGCCAGGCCGAACACGGAGTCAATACCCCGGCTATCCTTCTTACTACCTCCGAAAAACTCGCCCGCGAGACCATGGCTGAGGTCGAGCGGCTGCTTTCCATTTTGCCTACAGCAGAGCTGGCTTCCGTTTCCTGGCGCGACTATGGCGAGGTGATCGTGTGCGACTCGGACGAAGAGATGGTGCGCGAGGCCGACCGCATCGCTTCGGAGCACGTCCAGGTCATGACCCGCGATCCAGAATACTTCTTCAAGAACATGAAGAACTACGGTGCGCTGTTTCTTGGCCCGCGGACGAACGTGGCTTATGGCGATAAAGTGATCGGCACCAACCACACGCTGCCCACGGGCAAAGCGGCGCGCTACACAGGCGGCCTCTGGGTCGGCAAATTTATCAAGACTTGCACCTACCAGAAGGTGCTCACCGATGAAGCCTCCGCCATGCTTGGCGAGTACTGCTCGCGCTTGTGCGTGCTGGAGGGATTTCTGGCCCACGCTGAGCAGGCCAACATACGAGTACGCCGCTACAGTGGCCGTCACGTCGGTTACGCCGGAGCGGCCGACTAGCAGTGGTTTCATAAAATGTTAATGTTTCCCGCCGGAGACTGCATGAGGACTCGAAGGACGCATTCTTATTGACTGTAGCAGCACTCTTCGGGTCTCTCTGCTAGGTCGAGCTCCACGACTGCGAAGCTCGATGCTTTCGCACTACCGCACACCGCCCCCGCTAGCACGCAATAACTCCCGAGTGGTCGGCTACTCGGAAGTCGGCCCGAAACGGGCTTGTGGGAGACCTGGCGCGAGCGGAATTCAGCAGCACCACACTTCCTCCAAGCCGACTTCTGGCTCGGAATGGTGGTAATTGCCCGCGACGGCGGTCGTTCCGTCTACCGCGGTTGTAGCGGGGAAGGATTGCCTGCGTCAGCTCACCTTCGTCGGTCAGATCATTTCCCCTAAGGATGAGCGCACCCCATGGGGCATCGGGCGCAGTCTGCGAGATGCTCCACACGTTGCTCAAGCCAACTGACGGTGACATTGACGTGGGAAGTATTATGGTGGGACAAGGTGGATCCCATATAGGATCGACGTATGGCAGGGTATCCTTGGCCAGGAAACATCCGTGAACTGGAGAATGTGATCGGGAATGCCTGCATGATGGTAGAAGGACCTCTAATCGACGTCAACGATCTGCCGGAAAGTCTTCGCGGCACGTTCAGTGATGACGTACCCACCGATGAAACTTTCTTGACTCTCGACGAACTGCAAAACCGCCATATCCTGCGGGTGCTGCAGGCAGTCGGAGGCAGCAAACCAAGAGCCGCGGAGATCCTTGGCATCGGCCGCGCAACTATTTATCAAATCCTCTCACGAATGAAGGTCAAAGAAGGAAATGGGATGGCTAGATGATTCCTGACTACGAATTTCCCGGACGTTTGTTTTCGGAAGTAATTGCCATCTCATCTTAAAGGGGAAGAACCGAAAGTCAGGTCCGGTTTCCCAAACCATACGGTCTGTCAGCGCTGCACGAAGAGTCGCTCGGTTGGCTCAACGTGACTCGATTTGTGTGGCGAAACACTGTTGGTGATCCCTAGGCAGCTCTCGTGCCGCATCGGCTCCAAACCACCCCAATATCTGTACCGTTTATGACGTCGGTGACCACGAAGGGCACAGACTCTATGCGCTAAACTGCTGAATTCTGTGTCACGCATGTCGTTCTCTCTGGCCAAGGAATTGTAAGCGACAGAGAGAAATGGGAGCTCATCAAGCTTCCGTCTTTTGAAAAGGGGGCGGGTTCCGTACGAATTGTCGGCAACCCTTACCTTGCGATTATTTCAGGGTTGCCCGTCAACCGGGAGTAATCGCGATCACTTCCTACAAGCCGACATATCATTACCAAGCCGGGCTCGATGAGTGACATAGTGATCTCCAAATGCTTGCGTGCTCACTATCTATATGAAGCCTTCAGAGCGGGGCTCGCCGTAATTCAACATCCCCAGACTATGTTGAGAGCAGATTTCTTAGAGGATTGGCTCTGAAGTGCTTTGAACTTCGCGTAGGCGGCCATTACCCAGGCCCAGGAATTGAATCGCTGTGAGGGGATGAGGCTGTCCATAATGACAGCCAATTGTCTGCGGCGTTGAGCTCGCGTTTGCCCGGCTCAAGCGCCGGCGAGAGAAAGTTATAGCTTCTGCTTGCCGATGGCCTTCAGGCGCAGCAGGAGTACCAAGTCGGCCGCTTCCTTAGAATTTTTGAGGAGCGTCTTGCGCGGCGTGCCTATCTGCGCACGCATGGTCAGGGCACGAGCAAAATCCGTGACTTGGATCGCGCGCTCGGCTACCGGAAAGTCAGGCGGGATGTCTCCCGCGCTGATCCCGTCCCGGAAACGGCGCTCCACCAGTGCCGTGCCGCCCGCGACCGCGCTCTGCAGGAACCGCTGAACCTCAGCGTCGTTCACAAGCGGCGCGACGCACATCATAAGGCAGCCCCGGGCGGACCCTTTCTCGGTCGCACTTTCGACGGCGTACCTCAGAAAGTCCACGATGGAGT
>Ga0074045_10000028_pt1 | contig 118825 bp, 106 predicted proteins | sample BogForMeECP23OM2_FD_94442 | JGI IMG/M metagenome (GOLD analysis project Ga0074045, IMG submission 94442) | Bog forest soil microbial communities from Calvert Island, British Columbia, Canada - Bog Forest MetaG ECP23OM2 | ecosystem: Environmental > Terrestrial > Soil > Wetlands ... | reverse complement strand
TGACTTATTTTGCGGACAAAGCTCCGAACAAGTTAGCTGAGAACCGGAGTGCATTGTCAACTCCGGATACGAGCAGCGTGGCCAAGTGTTCTCGACTGACGACTTCAGGCCAATGCGCTCATTGAGCCCTGTGAGGCGCGATTCTCACGATTACTCCTCATAAACGCGCTTCTCGTCATCAACGCCCGAATTGTCGGCTAACCGGTAGTTGGCCGGAACGGACTTGTCGGAAGTTGGCGCGGCCTTGGGGGTCCAAACCCCTTTAGGTTCGATTTAACGGCCCAGTCCGCTAGCCGCGCAAGCCGTGATCCACTTTTTGTCGGAGCAGAGTGACGAGCCGACGAAGACGAGTCGGCCACAGATTGATGAGTTTGCCGAACTTTCGCGCGTACGGAAACCAGTTCTCGCCCGAGGTTTTTTCTAGAATTGTCGGCAGATCAAGGGCGGACAGCAACCACTGTAACGAAGGGTTTGAGCTGGATGATTAAGTTAGCGAAGAGGCTTTGAAGATGTGCACCATAACCACCCCGATAGACGCACTTCTGGACGCGGAACCCGATCCTGGAAAGGAATTCACAGACCTCACGGGCCGTATATTCGCGCACATGCCCCATATGCCCTAGTCTTGAGAGTTTTTCGTACTCATCGAAAACGTGTTCGCAGCAGGAATACGCCTTGCCGTGCACGAGGAAGTTAGTAATTCCCTTCAACGACTTCAGGTTCGGGGTTGACAGCAACAAAATCCCGCCGGATCGGGTCACCCGAAAGATCTCTCGCATGGTGAAAATGGGATTAATCCTCAGATGCTCGAATAGCTCGTTAAAGATGACTACGCTAAACGAGCCGTCAGGAAAAGGTAGTTTATCGACCTCGATATCGCATTTTGCAACCGGGACGTTGAGCCGCGCAAAGGAGCTCTCAAACCGCTCTGGGGCGATGTCCACTCCTTGTACGTCGTATCCGAGCTGCTTGAGCGCCCCACTTAACACAGGGGGCACCGAGCCCACGTCGAGTACCCTGTCTTCGGCGCGGGCATAACGTCGGACGAGATCAAGATCGAAAGCCAGCCGCCCGGCATGCCCTGAAATATATCCGTCAGACCATGCACGCAGACTCGCAGACTCGGGCGAGATTTGCCGTCCGATCTCTGCGATGAGTTGCAAGCTTCCCTTGCTGACCGGGGAGCCCTGGAAATCGACTTTCAAACTAGGATGAAACGGGAGCTGAAAGGGCTGAATCTGTTTCTCATCCACGGTTAAAGCCTCCGTAGAGTTCGTCTTGCTCTCAGAACCCCATGAATACTGGCGTTTAAACGATCATACAACCATTCGACTCGCAACGCAGCTCCATTGCCAGCCCAGACTTCCATCGAGCCTTAACTGCGCGAGTGCGCCCCGCTGATCTTGAGTGAGTGAAGGGTCGTTCTTCAACCACTCCGCCATCGAGTTCGCTGTGGCGATGAAATTTCCTCGCCGCTCCACACCGACCGGCGTTTAGGCTTTTTTCAGCAAGCGTGAAATCCACACCAGAATTACGGCCCCAACAAACGCCACAATAATGGAGCCGATCATGCCGCCTCCCGGCCAAATTCCCAGAAGCCCAAAAACCCAGCCGCCCACAATGGCCCCGAGGATTCCGAGAATTATGTCCACAATTACTCCGTAGCCACCGCCCTTCATGACTTGGCCAGCCAACCACCCTGCGATCAGCCCAACCACGATCCACGCGATAAATCCCATGACGATCCTCCTTGGACTGCCTTGAATCGAGCAGGCAGAAATGTACACCCAGTCCAATCAACACTCAAGTCGCCGCCACCATTGCCGACCCCTCCGCGACGCCGATCGCGACAAATGAAGGCCCAAATAGCACACGCCTGTTGCCGTTTTCTTCACCGAAACGCAGTTTCCACAGCCTTGACAGGCTTATACTGAATCTAACTCTTACAACTTAATCCACGGTTCCTCTTGGAGGTTGCGGGGAAAAGGTGTATGCGGTTTGGGGCCAAGTACCATTCATTTCTAACTTAGTTATAGAAGGAGTATCCATATGGCGAGACCAAGATCCACCTCAGGCAAATCGAGTCGTACGAGCAAAGAGCAACCTCCTGTCAACGCAGCAGGCGTTCCCGAAGTAAACGTAGCCGCCGCTCCGCAAGCGGCAGCCGCCGAAGTCAAGCTGGAGACGAAACCCGCCCCCGAACCTAAGAAGTTTGAAGTTCATAAGACGGAACCCCGTAAGAATGTGGTTCCCATTAACCTTGAAGACGAGATCCGTCGCCGCGCCTACGAACTCTACCAGCACCGCGATTCCGCTTCGGGCAGCGAGGCCGAGGACTGGCTCACTGCGGAGCGTGAAGTAATGCAGCGTTACCGTCAGCACACCGCTTAACGGTCTCAAATATATAAGCCTAGACGGCTGCCTGGAAGCGAGGTAGCCGTCCCGACCGAGTTCTGCGGTCGCACACAGCGTTTCTCAACGAGCCGGTCAGAGTTGCCACCGCCGGCTCCGGCGGACGGTCTTGTTTTCTGATAGCCTTCCCATGCACCAGCCGCATCTAGTCGACAGCTCTTGGCGGTTGCCTGGCAGGGGCGTTTCTGAAAAAATAGGCCGGGGTTCCCCCACATGGCGGAAATAGGCAGTTTTGCACTTCTCCTCGCTTTGGCGTTGAGCGTTTACTCGTTCGTCGCCGGGATCATCGCGCTCGCCTTCCAGAACCGGACTTCCCTGCAACTTGCCGGTGCATCCGCCGGCCGCGCGAGCATCGCCGCTTTTCCGCAGGAAAGCCCGCTAATCACAACTCTCCGCCAGGCTTCGGAGCGTATCGGCGAAACCGCCCGCCGCGCCGGCATCGCCACCTTCGCCGCTGTCCTGCTCGCGTCGGTGGTCCTCGTCATATGCGCTTTCCGCGACGACTTCTCCATCGCCTACATTCTTCACCACAGCAACCGCGATCTCCCCGGTCCTTACAAGTTTGCCGTGCTGTGGTCTGGTCAGGAAGGTTCGCTGCTGTTCTGGTCCCTGTTGCTGGCCGCCTACGGATTCGTTCTCCGCCTGCGCTACAAAACTGACCCGCGCCTCTTCGCCTACGCTTCGGTGGTTTTATCCGGCGTGCAGATTTTCTTTCTCCTGCTCCTGAATTTCGCCGCGCACCCCTTTGCCATTGTGCAAGGCACCATTCCCGCCGACGGCAACGGCCTCAATCCTCTGCTCCAATATCCCGAGATGGTGATCCATCCGCCCATGCTCTATCTGGGTTATGTCGGCTTCACCATCCCATTCGCCTTCGCACTCGGCGCCCTGATCATGAAGTATCCCGGCGAAAAGTGGATCCACATCACCCGCCGCTGGACCATGGTCACCTGGGCCTTCCTCACCTGCGGAGTCTTCCTCGGTGCCCACTGGGCCTACTCCGTCCTCGGCTGGGGCGGCTACTGGGGCTGGGACCCCGTCGAGAACGCCTCACTCATGCCCTGGCTCACCGGCACCGCCTTTCTGCACTCCGTGATGATGCAGGAAAAACGCGGCATGCTGAAGATGTGGAACATGTGGCTGGTCTTCGCCACCTTCTGGCTCGCCATCCTCGGAACTTTCCTCACCCGCAGCGGCATCATCAGTTCGGTGCACGCATTCGCGCAGTCTTCCATCGGCGACTGGTTCGCCTGGTTCCTGTGCATCACCTTGGTCGTCTTCGTGTTTTTCTTCTTCAAGAACAAGTCGCACCTGCGCAGCGAACACAAGCTCGAATCCCTGGTCTCGCGCGAGTCCAGCTTTCTGTTCAACAACCTGCTTTTCGTTCTCCTCTGCTTCACGGTTCTATGGGGAACATGGTTCCCAAAGATTTCTGAACTCGTCCAAGGCAACAAGGTCACAGTGGGCGCGCCTTTCTACAACCGCGTCGCCATCCCCGTAGCCCTGCTGCTGCTGATCCTCACCGCCGTCGGCCCTCTGCTAGCCTGGCGCAAGACTTCTCTCGAGAGCCTCAAACGCAACTTCCTGTGGCCCACCATCGGCGCCATCATCGTCGCAATTTTCCTGATGGTCACGCCGCAAAGCTGGGGATCCGCCTTCGGCCTCAAGCCCTGGCAGGATATTTCCTACTTCTATTCCCTGATGGCCATCGCGCTCTCCGTGCTGGTAACCCTCACCGTAGCCAGCGAGTTCTACCGTGGCGGCCGCGTCATCTCCAAGCACACCGGCCAGGGCATGTTCGCCTCCATGGTGCAACTCACCCATCGCAACACGCGCCGCTATGGTGGATACATCGTCCACTTCGGCGTGGTGGTGGTCATCATCGGCTTCGCCGGCGCTGCCTTCAATCAGGACAAAGAAATGGAGATGAAGAACGGCGACAAGATGACCCTCGGTGCCTATACGCTCATCTGCCGCTCTTCCACCGAAGACGACAACCCCAACTTTTACAGCCAGTGGGCCATGCTTGACGTTTTCAAGGGCGGCAAGCAGATCGATACCATGACCCCGGTGCGCCGTTTCTACCATGCCAGCCAGCAGACCTCAACCATGCCTGACATTCGTTCCGGCCTGAATGAAGATCTCTACGTGGTATTCGAGGGTGTGAACCAGGATAACGGTCATCCCATTCTCCGGGCGCACTTGAACGCGCTGGTCATGTGGATCTGGATGGGCGTCTGGATCATGCTGATCGGAACCGTTCTCGCGCTGATCCCGAACGCGCCCGCGCCGGTCCGCGTTCCAGCCCCCGCCCGCGCAGCGCGAACCCATGCCGAGCCCGCGGTGACAGGAGACTGATGTTAGAGGGTCTTAGGTGCTTGGTCTTAGGTCTCAGGATTTGGCCCAAGACCTAACACCTGAGACCCGAGACCCTTGGAGGCGATGACGAACTCGAACTCAAAAACGAAGCCGGGTGCCCCACTTCTCGCCTCCTTTGCGAGAAGTGGGAATCTGTGTCGCAAGCTAATACAGACCTTTGTTCTCTTAGCCGCGATTTTCCTCCTCCTCGGTGCTGGCGATCCCGCCACCCGCTTCACGGAACTCGGCCACCAACTGATGTGCATCTGCGGATGCAATCAGATTCTTCTGGAATGCAATCACGTTGGCTGCCCCTCTTCCGACGGGATGCGCAACGAACTCATGGCGTCGCTCACCCGTGGCGACAGTGACAGCCTCGTCGAACAAGGCTTCGTGCAAAAATACGGACCCACGGTCCTCGCCGCACCAACTACAAAGGGTTTCGACCGCGCCGCCTATATCATCCCGTTCGCGGCCCTGTTTCTCGGCTTTGGTCTGATCGCACTCGTCATTCGCTCCTGGAAAAGTCGCCCCGCTCCCGCCATCGCCGATGGCCTGACTCCCGTCCGCGGTGCCGAGCTCGAGCAATTCCGCGATCAGGCCCGCAAGGAGACCGATCTATGACCTGGCTTCCCCTCTGCATCATGCTCGCCGTCGCATCCCTCTATTATGTTTTCTATCTTCCCGGAAGACTTTTTCTGGGCCCGGAAAAAACTCGCGCCGGATACCTCCGCGAGCGCAAAGATGCAGTCTACGAAAATCTGCGCGATCTCAACTTCGAATACAAAGCCGGCAAGGTTCCCGACGTCGATTACGCCTCGCTGAAATCTTCCCTGCAGGACGAAGCTGCCACCATCCTGGCCGAGATCGACCGCCTGGAAAAAACTCCCGCGCCGCAAAAAGGAAAACGATCTTGAAAGTAAGCTCTCACCGTATTGTCATCCTGAGCGAAGCAGAAAATTCGCGGAGCGAAATTTCTGCGCAGTCGAAGGATCCCTTGTCCCGCAACGCCTTCGTGAGTCCTAGCAAGGCGTTCTCTCCTCAATCCGTCTTGGCGTCCTTGCAAGCCCTTGGCAGAAACGCATTGTTGGCCTCAGCGACCGTTCTCCTCCTCGCCTCCCTAGCCTCCGCCCAAACCCTCACCGGCACCGTGAAAAATTCCACCACCGGCAAGCCCGCCGCCGGAGACGAAGTAGTCATGTTCAAGCTCGGCCAGGGCATGGAAGAATCCGGTCGCACCAAGACCGACGCCAAGGGCCAGTTCACCTTCAAACTCGACGACGCGCAATCTCCGCACTTGGTTCGCGCCATCCATCAGGACGTCACCTACCACCGCATGGCCCCTCCCGGGACCACGTCGGTAGCCATCGAAGTCTATGACGCCGCCAAGAAAATTGACGGCATCCAGGTCGTTGCCGACATCATGCGCGTTCAGGCCGAGCAAGGCCAGATTCTCGTGACCCGCGAATTCGGAGTGCAGAACACCTCCAATCCTCCGCGCACCCAGATGAATGAGCGCAACCTCGAGTTCTATGTCCCCGAGGGCGCCCACGTCATCGACGATTCCGCCACCGCCACCACCGAAGGCGGAAATCCTCTCAAGTCCGCTCCCGTGCCCGAAGGCGAGAAGAATCGCTATTCGTTCATCTTCCCTCTGCGCCCGGGATTGACCCGCTTCGAAGTGAGCTACCAGCTTCCCTACAGCGGCAGCGCAAACATCGATCCCAAGTCGATTTATCCCTTGGAGCACTTCGTGGTCATGCTGCCGAAGGCAATGCAGTTCAATGCAGCCGCGACATCCGCCGGATTCAAACTCATTAACTATCCGAACGAACCCAACGCCAGCGTCCAAGTCGCGTCCAACACCACCCCCGGACAAAATCTTGCCTTCAAAATTTCCGGCGAAGGCACGCTCGAAACCGGCCAGGAAAATGGAGCCCAGGGCTCCGGCGAAGGCGGGCAAATGTCCGCACCAGGTGCGCAGGCCGGCAATCGTCCTGGCGGCGGATTAGGCCCGCCCATCGACGCTCCCGACCCTCTGCAAAAATATCGCTGGTGGATCCTTGGCGGCTTTGCCGCGGTCCTGCTCCTCGGCGGCGTCTACGTCGCGTCCCGCCAGCAGTCCACCGCGCGTGCTCTCAGATCGCAAATGGCCGGAGCTCAAGGGGCAGGCGTTTCCATGCCAACCGGCATGCAAGAAGAAGATGACTACGAGCCCGCCGCAGTCGGCGTTTTGCCATCGCGCGCTCCCGCTGCTTCTCGCCCGGCCTCCATGCTGATGGAAGGAATCAAGGAAGAGCTTTTCCAGCTCGAAGTCGAGCGCAAGCAAGGCCAAATTTCGCAATCGGATTATGAGAAAGCCAAGTCCGCTCTCGACCAAACGCTCGACCGCGCGCTAAAACGCGAAGCCCAAAAAGCCTAGCTGTTGTATTTAGCGTATTGTCATTCCGACCGAAGCTTTTCTTCCCGAAGGGAAGGAAAGCGGAGCGGAGGAATCCCTACCCCCGCCGGTCCACTCAGACCTATGGCCTATTCCTGGTTCATACTCCTGCTTGCCATTGCCGGAACCGCGTTTCTGCTGCTCCTGCTGCAAGGCACGCACATCGGCACCGTCGTTCACGAGCGCATTCCCGACCGGCCTCGCCGTCGCTTGTTCGTCGCTTCTGTCAGTTTCTTTCTTACCTTCGCGGGAGTCCGCGCCGTGGTATACGCGGTCTTACACCACATCCCGCCATTTCATTTTATTATCGAGCCAAGCGGCCGCCACATTCACCACCTGGTTATCGGAATCATTATGCTCCTTCTCGTCGGCTACGGATGGCTTGCCGACATCGGCACCGGCGAGGACGATTCGTCGCTCCTTCTCAGCCGGCTTATGGCGATTCTTTACGGCGTGGGTGCAGCCCTCACGCTCGATGAATTCGCGCTCTGGCTGAATCTTCGCGATGTGTACTGGTCCCCTGCAGGACGGTCCAGTATCGACGCCGTCATTCTCTTCGGAGCGCTATTGGCCGCAAGCGCCTGGGGCGCACCGCTGCTGCAGCCGCGCAATAAAACAAAATCGAACTAACGTCCGCGCGGGCTCGTGGTTCATCCCATCTTGCGGGTGCCCCATTTCTCGGTCTTTTGCGAGAAGTGGGGGATTTCGCGTCCGGCTTGCTGCGCCAATGGGTGAGAATTGGGCGTCGCCATTCGTTTGGCGTAATCCCAAAGTCTCGCGCTTAACCAGCAGGAGGGGTCAACGAGTGTAATGAGGATTTTTCACCAATTGAACAGACGTTTGTTAATTTTCGAGTAGCCGACGAGCCCCACCTTGCTCTTATTCGCGGCAAAATAATCTCACTTCTACTGAGGGAATGTGAATCCATTTGTCGCTTTGGTAAGCAGGAGGAGCCGCAGTGTCGTTCAAATCTGTTTCAGGAATCGACCCCAAAGAAGTGAGTGAGGCTCAAGATCTTGCCCATTTCCGGATGATCGGCCAAACCATATCGCATTATCGGATCATGGAGGAACTCGGCAGCGGCGGTATGGGAATCGTGTACAAGGCCGAGGACTTGAATCTCGGCCGCCTTGTCGCACTCAAGTTCTTGCCCGACGATGTTGCACACAACTGTCAGGCTCTCAGCCGCTTCCGCCAAGAAGCAAGAGCTGCATCTTCCTTAAACCATCCCAACATCTGCACGATCTACGAGATTGACGAAGTCGAGGGGCGAGCCTTCATCGCGATGGAGCTTCTGGAGGGGCATACCCTCCGGCATAAGATCGGCGGCGAGCCGCTGGAGATCGACGCAGTGTTGAATCTTGGCATCCAGTTCGCCGACGCGTTGGACGCGGCCCACGCGAAGGGAGTTGTCCACCGCGACATCAAGCCCGCGAATATCTTCGTCACCCCGCGGGGACAAGCAAAGATTCTCGACTTCGGGCTGGCCAAAGCTGCACCCCGGCAGAAAGGCGTCTCCCTGACCTCCACGACTATCGAACTGGAGGATCACCTCACCAGCCAAGACCGCCTGCTGGGAACCGCCGCGTACATGTCGCCCGAGCAGGTGCGCGGCAAGGAACTTGATTCTCGTACCGACCTGTTCTCCTTCGGAGCCGTGTTGTACGAGATGTGTACGGGGAAACTGGCATTCCCCGGCGACACGGCGCCCTTAGTCTTCAACGCCATTCTTGAGCGCGCCCCCGCGGCTGCGGTGCGGCTCAATCCCGAGGTGCCCGCGGAACTGGAGAGAGTCATCGCAAAGTCGCTGGAGAAAGACAGAAACCTCCGTTATCAGCACGCCTCGGAATTACGCTCCGACCTTCGTCGTCTTAAACGTGACACTAGGTCCCGTCGGATGCAGAGAATGACTGTCATCCCGCGGCGCGTGGCGATGCTGGCGGTGAGCATCGTGGTGGCGCTGGCATGCACCGCGATCGTGATCGGCGCTTATCCCTATCGACATCGCCTGTTGAAACTCACTGACAAAGACACCATCGTTCTCGCGGACTTTGCCAACGCCACTGGCGATCCGGTCTTCGACGACACGCTGAAGACCGCCCTGAGCGTTTCTCTAAACCAGTCACCGTTTCTGAACGTCGTTTCGGACCAAAAAGTGGGGGCCACGCTGAAGCTAATGACGCATCCGCCTGACACCAAGCTCACACCCGACGTTGCCCGCGAGCTTTGTCAGCGGGTGGGCAGCCAGGCTTACCTCGCCGGATCAATTGCCAGTCTGGGCAGTCAGTACGTGCTGGAGCTAAAAGCGGTGAATTGCGAGAATGGGGATACGTTGGCCCAGGAGCAGGCTACCGCAGCAGCCAAAGTGAAGGTGCTCGATGCTCTGGGCGAGGCAGCATCCAAGTTGCGCGGCGAGCTGGGCGAGTCGATAGTAACGGTGCGCAAGCTCGACGTACCGCTTTACGAGGCAACTACATCGTCGCTCGAAGCCCTGAAAGCCTACACCCTTGGGTTAAAGGAAGACAAACAGAAAGGCTCATCCGCCGCTCTGCCCTACTTTCAACGCGCCATCGAACTCGACCCGAATTTTGCCGAGGGATACAAGGAAGTCGGCATCGGGTACTACACCATGGGTGAGCTGGGACGCGCGCGGGAATACTACGCCAAGGCGTTTCAGTTGCGGGAGCATGCAAGCGAGCGGGAAAAGTTGAGCATCACCGCTTTCTACTACGAAAACGTAACCGGGGAGCTGGAGAAGACGGCTCAAACCTATGAGGAGGCAATTGCGAGCTACCCGGTCCGTTCCCAGTGGCGTGGGAATCTGGGCAATGTGTACGCTGAACAGGGGCATTATGAAAAGTCAGCGGAACAATATCGGGAGAACGGACGCCTCGCGCCAGACGATGTCGCCAATTACAGCAATCTTGCAAACGACTTGCTGGCCTTGCAGCGGTTCGACGAAGCGCTGGGAGTCATCCAGCAGGCGGAGGCGCGGAAGTTGGACGATGTCGCGCTCCGTGATGCCCTCTATGCTCTCGCTTTTCTCCGGACCGACTCTTCAGCTATGGCGGAACGGCAGCAGTGGTTCGCGGGAAAGCCAGAAGAGAACATTGGACTTTCGCTGGCATCCGACACCCAGGCATACGCTGGTCATCTCGGCACGGCGCGGGAACTGACCAAGCGATCCATAGATTCGGCGATTCACGCGGACAGCAAGGAAACGGCGGCAATATGGGAGGAGGAGGTTGCCGCTCAACGGGAAGCCAGCTTCGGTAACCTGGCCGCTGCGAAGAATGCGGCGGAGGAGGGTTTAAAGCTTGCTCCTGCGAGTCCCGGGACTGCTGCCGAAGCCGCGCTTGCATTTGCTATGGCGGGAGATTCGGCGCGCGCCGAATCGCTGGGGCAAGACCTGAACACGCGTTTTCCGCTGCATACGCAGATGCAGTCTCTGTGGTTGCCTGCGATTCGGGCGCAATTGGCAGTCAATGGCAAGAATCCCGCTCTTGCGCTAAGTACTTTGCAAGCTTCTTCAGCAAGCGAATTTGCCCAAATTAATTTTGTCGCCAATCTCTCATGCCTCTATCCAACCTACATTCGCGGAGAGGCGTATTTAGCGGCGGGAAAAGGCAAGGAAGCGGCAGACGAGTTCCAGAAGATCCTCGACCACAGCGGCATTGTCTGGAATTGTTGGACTGGAGCCCTGGCGCATCTGGGAGTGGCGCGAGCGAATGCGCTCGAAGCGAGAACTTCGCGAGCCCGCGATGCCGACGCCACCCGCGTTCGTGCGCTCGCCGCCTACAAAGATTTCCTCACGCTCTGGAAAGACGCCGACCCCGATATCCCCATTCTGAAACAAGCCAAAGCCGAATACGCGAAGCTGCAATAGCAATAGTAGTGTGGGGACGCCAACAGGTGATTACACTCAAAAGCCCACTCTGCCGTTTGCGTCAAACTGAGCCACTATCCAGTGACATCTGACCTTGCCCTCGACCGCAAGGAAGTCCATCATTCCAAATGGAGTCCCCGCACCCGAAACGGGAGCACGAGCACCTCTAACTAATGTGTTTTCAATATTTTGCCCGTAACCTATTGCAGCCCTAAGATTTCTTCGCAAACTCCCTCCAACATGAAGATTGCAATAGACCGGGGAGGGAGTGGGAGAGGGGGGTATACCCGATCCGAACCCGTTCTTCCCGAAATGGCCCATTTGCATCCGCCCGGAGGGCGTAACATCCAATAGCTGAGATCGATTATGGGAAACACATTCAAGACCGCGTTTCTGCTGACCGCGCTTACGCTGCTGCTGATGTTCATTGGCCGCTATTTCGGCGGCGAGAGCGGCATGCTGATCGCGCTGGTCTTTGCCGCTGTGATGAACTTCGTCTCCTATTTCTATTCGGACAAGATCGCTCTGGCCATGTACCGCGCCCAGCCCGTCACGCGCGAAGAACTGCCCCGCGCCTATGCGGCTGTCGAACGCCTCACGCAGAAAATTGGCATCCCCATGCCGAAGATCTACGTGATCCCCACCGAGTCGCCGAACGCCTTCGCTACGGGCCGCGACCCGAAGCACGCATCCGTGGCCGTGACCCACGGAATTTTGGGCTTACTGAACGATGAGGAACTCGAAGGCGTACTGGCCCACGAACTCGGCCACGTGAACAACCGTGACATCCTCATTAGTTCGGTAGCGGCAACCATCGCCGGCGCCATTACTATGCTCGCCAGCATGGGCCGCTTTGCCATGATCTTTGGCGGCATGGGCGGCGGTGACCGCGACCGCCGTGGCGGAGGAGGGTTGGCGGGACTGCTTATGCTGATCGTGGCTCCCATCGCCGCGAGCCTCATCCAGCTTGCCGTATCGCGCTCCCGCGAGTATCAGGCCGACGCCACCGGCGCCCATTTCACCGGCAATCCATATGCCCTGGCGAGCGCTCTGCAAAAGCTCGACGCATATTCCAGGCGAATCCCGATGGCAGCCTCGCCCTCGACAGCGCATCTGTTTATCATCCAGCCCCTGCTTGGCGTAAATTTCGGAAACTTGTTTTCGACGCATCCGCCAGTCGCCAAGCGAATCGAGCGCCTGACCGGGAGGCCTGCGGAGTTCATGCAGTAGAGTTGTCAGCTCTCAGCTATCAGCTGTCAGCTTGAATCGGTGCAAGATACGTCTCTGATTGCGTTCAAATTCTAAGGGCGCGAATGAGGTTAGCTGAAAGCTGAGAGCTGACAGCTGGTCCTGTGACATCGGTAACTCCGCCGCCTCGATGCCTGATAGTAAAATCCATTGAATGTCTCCCGAGACCGTCATCGCCGTATCCCACAAAGCCGCTGAACTGGAAAAATCGCTGCGCCGCGTGATTCGCGGCAACGACTATGTAATACGGCTCGCGCTGGTCAGCATCTTTGCCCGCGGACATCTCCTGATCGAAGGCGTTCCCGGCGTCGGGAAAACCACGCTCGGCCAGGCTCTCGCTCGCGCCATCGATTGCACCTTTCAGCGCATCCAGTTCACCAGCGACATGCTGCCTTCCGACGTAATCGGCATCTCGGTCTATTCGTCGATGGAGCAGGAATTCGAGTTCAAGCGCGGCCCTGTATTCACCAACGTGCTGCTGGCCGATGAGATCAATCGCACCACGCCGAAGACACAATCGGCGCTGCTCGAAGCCATGAACGAAGGCCAGGTCACGGTCGACGCGCACTCTTACGAACTGCCGCAGCCGTTTCTGGTGATCGCAACGCAGAACCCAGTCGAGCATCACGGCACCTATCCCCTGCCGGAATCGCAGCTGGACCGTTTTCTAATGCGGGTGAGGATGGGTTATCCGGAAGCGGCCGCCGAACGCGAGATTCTGCGCTCTGAAGCCGGGGCCGCCCACCTGCAGAATTTGCGCCCGGTCCTGACCGGCGCGGACGTACTTGAAATGCAGGAAGCTGTGAAGCAGATTCGCGTCGATGAATCTCTGGTGACCTACGCGCTAGAGATCGTGCGTCGCACCCGCGACTCCGAATATCTATCCCTGGGCGTTTCGCCACGCGGAGCGCAGGCGCTTTATCGCGCCGCCCAGGCCATGGCGTTTCTCGATGGCCGCACGTTCTGCACTCCCGAAGATTTCAAGCCCCTGGCAGTCCCAGTGTTCGCGCACCGCGTAGTGGTCAACGGCCAGTATGCTTCGACCATGAAGAAGTCCGAGCAGGCCGATCAGGTGCTGAGAGAGATTGTGGAGAATGTTGCGGTGCCGGTGTAGTGGGGCAGTGATCAGTGGCCAGTGGTCAGTGTTTGGTTCCCGGCTTCTGTTTCTCTATTTCTGATTAGTCGATTGCAAATCGCCGCGGCGAGAATCGCCGCGATAAATGGCAGCGACTGGGTCGCACCGTACCGCAAAACCCCCTGCCCCGAACGCATCCATAGCCTAGCGTGATCGCTCCGCAATTCGTACAGGAACCCCGGAACCAGACAGCTAGCAGCGATAATCGTTGGTCGGATTTTTTGGAACAGTCCCACAAACAGGCCAACCGCAAGACCAGCTAATGGGGCCACGAGGTAGGCTGCGATTGCGGCTTCGCGGAGCACATGTGGACCAATCTGGTTCCACTCCGGGCTGTTTGCCGGAACAGTGAATGCCCTGGCAATCCATCGAGCGGCATCAGGTTGGATAATTAGAATCAAGAAAGCAGGGACGAGAACTGACAGTACTATTCCACCTAATAGCACTGCGCTCGTTCGCACGAGTTTACATAGGGTAGACTTTCTATCGTGCATTACCGAGCTCCTCACGATCTAGGTCGAGCAGAGAATTCTACGCCGACTATAGCCGCAGTCCTACTATAATTCTCCGCTATGTCCTTCCTGCGCTTTCTCATGCTGATATCGCTCGTGGTTTGGATTGGCGGGCTGATCTTTTTTTCGCTCGTGGTGGCGCCGACAGCTTTTTCTGTTCTGCCAACCTCGCATCTGGCCGGAAGCATGGTCGGACGCTCACTCGGCAAGCTGCACTGGCTCGCGATTTTTTCGGCAGTCCTTTACCTGATCAGTTCCCTGCTCTACAGCCGCCTTACGGAGGGCACCGCGCACGTATTCGCGGCGCGCCACATACTGCTGTGCTTAATGCTCGCACTCACTTTGATTTCGCAGTTCGGCATCATCCCACGCATGGACGCGTTGCGCGCGTCGCTGGGCGAAATCAGAGCCGTGCCGGTGGACAATCCCCAGCGCATTCAGTTCGACGCGCTGCATCTTTGGTCGACGCGCTTGGAAGGCTCGGTGCTGCTGCTGGGGTTGGTGGTGGTGTATTTGACTGGGCGAAGCTTCTAGCTTCTAGCTTTTGGCTGTTAGCTTGAAACCTTCGAATTCACGGAACTGGACTCCATCCTGCACTTGGGCAATCCTCGCGCATCATTTATCCTGAGGTGTTTGGCCATGGCCTCTGATCGCTTCTGATTGCATCACCAGCTAAAGGGCAAGCGCCAAAAGCTAAGAGCCTCCTATGAAAACCGGCATCATCGGCTTGCCGCAAGTAGGCAAGACATCTCTGTTTCGAATTCTGACCAAGGCACATCTTTCCGACCAGGCGCGCGCCAACCCGCGCGAGGCGCACATCGGCGTGGCAAAAGTTCCGGACGATCGCCTCGACCGGCTCGCCGCGCTCTATAACCCGAAGAAGCTCACGCACACCTCCGTTGAATATGTCGACGTAGGCGCCATCGGCCAGGAAGCTCTGAAGGATAGCGCCTACGCCGCCCATCTCCGCAATGTCGATGCATTGGCCCACGTGGTCCGCGTCTTTGACGACCCTTCGGTGCCGCATGCGGGAGAAATCGATCCGCTGAAAGACATCAAGAATGTGGAATTCGATCTGCTGGTCAGCGACCTCGGTCAGATCGAAAAGCGGCTGGAGCGGTTGGAGAAAGATCTGAAGAAAATGAAGACGCCCGAACTCGAAAAAGAGTTCGAGTTGCTGAAGCGTGCCAAGGCGCAGGTGGAATCGGACAAACCGCTGCGCGAGATGGAGATGACGCCGGAAGACAAGAAGCGCATCAAGGGGTTCATGTTCTTGAGCGAGAAGCCGATTTTCTATGTGCTCAACATCGGCGAGTCAACCGAACTGGGCAAGGAACTGGAAGAAGCCGTGAACAAATACAAGCTCACCGAAATTGCCTCGCGCCCGAACGCTGCGGCCACCGCCATCTGCGGAAAAGTGGAGGCGGAACTCGCCGAGATGAGCGACGCCGATGCGGCCGAATTTCTTTCCAGCTATGGACTCACCGAAAGCGGTCTGGTCCGGCTGATTCGAACAACTTACAAGCTACTCGGACTAATCTCATTCTTCACTGCCGGCGAAGACGAATGCCGAGCCTGGCAGGTGCCTGCACATTCGCGTGCCCAGGAAGCGGCTGGAGCGATTCACTCCGATCTGGAAAAACATTTCATCCGCGCGGAAACTATCCGCTGGGATCAGTTGCTCGAAGCCGGCTCGGAAGCCAATGCGCGCGCCAAAGGCACGCTCCGGCTTGAAGGCAAAGATTACATCGTGCAGGATGGGGACGTGATGCACATTCGACACAGCGGATAATCTCACCACAGAGGCACAGAGACGCAGAGAAAATCCAATTCATGGTTTTTCTCTGTGTCTCTGTGGTGAATCAGCTCTGATATCATCCTCGCCAACTGCACATGAGCGCCATTCTCATCAGCATCCTGCTTGGGCTTACCGCCGCCGCCGCCAATGTCTTTGGCGGCGCAATCATTGTGCAGCGTAATTGGGAGCGGCGATACCTGCGCTATTTTGTCGCGCTGGGCGCGGGATTCATGTTGGCTACGGCCTTGGTCGAGATGGTCCCGGAGAGCCTGGAACTTCGCGGGCGGAGTGCGGCGTACTTAATTCTGCTCGGTTATTTGATCATTCATTTCTTCGAGCACACCGTCACTCCTCACTTCCACTTCGGCGAAGAGACACATAAAGATGAATTCATCCATTCCCACAAGGGATACTCGGTGCTTCTCGGTCTGATCATCCATACTTTTTTTGACGGCATCGCAATCGCCTCGGGATTTCTGGTTTCAAACGCTCTCGGCTGGCTCATTTTTTTCGCGATTTTTCTGCACAAGATTCCTGAAGGATTTACCGTGAGTTCGGTGATGCTGGCCAGCGGGCGAAGCCGAGGCACCGCTTGGTTCGCATCGGTAATTCTCGGAGCGGCGACGTTGGCAGGCGTTCTCACCATGGCGATATTTCGACATCATGTGAGCGCAGGGTTACCACTGGCGGCGGGCGTCACGATTTACGTGGCCGCGTCCGATCTAGTACCCGAAGTAAATAAGGAACCATCAATGAAGATGGCACTTCTCGTCTTCGTGGGCGCAGGAATGTTTTTCTTACTGGAAACTCTGTTTCACTAGCACTGAGAGCGCTTTTGAGCCGGTTGGGTTTCGCCAAAAAAGAGCGCGAGCAAATTGCCCGCGCTCACAAACCGTGACGATTTATGCGTTGGCCAGCACCGGCTCGACGCCATAGATCGAGTGCCACGAAGTTGCGGCTTTGAGCTTGCCGTTGACGTTGTTGATGTTCTTCACGCCCTCGGTCTCCAGCCACTTGCGGAATGCCGCGGCGCCTTGCTTGGCATAGATCGGGATGCCGTCTTTCCACGTCGCTCGCCCGCACAGGACTCCGTTGAACTTCACTCCCGATTCACCGGCAAGTTCAAGCGTCTCGCTGAATTCCGCATTGCTTACTCCGGCGGAAAGATAGATGAACGGCTTGGTTGCCACGTTCGCCGCTTTGTGGAACAGGTCGATGGCTTCTTTTTTCGTATAGGCTTTTTGTCCCGCGAACGCCTTGGTGCCTTCCACAAACTTCATGTTTACCGGCACTTCGACTTTCAGAACATCCACGCCATAACGATCTTTAGTGAACTCGCGCATGCTCTCGGTAACGATGTGTGGTTTTTTCTTGGCGTAGTCCAAACCTTTTTCATCCGCACCCTCGTCGTAGCCGACGAATTCCAGGAAGAATGGAATGTCGTTGGCGCGGCATTCATCGCCGATGCGCTCCACCCATGCATGCTTCTTGTCGTTTACTTCCTTAGGATCGAAGGGAGTGTAGTAGAGCAGAATCTTCACGCAGTCGGCGCCCGCTTCTTTCAAACGCCGCGCCGACCAGTGATCGAGCAGATCGCCCAGGCGGCCGGGACCAGTTTTATCGTACCCGGTCTTTTCATAGGCCAGCAGCAAGCCGGCGTTCTTCGCACGGCGCTTCGACGCGGGCAACCCCCACTCAGGATCGAGCAGGATGGCGCTGGCATACGGCGTCAGCACTTCGGTAACGAGGGTTTTAAACTCCTCCATCATGGCGTCGCTGACTTCTCCGCCCTTTTCTTTGCCCAGCGATTTTTGCAGCGAGCCACGTTGATCCATGGCCGCGGCTGCGATCACGCCATGTTCATTGGAAACTTTTCTGAGACCCGCAAGTTTTCCAGGGGTGAGCTTCATAGAATCCTCCAGGACTGCATCGAAAGAAGATGAATGCTGTGAAACAAACAATTGTAAACCAAGCGGGAGGGAAAGCGGGCAGCAGAGGGTGCACCTGAACCTTTGAATTCCCAGAACAGGTGGAATTCGGTGATGCCCCAAATTTAGCTAATCCACCGAATGCTTAGCGGTGTACCCGTCGCGAGACACGACCTCAATCTTCTGTTCCTTGCCTTTCTGGTCCTTCACCTTGAGTGGGCCGCCGTCGGGCGCGACGACCTGCACTTTTAGCTTGCGGTAGGTGCCGTCAAGCTTGTCGTTGGTCGGGCGATAGGTGAGGGAATATTGGTTGCGAATGTCGTTGCCAATGTCTCGAAAATCTTCGCCATACTCGGCCTCAAATCGCGGAAAGTAGGCCCGGCCTCCGGTTATGGCGGCGAAGGTGCGCATTTCGTTATCGGCCTGCAGGTAATCAATTTCGCTCGCATGAATGCCCATGCCACGGTTCCCAGCCCGACCCATTATCCGCGCGATCTGTCCCACGCTGATTGGGAAGATGGTCACATCTTTCGTGTCCTTGACCTTCTTGGTGATCTTATCGAGCGTGAGTTTGCTGAAGCTATCGTAGCCCGTGGTTACCAGGATGACATATTTCTTTCCCTCCACACGATCGAGACGATCAAGCGTGTCATACAAGGCGTCGAACAGGTTGGTCTCGGCAAACCCGGGGATGCGCAACTGACCCAGCGCCCCATAAACTGCCCTCTTGTCCTGGGTGAAATCAACCAGGATGTGCGGCTGCATGTCATAGTAAGCGACAGCGATCCAGTCGTCTTTCTGTAGAGTGTTGGCGAAGGCGTACGAAGCCTCCAACGCATCGATCATAAAGGTAAAGGTGGTTGACGCGAATTCAACGAGTAACACGGCGGTGATGGGTGCCTTCGAAACATTAAAAGTGTTGATAGTCTGCGGCGCTCCGTCTTCAAACAGGCGGAAATTGTCTTTCTTCAACCCGGGAACGAACTCCCCCGTCTTGGTAGTGACCAGCACATCGACATTCACCAGGGGGGCATTCACACGGATGGAATAATCCGGCATGCCTTCGACCTTCTTCGGCGTGGGGGGCGGAGGAGGAGGAGCGTCCTCGGTTTTTTTCTTAGGGATCGCGTAAGGACCAATGTCGCCCCCAGGGCCACCGGCCTCGGGCGTAACGTCCTGCTTGGGCTTGCCGTTGTCGTCCGTCTGCGGCGGATTCTGGGACTGAGACCGGTCCTGCGCGGAGACGGGTCGAACAACAAATAGCAGGGATAGCGAGACAGCCATCGCCAGCGTCCACGCGGCGAAATGCTGCGAATTTGAGCGGCGGTTCGTAGCGAAGAAATTGGCCAACATAGGGACCCCGACGAAGAAAATACACCATTGGGAGCGAAATGCCCCTGTGCTAGTATAGACGCAGGGATTCGCGATTGGGATGTTTTGCCCGGCTCCCGTGTTCCCCTCCTGGCAACGACTTACAATCTGGCGAAGTCTGACTAAGAAAGCAGGGCTCAAACAGTCCTGCCGGGCGCAGTTCATGAAAAAATTAGCCTTAACTTTCTTCGTTGCCTGCCTGTCTTTCCCTTCGATTATCGCTGCGCAGAAATCTGATTCCACCCCGAATCCGCCGGCCATCCCCGTCAGCCAGATTCATGCCGGCATGCGTGGCGTTGCCTATACGGTTTTCGAAGGCGTGAAGCCGGAGGCCATGGAAGTGGAAGTGCTTGGCGTGCTGCACAATGTAAACGGGCCCAAGGGCGACGTGATCCTGGTGCGGCTGCACGGCCAGAAGGTGGAATATACCGGCGTAGTGGCCGGTATGAGCGGCAGTCCCGTGTATCTCGACGGCAAGCTAGCTGGGGCGCTCGCTTTCCGCATTGGAGAATTTTCCAAAGAGCCGATCGCCGGGGTTACACCCATCGCTGACATGCTGGAGATCAATGCGCTCGATCATTCCCCTGCGGAAGAGAGCGCCGCAATAAAACCTTCTATAAGCGTAGTTACGGGAAAGACCGCCGCGCCTGGGGAAATTTCCGCCGTGCCAGGTTCTGCGCAGGATTCCGGCGGCTTCGCGAATTATCTCAAGCCGATCGAAACGCCGCTGGTCTTCAACGGATTCTCCGAGCAAGCCATCCAGCTTTTTGCCGGACAGCTTGGGTCGGCTGGAGTCGTGCCGGTCATGGGCGCGGGATCGGTCAGTAATGACAAGCAGCCAGAGCCAGTCGAAGCTGGCTCCGCCATCAGCGCCATTCTGGTGCGCGGCGATATGGATATTGAGGCCACCTGCACCGTGACCTACGTCGATCCCCAGCGGCTGTTGGCCTGCGGACACCCGTTGCTCCAGTTCGGATCCGTCGACCTGCCCATGAATAAGGCCGAGGTTCTGGCTACGCTGGCCTCGCCGCTCAATGCGTTCAAGATTGTCAACACTACCGAGCCGGTAGGAACTTTTGTGCAAGATCGCCATACCGGCATCATGGGCGTCTTCAACCGGCAGCCGGAAATGATCCCGGTCACGTTGAGCATCCACAGCAGCACGGGGGTGAAGCAGTTCCGTTATGAAGTGCTGAACAATCCCAAGCTGACGCCGATCGCGCTGATGGTGACGGTGTTCAACGCGCTGCACGGGGTGAACGAGTTTGGCGAAGAAATTACTTATCGCCTGACGGGTAACATCGGCGTAAAGGGATTCCCCGAGGTCACGATGCGCAACATGTTCGCTCCCTCCGAGGGCGCACAGCCGGCAGCCATGCAAGCGGCGATTTCTTTGGGCGAGCGCTTTGGACGCATCTATGACAATCCTTACAGCGCGGCAGCCGTGGCGGGCGTGAAGCTGGATTTCGATCTGGTCCGTGAGCGGCGCTGGGCGCGGCTGGAAAGCGCTCGCACCGACGTAACGGAAGCTCGTCCGGGAGAAGACATCATGCTGGAAACAGTGCTGGCTCCTTACCGTGGCGAGCGCATTGTGCAGCAGATCCCTGTGAAGATTCCGACTTCCGCGAGCAAGGGCACCCTGCGCATTCTGGTCAGCGACGGCGATACGCTCGACCACATGGGCCGTTCAAATCCGGCGTTCGGGCGCAAGCTCGATCTCGCATCGACCATCTCGCTGCTGAATAAAGAGCACTCCAACAATCGCGTCTACGTCTCCCTGCTGGAAGCCGACCCGGAAGCTCGAGTCGCCGACAAAGTGATGCCGACCCTGCCCATCTCGATCATGAATGTGATGGATGGGATGCGAGGCAATCAAGAAATGATTGTCAGCGGCGAATCCAATGTGGATGAAACGGCGACGGCTCCGCTGGATTATGTCGTCTCCGGAGCGCAGTTGCTGACGGTTACGGTGAAGTAGTCGCGATATCGCGGGGAGCCCCGCAAGTCTGATCTCCTACGCTCCCACTGCTTCCTGCCCACCCAGCGGCAAGAAATACTGTGTGCCCTTGATCGGTTCCGTCACCTTGCGCAGTAACTCCTGCAAGTCCTCGTTGCGATCGACGAAATCAATGTCTGACGTGTTGACGATCAACAGATCCGACGATGTGTAATGAAAAAAGAAGTGTTCATAGGCTTTCACCACTTCTTCCAGATATTCGTCGCTCACCGCGCGCTCGCCCGGAGCATTCTTTTTCTTGAGCCGCTTCTTCAATACGTCAGGCGTCGCCTGCAGGTAGATGACGAGGTCCGGCGTGGGCAACTGCTCGCGGAAGTGATTGTAGTACCGGTTGTAGGTATCGAGTTCCTGGTCGGTGAGATTCAAGCAGGCAAACAGCTTGTCTTTTTCGATGATGTAGTCTGCAACCACGGTCTTCTGTGAACTCGCCCGCAAATCGAGCGCCTGCAACTGCTCGAACCGGCGCACCAGAAAAGCGAACTGCGCCTGAAACGCCGCCCCTCGCTCGCCCTCGTAAAAAGCTCCGAGAAAGGGATTTGACTCAGGCTCAATGACTCGCTGCGCATTCAGCCGCTCCGCCAGAATCCTGGCCAGCGTGCTCTTGCCTACTCGAATAGGACCTTCCACTGCAATGTAACGGGGAAGCTCGAAAAGATTTGCCATGGCCTCGCAATATTTCGGAATTGGCAGGATAGCTCGGATATCGCCGAGTGGCAATTGAGGGAAGAGTTAACAGCAAGAAGAAGGCAGAAGTCAGAACTCCAAATGAAGAAGCAAAAGCTAAGGCGCAAGCGACCAAAGTGCTTCAATTTTGCATTCTGAGTTCAACCTTCTGACTTGGATTTACAATCGCCACATGCTCGCGCTCGCTGTCTCCGGTGCCGTGTCTGCTGCCGCTGCCATCGCTGCCGGCTACCAGTCCATGACGCCGACCGGTCAATGGTATGGAAAAACTTTCACGGGAGTCGCTCGACCCTCACACCAGCTCGCGCTGACTTATGATGATGGCCCCAACGATCCGCACACTTTACGTTTGCTTGAAGTCCTCGCCAAACACAGTGTGCACGCGACTTTCTTCGTCATCGGCCGCTACGTGCAGCAACGTCCCGATTTCGTTCGCGAAATTTCCCGAGCCGGTCACACCGTCGGCAACCACACGTTCACGCATCCACTGCTGACCTTCAAAAGCGAACCTGACATCAAACGAGAACTTTCGGAATGCCACGCAGCTCTGCAAGATGCCATTGGCGAGCCTTCCAATCTCTTCCGTCCTCCCTTTGGCGGACGCCGCCCCGCTGTCCTCCGTGTGGCCCGCACTCTGGGATTGGAACCAATTATGTGGAACGTGACCGGCTACGACTGGAATGCTCCGCCCGCTTCAGTGATTGAGCGTAAGGTCGGAGATCGGATCTGCGGCGGTGACGTCATCCTGCTTCACGACGGAGGCCACAAGCAAATGAGCGCCGACCGCTCCCAAACCGTGATCGCCACCGATTGCCTGATCAGGCGCTACAAGTTGGAAGGCTATGAATTCGTAACGATACCGCAGATGATGGCAACTACGAAGACCTTGTCATCCTGAGCGGAGCGAAGGCCTACCCTGAGCGAAGCCGAAGGGACCCCATGCCCACCGGTGACAAAAACAAACCCTCGAAGAGATTTCACTTACCGCTCGGCGGCTTACCCCTTCACTGCCGCGAACCCCTGCTTCGCCGCTGCAATCGTCTGCTGCACATCTTCCTCCGTATGCGTCGTGCCCAGAAATGCCGCCTCGTACTGTGAAGGGGGCAAATACACTCCGCCATCCAGCATGGCGCGGAAAAATTTCGCAAATGCTTCCGTATTCGACTTCGACGCCGAATCCCAATCCGTCACCGGCCCCGCAGTAAAGAACCACATAAACATTGATCCAACCCGGTTGTAGCATAGCGGCACGCCCGCATCTTTGGCCGCCACAGCCACACCCTCCACTAACTCTCCACTCAGCTTGTCGATCTGCGAATAAATCTCCTGCTTGTGATCGCACAGATGTTTCAACGTCGCGCATCCCGCCGCCATGGCCAGAGGATTCCCCGAGAGTGTTCCCGCCTGATACATCGGTCCGAGCGGAGCCACCAGATTCATAATCTCGCTCGGCCCCCCGTAGGCGCCCACCGGCAACCCTCCGCCAATAATCTTGCCCATGGTCGTAAGATCAGGACGAATGTTGTAGAGCTCCTGCGCTCCACCGAACGCCACTCGGAAGCCGGTCATCACTTCATCGAAAATCAGCACAGACTTTTCTCGTTCCGTAATCAGGCGCAGCGCCACCAGATAATCGTCCGCCGCCGGAACGCATCCCATGTTCCCCACTACCGGCTCCACGATCACGCACGCAATCTGGTGTTTGAATTTTTGAAATGCGTACTCCACCGCTTTGATGTCATTAAACGGCAACGCCAGCGTGAATTGGATGAACTCATCGGGTACGCCCGCCGATCCGGGAATTCCCAGAGTGGCCACGCCCGAGCCCGCCTTCACCAGGAGCGCATCCGAATGCCCGTGGTAGCAGCCTTCAAATTTCATGATGTATTTGCGCTTGGTATAAGCCCGCGCCAAGCGAATGGCTGACATCGTGGCCTCGGTTCCTGAACTCACGAAGCGCACCTTCTGCACGTGTGGAAACGCCGAAATCACCAACTCCGCGAGATCCGCCTCCGACGGAGTCGAGGCTCCAAAGCTGGTCCCGTTACACGCAGCGCTCACGATCGCATCCAGCACATCAGGCGCGGCGTGGCCAAGAATCAGCGGTCCCCAGGATCCGACGTAGTCGATGAATTCGTTTTCGTCGGCGTCCCAGATGTGTGAACCTTTTCCGCGAACGATGAATGGCGGATCTCCTCCCACCGATCCAAACGCCCGCACCGGCGAGTTCACTCCGCCCGGAATCATGCCTTCGGCACGCTGCTGCAAACGACGCGACTGCTCAACCTTTCGAGAAGTTGTGGACGGCATCAAGGCTCCCACACGCAAAAGATGCAACACGGAACAACGGAGCAATACGCAACCGATTACTATACCAGCGTGATGCAGAATGACTCAGATCGAATTAACCAGATATTCATCCGACAGCCATCATTTTGCAACATCGCTCCGGTAACCTTGAGCTCATCAAGTTGCCCTTCTAACCGGGAGGGTTTAAGGACGGCTTCGGGGGCTCCGGGCTGTCCTTCTTTCTTTTTTCTTCTGCGGACTCTTTTCGATCCCGATCATTTCAAGTAGGCCCGGACCAGCCCGATCAGGTCTTCACCCAACTCTTCCGGCGATTCCATCTCGTGATCGGGGTTCATCATGTGCAGCCGGATGTGATCTTCCAGAATTTCGGCCATCAGCCCGTTCACGCCTCCGCGAATCGCCGCCAGCAGCATGAGTATGTCGGCGCATTCATCTCCCGCCGTGAGTGCTCGCTCCACCGCCGCGAACTGTCCGCGAATCCGTTTGATGCGAAACAGGAGTTTCTGTTTTTCTTTTGAAATCACCGGAATTTTATCCTGCATTTTTGCCTCTTCTCCGCGCTTTTTCGTTTGCTTGTACCCTAGGGGGGTATGATATAAGAAGGTTGGTGAGAAATCCAGCATGGCGATCATGGCAATTTCCGCAGATCTTTACGAACTCTTTACCGCCCGGGAGCACCGCATGACATCAAACCGGGTGTTTGCGATCTACAGAAAGGAGGGCAAAACCAATGGCTTGCATGACTCTCTTCGCTTCATCCGTGGCGATGGCGACGACGCAGCTCCCGCGCGTAATCCGCTACGAGCTTTCCGTTCCCTTGGAGTTGGAACCGAAACTCGAACAGCAACCTCTGCGCATGAACTGGGTCGTGGTCACCGACAAAACTGGCAGCCGGCGGCTCCGCATGCAGTGGGCGGCTTGCGAAATCTAGACATCAAGCTTGCCTGTAACATTCCTTTAACCATGCCTACGTAGCCTCAGTGGATTGGCCGAACCGTCCCGTTTTAGCATCGGGGTGGTTCGCCACTCCCAGAGCTGCGTCCGTTTTGATCGAATTAACTATAGTTAACCAATTGTTTATGGTCGCGTTAGGCTCTCGATGAGGAATGTGGGAACCTTAGTGGTGACATCCTGGTATCGGCTGGATCAAACTTGCCGCCGGTATGACGTACTCTGAATTCTCTGGGCGCTCGAACCCGAAATCATGGAAGCAAGATTCATTTCCGCCGATGCACGGCCTCCAAAGTCGCAGCTAGCAGGCTCGGTCAGCGGCGCCAACCCGCCGGCTTGCTTCATCCTAAGGGCAGCCAGATCCTGCCTGATATTCCTCTCGGTCATTGCCTTCAGCTTCATTTCGCCGGCACTCGCACAACGGTCAGACGACGCGTCCACCGCCACGTCTGACGCTGTTCCCCCGTCCGATCCATCCAACGTTGCCGATCCGCCGCCGGACGAATCCACCGAAACCATGTTCCCGCACTTTAAGGACTCTCGCTTCTGGCTCTCCGGTCAGGCCAACTTTATCTTTCAAACTCATCCGCCATTCCATGCCGATTACAGTGGCCCGAACAGTCTCAGCCGCAACTATGAAAAAGCCACCTCCCGCGTCCTCACTCTTTACACCGGCGTGCGCCTCAATAACTCCACTGAACTGCTCGTCGATATCGAAGAGGCTGGCGGACAGGCGCTCAGCTTGGGCCTCGGCCTCGCCGGCAATACTGATCTCGACATCGTGCGCAATCCTTTATTGAGCAAGGCCCCGTACCTGGGCCGCGCCATGATTCACAAGGTATTTGCACTGAGCAAGGATAAAGTGGAAAGTCAGCGCAGCTATCTCTCGCTCTTCGAAGAGCTGCCGCGCCGCCGCTTGGAGATCCGCTTCGGCAAATTCAGCATGCCGGATTTCTTCGACATAAACTCTGTCGGTTCCGACACTCACTTCCAGTTCATCAACTGGACCACCGACAACAACGGCGCCTGGGACTATGCCGCCGACACACGCGGTTACACAGTCGGCGTCACCGCCGACTACGAAGACCGCAACTGGGGCTTCCGCTTCGGCGAAGGATTAATGCCTACGGTGGCCAATGGAATCAACCTGGTGTATCGGCCCTGGCAGGTCCATGCAGAAAATTTCGAATATGAATTGCGGCACGGCGTGATTCCCAGGAAAGCGGGCGTCGTCCGCATGTTGGCATACACAAACTACGCCAACATGGGCATCTACCGCGACGCCGTTGCTGCGTTTGAGGGTCATTCGGCGCCGACTCCGGAAGCGGTTCCCGAAATCACCAACCATCCCTGGCACATCACACGCAAATATGGCTTCGGCATCAACCTCGAGCAAAACCTCACGCGCAACCTGACTGCCTTCGCTCGCTTTGGCTGGAATAATGGCAAGACCGAATCCTTCGCCTACACCGAAGTCGATCAAACTTTCGTTGAAGGAGTAGGGGCGAATGGCACCTGGTGGCATCGCAAACAGGATCGCGCCGGCATTGCATTCATCTCAAACGCAATCAAGAAGGATCACCAGACTTACCTCGCCGACGGTGGCTTGGGCTTCCTGCTCGGCGACGGCGGGCTTAACTACGGCCGTGAGAACATAGTGGAGACCTACTACACGGCTCACGTCTGGCGCGGCATCTACGTCGGGCCCAGCCTGCAGCACATCAACAACCCTGGCTACAACCGCGATCGAGGGCCTGTCCTCGTCCCCTCGTTCCGTCTACATGTCGAGTTCTAGCGCTTATGTCGGGACAGCCGCCTTCGGCTGTCCGTCGAGCAAGGCTCGAGAATTCACCTCGTGCCGCCGTCATAGGGACCACACCTACTTCTCCACCTTCACGCCCTTCCAGAACGCCACGTAACCCTTGATCTGCTTTGCCGCGTCCTTCGGCTCCGGATAGTACCAAGCCGCTCCCGCATTGCGTCTGCCGTTCACTTCCACGTCGTAATAACTCGCCGTCCCCTTCCACGGACAAACGCTATGCGCATCACTCGGCTTGAAATATTCCTTGCGAATCGCGTCCTGGGGAAAATATTGATTCCCTTCCACCTCAACCGTCGCGCCGCTCTCGGCCAGTACCGCACCTTCCCACATTGCTTTTGCCATAATGCCCATATAGATTCCTAACAGCCACCAGCGCTTCACAACCTTACTTGAGGAGCTAATGCCGGAAGCAGCAACAGGAACTCATTTCAATGGACACTCGATGGTCGGCACCCTTGAGCGGGTCATGGTCCGCTCGCCGCGCATCGCAGGCTGGAACCAGCCCGAGATCGCGGCTCGATGGCAAGAATTAGGATTCCACCACTCCCCGGATTTCGCCACCGCCCAATCCCAGCACGACGATCTCTGCCACGAACTGACTTCGGCAGGTGCGGAGGTCGTTGAAATGCCTCCCGCTCCCGATCTGTCGCTCGACGCCGTCTATGCCCACGACGCCTCACTCCCGACCGATCACGGTTTGATTGTAATGCGTCCGGGCAAGCCGAACCGTGTCGCCGAAGGCCTGCACCACGCTTCGTTTTGCGCATCTTTGGAGATCGCCACGCTCGGCGCGATCACCGCTCCCGGCACCACGGAAGCCGGCGACATCGTGTGGCTGGATTCCAAAACTCTCCTTGTGGGCCACGGCTACCGCACAAACGCCGCCGGTATTCAGCAGATACGCGCTCTGCTCGCTCCGCACAGCGTGGAGGTTCTCACAGCTCCCCTCCCTTACGGCCCCGGCCCCTCCGCGTGCCTGCACCTTATGTCCCTGATCAGCCTGCTCGACGAACATACGGCATTGGTCGATCTCCCGTGGCTAGCGGTTGAAACCGTCGAGTTGCTCAAGTCTCGCGGCTTTAAATTCATTGAAATCGATGCTTCCGAGCGTGACACGCTCGCTTGCAACGTCCTTGCGCTAGGAAATAATCGTCTGCTCGCGATCGAAGAAAATCGCGGCACGAACGCCCGCCTGCGCCAAGCTGGATTCGACGTCTGCACCTTCCCCGGCCGCGAAATCTGCATTAACGGCAGCGGCGGCCCTACCTGCCTCACCCGCCCGCTGTTGCGTGGATGATCTGGATGAACCATGGAAGGACAGCCCCTCGGCCAGTCATGGCACGGCGAAGCTCACTGGTTCTATTTTGTGCTCAACCGCAGTTATCGACTCTCCTGCTAAAATAATTCTGCATGCTTCTTCCCTTCGTCCGCGAACTCTTCGTGGACGTAGAAAAGCTTCCCGCCTTCGCGCGTGTAGCCTCCCATCTCAAGGAGGGCACGGGGCGTGTTCGTGTCTCCGGCCTGACACCGACCGCAAAAGCCTTGCTGCTCGTGCTGTTTCAGCGCGCCGCCGGACGACCGCTGATCTTCGTCGTCAATGACAACCGTGCCGTGGAAGATTTTCTTCCCGTGCTCCGCGGCTTCTGTGAACTCACCGACGCTTGCGATCCGGAGTCGATCATCTCCCTCCCCGCCCGCGACGTCCTACCCTTCCAGAATCTTTCCCCGCATCCCGAACTTCAGGAAGAACGCGCCACAGCTTTGTGGAAGATCGCCACCGGCGCCGCATCCATCGTCGTCTCCCCGGTCGCGGCCACCGCCATCCGCCTCCGCTCTAGCGACTACTACGCCGATCTCGCCCGGACCATCCGCCGTGGCGAGACATTCGATCTCGATTCCCTCCTCGCGCACCTCAACACCGTCGGCTACACCTCCACCGACGTGGTCGAGATGCCCGGCCAATACGCGGTGCGCGGCGGCATTCTCGACGTGTATTCCCCTGAAGCCGACCGCCCCTTGCGCATCGAGTTCTTCGGCGATGAAGCCGATTCCATTCGCAAGTTCGATCCTGCTTCCCAGCGTTCTTCAAATCCCGTCGACGAAGCCGTGCTGCTTCCGCTCACCGAGACTCCCATCAACGAACATCTTCTCGGCGCCATCCATGCGCGCCTTAGCGGCAAGCGCATCGCCGGCAACGAAGAAATCGTAGAAGCTGCCGTTCGCGCCGGTGGCCTCAATGTTTTTCCCGGATGGGAGTTCTACACTCCAGTCGCCGGAGCTGATCGAACCATTTTCGATCTCATCCCGCAAGCCGCCGTTCTCCTTGACGAAACCGATCAACTCACTCAGGAGTTCGATCGCTTCTGGACCCGCGTTGCCGAAGTCCACGAGCGCAGTGGCGTCGGCAATCTTGTGCGCCCTGAAGATCTCTACCTCCCGCCGGAAGATTGGTGGCCGAAGACATCCGCGCTTCCCGGCGCAAACCTCGAGCACCTCGGCATCACCCGCGGCCTCGATGACGCTTCTGAAATTTCCTTTCTCACGCAGCCCTCGCCGCGCTTCCACGGCGCGGTTCCAGCCATGCTGGAGGAAGTACAGAAGCTCAACGCCGAAGGCAAACGCGTTCTCTTCGCCGTACCCAACACTGGCGAGGTTGAGCGCTTAGCCGATGTCTTCACCGAATACAACGTCTCGTTTCGCCTGGGAAGCCGCACCCGTGGCGGCGAAAGCTACGCGGATGAGACTAGCTACTTCGCCGGCGAAGTGATCACCACTACCCTGGCCACCGCCTATGTTCCCGATGGCGTCGTGCTGCCTGACGCGAATCTCGCCATCTTCGGCTCGCGTGATCTCTTCGATGAATCCGACGCAGTTGCCTCGCGACCGCAGCGAGCAAAATCCAAGGTGTCCGCTTTCCTCTCCGACTTTCGCGATCTGCAAGTTGGAGACTACGTCGTTCACGTCGAGCATGGCATCGGCCAGTATCAAGGTCTTAAAGAAATCAATCACGGCGACGGGCCCGCGGAATTCATGCTGCTCGAATTCGCGGAGGCCGCCCGCCTCTACGTCCCGCTCACCCGCCTCGACCTCGTCCAGAAATATCGTTCCTCCGAAGGGGCCAAACCCGTTCTGAGTCATCTCGGCACGCAGTCCTGGTCGAAAACCAAAGCCCGCGTGCGCAAGGCCATGAAAGACATGGCCGACGAACTTCTCAAACTTTACGCCGAGCGCAAAACCGCCGTCGGACATGCCTTCCCGCCGGGCAACGAATGGTTTCGCGAGTTCGAAGATGCCTTCGAATTCAATGAAACTGAAGATCAAGCGCAGGCCATCAAGGATGTCCTCCGCGACATGGAATCCTCCCAGCCCATGGACCGCCTGCTCTGCGGCGATGTCGGCTACGGCAAAACCGAAGTCGCCATGCGCGCCGCGTTCAAGGCCATTGCCGACAATAAGCAAGTCGCCGTGCTCGCGCCTACCACAGTTCTGGCCTTCCAGCACTTCGAAACTTTTAAACAGCGCTTCGCCCCGTTCCCAATCACTATTGAGATGATCAGCCGCTTCCGCTCGCCCAAGCAGCAAAAGGAGATCCTGCAGAAAACCGAAGCTGGCAAGATAGACATCCTCATCGGCACGCACCGCATTCTTTCCAAGGACATCAAGTTTTCCGATCTCGGCCTGCTCATCGTCGATGAAGAACAACGCTTCGGCGTCCGCCACAAAGAGCGAATCAAGCAGATGCGCAAGCAAGTTGATGTGCTCACTATGTCGGCAACGCCCATCCCGCGCACGCTACACATGTCGCTGGTCGGCCTGCGCGACATGAGTGTGATCGAGACTCCGCCCAAAGATCGCATGGCGATCCAGACTGTTGTCGCGAGTTGGGATGAAAAATTAATTCAATCCGCCATCGAGCAGGAACTCGAACGCGGCGGCCAAGTGTATTTCGTTCACAACCGAGTCGACACGATCTGGGAAATTGCGGCAAAGATTCAGGCTTTAGTTCCAAAGTCGCGCATCATCGTTGGTCACGGACAAATGTCGGAAGGTGAGCTGGAAAAAGTGATGCTGAAATTCATGCACCACGAAGCCGACATCCTGGTCTCGACCACGATTATCGAAAACGGACTCGATATCCCGCTCTGCAACACGATTTTGATCAATCGTGCCGACCGCCTTGGCCTCTCCGAGCTTTATCAGCTCCGCGGCCGCGTCGGCCGCTCCAACCGCCGCGCCTATGCTTACCTGATGCTTCCGCCGGAAGTCGAGCTAACGCCCATTGCGCGCCGCCGCCTGGCAGCTCTCAAGGAATTTTCCGATCTCGGCGCCGGATTCAAAATCGCCGCCCTCGATCTCGAGCTCCGTGGCGCCGGCAACATGCTCGGAGGCGAGCAGAGCGGACACATCGAAGCCGTCGGCTTCGAGCTCTACACCCAAATGCTCGAGCGCGCCGTCCGCGAAATGAAAGGTGAAGCCGCCCCCGAAGAGGCGGAAACCCAGCTGAATCTCGGGCTCAACATCCGCATCCCCGCCGACTACGTCCCGGAAGAAAACCAGCGCCTGCAGATGTATAAACGCGTAGCCCGCGTCGAGACGGAATCACAGCTGACGGATGTCACTTCCGAGATGCAAGACCGGTACGGTCCGCCCCCGCCCGCCGTACGCAACCTGCTCGACTATGCTTCGCTGAAGCTTTTGTGTATGCGAGTCGGCGTCAACGCCATCGAGCGCAAGCGCGACTCCGTCACGCTAAAATTCCAGCAGAACGCCGCTGTCGATCCCGAGCAACTGGCCCGCTTCGTCTCCGCCCAGCGTGGCGCACAATTCACCCCTGACGGAATGTTGAAGTTTGCTTTGAAGGCCACCGGTGCGGAAGAAGTGCTGCGCGCGCTTCGGACCGTACTGGAGCAACTGGCAAGCTCGGAAACGGCATCAGAGGTTCGATCTGCGAGTGGTCAGGTCTGAGCTTTGAAAGTGCGCGGCTTCATCCGCGTCGTCATGCATCGCAGGCCGCTGAGGTCGCCATCCCAAACCCCACCATTTACAATTGTCTAGCAACCGAAATTGCACCGCGAACGACTAACGACGTTCGGCCGACGACGAACGGTTTACTACCACCTTTATGAAGATGAAAGTCCGCAAAGCCGTATTCCCCGCCGCCGGCCTCGGCACTCGCTTCCTGCCCGCAACCAAAGCCCAGCCCAAAGAAATGCTCCCCCTGGTCGATAAACCGATCATTCAATACGGTGTGGAAGAAGCCATGGCTTCCGGTTGCGACCAGATTCTCATCATCACCGGCCGCGGAAAGCAGGCCATCGAAGACCACTTCGACGTCAGTTACGAACTCGAAACCATGCTGGAGCAGCGCAACAAGACCGACCTGCTCAAAATCGTGCGCTCCATCTCCGACATGATTCACGTTGCGTATGTGCGCCAGAAAGAAGCTCTCGGCCTCGGCCACGCCGTGCTCATGGCCCGTGAACTCGTCGGCCACGAGCCTTTTGCCGTCCTTCTCGCCGACGATGTCATCGACGCCAAAGTTCCCTGCCTCAAGCAAATGGTCGAGGTTTTTGATCAGACCCAGTGTTCCGTGCTTGCTACTCAGATCATCGAAGGCAATATGATCTCCTCCTACGGCGTGCTCGACGTCAAGCCTGTCAAAGACAGCCGTTTCGGCGACCGCCTGTTCGAAATCAAGAATATGGTGGAGAAGCCCAAGCCTGAAGATGCCCCCTCAAATCTCGCCATCATTGGCCGTTACATTCTGACTCCGGCCATCTTCGATTGCCTCGCTAACACCCCCACGGGCGCGGGCGGAGAACTCCAACTCACCGACGGCATGCGCCTCTTGCTGCAAAAAGAAAAAATGTACGCCTACGTTTACGAAGGCCGCCGCCACGACGCGGGTGACAAACTCGGCTTCCTGAAAGCCACCGTAGAATTCGCCCTCAAGCGGGAAGACTTGGGCGAGCCCTTCCGCGAGTACCTAAAGGGATTGAAACTATAGTCTGCCGATGCAGGACAGCCGCGCTACGTTAAGTTCAGGTCAGGCTTCGGACTATCCCCTAGCGAGCGAGGTGACGCTCTAACGCCACGGGTTACCTTTGCGCAGCAAAACTTTGGTTTGTTGAGACTTTCTCCCACCCTCGCTATTCTGTTAGCAACCGATATTCCTTAAACCTCCTCCTATCTTGAAGATAACGAGGTTGCTCGACTGATGGGCAGGCGCATCCAGCCCCGCATGCAAGTTGCAGTCCCGGTACGCATTTTCGGCACGGACAATCGTGGTCAGGTCTTTTCTGAGAAAGCCCTTACCGTCAGCGTCAGCCGCAACGGGGCCGAGCTCGCCGAGGTTCGCCCCGAGCTTGCCCTCAACGAGATTGTTGGTCTCACTTATGGCAAGAATCGAGTTCACTTCCGCGTGAAGTGGGTCGGCCGGCCCGGCACTCCGAAGGCCGGCCACGTCGGTTTGCTGAACATCGCCCCGGAAAAAGCGCTCTGGGATTTCCCTCTGCCCTCGGACACCGTCGATGACTACCAACTAGCAAGTACAGAACTCCGCACCACTCCCCGCTTCCGTTGCCAAAATTCGATCGAGGTTCACGTCAACGGGGGAGCTTCTTTTTGGGGTACGGTAGCTGACCTTAGCTTGAGCGGCTGTTACGTCGAAATGCCAATTCCTCTTGAGCCCGGAACCAAGCTAAAGGTTGGCATCTGGTTCGGACAAACCAAAGCCTGGGCCCAGGCTCAGGTTGCTCACCGAACACCCGGCCTGGGAATCGGATTGAAGTTTCTGGAGATTTCTGAGGCAGACCGCGATCAGATTCGGCGCTTCCTCGCAAGCCTCTCACCTTTCGCGAAAAAAGCCATGCGGCCGGTTGCACGCAAATAAGAAGCTAGCCGCCCAACGAGCTCTTCAGCTTCTTCGACTTCTCTTCCACCCCGCGCGCCAGCTTTTCCTTGTGAGTTTCCAGCTTCTTCGCGACGGAAGCGTCGGCCAGACCAATCATCTGCGCCGCCAGAATCCCCGCATTCGTCGCGCCCGGCCTGCCAATCGCAACCGTTGCCACAGGAATCCCCGCCGGCATCTGCACCGTCGCGAGTAAAGAATCCATCCCTTGGAGCGAGGTAGAAGGAATCGGGACGCCAATCACCGGCAACGTCGTGTGCGCCGCGATCACACCTGCCAGATGCGCGGCCCCGCCAGCTCCCGCAATAATCACCTGAATTCCGCGCCCCGCGGCCTTTTTCGCGAAGTCGGCTGTCCGCTCCGGCGAGCGGTGCGCCGAAGTCACATCGATCTCATAACCGATCCCAAATTCCTCCAGCGCCTTCCCCGCCTCGCGCATAATCTCCAGATCCGAATCGCTCCCCATCACAATCGACACCAGTGCGCTCGACACGAATTACACCTCCAGATTGTTATTACGAGAATTTTTTGCGAATCCAGGCTGCGAACATTCCTAGGCATCCGTACAACCCCACATTGCTTAGGATCGCGAAACCGAAATTCGCAATTACGGCCGAAGTGGAAGGGTGACCATCCAGATCCATCAGGATCAGGGCTGTCGGCCATAGGAACACGGCCTCGGAAATCATCTCAGTGCGCGTCGCCAAATACTTGCCAGTGAAAACAATGGACACAAGGAAACCAGCCAGAGCAAAATAAGCAACCGTCTTTCTCTTCGCGTTTAATTCATAGCGGTGCATCAGCCACCGAGGGAAATAGACAAAAACGATCGCGAAGCCGCTTGCCAGCAATAAGAACAAGGGCACGGTGATAAGGATTATCGCTATCAGCATCGCCACGCTATTTCTTCAACGCCCTCCCCGCAATATCCCTTCGCCAATGCGCCCCCTCAAACCGAATCCTCCCACAAGCCTCATACGCGCGTTCAACCGCCATCTTCAACTCCGCCGCACGCGCCGACACCCCTAGCACTCGTCCGCCAGAAGTATAAAACTCTCCATCACGCGTTGAAGTGCCCGCGTGAAACACCTTAGCCCCATCTAACGCTTCAACTTCCTCGAGTCCGGTAATCTTCTTCCCCATCTCAAACGTCCCCGGATATCCTTCCGAGGCCATCACCACGCACACAGACGCATCGTTCGACCACTTGAAATCTCCCTCGCTCACACGCCCCGCAATCGACGCCTCCAGCGCATCCACCAGATCGCTTTCCAGCCGCATCAGAATCGGCTGCGTCTCCGGGTCTCCAAACCGGCAATTGAACTCCAGTACCATCGGCCCGCGAGCGGTCATCATCAGCCCACAATAAAGGACGCCCTTATATTCCGCGCCCTCCGCCTTCATACCTGCCACTACTGGCTTTGCAATGTGATTCACCAGCCAGTCCCGCATAGTTTCATCGATAATCTCAGGCGTCGAATACGCTCCCATTCCGCCTGTATTCGGCCCCGTATCGCCATCGCCCACGCGCTTGTGATCCTGCGCCGCCACCAGCGGTGCTACCCGTTCCCCATCGCTCAGAACTAGAAAAGAAAGTTCGTCGCCCTTCAGGCATTCTTCCAGCACCACTCGCGCTCCCGCGTCGCCCACCATCTTGCCGCTCAACATTTCCGCCGCGACTCCGGCCGCTTCTTCTTTGCTCGCCGCGATCACCACTCCTTTGCCCGCCGCTAATCCGTCCGCCTTCACCACCACCGGCAGATGAAAATGGGGTAACGCCTCGCGCACGTCCTCCACCGAATCGCAAATCGCGTAGGCCGCCGTCGGTATCCGATGCCGCTGCAAAAATTCCTTCGCGAAACTCTTACTCGATTCCAGCTGCGCCGCTGCCTTCGTCGGCCCGAACACCGGCCAGCCGCGTCGTATGAATTCGTCCACCACTCCCAACATCAGCGGGAGCTCCGGACCCACCACCGTCAAGTCCGGCTGCAGCTGCTGCCCTAAGGCCACCATTGAATCGATACTCTTCAAATCGACCGGCAAGCACTCCGCCTCGTCCGCGATCCCGCCATTCCCCGGCGCACAATACAGCTTCGAAACCCGCGCCGACTGACGCAACTTCCACACCAGCGCATGCTCTCGCCCGCCACTACCTAGAACCAGAAGTTTCATAATCGAGAAAATCAAGGTTAGGTTAGACCGGCAACCCTGTCAAACACGCGCAGTAAACTCAGAAGTCAGGATTTTGAGTGCAGAAGTAACACATACCATTCGCCGCTAGACATCTAGGTTCTGCGCTTCACTTCTTACTCCTGCCTTCTGACATCTGACTTACTTCTGCAGTTAACTGCGCTTAACGCCATCGTATAATCATATCCAATGATCACCGTCTCCAAGGAAGACTATCTCAAAGCCATCCTCGAAGCCGAAAGCGAAGGAGAATCCGTGATCTCCGCCCGTCTCGCGGATTGGCTGAAGGTTTCACCTCCGGCCGTCACCATGGCCGTGCGCCGCCTTAAGAAAGATGCCCTCGTCCGCGTCCAAAGTGACGGCCACGTGCGCCTCACTGCCGCTGGCCGCAAGATCGCGCGCCGTCTCACTCTCCGTCACCATCTCATTGAGCGCATGCTGGCAGAACTCTTCGGCATGGAGTGGTGGAAGGTTCACGACGAGGCCGAACGCCTCGAGCACGCCGTCTCCCCCGACTTCGAAGCCAAACTCCTCGCCAAACTCGGCAAGGGAGGCCTTTGCCCCCATGGCAATATGAGTGAGATGGAGAGCCCCGACAGCCGCCGCCATCGTGGACTGGTCCTGCTCGCCGATGCCCAACCTGGAACCTCCTACACCGTCAGCGGAATCTATGAGCGCGACCGCCGTCTGCTCGAGTTCCTGGAAGCCCGCGGCATCCGCCCCGCAGCCAAGCTGCGCATCCTCGAACGCAACTACGATCAAACCCTCACCCTCTCTACCACCTCCGGCAACGTTTCCCTCGGTCGCGCCGCCGCCGAACGCGTATGGCTCTCCCCTGTCGATGCCCGCAGCGCCAAATAATCCGTGCAGGTTTAGACCTTCGAGCGGATCTACTTAACTATAGTTTATTTCGTCGTGTATACTTGCGCTAATCTCTGCTGGGGGTTCCCTGCCGAACCAAATCTACGGAGATTGCCTGCACGCTGCAAGCGTTCCAACCGATGAAGCCGCTCGCAACCCAAAACGAAGACGAAGTCGTAGTAATTACTCACGAGGATATCGACCGCGCCCACGATCGCGTCCGCGTCTCTGCTGCTCGCGCTCAGGGCGGCTTCCGTTCCAGAGCCCGTCTCCTATGGTTGCTGGTCGGCCCCGGTGTCCTCGTCATGCTCGGAGAGAATGACGGCCCCAGCATGCTCTCCTACGCCGCCACCGGCGCCAAGTTCGGTATCGGATTCTTCATCCCCTTCGTCGCCCTCACCTTCTGCATGGCCATCGTCGTCCAGGAAATGACCGTGCGCCTCGGCGCCGCGACCCATCGCGGCCACGCCGAACTCATCTTCGATCGCTTCGGCCCTTTCTGGGGATGGTTCTCGATGATCGACCTCGGCATCGGCAACTTTCTCACACTCATCACCGAATTCATCGCCATCCGCGCTGGCCTCGGTTTCTTCGGAGTCCGCCCCTGGATGGCCATCCTCATTGCCCTCGTCATTCTCTACGCTGCCCTGATGAGTCACCGTTATTGGACCTGGGAACGCATCACTCTCGCCGCCGCTGCATTCAACTTGATTTTCATTCCCGTCGCGCTCATGACGCACCCCAGCTGGGCCGCGGTCGGCCACGCCTTCCTCGCCTGGCAGCCGCTCCCCGGCTTCAACAAGGACACTCTCCTCATCGTCCTTGCCGATATCGGCGCCACCGTGACCCCCTGGATGCTTTTCTTCCAGCAGAGCGCAACGGTCGACAAGGGCATGACCACAAAAGACATCCGCTTCGGTCGCGCCGATACTGTGATCGGTGCCGCTCTTGCCACTGCCGCTGCCATCGCCACCATTCTCGCGACGGCCCCGTTATTCGCCCATCAGATGACTGCTGACAATTTCGAAGCCGCCCAGTTTGCCCAAGCTCTCCAGCCTCTGATCGGTCGCTTCGGTGCGTCCCTCTTCGCTCTCGGCATGGTCGAAGCCGGCATCGTCGCCGCCATCACCATCTCTACTTCTTCTGCTTACGCCTTCGGCGAGGTCACCCACAAGCCGCACAGCCTCAACCTTCCCATGGGAGAGGGAAAATCCTTTTATGCCGTACTGACGCTTTGTGCCATGGCTGCCGCCGCGATCGTTCTGATCCCCGGCCTTCCGCTTGTCTATGTAGTGCTGGTCGTAAATGTCGTCGCAGTTCTGGCCATGCCGCCGGCGTTGGTGTTCCTCTTCATGCTGGTCAATGACAAAGAAATCATGGGCGAGCTAGTCAGCCCGCTCTGGGCAAACATCCTGTCCAGCGGCGTCGTATTCCTCCTGACGGCTGCCGGCATCCTCTTCGGCATCAGCATCATCGCTCCCAACATCTTCGCCGCTCTGGGAGGGAAGTAGGGCGCACCCAGCTCCTGCCTGCAAGAGCAAAGTCAAGGAGCAGGGGATGGGAGCTTCCGCTCCAACGGACTCCAGTCGGCCTGCGAGCCTTCCTCACTTTTCTCCAAATATTTCGCTTGACGTTACCTGATGGTCACGTTATTATCGAGTCACGTAATGATTGCTTTGGTGAGGAGACAACCAAAATGAAAGTGGAAGACCTGACGCTCGAGGTTGAGCAGCATATCGACATGAAAGCCACGCCGGAAAAGGCATTCGCGGCAGTTTTGTATCGCCTTGGAAAGGGCAACACCAGGCCGGACGGGCAATCGCTCGAATTGGAATTGGAACCCAAGGCCGGCGGGCGGTGGTATCGCGATCGGGGAAACGGGGTCGGACATCTCTGGGGGTTCGTGCAGGTGGTTAAGCCTTCCAGCCTGCTGGAACTCAGCGGGCCGATGTTCATGTCGTATCCGGCGATCAATCACGTGGAGGTCAAGATCGAACCGACGTCGGGAGGTTGCCGGGTAGCGCTGCGGCATCGCGCGATCGGGATGATCGACCCGGAGCACCGAAAGAATGTGGGCACGGGCTGGAGTCACATGTTGAACAACGTAAAGAAGGACTGCGACCAGCAGTGACCGAGATCACGGGCCGGCCAGTTGCCGAACTCGACGGGGTCTGGAAGGCGCTTTCCGACCCGACGCGGCGCGCGATTCTGGATCTCTTGCGGGCTCGTTCCCGAACCACAACCGAGATTGTGGATGCGTTTCCGCGCCTGACGCGCTTTGGAGTGATGAAGCACATCGAGGTGCTGCGCCAAGCCCAGTTGGTGCACACGCGCGAGGATGGAAGGCAGCGGGTGAATTCGCTGAACGTAGTGCCCATCCGGCAGATTTACGAGCGCTGGGTTGGTCCCTTTCAGGAGCTTTGGACGAACGAACTGCTTCGCGTCAAGGAGATCGCCGAAAAGGATACCGCAGCCGCAAGGCAAGAAGCTTTGCGCAAACGAAGGAAGAGTTACGTTGCGAGGTAACGGTTTTGGGGCGCAAGAACAAAAGAGCGATAAATCACAAAAGAGGAGAATCCGCATGACCACACTAGCCACCAGCACCGGAGTTCGGGAACACGAGGTTGTGTCTCCCAAGGAATGGATCGCAAGTCGCAAAGATTTGCTCCGCAAAGAAAAAGAGTTCACAAAGTTGCGGGATCAATTGAGCCAGGCGCGGCGCGAACTGCCGTGGGAAAAAGCTGAAAAACAATATGTGTTTGATGGTCCACAGGGCAAGGTAACGCTGGCTGACCTTTTCGGCGGCCGTAGCCAACTGATTATCTATCACTTTATGTTCGGTCCGGGATGGGAGCAGGGGTGTCCGAGTTGCTCGTATCTGGCCGATCATTTTGGAGGGAGTCTGGTTCACCTGGCCAATCGCGACGTCACCCTGGCGGTGGTTTCGCGAGCGCCTATGGACCAGATCGAGGCGTTCAAGAAACGCATGGGCTGGGAGTTTCGCTGGGTGTCGTCCTTTTCCAACGACTTTAACCGCGACTACCACGTGTCGTTCACGAAAGAAGAGATGGCGAATGGCAAGGTGAACTACAACTACGATATGGTCGAGTTCCCTAGCGAGGAAGGGCCCGGCGCGAGCGTGTTCTATAAGAATGAAGCGGGAGAGATTTTTCATACCTATTCTACTTACGCGCGCGGCCTCGATATTCTAGTGGGCGCATACAACTTCCTCGACTTGGCGCCGAAAGGTCGCGACGAGGATGGTCTGGCCTTCACCATGGCTTGGGTTCGACATCACGATCGATATGCTGAAGGCTACGTTGTCGATCCGAAGGCGCAGTACGTGGCTCCGAAAGGCTCGGGGGCGTGCTGCGCGGAGGAGCACCACTCGTGAGCAGTTTTTGTTGCTGTGCAGCGATTTCGAATCGCAAGGAGCGAATAGCGGCGGGGGCGCGGATGGCAAAGGATAGTCCGCGTCCTTCGACGGGTGCGCGCCGTGTTCTCGACGTTGCCGGCTGGGTTCTTCCTGGCGGCGTGTTAGCTCTGTTGCCGAAGTGCCCATTATGCTTGGCCGCTTACTTTGCGGTCGGCAGCGGGATCGCAATCTCCGTATCGGCCGCAACTTATCTGCGCATTGGCATGATATTGCTGTGCGTGGGCGCGCTGGCGTATCTTGCTGTGAATCGGGGTCGGCAAATCATTCTCTGCCTGAACGCGTCACACAAATAGATGTCGCCGTTGCGCGACTACACGCCCACCGGCTGAGCAGTCGGCCTTGCTGCCAGCAACTGCCGCAACACATATTGCAAAATCCCGCCGTTTGCGTAGTAGAGCGCTTCCTGTGGTGTGTCGATGCGGACGATGGCGTTGAACTCCGTCGTCTTCCCATTCGCGGTGGCGCGGACTTTTGTTTTTTGGCCCGCGGCGTAGCGCTCGATGAGGTTGCGAACGCCCGTGATCTCGAAGACTTCCTCTCCCGTTAGTTTGAGCGATTCGGCATTTTGTCCGGGCTCGAACTGCAGCGGCAGGATTCCCATCCCAACAAGATTTGAGCGGTGGATACGTTCGTAGCTTTCGGCGATCACCGCTTGGACTCCCAGCAGGCACGGGCCTTTGGCGGCCCAGTCGCGGGAAGAGCCGGATCCGTACTCCTTTCCGGCGAGAATAATGAGCGGCGTGCGTTCGGCTTGATATTTCTGCGAAGCGTCGAAGATCGACATTTCCTGATTGGTCGGCAGGTGGCGGGTGAAGCCGCCTTCCACGTTGACAAGTTTGTTGCGCAGGCGGACATTGGCGAAGGTGCCGCGGACCATGACTTCGTGGTTGCCGCGGCGCGAGCCGTAGGAGTTGAAGTCGGCGGGCTTAACGCCGTGCTCTTGCAGATATCTTCCGGCAGGGCTGTCCTTCTTGATGGAACCCGCGGGAGAGATGTGATCGGTGGTGACGCTGTCGCCGAGGACTGCGAGGACGCGCGCGCCTATGATTTCTTCGACGGGCGAGGGCTGCAGCTTCATGTCGTCGAAGTAGGGGGCACGGCGAATATAGGTGGAATCCTTTTCCCATGCGTAGGTCTGGCCCTTGGGGACGGAGAGGCCGCGCCATCGGTCGTCTCCAGCGAAAACTTCGGCATAACTTTTCGAGAACATTTCGGCAGTGACGGAGTGCTCGATGGCCTCTTCCACTTCGCGCTGCGTGGGCCAGAGATCGGCGAGGTAAACCGGATTGCCTTCTTTGTCCTTGCCAATGGCGTCTTTGCGGAGATCGGTGTCGATGCGTCCGGCGAGGGCGAAGGCGACGACCAGCGGAGGCGACATCAAATAATTGGCGCGGACTTCGGAGTTGATGCGGCCCTCGAAGTTGCGATTGCCGGAGAGCACGCTGGCGACGACCAGATCTTTCTCGTCGATAGCTTTCGAGACCTCATCCGGGAGTGGACCGGAGTTGCCGATGCAGGTGGTGCATCCGTAGCCGACGATGTGGAATTTTAGCTTCTCGAGATAGGGCGTGAGTCCGGCATTCTCCAGATAATCGCGAACGACTTTCGATCCGGGCGCGAGCGAAGTTTTTACCCACGGCGGAATCGACAAACCTTTCTCGACTGCTTTTTTCGCAAGTAATCCCGCACCGATCATCACCGACGGATTCGAAGTATTGGTGCACGAAGTAATGGCAGCGATCACGACGCTGCCGTGTTTCAGTGAGTTCTTCACAGTCGCAGGAACGTGTTCGTGGACATTGGGATCTTCGACGCCGATGGCGGCGGGGCTGCCCCCTTCCTGCTCCCAGCGTGCGGAGTTGGCGGCTGTTGCGGTTTTTGCGGAAGACTTCGGCTTGATCAGTGACGGCAACGCTTTCTGAAAGGAATCTCCAGCTTGTGAAAGCACGACGCGATCTTGCGGGCGCTTGGGACCGGCAATGCTCGGCTCGACCGTGCCGAGATCGAGCGTAAGCAGTTCAGAGTATTCGGCTTCGGGAGTCTTATCGTCGTGGAACATGCCCTGCTCACGGCAGTAGGCTTCGACAAGTGCAATCTGTTCGGCGCTGCGGCCACTGAGTTTCAAGTACTTCAAACTTTCTTTGTCCACGGGAAAGATGCCGCACGTCGCGCCGTATTCCGGCGACATGTTGGCAATGGTGGCGCGATCAGCGAGGGGAAGATCGCGCAGGCCCGGGCCGAAGTATTCGACGAATTTGCCGACAACGCCGTGCTTACGTAGCATTTCGGTGATCGTGAGAACAAGGTCCGTGGCGGTGGCGCCTTCGCGCAGGCGCCCCGTCAACCTCACACCCACAACCAGCGGAATCAGCATGGATACGGGCTGACCGAGCATTGCGGCTTCGGCTTCGATGCCACCCACGCCCCATCCCAGGACGCCGAGGCCGTTGATCATCGTCGTATGACTATCGGTTCCTACCAACGTGTCAGGATAGGCGGTGCGCTTGCCATCGGAGTCTTGTACAAAGACCACGCGGGCAAGGTATTCAAGATTGACCTGGTGGACGATTCCGGTGTCGGGAGGGACGATTGCGAGGTTGCGGAATCCGGTTTGTCCCCAGCGGAGAAAAGAGTAGCGCTCTTTGTTGCGCTGAACTTCCAATAGCGCGTTCACGTCGAAGGCGCTGGAGGTGCCGAATTCGTCGACCTGGACAGAGTGATCGATGACGAGCTCGACGGGTTGCAGAGGATTGATGAGGGCGGGATCGCCACCGAGTTGCTGCATGGCATCGCGCATAGCGGCAAGGTCGACAACGCAGGGGACGCCGGTGAAATCCTGGAGCAGGACGCGGCTGGGAGTGAAGGCGATTTCTTTGTCGGGCTTCGAGTTCTTATCCCATGCGGCGAGAGCGCGCACGTCCTCTTTCTTGACGTTGCGGCCATCTTCGGTGCGCAGAAGATTTTCGAGCAGGATGCGCAGGGAATATGGGAGATGTTTGGTAGAAGTGCCTTGCTGGTCGAGAGCGTCGAGGCGGAAGATTTCGTATTCCTTCTTGCCGACTTTGAGAAGAGAACGCGATTTGAAGCTATTTAACGACATGATGGCCTTCCTCATGAAAGATGCCGCGAGACGGATGGCGCCGCACAGCGGGATGGAACGAATATCGGAACCTTCAAGTTTAGTCGTTTTCAGGCGGGTTGCGTAGGGGGAATCGCTTGAGTCGCTTAGCGCGCGGCGGTCCAGACCTGGTAGGTAACCACAGCCATCATAAACAGAAGATAAATGCGCAGAGACCAAAGGACGACGAGTTCAGGGCCCTTAAGATGGCGGCGGGGAATGTGGTGCTTCTTCGCGCCAACGAGTTGATCATGTTCGAGGGAGGACAGGACCAGGCTTTCGTCGGCGGAGGAGATGGCATGCGGAGTAGTGTGGGTTTTGGTCATAGTGATAGGGACGGTGTCTCGTCTCCCAAAGTCTTACTCTAGAATTCTAACTCCTCTTCGCTGCCTTTGACTTGCTTCTATTCCAGACTGTACTGGATGTCAATTCCGCGATTGGACATCTCGTCCAGGAACAATTCCGCCGGAACATCCCGCTCCTGCAGTACGCCCCCGCGCTTTGTGATCGCTCCAGAAGCCAGCATTTGCAGGACGATCGACGCCGGAAAGGCTGTAGTGCGCATCATCGCACTCATATCTGTCTTGGAGTCGTAGTGATCGATCATAGTGAAGGCAGCGACGCGGCCTTTGAGGCGTCCGCCGAGCAAGCCGCGAACACCCGGTGAACGGACGGACTCATGCGCTTCCAGCCGCATGATGCATACATCCGGCCCCTTACCGGCAAACTTACCTTCAAAGATCTTGGACATCACCTCCCGCGGCGTGATCTCGCTTCCGTTTACTCGCATCTTCTCGCTGGAGAAAAGGCCTAGCGCTTTCAATTCGCAAAGCAGATCGTAATGACCGGGATAGCGCAGCGTTTTCTCAAAACACTCGCCGACCTTGCCTTCGAAAGTTTCCGGCAAAGTCGAGGTGCCACCGGAAGTCTGGAAGGCGATGAGAGGTGCGAAACCCGGCATGTGAAATTCCTCTGGTTCGGTTAGTGCTTCCACCGTGACCAGCTTGCCTTTGCGGAGAATCCGCGCGGGCTCGACGTACTCGTTAATCAGGCCTTCCACCGAGAAAACCAGTTGGTAGTGGAAGGGCGGCATAGGTTTTTCGGGCAAGCCCCCAACATACAGCTTGAGGGCATCGGCACGGCCACCGAGACGGCGCACCAATTCCCCGCCGAGGATGGAGGCCATGCCGGGAGAGAGCCCGCAGTCTGGAGCGATGGCGACGTCGCGCTTCTCGGCCTGGGTGGCGAGCGCGAGCTCCTGCCGGACTACCGTATTGTTGCCTCCGAGATCGGCGAAGTGGCAGCGCGCGTCAATAGCAGCCTTCGCGAGCCCAAGGTTCAGGCGATAGGGGACCGCGGAGAGCGCGCCGTCGTGCCCGCGCATCAGGCGGACAGCTGCTTGTTGACTACTGGCATTCAGGGCGACCGCGCGGACTTTTCTTTCGCCTGTGATTTTGTTTACCCGGGCCGCGACTTCGCGAGCGCGCTTCAGATCGCTATCGGCTAGAGAGACAGACTCCACCTGCGACTGCCGCGCCATGTCAAAAGCCGCCGCCGAACCCATCATGCCGGAACCGATGACCAGGAGTTTCAAGCATCACCTCGTGCTTTCTTCTAGACAGGTCACTGTACGCCTTCGGCGTGAACACTCGTCAGTGACGGAAAGCACGCTTGAGAGGTTGTGGTTCGCAATGGGCTCTGGCCAGCGATTCAGTCCCACGCACTGCTATAATCAAGAATTGTCCCCATGTCCACGAAACGCCTGATTCGATCCACAACAGTTCTATCGATCCGCCGCAACGGCAGCGTCGTCCTCGCCGGCGACGGACAGGTTACGCTCGGCGAATCCGTGATCAAACACACGGCGAAGAAAATCCGGCGCCTGTATAACGACAAAATTCTTGCGGGCTTCGCCGGTTCCACCGCCGACGCCTTCACACTTTTCAGCCGCTTCGAGTCGAAACTCGAGCAATATCACGGCAACCTGGGACGCGCCGCCGTCGAGCTCGCGAAAGACTGGCGCACCGATAAATTCTTGCGGCACCTGGAAGCGCTGCTGCTGGTGTGCGACAAGGAGCAGACGTATCTGCTCAGCGGGCAAGGCGACGTGATCGAGCCCGATGGAGGAGTGGCGGCCATCGGCAGCGGTGGTCCCTACGCGCAGGCCGCGGCTGAAGCCCTGGCTCGCCACACCGAGCTCTCCGCCCGCAAAATTGCCGAGGAAGCGATGAAGATTGCCGGCAAAATGTGCATCTATACCAATGATGCAGTAACGATCGAAGAACTGTAGCTCGTGGAGGGACGGACGCCCTCGTCCGTCCGCCGGGTGAAGGCCCGGCATGAAGTTGATTTCGCTGCAAGAGGAAAGCATTCGAGCTTTGCTCGAAGGACGGACGAGGGCGTCCGTCCCTCCACTGAATTTTATGGCCATTTACTTACCCAGCAGCGCTGAAGAAGAACAACTTGCACTTGACGAACTCACTCCGCGTGAGATCGTCGTCGAGCTCGACAAACACGTGATTGGGCAGAAGGACGCCAAACGCGCTGTCGCGATTGCGCTCCGCAACCGGACTCGCCGCCAAAAATTAACCCCGGACCTAGCCGAAGAGATCATCCCAAAAAACATCATCATGATTGGACCAACGGGGGTGGGAAAGACCGAAATTGCGCGACGGCTGGCAAAGCTGGCGAACTCTCCGTTTTTGAAAGTGGAGGCTTCCAAGTTCACGGAAGTGGGATATGTTGGGCGAGATGTCGAATCAATGGTGCGCGACCTGGTCGAGATTGCGATCGACAATGTGCGCGAAGAGAAGTTGGAGGATGTTGCTGACAAGGCTGAACTGAACGCGGAGGAACGGCTGCTGGATATTCTTCTGCCGCCATCACCGCCGAGCCGGCCGGGCGACACCACTACGACTACGGCAGGTGGAGTAGTGATCGATGGCAGTACCGCGCTTGCTGAGTCCTCTTCGCGAACGCGGGAGAAATTGCGGCAGCAGTTGCGCGAGGGCAAGCTCGACGAGCGGCAGGTGGAAATCGACGTGCGTGAGCGGAATTTCCCGACGTTCGAGATCATGAGCAACCAGGGCGTCGAGGAGATGGATATCAATATCAAGGACATGCTGCCCAACATCTTCGGGGCGCGGACCAAGAAGCGGAAGATGAAGGTGAATGAGGCGTTTGAATATCTGATTCAGGAAGAAGAGCAGCGGCTGATCGACATGGATCAGGTGACGCGGGTCGCGATCGATCGCGTGGAGAATTCTGGGATTGTGTTCCTGGATGAGATCGACAAGATCGCGGGCCGCGAGGGTGGGCATGGTCCTGACGTTTCGCGCGAAGGAGTGCAGCGGGACATTCTGCCGATTGTGGAAGGAACTACGGTGAACACGCGCTATGGGATGGTGCGCACCGATCATATTTTATTTGTCGCGGCGGGCGCGTTTCACGTTTCGAAGCCCAGCGATCTGATTCCGGAGTTGCAAGGGCGGTTTCCAATCCGTGTGGAATTGCAGTCGCTGACGATGGAAGATTTTGTGCGGATTTTGACAGAGCCGAAATCATCCTTGGTGAAGCAGTATACGGCTCTGCTCGAGACTGAAGGGGTGAAGCTGGAGTTTACTCCGGAGGCGCTGCAGGAGATCGCACACTTCGCGTTTCGGGTGAATGAGAGCACCGAAAATATTGGGGCGCGGCGATTGCATACCATCATGGAGCGGGTGCTTGACGAGTTGAGCTTTGATGCTCCGGAACGAAAAGGCGAGCACGTGACGGTGGATGCGGATTATGTGCGCAAGATGTTGTCGGACATCGTGAAAGATCAGGATTTGTCGAGATATATTCTGTAGGCGCCAGCGCCGAGCGAGATTCCGCCCAGGCCGAGCTTGGACGGACGTACCCTAAAGGACCAGCAGTCCGCTCTTATCGTGCCGCCAATGGAGATTTCGTGGCCGGCGGATTGGGACGCGGAGCTGCGCTCCTAACCAGAGTCCCTTCTTCAAAGAGCAAAGAAGGAACAATGTAGGAAACGACCGGAAGGTCCGGCGCGCCCGCCAATCCCATGGTGAACAGCGCGTTGAACTTCGGAATAAATTGAGCATTGAATAGAACCGGTTGATTGCCGGCCGCTACGATGTCGCGGAACGAAGCTGTCGTCATGCCGGAAAGGTCCGCGCCGCGGATGGCTTCTTCGTGGCCGTCCGGAAACAACTTGTACACCTCGGTCAAAGAGTTCGTCGCCATTGAGCCAGGTGATGTGGCCATGGCGGCCAACATGCGGAACATGCCGGTTAGCCCGCCACCACCCACGCTTCGGACCACGATTCCGTAGCCAAGTCCGCGTTGCTTTACGCGGCGCAGTAGCTCCTGCCGCATTTCATCGCGGGTCATCGTTTTCTCGGCCTCGAGCGTCAGCGTTGTAGGCGCGGGGCCCCAGCCGCGTCGGCTGCCCGTGCTGTGCTCGAGCGGCGGAGCGGGACCACGCGTGGTAAGCAGCGTTTTGAGCGTGCCTTTCTCCACCAGCTTGGTTGATCGCGTCATTACCCCATCGTCGTCAATTTTCGCTGCAATCGGCAAAGCCGCGCCTTTGTAGCTTTCCTGCTGTGGGTTCTCGGTAATGTCCAGGAAATCCGGAAGCACTCTTCCCCCAATCTTCTGCAACAGAGAGCCGCCGGTGAGTTGGGAGGCAAACTGGTCAAAAAACATTTCGAAGCGCGGATCGTCACTAACCGGGGGCGGAACGGCAACCAACGCAGGAGCAAAAATCTGGGCGAAGATTTCGCCCGCAGCATCCTCTTCGAACAACAGCGGACCGTTATATCGCTCAACGTAACTTGCGTCTCGAACTTTGGCGATGCGGGCACCCATCTGGCGAGCTCGCTCCAGCAATTCGCTTTCGCTGGGAAGAGACGTCGCCGAGCGCCTGTAAACATCAAACGTTTCGCTGATGGGCAGACCATCGGACGATTGTGTCTCCGCGGTCACCGCGAGATGCGTATTGGACTGCCCGCGCGCGAATGAAGTACCCTCGCTGTTTACATACCTGGTGTAGCTGTTGCGACATTCGATCTCCACCGAGGATGTGTAAACCTCCGGCATCTGCTTGAACACGGCAGAAAGATCACGAGCCAGGCGCTCCAGTGCAGGAAGATCAACCTTGACTGGCGGCGGCGCTTCGGTAATGTGGACTGTCGGCTCTTTGCTGAAACTCTGCGCATCCTCGGCTTGTTTGCGCTGTTCCAAAGCGGCCTTTTTGCCGGAGTAGTCTTCGATTGCAGACTTGTACTCCGCGTCTGTTGCCAGCCACAGACGCCGACGGATTTCAGAATAATCGTCGTCCAGAGGAGCCTCCGATACGCTCTGCGCCATACGGGCTCCGACCGCCGCCATGTTGCGCATTGAGAAAAAATTGCTGTTGTCGAGTTTGTAGTCACCCACGCGAAGCTCGACCCCGAGCATTCTGCGATGGGAAGGGACTTCTTCCGTAAGGCTGCCCAGTGATGCGGAGATCTTCGTGTCATCGACATCGTCGGCGCGATAGGCGACGAAATATGGTTTCTGAGTGCTCTGCATCTGAAGTTGCCCCACGGTGCGCGACAACTCATCCTGCAGTGCCTTGCTCACAATGTCTTGCGCCCCTGCACGATGCGAAAAAACTACGGGCAGCGCGATCAGAAAAAATGTCGCCGCCCGGAATCTGACGTTCTTGCGTAAATTCATGGTCCGCTCCAATGCTCAGTTGCCGGACGTGGGAGGCGGCAGAATAGGCAACCGCTCCTGCGATTTTTCTTTGCGCTGCGTTTCGATCTGGGAGATGAGTAGGCCCGGCGCAATAGCCGAAACCGGCACCCATCCCGACTCCGCGCCGCACATGCCGTTGAAGACTTCCGTGTCGTCGTCCGCTGCGACAATCTTACTGAATGCGATGAGCGGCGTCCCGATCAAATCGACGCCTCGCACCAATTCCTCGCGGCCATCGGGATACACGCGAAATACCACTGTCGGCCGCACGTTAAAGGCGTTGGGCAGAACTCGCTGAGTGAACGTGAAGCCGCCTTCGATATCGTCAAAAAACAACCCGTAAGGTTTGTTCGCGGCCTTCACTTGCTCGATGAGCATCTTCTTGAGTTCAGCACGCGGTACCTGCTTTTTCGAAACCACCACCAGATTCGCCTGCCGCGCAGTGGACTGGTATCCCTGCTGGCGCCGCCCATGCCCGTTGGAGTGAGGAAATCCTTCGATGGGAGAACGGGAGGTAAGAAAGTTCTTGAGAACTCCATCTTCCACAACAGTCACGCGGCGCGCCTTCACGCCTTCATCGTCGTACAGATAGTAGCCAACCAAATCGGTGTTCGCTGTCCGTGCCAGGGTCGGATCGGAATAAACCGAAAGAAAATCCGGCAGCACACTTTGATTGACCTTCTTCTTGAAAGTCTGCGCTTCGTCTTCGTTCTTTTGCCGTTGCCCTTCGATGCGGTGGCCGAATATCTCGTGAAAAAAAACCGAACTGGCACGGCCGGAAAGAATTGCGGGACCGGTGTAGGCGTCTGCCAGCGGAGCCTTGCGCAGCGCCAACAGATTGGTCACCATCAGGTTGACATCTTTGAGAACCGTAGCGTCGTTGGGAAGGCCGTCCTCGCGAAAAGACATGTAAGTCTGATGCAACGGCAACTCCATGCCGTCGTCATCCTTGATCGAAGCCGAAATGATAATGCGGTAGAAGGGAGACGAAATACGGATAGAACTGCCATCGCTGTTTACGTAGCGGCGAGTCTCGATCTCACCGATGACCTGCGCGCTCGCCTCAAGAATGTCCGGATGGTTCTTGAAGGGCGAAGTATATCGGCGAACTCTCGTTTCCCAAGCTTTTTGGTCGAACGAGAATGTGGCGATCGGCTCGGAGTAAGTCTCTGATGGCTCCTGGGAAAAATCCCCGGACTTGTCCTCCGCCTCGACCTTGACGGTCACGTTAGCCTTCGCTTGCTGTAGTCGTTCGACGGCACGTTTGTACTTCTGGTCGGTTATGTACCACAGCGCAGCGCGCAGTGCGTCGGGATCATCTTCGAGAGGTATTTTCGCGGATTGGAAGCGGTCAGTGAGATCGGACATTGAAAACGCCGCTTGCCGAAGCGGATGGGTATTGTCAAGCAACGGATCGCCGACGCGGAGATCGACGTCCAGAAGGCGGGTGTGCCGTTCATTGCTATCGGTCAAAGCCCCGAACGAGGATGTGACATTAACAGAACGATTGTCGGTCAATTGGTAAGAGAGAAAGTACGGCGGCGTTTCAGTCTTCTTCAGGCTCGCGAGGGACCTTTGCAGTTCTCCCGTCATGACAGCCAGTAGATGGTCTGGTGCGGCTGCCTGCTGAGCTGCAGAGTGCGACGCGAGTAGGAAAAATAATGCGGCTACACGTACCACAACACTGATATTCGTCATGCCTGACTCACATCCTGAAGCGGGAAATCGAAGGACGCAGAATCTTACACACCAGCAGAAGTGTTGTCGAGGCTAAAAAAGAATGCGCTAGGCGATGCTGCTAAAGATCGGGCAGCTTCGATTGCTGACCCTCTTTTGAATCTCTGCTCTGAAAGTAACGATGGAACAAAGCTCGAATTGTCACTCCGCGGGCTGAAGCCCGAATGGAAATGCAAACACTTACGCGGCGCTGAAGCGCGACGCTTCCACGAGATTACCACCGACCGCAGTGGCGGAAGAACTGGCAGCAGCCAGTAATGATGTAGTCTGTTGTCCTGCATGAAAGTCCTGACGGAAAAGCTGATTCTATTGCTGGGAGCGCTGGTGGTGATGGTGGGGTGTGCCTCGATCGGGCCGCCGCAGGCGCCTTCGCTGGAACTGCCGAAACCACCTTCGGACCTGCATGCGGCGCGGAAGGGCGACAAGGTTACGCTGAGTTGGACGATCCCAGCGCGCACCACCGACCGGCAGAGGACGCGCTATCTGGGAAAGACGGAGATTTGCCGGAGCGTTGCAACTGCCCCGAAGCAATGTGGAACTCCCGTGGGAGAGGCGGCGCCGCCTGCGGATTTCGAGCAGACGGCGAAGAAGGCGTCGGGGAAAAAACTGAGTGGAAGCTTCACCGATATTTTGCCGGCTGCGATTGAACGGGAACATCCGACGGAGTTTGCCACATACGCGGTCGAGGTGCTGAACAAGGCGGAGCGGGGAGCGGGGGTTTCGAATCAGGCGCGGGTGCCGCTGGTGCCGACGCTATCACCATTCGGGGATTTTTCCGCGCGGGCCATGGCGCCAGGTGTGATGATTTCGTGGACTTGCCCGGCGACTCCGGAGGGACGAAGCGGCGTTCAATATCTGTTCCGGATATACCGGCATGCGGAATCAAGCTCAAACGAAAGCAAGATTGCCGACGTGGAGGCTACGGAATGCGCGTTGGGCACGGGCAAACTCATTTCAGCTTATCTTGATCAAACCTTCGAGTGGGAGAAGAACTATTTTTATCGAGGGACGGTGGTGAGCCTAATCGAGACCGCTGGGAAGGCGGCGGTCGAGGTAGAAGGCGATGACACGCCGGAGGTAAGAGTATTCGCGCATGATGTATTTCCTCCAGCCGTGCCATCGGGATTGCAGGCGGTGTTTTCAGGACCGGGGCAGCCGCCGTTTATTGATTTGATCTGGGCGCCGGTTGCGGATGCGGACCTGGATGGCTACAACGTTTACCGGCATGAAACCGGGGCAGCGGCGGTAAAGATAAACTCAGAGTTGGTAAAGACGCCGGCCTTTCGGGATATGAAGGTTGAGGCGGGGAAAACTTATTTTTATTCGGTTTCGGCGGTGGATCAGCGGGGGAATGAGAGTGCACGGTCAGGGGAGACCAGTGAGAGTGTGCCATAGGCTAGGCGTTCCTTTAGTAAAACAGTGGCACAAACACCCAGCAGAGCCATCGTAGCGGGGAACTGCCAGGGACCCTTCACTTCGTTCAGGATGACGGTTCTTTCGGATGGACGACCGGTTTGCAGGTCGAAAACTTTCGCCGAAGTTCCTTTACTCGTGGTTAGATAGATGACGATGAAATATTGCCGCTTTCAACTGAACGGGGAAGCTCATTACGGGCTGGTCGAATCGGTGGCGGGACGCGATTCGATTTTGAGGATCCTGCTGACGGCGCCAGAGGAATCCGAGGGCGACGTGGAGGGTCTGCGGACGCGACGGATCGAACCGATTGCGCTGGACGAAGCGACTCTGCTGCCGCCCGTGCGGCCGTCGAAAATTGTGTGCGTGGGGCGAAATTATCGGGAACATGCGGCGGAACTGGGGAGCGATGTGCCAACGGAGCCGCTGTTGTTCTTCAAACCGAACTCGGCGCTGCTGGCGCCGGGCGGGGTGGTGAAGCGGCCGAAGATTTCCCAGCGCGTCGATTACGAAGGCGAGCTTTGCGTGGTGATGGGAAAGAAATGCCATCTACTGGCGGATGGCGAAGACGTGCGGCCGTACATTCTCGGCTACACCTGCCTCAATGATGTGACCATGCGCGACATCCAGAGACAAGAGGATCAGTGGGCGCGAGCGAAGGGATTTGACACGTCATGTCCGGTGGGCCCGGTGGTGGCGGATGGACTGGACCCGTGGGCGGGAGTGGCTGTGGAGACGCAGGTGAATGGCGCGGTGCGGCAAACGGGGAATACGAAGGATTTTATATTTCCGCTGGATGTGGTGATTCGATTCATCTCGCAGGCAATGACGCTGCTGCCGGGAGATTTGATTGCAACCGGCACGCCGGCGGGCGTGGGGCCGGTAGTGGCGGGAGATGTCATGGACATCAGCGTGGACGGAGTGGGGACGCTGCGGAATTCGGTGGTGGATGAATAGGCAGATCCGGCGCAGTAAGTTCGATAAGAGGTAGGGATTCTTCGACTGCGCGAGCCGGTTCGTTTCACTCTTCGTCGCGCTCCGCTCAGAATGACAACCGTGTTGCAAATGGGCTATTGCAGCCGGAAGCGTTCACGCATGAGGCGCTGCAGGCGGGGTTTGTAGAGAAGATCAAAGGCGAGTTCTTTGTCGGGGAACATGGCCAGGGCGGCGCGCTTGGCGCCCGCGGCGAGTTCGGAGGCCTCTTCGACGGTGAGGCTGGAATCCTGGCTGATCACGGAAGAAACCATACTGATCATCAGCTGGAGGCGCCGGATTCTCCGAGCTTCGTCCTCGGCTGCAATTTGATCAGCATCCGCGCCGGTGAAAGATAGATTTTTCTCGTGATCTGACGACTCCCCAGAATTCATAGTGACCCTTCTTGCCGCACCACAGCTTTTCTCGCCCACAGGTTGGATGTGGCGACGCGATCCGACGTTGCGCCACCTTATCCATCATATTGCATCTATGCTGGCAGAAATAAAACGGCCCGAAAGTGTTGGCCCTCCGGGCGGAACTGGCGCACCGCCGCATACACCGGAAGGAGAAGAGTTAGAATCTGAGGGATGTGGAGTCCCCGGCGACCCCGGGAATGGAGATCACCATGGCAGATCAGTCGAATGCAACGGCGGAGAAACAGCGGCCTGATCCGAACGAGAAGCTGGTGAAGGTGTTTGACAGCGAACAGGAGTCGGAGGCACTGGTGGTGAAGGGACTGCTGGATTCGGCGGGGATCGAGAACGACCTGCAGTCGGCCAGCTTATTGCAAGATGCGTTTCCGGGGCTCGGAGGAATGATTATTCTGGTGCGGGAAGAGGATGCAGGGAAGGCGCGCAGCCTGATCGAGGAATATCGCCAATCCGGTGCGGCGGCGGACGAAGTGGATGACGACGAGACGCAGGCTTGAGCTTTAGGCGTTGCTAAAGCGCTCCTCTCCGTCAGCTACGCCGGGACTTGGGAACGTTCCTTCTAATTGCTCGAGGGCAGCGAGGGTGTGACGGAGTGGCCGTCGAGGTAGAAGGTGACTGCGCCGTTCAGATCGGTGCGGTAGGTGCGGACTCCGGCGGCCTGCAAGCGGGCGAGGACGTCGGGTTTGGGCAAGCCGAAGGACGTGTGGAATCCGACGGAGATCACCGCGAAGGAAGGTTGCACCGCCTCTAATATTTCCGGCGTGGTCGATGTGGCGCTGCCGTGATGGCCGACTTTCAAAAGATCGGCGTGCAGAGGGTGAAGGCTGGCAATGCGGCGCTCCACCGTTTTCTCGGCGTCGCCCTCGAGGAGTGCGGAGGTTGCGCCATAGCCAACGCGCAGCACCATGGAGTCGTTGTTCTTGGGCTCGAGGCCGACGGGCCAGTTTTGCGGCGGAAAAAGGACGTCTACTTTCGCGCCGCCCAGATCGAATTCATCTCCTTCCCAATGGCGCACGACTCTGATTCCGAGCGCGTGCGCTTCTGTGATCAAGTCATCGAGCAGTCGGCTGGGTGGCAGCAGGCCGATCCATAATTCTTTGGGGCGAAAATCTTTCAGGATTGCGAACATACCTCCGATGTGATCGGAGTGGCCGTGGGAAATGGCAACTGCGTCGAGGTGAGAGATGCGGCGCGTCCAAAGATAGGGCGCGACCACGTCTTCGCCGAAGTCGAGTTGCGAGGCGCCACCCCAGATAGGACCTCCGGAATCGATGAGCAAGGTGCGGCCTTGCGGCATGACCAGAAGGATGGCGTCGCCTTCGCCGACGTCGATGGCGGTCACTTCAAGAATTCCAGCTCGCTTTTGGGGATGAGGCGGAACCAAAGCAATCGCCAACGAAGAAACAAGAATCGCAAACACACCTACGACGGCGAGCCGCGCGCGACGGCGAGCGAGAATCATCGCCAGGATCAATGTGGCAGAGGCTGCAGTGATCATCAGGAGCGAGGGAGTGGCAACCCGAAGATCGGCAAGGCGGAGGACTCCGAGCCCGTGCACGGTGCCCGTGATCGCTTGCAGAGCGAACGTGGTAAGCAGAGCGGGAAGTTTCGCCAGAAGCGGGGAAATATATCCCAAGGAAATCGCCACGATGGCAGCGGGCATGAGGAGTTGAGTCAGCGGGACGACCGCAACGTTGGCGGGCATGCCAATGGTAGTAGCCCGGTGAAAATAATAGGCCATGGGCAAGGCCAGGCCCATCTGCATTACGGCAGAGATCAGGAGCAACTCAAATGCGCGCAGGGAAACTAAGATCACCCCCCGAACCAGCCCCAAAGACCATGGATCGCCAATGAAGCGCGCTAATCGGTCTGCGATGAGACGGAGGTCCGCGCGAAACTGTGCGACGCGCGGAGGCAACAGACTGCCGTAACCATCGGCATCCCAGTGGGCAAGAGCGCGCCGGTAGAGTCTCGAGGTACGCTCCACAAGGGGCATGCCGATGGCGGCGACGATGAGGACGCAAAGAAAGGTCATCTGGAAGCTGGCGGTGAAAAGTTGGCGCGGATCGAATACCAGCAATCCGAGCGCGGCCGCGCCAAGAGCGTTCACCATACAACGGTCGCGGTAAAGCAGGCGAGTCCCGAGGAAGATAGAGCACATCAGCGTGGCTCGCCACACTGGGGCCCCGACTTGGGTGAGGAAGGCATAGGCCACGCAGCAAAGGATGGTCAACAGTGTGGCGGGAACTTCTCTCAAGTGCAGGAGGCGAAGAGTCCAGAAAACGACGAAGGCGAGTATTGTGACGTTCATTCCGGAAACCACGAGGATGTGATAGGTACCGGAGCGCTGAAAATCGACTCGGGTGTCCCGGTCGGTGAAAGCCTCTTCGCCGACGACCATGGCGTCGATGAGAGCGGCTTGCGGGACGGGCCAAAGGGAGTGAACTTTGGCGATGATGCTGGAGTGAATGTGGGTGCGCCAGAGTTCGAGGCGGGTTCCAGTAAAGCCGGGGAGCAGTTGCACGTCCTCAGCCTTGGCCGACCCCAGCCCCGCGATGCCCTTGGCCGCCAGATAACTTTGGTAGTCGAAGGCTCCTGGATTGCGGAAGTTACGGGGAAGTTTCAGTTTGACGGGAAGACGAAGGCGTTCGCCATAGCGGAAGAGGCGCATGGGGGAAGTGCGGACTTCGGCGGATGCCAAATTGGTTTGGCTATAAAGCCCGAGGCGCACACCGGAATGCATGGGGAACCGCGTACCGCTATCAGTGACAATCTCTTCGGTCTCAACGTCGAGAGTCTGCGCAAGTTCTCCTGCAGAAGCTTCGCGGAATCGGCCTTCGCGGATGACGTGCGCCGTTATCTCGACTTCCGGGCCGTAGGCAAAGGCACTCAGACTGGAATCGAGCGTGCTTGAAGAACCCCGGAGTTGAAGATGGAGGGCACCTGCCAAGAACATCGCACCGAGAGCCAAAGCTAAGGCGAGCCATCTTCGTTTGTGCGTGAAATACACCCCGGCGGCGACAAACGCCAGTGCTGCCAGGGCCCACCATGAGGGTGGACGAGAGAGATAAGTAGCGGCGATTATTCCTGCGGCGTACGAAACGACGGCCCAGAGTATGGGTTGGCGAGCGGGTTTGAATCGGAATTCAAATGGAATCGGTGGGGCGGCGGACGGCGGCGTGAGTAAGGGCAGGGACCGCATTCATAGGCCTTTGGTTGAGATCGATCGATGTCAGCGGACTAAATGCAGCACGCTTTCGAGGTGATAGGTCTGGGGGAACAGGTCCACGATGTGTACCTCCTCAACGCGATAACCGGCGGCCTGGAGCGGCAGCAGGTCGCGGGACAGGGTCGCTGGATCGCAGGAGACGTAGCTCACGCGGGGCGCGTCCACTTCGGTAAGCAGACGCGCCACGCGATCGCCTAAGCCGCCTCGCGGCGGATCTGCGACCACCAGATCAGGCTTAAGGGGGAGGACTGCCCTATTCCCGGCCCGACCGTTATCACCGCGCTGGGCCAGGTACTGGTCGGTCGCAGTATGAAAAACCTCTGCGTTCAAGGGCAGATTGTATTTAAGGTCGCCAACCGCAGTCTGTGACAACTCAACAGAAACGATGTGACGGATGCTACCGGCAAGGGCTGTGGAAAACAGTCCAACGCCGGCGTAGAGATCGAGAGCCAGTTCCCCCGATCGCCCGCTTGTGACGATTTTAACGAGTTCATCGATGAGAAAGCGGTTAGTCTGGAAGAACGCTCCGGCGCTTACGCGGTAGGTAGCTGTCTTTGTCTGATAAGTCAATTCCGAAGCACCCACGGCCACAAGCGGCTCCAGAATCCCTTTTTGCGGCTCGCGGAAGGCGGCTACACCAACGAACTCGGGCATCGTAGCGCATAATTCTTCTGCCCAGGCGCGCACGGCGGCACGTCGAGCCTCAGGAGAGCACAAAAACTCGACCAGAATGTGGGAATCGTCGCTGTTGGCGAAGAACTCGACCTCGCGCACGCCTTCGACGGCTTTGCCAGCGCGTCCGGCTCGCCACAGCGCAGCGAGGGCGCGGTTGATCAGCGGCGAGCTGATGGGACACTCTTCGACGGGGAGTAGTTCGTGCGAGGAGAATTTGAAGTATCCGGCGGCGAAGTCGGGCCGCGTCCGCAACTGGAAGCGCGAGCGGTTGCGATAGTTCCATGGCGGCGAAGGATGCATGCGGATTTCGCTCTGCAGTTCGAGCTTGGCGATGCGGCGCAAGTTCTCGTGCAGGATTTCTTTCTTGATCTCGAGTTGGTGCTCGTATGCGGCGTGCTGGTAGTGGCATCCGCCGCAGCGGCCAAAATGCGGACAAGGCGGCGGAACGCGGTGCGGAGACGCCTCGATGATTGCCGTGGCTTGGGCGCGGGCGAAACCGGGCTTCTCTTCGGTGAGAACAACTTCGACTTTTTCTCCCGCAAGAACGAAGGGAACGAAAACGGCCTTGCCCCGTCCGCGGGCGTCGGCGGGAAGGCGAGCGAGTCCGTCGCCGCCGTAAATGAGCTTTTCAATGTTCAGGAGCAAGAGTTGATTCTACGGCATGCCAGCATCGGCGATCGCCACTCGTTTAATGAGCGAGGCGAGACCACTTCTGCCTCGGGGCTACTTTTTGAAGTACATCCAGGCGGCAAGCGCTATCAGAACAATCACGACAACCCAGAGGGACGAGCTGCTCATTTCCGTTTTCTTGGACATGGACGGCATTTTAACCCGACACCGGGGTTATGCGAGGCTGGAATTGTGGATTGTTTTGTCCCGGTGCCCAGGTAATTACTTCAGGTACGTGCGCGTACTTACAGCGCCCGGCCCGCGGCGGCGCCGGAAGACCACGCCCATTGAAAGTTGAAGCCGCCCAGGTGGCCGGTAACGTCTACGACTTCGCCGATAAAAAACAGGCCTGGGACCTTGCGGCTCTCCATGGTTTTGGCGGAGAGCTCATGGGTGTCGACTCCGCCGGCGGTGACTTCGGCTTTCGCGTAGCCTTCGGTTCCTGCGGGCGAGATCGCCCAGGCGTGCGCCTGATTTTCCAGGTCGGCAAGCGCTTGATTGGTCCACGAAGTCGGAGTGTGGAGATCGACCCAGCGGTCAGCGAGGCGCTGAGGAAGGATGCTTCGGAACTCGGTTCGGAGGGCGTTCAAGGTTCTTGGCGCCTTGGGATCGCGAAGGGCGGCGGTGAGTTCGCGTCCGGGCGCAAGATCGATCAGGATGGACTGGGGCCTTTTCCAATACGAAGAAATTTGGAGAATTACTGGGCCGCTCAGCCCACGATGCGTAATCAGCATCTTCTCGCGAAATCGCTGGCTGCCGTGCGGAGTAGTCGTCGAGGCAATCACTTCCATTGAAACGCCGGCGAGGTCACAATAGCTGGAACAATCTTCCGAGCTCAGCGTCAGCGGGACAAGGCCGGGCCAGGGGTCTCGGATGGCAAGGCTGAACTGGCGGGCGAGGTCATAGCCGAACGGGGTGGCGCCGATCTTCGGAATGGAGAGGCCACCGGTGGCAACTACGAGGGCGGGCGCTCGGAACTCTGCGTTTTCGGAGGCGATTTTCACCTGAACGAGGAAGTCGGTAGTGTGTCCGACTTCCTGGATGCTGGAATTCAAAAAGATGGTAACCCCGGCGGCGCGGCATTCGGCTTCGAGCATCGTGAGGATGTCGCGGGCGGAACGGTCGCAGAATAGTTGTCCCAGAGTTTTCTCGTGATACGGGATGGCGTGCTTTTCGACGAGACCGATGAAATCCGCAGGGGTGTATCGGGCGAGGGCCGACTTGGCGAAGTGCGGATTCGCGGAGAGAAAGTTGTCTGGTTGGCAGTGAAGGTTGGTGAAATTACAGCGTCCGCCGCCGGAGATCAGGATTTTCTTGCCCAGTCGATCGGCATGTTCGAGGACAGCGACGCGACGGCCGCGCTTGCCGGCTTGGATGGCACACATCAGTCCCGCCGCGCCTCCGCCGAGAACGAGTGCATCGAAAGAATGAGTCATCACATGTAGAACAGGCTCAACCGGGGCAAGCCGTATTTTTCCAGAAGACGCTTGTGGACGTATTGCTTTTGCAGTTGCTCGATTTGCGGCGCTGCCATCTTACGACGGTAGGGTGCGAGTTCGCGATCGGCCTGGGCGCGTACCGTCACAATTTCTTCGTCGGGCGTGGCAGTGAGGAGGGCAGCAAAAAGTTTTTCTTCGAGCACGGTGAGATGGCGCTCCAAGTCTTCCAGCTTGCAGGTTTTCGTGTTTTCGATTTCACCAGCCAATTTTCGAAGGGTGGATGCCGATTGCTGAGCGATGGCTTGAACCGAGACTCCGGCGCTCTGCGGCGGTTTCGCTGCCTCAAGAAGATCTGCATTGCGCCGCAGGAATGCCGCGATCGTCGCGGGCTCAAAGCCTTGGGCTGCAGCTGATTTGGGCGATAGTGGATCTCCGGTAGTGGCACCGACTGCAGCTTCTTTCATGTCTTCCGCGGCAGCCAGCACTTCCTGGGAACAATACGCCAGGCTGTTCACTTTCCTGGTTTTCGATGGACGGGCGTTGTAGCGATCGAATGCGGCATCGATTCCGCGCAGCGCAGCCTCGAGAGGAATGCCAGCGTCCTTCCAGGTTTCGATGAGAGCCCAGTCGAGCGTAGTGAGGAGCAAGCCTCCGCCGCGGCGGCGCAGGAACAGTTCCTCGATTTCCGTAAAATAATTGAAGTAATTTTCCACGGGGCCTCAGCGGGTGGAACGCGGCGTGGAAGAGACTTGTTCGCCGTTCTTCGGTCTGGATTGCGGCTTTTGGGCGGTCTTGGACGCGAGGGCCGGCCGGGCAGCGACATTGCGCTCCCATATGATGCGCAGGCCCTCGAGGGTTAAGAAGTCATCCACCTGCTTGATATATTTTGAGCCGGTGCCGATCATTGGACCGAGGCCGCCGGTGGCGACTACCTTCGTCTCTTTGCCGAGTTCCCCCAGCAGGAGTTCGAGGATGCCGTCGACCAGGCCGAGATAGCCGTAGTAGAGGCCGGATTGCAGGCTGCCCACGGTGTTGGTTCCGATGACGCGGGCGGGCTTGCGAATCTCCACGCGAGGCAGGCGCGCAGTGCGTTGAAAAAGAGCGTCGGCCGAAATGCCGATGCCGGGACAAATGACTCCGCCGAGATACTCGCCTTTCGCGGAGACGCAATCGAAGGTGGTCGCGGTACCGAAGTCGACGATCACGCAGGGACCACCGTACTTTTCATATGCGGCCACGGCGTTGACGATGCGGTCGGCGCCAACTTCCGCAGGATTGTCGTAGTGCACGGGCATGCCAGTCTTAACGCCGGGTTCGATCAGGAGAGGCTTGGAGTTGAAGTAGCGCTCGCAAACCTGGCGAAGGACGGGATCGAGCGGCGGGACAACGGATGAAATTACGATGCCGGTGATGCCTGATGCTTCCAGACTGGCCATGGAGAATAAATTGCGGAAAAGCACGCCGTATTCGTCCACGGTGCTGCCTTGTTTGGTAGCGACACGCCAGTTTGCGACCAGGCGCTCGTAGCGCGGAGAATCGTCGGCGTCTCCAGCAGGGTGAGCTTTCGCAACGCAGTCAAAGACTCCGAGAACCGTGTTGGTGTTGCCGACGTCGAGGACAAAAAGCATAGTCGACTCTGCTCTGCGCTTAGCAGTTGGCGGTTCGATCTACTTACAATTGCGCCAGCTTACGGCTAATCGTTAACTGCTAATTGCTTATTTCCCCTCTCTCACTGTGCCACTAAGAATCGTTTGCACGCCTTGCGCAGTGCGCACCCGGAGAAAACCACGATCATCCAAGCCCTCAGTTGTTCCTTCCACTCTTGAACCATTTTCTTCGATGCGAACCTGCTTCCCTCGTACCCATGAGGAATGCTCGGCAAACCGCCGCAGGATAGATGGGCGCGCGCCGCCGGCCTCGGCTAGCAGACGATATTCCTGGTCGAGCGATTTTAACAAAGCCGCCGCTAATTCCACCCGCGACCACTCGCTAACCGTCACCATGCGCAAGGAGATCGCTTCGCCCTCGAGTTCTTTCGGAAAGCTCGAATGATTGACGTTGATGCCGATGCCGACGACGACGTAACGCACGCGCGTCACCTCCGCATTCATCTCGGTGAGAATGCCGCAGACTTTTTTGCCGTCGATGAGAACATCGTTGGGCCACTTCAGGTCCGGGGTCACGCGCGGGTTGACGTGTTCGACGGCCGAGCGCACGGCCAATCCTGCGGCCAGCGCCATCACCAGCACATCGGAGGGTGGCAGCGCTGGGCGTAACACAACCGAGCAGTAAATTCCCGCCGAGCGCTCCGACTCCCACGAATTCGCGCCACGGCCACGGCCGGCCGTTTGTTCTTCAGCAAGAAATACGCTGCCCTCTGGCGCTCCCAATGACGCAGCCGCCATGGCCGCGGTGTTGGTTGAACCAATTTTGTAGAAATGATGAACCTGGGCATCGAAGATGGTGCCGCGAATCAGCGGCCCAAGAATTTCGGGCAGCAAGAGATCCGGCACGGACTTGAGCTGATATCCGGTGGCTGGATGACCGGCAACATCGACACCGAGGCCGCGCAGTTGCTGAATCAGTCGCCAGACTTCGGAACGATTGGAAGAAATCTCCTGCGCGATTTTCGTGCCGCTTACCACGACGGTTGCATGCTCCATCAGGAGGCGCACGATGCGGCCGAGACGAACGTCGGTGGCTTGTTCATGGGGCGCGGGGGTCGTCGCACGCGAAACGCGGGGCTTGCGGATTATGGTTGTCTTCGTAATAACGAGAATTATGCGGGAGTGGGGGGAAAAGCACAAACGGGCGAGGCCTGCACCTCAGGCTCAAGGGGCAGCCGATTTTCTCTTAGGCGGGAACCACTCGCATACTGAGATCGGCCGCATGAGTCGAGTGCGTGAGCAGGCCGATAGAAATGAAATCCACGCCGGTCTCAGCGTAGGCACGAACATTGTCGAGACGAATCCCGCCTGAACATTCGAGCGGAAGGCGACGCTCAAGTTTGGTGCAACGTTCAACGGCACGGCGCACTTCTTCAACAGACATGTTATCGAGCAAAATGGCTTCTGCGCCGTTGGTAAGCGCTTCTTCGAGTTCGTGGAGCGTCCGTACTTCCACCTCGATGGGCTGCGAGCCACGGCGGTTGCGGTGGGCGCGCTCCAGTGCAGGTGCGATTCCCCCGGCGAGAGCGATGTGGTTGCTCTTGATCAGGACTCCATCAGAGAGATCGAGGCGATGGTTCTGTCCGCCGCCGCAGCGGACAGCATACTTATCGATGACGCGCAGCCCGGGAGCGGTCTTGCGGGTATCGAGAATGCGGGCTTTCGTGCCAGAGACGGCTTCCACGAACTTCCGAGTTAGTGTGGCGATGCCGCTCATGCGCTGGAGGAAATTCAGGATGACGCGCTCACAGGAGAGAATCACGCGCGCGTTGTGTCGGATCACGGCGACGGACTGGCCTTTGTGGAGGCGGACGCCATCGAAGATTTCGGGATGAGTGGTGACTTCGTAGTGCGAAGTAACGGCGCCATCGAGCGCTGCGTAGACATCGAGGATGCGGGCAATCACACCGATGCCGGCGAGAATGCAGTCTTCCTTGGCGAGGATGGTAGCCGACGCGCGCTGGTTGGGATTGATGCAGGCGTAGCTGGTGGCATCGCGCGTGGCCCGGTCTTCGAGCAGCGCGTTGTCGATGATCGCGGTGATGCGTCGGCTGTTAAAGTCCATAAAGCAGTGGCCAGTTGCCAGTGACTAGACACTTGGTCCGGCGCCATTCAGGGCATCCAACTGACGTTTCAATTTTTCGCGCAGGGCGACCAGTTCTCCTTCCCGACGGCGTAAGCCTCCGACCACCTTTTCCGGGGCCTTCGCCAAGAATTGTTCGTTGCTCAGTTGGCGCTGATTGTTCGCAAACTCTTTCTCGATTTTATCGAGTTCTTTCTTCAAGCGGTCGCGTTCGGCAGCTACGTCAATCTTTCTCTCGTAGATCACATGAACGTCGAAGCGCGCGGTGCTGCGGGCGCCGGCTTCTTTGGCTAGTGAGGAGTCTACGAATGTGAGCTTTTCTACGTTCGCAAGGCGCTCGACCGGTCCGCGATTTTGTTCGATCATCGCTCGAATTGCAGGCTCATGGGCAAAGACTTCGACCTCAACCTTCACCTTAGGCTCGACTTTTAGTTCTGCGCGAACGTTTCTTATGTTCACGATCAGGTCTTGCAGGATCGCCATTTGCCATAGGGAGTCCTTGTAAATATCCGGGTCGTTATCAAAAGACCCTATTCGATACCGAACTCCAAGTTCGGAAGGCGATCCAAACGCCGGGCTGATCAGCATCGCTCTTTCGCTGAGCGGAAATCCGGCCAGGGCTATCGACTTAGAAGGTGCGTTCTCGCCATAGAGCGTTTGCCAGATTTCCTCGGTTATGAATGGCATAAAAGGGTGCAACAAACGGAGAGCAGCCTCAAACATGCTGAGGATGTTTCTGCAGGCGATTCTCACCCCATCGCCTTCTTCATTGTCAGTGTCGAAACGAGGCTTAATCAGTTCGATATACCAATCACAAAAATCGCCCCAGAAAAAGTCGTAAATGCAATTTGCTGCCTCGTGGAAGCGATAATCGCGAAGAGCATCGTTAACGCGCAAAGCAATATCTGTAAACTTCGACAGAATCCATTGATCTTCCAGCTTCACAGAGAGAAAGCCGAACGGTCCGTCAGTTTTCTTTTGGTTTGTGGCAATCAGGAATTCACGAATCGCTAACTGGCCTGCATCCCCAGCTCTGTCCACATTCATGAACATGAATCTGGCGGCGTTCCAGATTTTGTTGGCGAAGGCGCGATAGCCTTCAGTGCGGCTCTCGTTGAACGCGATGTCGGTGCCAGGGGCGGCCATCGCCGCTAGCGTGAACCGGGTCGCGTCGGTGCCGAAGCGCTCGATGATTTCGAGGGGATCGATCACGTTGCCTTTGGTCTTCGACATCTTTTGGCGGTCGGCATCCCGCACGAGGGCGTGAATGTAAACATGCCGGAAAGGAACGCTATCGTCTTTTTTGTCGGCGAATCCGCTGGCACGCTTGATGGCCGCGTCTTGTTCGTGCCCATGCATAAAGTGGCAGCCGAACATGATCATGCGCGCCACCCAGAAGAAGAGAATTTCGTAGGCCGTGATCAGCAGCGTTGTCGGATAGAAAACGGCCTGATCACGGGTTTTTTCGGGCCATCCTAGAGTCGTAAACGGCAAGAGTCCAGACGAGAACCAGGTGTCGAGCACGTCGGTATCCTGCTCGAGCTTTGATCCGCCGCATTTTGGGCACTTTGTAGGCGTCTCGCGGGCGACGATGATTTCGCCGCAAGCGCAGCGCCAGGCGGGGATGCGGTGTCCCCACCACAGCTGGCGCGAGATGCACCAGTCGTGGATATTGTTCATCCAGTTCAGATAAATCTGTTTGTAGTTCTCCGGAACGATAGTGATCTCGCCGCTCTCGACGGCCTCGATCGCTTTTTGCGCCAGCGGCTGAATCTTGATGAACCACTGCTCGGAGAGGCGCGGCTCAACCACTGTGCCGCAACGGTCGCACTTGCCGAGAGAAAGAGCGTAGTCTTTTTCGGCGACCAGAAAGCCTTGCTCCTGCAGATCGGCGAGCACTCGCTTGCGGGCTTCGTAGCGATCTAAGCCCGCGTACGCACCCGCGTTTACATTCATGTGCGCGTGCTCGTCCATCACGTCGATCTGCGGCAGGTTGTGGCGCTTGCCGGCTTCGAAATCGTTAGGATCGTGGGCGGGCGTCACCTTCACCGCGCCGGTGCCGAACTCGGGCTGCGCGAGTTCGTCGGTGATGATGGGGATCTCGCGATTCATCAGCGGCAGCAGAACTTTCTTGCCGTGGAGATGCATATAGCGCTCGTCTTTGGGATTCACGGCGATGGCGGTATCACCAAGCATGGTCTCCGGACGCGTGGTGGCCAGGGTGATGAACTCATTGGTGCCAACCACGGGATAGCGAATCTCCCAAAGTTTCCCGGCAACGTCTTCGTGCTTCACTTCGAGATCGGAAATGGCGGTCTCGCAGCGCGGACACCAGTTGACGATGTATTTGCCGCGATAGATCAGGCCTTCTTCATAGAGGCGGACGAAAACCTCGCGCACGGCGCGGGAGAGAGTTTCGTCCATGGTGAAGTATTCGCGGTCCCAGTCGACGGAGGCGCCGAGTCGCTTCATCTGGTCGAGGATGGCGCCGCCGTAGTGGCGCTTCCAATCCCAGACGCGCTCGATGAATTTTTCGCGGCCCAAGTCGCGGCGCTTCTTGCCTTCTTTGGCCAGGTCGCGCTCCACCATCATCTGGGTCGCGATGCCCGCGTGGTCGGTACCGGGTAGCCAAAGCGTGATGAAGCCGCGCATGCGATGCCAGCGGACGATGATGTCCATTTGCGTCTGGTTGAGCATGTGGCCCATGTGCAGACGTCCGGTGACGTTGGGAGGCGGCAACAGCAGGGTGAAGACGGGGCGCGTCTCACCCTCGGGCGGCGTAGGGACAGAGAAAAGCTTTTCTCTTATCCAATACTCGGCCCAGCGCGTTTCAATCGCACCCGGCTCGTAGGATTTGGGCAAGTCGTGGGGCATGAGCTCTGAAATCAGCAGTTCGCTATTGGCAGTTGGCGAAACCTTCACTACAGGGAGCGCAAGGGGATCACAGGGTGGATATTTCCGGTGGTCTAGTTGGCCTCTGGAGTTAACGGCGATCGCCATCAATGCTGATGAAGTTTGATCTTACAGGCGCGGGAAAAGAAGGGTCAAACGCCGGTTGGTCGATCTGACCTACTAATCCTGTAAAATTGAAGCATCAGCTCCGGAGCCACTTCCGCATTGTCTTTTCTCGATCAACTGAACCCGCAGCAGCGCGAAGCCGTCGAAACCACTGAGGGCCCGGTGCTGATCCTCGCCGGCGCCGGTAGCGGGAAGACGCGCGTCATCACCTACCGGATCGCTTATCTGATCGAGCATAAAGGCATGATGCCGGAGTCCATCCTGGCGATGACGTTTACCAATAAGGCCGCGGCTGAAATGGGTGAACGCGTCGAGAAGCTGGTTGGCGGGCTCAGCATCGCCAAGCCGGTCATCTCAACTTTTCATTCGTTCTGCGTGCGGGTTCTCCGCCGTGACATTGAAGCTCTCCAGATTCCTTCCGCAACGCCCGGCCAGCCGCCTATCGGGCACACGAAAAAATTTGTTATCTACGACGAGAGCGACCAGCAATCGGTGGTCAAAGGCGTCATGAAGCGCCTCGGCGTTGACGACAAGCAGCTCACGCCGCGCACCGTGCTATCGCGCATTTCCTGGGCGAAGAATCACATGCTCGATCCTCAGGAACTCTACTTGCAATCGGCCGATCCCAAGACGGAGAAAATTGCGCATCTGTTCGAGGAATATCGCAAGGAACTCCGCAAAGCCAACGCCCTCGACTTTGACGACCTGCTGCTCGAAGCCACCAGGCTGCTGAAGACTGCTGCGCCCGTGCGCGAGTATTACAATCGCCGGTTCCAGTATCTGCTCATCGACGAATACCAAGACACCAACCGACCGCAATACGAACTGATGCGCATGCTGGCCGGCGAGCGCCACAATGTCTGCGCCGTCGGCGACGAGGATCAGTCGATTTATTCCTGGCGCGGAGCGGACATTCGCAACATTCTCGAATTCGAAAGAGATTTTCCCGAGGCAAAGATCATCCGCCTCGAGCAGAACTACCGCTCCACGCAAAACATTCTGCAGGCTGCATCCGCGGTGGTCGCCAACAACATTCGCCGCAAAGGCAAGAACCTCTGGACCTCGCGTCAGGGTGGCACGAAGATCGGCTACTACGAAGCACCAGACGGAGAAAACGAAGCGCTCTTCGCCGCCGATCACGTTGCAAAATATCTGCGCGAAGCAGCCCAGCATGGGGAGACGCCTCGCGTCGCCGTTCTTTACCGTACCAATTCGCAGTCACGGCTGTTTGAAGAGGCTATGCGGCGTTACGGCCTAAAGTACAAAGTGGTCGGCGGATTTTCTTTTTACGAGCGCGCCGAGATCAAAGATATGATCTCGTACCTCAAGGTCATCCAGAATCCCGATGATTCGATTTCCCTGCTGCGCGTGATCAATACGCCCACACGCGGCATCGGCAAGGGCACGATCGACACCCTTGAGCGTCTCGCGCTCGAAACCGGGCTGTCACTGTGGGGCGCACTCGGCGAAGCCATCCGCCGCCAACTCCTTCCCCAACGTGCCCTCGCAGCTCTGAAGAGTTTTCAGCGGTTGATCGTAGACGCGCAGGCAATGTTGTCGGGAAATTTTGTCGAGCACTTGGAGGAGAGCGCGGAACAAAGTGCGGCGACGGCAATGTCGCCCATGGATACCGAAGGTGATGAAGATCCAACAGCCGGCGATGCCGCTGCCTTCGATCCCAACGAATTCGAAAATACTGCCTTCGATTTCGGCGGGGCCTACTCCGGCGACGTGTCCGGGGGTAGCGCCGACGTCCAGCCGCCTCCAGTCGAAGAACGATCGACGGCGCCAGGGGCGGCGGAGACGCTGGCACCTGCCACCGCTTCATTCCCTGTTCCAACGGTCAGCACCGCCGACGTTCTCAAGTTCTTGATCGACCGCACTGGTTACATCAAGCTCCTCGAAGCCGAGGACACGCCCGAGTCTTTCTCCCGCATCGAAAACCTGCGGGAGTTGGTGAACGCCGCCATGGACTCGCGCGATCGCGGCGAATCTCTCGACCAGTTCCTCGACCACGCGGCCCTGATCAGCGACGCCGACGACTACGACGAGCGCTCCCAAATCACTCTCATGAGCCTACATGCCGCCAAGGGCCTGGAGTTTCCGTTGGTCTTCCTAAGCGGCCTTGAAGAAGGATTATTTCCCCATTCGCGCACCATGCTCCAGCCCGACGATGTCGAAGAAGAGCGTCGGCTCTGCTACGTCGGCATGACGCGAGCCATGGACCAACTCATCCTCACCCGTGCCGTCTATCGCCGCCGCTACGGCACCGACCTGCCCGAAGCCAGCGTCCCTTCGCGTTTTCTGGAGGAGGTTCCAATCCAGTTGATCGAAGAGCTAGGCACGCGGCGGACTTCCGCATCTCGGGTGGGCACGAACTATGTGGGGACGGCCGCTCTCGGCCGCCCAGCGGGGCGAAGCCCCGCACCCTACGACACCGATGTCCACTACTCCTACGAGGACGAAGACCAGAGCGCAAGCTGGAAGGGTCCAGGTGGAGACAGCTCTCGGCTGTCCGGCGGGGCGAAGCCACGCGGCTCTGTTCCAGCCAAGCCCTACAACTCCATCGAAAACATTGCCGAGTTTTTCGCCAGCCGCGGCAAGAAATTTACGGTCCCAAAAATCCCCCTCGAAGAACCTACCGGCAAGCGCGGATTCCGCCCCGGGCAGAAGGTCCGTCATCCGAAATACGGCGAAGGAACGGTCTATCAGCGAGAAGGAGAAGGCGAAGAAGCCAAGATTACTGTACAATTTCCTCGCTTCGGGTTGAAAAAGCTGGTGGAGAAGTACGCGCAACTGGAGCGAGCCTGAAGGCAATTTGGTAATTTTGTAATCGGGGAATTTGGTAATTTCGGGGCGGCCCAGCCTTGGAATTTACAAAATTGCTCAATTATCAAATTACGAAATTCAAAAGGATTCATGGCAAACACAGCAGAATTAACCAAAGAAGAACGCAAGAAATCAAAACGCGCCTCCCGCAAGAAGGCCAAAGCGGAGAAGCCGAAGAAACCCCGCGACTACGCTCGCGGATCGAAGAAGCGCAAGGTGAAGAAGTTGGCTCGCGGCCAGTCCAAGCGGTAAGACGGGTCCCCATCTTTCCCTGCTTTTGGGGAAAGGTGGGGTTTCCCCGACGCGATTGAATCGCCAACAGTTCTTCAGGAGACAACTACCGCTTGTCACAACCACCTACGGAACCCGCCGCCACGGTTCGTACTTCGACCGTTCGAACCAGCGACAACCAGCTTTTTTGCTGCAAGTCGATCGACAAGCTGATCTCCGAATCCGAGGCCCCAGGTCAGCGGCTGCAAAAAACTCTCGGTCCCTGGTCGCTGACCGCGCTGGGCATTGGCGCCATCATCGGTTCCGGCATTTTCGTTCTCACGGGAACCGCCGCCGCCGGAGAATATTTTCAGGCCCCGTCCATCCTGCATGCGCAGGCGCTCGACATAATTGTGAACTTCCTGCGCACCGGCAGCACGGCGGGAGCGCTCATGCACGGGCGCCCGCCCGCCGGGCCATCCATCGCGATTTCTTTTTTCCTGGTTGCGATTGCATGCAGTTTCGCCGGCCTCTGCTACGCCGAACTGGCCTCGATGATCCCAATCGCCGGTAGTGCCTACACCTACTCCTACGCGACGCTGGGCGAAATTTTTGCGTGGATTATTGGTTGGGACTTGATCCTCGAATACGTGGTCTCGAACGTCGCGGTCGCGGTCGGCTTTGCCGGTTATACAAAAGCGCAACTGGCGGTTTTCGGCATCAACTTGCCGGAAAAATTCGCCAGTCCGGTGTGGGCCGGCGGGCAGTGGACGGGCGCCTATTTCAATCTTCCCGGATTCCTCATCGTTTTCATTCTCACCCTCCTGCTGGTGCGCGGAGTGAAGGAGTCGGCGGAGACCAATAACATCATGGTGGCGGTAAAAATCGGAGCCATCCTGACCTTCCTCGTAGTTGGTGGAATGCTGGTGAAGCCCGCGAACTGGACGCCGTTCGCGCCGTCAGGCTTCGCCGGAATCGTTACCGGCGGGGCCATCGTTTTCTTCACCTACATCGGCTTCGATTCGGTCTCCACTGCCGCCGAGGAGTCGCGCAATCCGCAAAAAGATTTGCCTTTCGGCATCATCATGTCGCTGGTGGTCTGCACGCTGCTCTATGTTGGCGTTGCCATCGTGCTGCTGGGCATGATGAAGTACACAACCTTCGTGTCAGGTGCAGCCGCCGAAGCGCCCGTGGCCTACGCGATGAAGTATCTGGGGGTGCACCCCTTCTTCCGCTCGGTCATCGTGATCGGAGCGCTGACAGGCATGATCTCTTCGTTGCTCGTGTTTCAGTACGGGCAGGCACGCATCTGGTACGCCATGTCCCGCGACGGTTTGCTGCCGAAGCTGTTCTCGGCGGTACATCCGAAATTTAAGACCCCGCACATTTCCACCTGGATCGCCTGCTTTGCCGTGGGAATTCCCGCCGGCCTCGTGGACATTGGAGATGCCGCCGACCTGGCCAATATCGGGACGCTGTTTGCCTTCGTTCTGGTTTCGCTGGGAGTGATCCTTCTCCGCCGGCGGCAGCCAGATCGCAAGCGCGCGTTCCGGGTGCCGTTTGTGCCGTGGTTTCCGCTGATTTCGATCGTTCTTTGCGGCGGCCTGATGATGGGCCTCACCGTCATCACCTGGTTGCGGTTTGTGATCTGGCTGGGCCTTGGCCTGCTGATCTACATGTTCTACAGCCGTCATAGGAGCGAGTTCGCGAAAAAGTAGCTGTCAGCCGTCAGCTATCAGCCATCAGCAGAAACGCCCTGTCCTCCTGAGCGAAGCAGACCGATGAGCGAAGTGAATCGGTCTGCGCAGTCGAAGGATCCCTACGTCTCTGCAGGGCCGCCGGCCCAACAAGGCGCTTCCACGACGGTCCTCGTTGCTGGATAGCCCCGTATCTCCGAAGTCCTCAGCTGCTCCCTCGCAAATCTTTCCTCAAAAATCTACAATCAGGGGGATGTCTACACTCGATCGATCGCCCAGCAGTTTCCTCCGCCAGCTCCCCAAGGCCGAACTCCACCTGCATCTGGAAGGTGCGATCGAACCCGGCACGCTGCTCGAACTCCGCCAGCGCCACGGCGAGCGTGCCACGCAAGCCGAAGTCGATGCGCTTTATCGTTACGAAGATTTCCCCGGCTTCCTGCTCGCCTTCAAGAACATCACCGAGCACCTGCGCACGCCCGAAGATTACGAACTCATCACCTACCGCCTGATGCAGCGCCTTAAAGAAGAGAACGTGCTGCACGCGGAGGTTTACGTCTCGGTCGGAGTTTGCCTGTGGCGCAAACAGGATTTCGCTGCCATCTTCGAAGGCCTCGATCGCGGGCGCGCCCGGGGCGCGCGAGACTTTGGCATCTCGCTCATCTGGATCTTCGATGCGGTCCGCCAACTCGGCGCAGAGGCCGCGCAGAAAGTCTTTGACCTTGCTGTTCGTTATCATGATCGCGAAGTCGTCGGCGTCGGCATCGGCGGGGACGAGCAGAAAGCGCCGCCAGAAATTTTCCGCGATGTCTATACCTGGGCTGGCGACCATGGCATGCGCCTCACCGCACACGCCGGCGAAACCGGCCCTCCGGAATCGGTCTGGGGAGCGCTCAACCTGCGCGCCGAGCGGATTGGTCACGGCCTTACTGCCTTCCACGATCCCGACCTCGTCGAGGAGCTTGCCCAGCGCCAGGTCCCGGTCGAAATCTGCCTCACCAGCAACCTGCGCACCGGACTCTGCCCCAATCTCAACGACCATCCGGCGAAAAGTTATTTCGATCAGGGGGTGATGATCACGCTCAACAGCGACGACCCCGCTATGTTCGGCACGACGCTTGCCCGTGAATACCAGATCGCCCAGCAAACCTTTGGATTCACCGACGAACACCTCCGCGAACTTGCCCGCAACTCCTTCGAAGCATCGTTCCTTCCAGCCGAAAAAAAGCTGGAATTTCTGAACTTGTTTGATGCCGCCGCGGCAAGGTAGACATGACAAGATGCTTGAATGATTCCATGCGGAGAACTAACCGGCCACTGATCACTGGCCACTGACCACTGTGCCTCTCCACATCGGCATCGTCGCCTGCAGCACCGAGGGAGCCGCGCTCTGCTACCGCACCATCTCTCTCGAAGGTGCAGAAATGCTGGGCCCGCACGATCATCCTGAAGTCTCGCTGCATTCGCATTCGCTCGCGAAATACATGCAACATATCCGCGTCAATGACTGGGCGGGCGTCGCCGAACTCATGCTCTCTTCTGCGGACAAACTGGCTCGCGCCGGCGCCGATTTCCTGATTTGTCCGGACAACACGATTCATCAAGCCTTTGATCTAATCGAGCACCGCTCGCCGCGTCCCTGGCTGCACATTGCTAGAGAAGTAGCGAGGGAGGCCCAGTATCGTCACTTCAAGCGCCTCGCCGTTCTCGGCACGCGTTACCTGATGGAAGGTTCGGTCTACCGTGAAGCCTTGAAGGCGGCCGGCATCGAGCACCGCATTCCTGGCACCGGACAGCGCGAGCGTCTCGATCAAATCATCATGGACGAGTTAGTCAACGCCCAATTCCTGCCGCGCTCGCTTGCTTATTATGTCGAAGTAATCCGGTCCTTCAAGGATGAGGGTTGCGACGCTGTCGTTCTCGGCTGCACTGAAATTCCGCTGCTGGTCACGCCGGAAGCTTCGCCGCTCCCCACGCTGGACTCCACGCGTCTCCTGGCCAAAGCCGCAGTGCGCAAAGCGGTCGAGGGCTAAGTGCTTTTATGTGGGGACAGCCGCCCTCGGCTGTCCGCCGAGCGTAGCGAGGTTCTTATTTTGGGCGACGTCGTGCCCAAGAGATTTGGAAAGGCTTTTCATTTCGAGCGAGCCGGAGCGAATGCGACGGCGACCGAGAATCCTGCTGTTTAGCTTTCGTCATCTCATGACTGCCGCAAACCGAGAAGCCACAAGCCAACCCCTCAAGTTCCACCAACTCCCCGCTCTCTACGCAATCGTCCGGTTGGCTCCCGACGCTCCCATCCCTGCCTGGGCCACGCAAGCCGACTTCACTTCGATCACCCGCACTGCCGATGAACTCTCCATCGTCTGCCTACTAAACAACATCCCGCAAAGCTCCGCCCCCGACTCGCGCTGGGTCTGCCTCAAGCTCGAAGGTCCGTTCCCCTTCACGCAAACTGGAGTCCTGCTCTCCTTCATCGCGCCGCTATCAAACAACGGCGTCCCCATCTTCGCCGTCTCCACCTACGACACAGACTATGTCCTCATCCCGGAGGGGCACGCTGACCGAGCGGTCGAGCTGCTCCGCCAGGCAGGACATGAACTATTGAGTGCATAAAAACGGTAGAGCAGAGTTGCTGCTGCTAGCTGAAGATATGAAAGGCCGGAGAATCCTAAGATTCTCCGGCCTCGCTCCAACGAGCGTCAAAGATTATTGTTTCACGTCCGTCGAGGCAATATCGAGCGTCAGCATGAACCCGTTGGTTCCTTTGTGTTCGAAGGCCTTTGCCCCAGTTTTGTAGCCCTCGAAGTCGCTCGGCATCATGACGAAGCCGTCATTCCGCGGTGTCCCCCAGTACTTCAGGTTGCGGATCACCACTGGGTCGTCGGTATTTCCTGGAAAACGGTGCAACTTCACTTCGGCAGTTTTCCCGCCATCGATCACGGCGTGAGCTTCATTCTTGTTGAATTCCCAAGTATCGATGTTTCCTTCCGCAGTCTGGAACGAGTTCCATTTCACGGGGAACACATGCGGCAGGATCGCCCCAAGAGCGGCCTGTTGCTCCTTGGTCATCGCCTTGTCAAATGTAACTAGGGCCCAATCGGTTTTTCCTTGCGAAAAGTCGGCCCCCAAGTCGCCGGTGATCCAGAACTTGGCGCCGTCCAGGTTGACCGAGCCATAGTGCCCTCGGTTAACCTTGTAGGCGTTGTTGAACTCGCAATAGTGGGCTTCCGTGCCGTGTTCGTGATGGGCAGCAGGTTTGGGATTGAAGTAGCACTGGCAGAACATCGGGCAACTGCAGGCTTCGATGGTGGTCGCATTCAACGCCCAGTCGGGCTGCGACGTGTCAGTGGTGCTCATTGCGAGCAACATGAAGGCGAGTGAGATACCCCAGGCTTTGAGCATACCCATTACCCCCTTGGCGGCAAATTATGCTCGCGATGTGCGGAGTTTGCAAGCATTTTGCAGCTTGCGCAGAGCGTCTTATTTGTGCCGTTCGCCCGTTAAAACTTACCGAATGCTGCTGCCAGGCCTGCATTTGATCGGCATTCATGCTGTAATAAGGATGTCCAATTCATGCCAGCCGCCTTCACCTCGCTCCGCCGCCGCGCCAAAGCCCTGCACCGCAACCTGCGCGGAGCCGCCATGGGTGCCCGCGCTCTCGCCTCGACCGACCACCCGCTGCTGGCGCACATCATTCCCGTCCGCCGCTGCAACCTGGCCTGCACCTACTGCAACGAGTTCGATGATTTCTCGAAACCTGTGCCGACGGAAGAAATGTTCCGCCGCATCGACAAGCTGGGTTCGCTGGGCACGGCAGTAGTCACTATCTCTGGCGGCGAACCGCTGCTGCATCCCGATCTCGATGATGTGATCCGCCGCATTCGCTCGAACGGCATGATCGCAGGACTCATCACCAATGGCTACCTCCTCGTCGCCGACCGCATTCAGCGCCTCAATCGCGCCGGACTCGAGTGGCTGCAGATCTCCATCGACAACGTGAATCCCGACGAGGTTTCCAAGAAGAGCCTGAAGGTTCTCGACAAGAAACTGCAGTTGCTCGCCCAGCATGCGGATTTTCACGTGAATATCAATTCAGTGGTGGGCAGCGGCATACACCATCCGCAGGATGCACTTATCATTGGCAAGCGCGCTCTCGAACTCGGATTCACTTCGACCATCGGCATCATTCACGATGGCAGCGGCCAGCTGCAACCGCTGGGCGAGGAAGAGCGCCGCATCTACGACGAAATGAAATCGTGGGAAAAACGCAGCTTCACCCGCATCAACGCCTTCCAGGACAACATTGCGCAAGGTCTGCCCAATGACTGGCGCTGCCGCGCTGGCGCCCGCTATCTCTACATCTGCGAAGATGGATTAGTCCACTACTGCTCGCAGCAGCGCGGCTATCCCGGTGTGCCGCTCGCCACCTACACGCGGGATGACATGCGCCGCGAATACCTTACAGAAAAAGGTTGCGCGCCACATTGCACGGTTTCGTGCGTACACCAGGTCTCAATCTTCGATAGCTGGCGCGCCCCGCAGCATTTGGCCCCGGCAGCAGCATCGGCCGAGCTTGTGCAGATCAAATAAAGACTGGCTATTTCTTCGGCTGTGCCGAGGGCGGCAAAATCCCATTCAGGCGCAGATACTGTGCAGCCGCAGCATAATGATCAGCCCACCCGCTGGCCAGGCCGAGCGCAGCCATGGCGCGGGGAAAATGGTGTCCGCCGAACAACTCAACATCGTCGCCTAGCTTCGTGTCATCCATTTTTCCCAGCGCGTCTGCGCAAAAGTCGAACGAGGCCGTGGCCGCTGCGAGTAATTTGTCCTTCGCATCCGTTTCCTTCACTTCCTCAACTTTGGGCGGGGGAGCATCCGCCGCTTTTGCACAACCACCATTGTTCGAGCCAATGATGTGCACCACCAGATGCGCAAAGGTCATCTGGTCTGGCGTGGGCTTGTAATTGAATTTGTCCGCTGGCATGGCGGTGATGGCGCCTAGAATATTGTTCCGAGAGCGCGGCAGCAGCATGCGAAGTGAGGTCGCGACAGGATCCTTCACCGGCGCGGCCGCTTGCCGCGAAGCCGGCGTCGACGAGGGCGACGCCATCGTCTGTGACCATCCGCTAGTTAAGCAGATACCTGCAAACACGAGTGCGACCAGAGTGCGTTTCATCTGAAATCTCCTTAACAAATGGGTTAATTGCATGCCGCTTCAGTCATTCGGTGCCAACGAATTCTAGCCGCGAGGCCGAGGCGATACAAGCGGTCCGAACAATTAAGCTAGACAAAACAGGTAGACATTAGCGAGTTATAAGATGGACCCATGCAAAATGTGACGCCGGTAGCGCTGGCAGCCCTCGCACTGGAACTAGCCCCGGCAGTCACCTTCGGCTGCACAGGCGAGCGTGTCATTCGCGCCGTGCAGCGCTGGCCGGTGGCGTTGCGCTTGAGCCTCCCCGCATTGTTGGTCGTGCCCTATGCCATGGTCTCCCTCTCTGCCCATATATTCGAGTGGACAGGGTTCGCCCTCTATGCGCTGCTGCCTGTGGCCATTGCAGCCCTGCTGATGCGCGCTGCGGAGTCTGACCCAGACCAGCGCGGCGACTGGCACGATGCCTTCATCCTGCTCGTTCTCGGGCTCGCCGTCGATCTGCGCTGGTTTGAAAGCGCGTGGCCCATCGGCCTGCGGGCGTTGAACGAATTGCTCCTGGTGGATGCCGGCCTATACGGATTTCTGGCGATCCGCCAACTCAGCGGTACGGGATTCAACTTTTGTATGAAGTGGAGTGACTGGAGAACCGGCCTGCGTGAGCTTGTATTCTTCGCGCCTGCCGTCATCGTGCTCGGACTGGCGCTGGGCTTCATCCATCCCCATCGCAACCTGCCCGGAATCGGCAGCGCAATCCTGCGTTGGATATTGATTTTTTTCTTTACCGCAGTGCGCGAAGAACTTTTCTTCCGCGCCTGGGTACAGAACCTGCTGGAACGCCGCGTTGGCCGCCGCGCAGCCCTGCTGACCGCATCCGTCGTCTTTGGGCTCTCGCACTTCAACAAGCGTCTCGGGGCGAACGTGCACTTTAACTGGCAATATGTGCTCCTGGCCACCATCGCCGGAATCTTCTACGGGCGCGCATGGCGGGAGAATCGTCGCGTACCGGCCTCGACGATCACGCATACCACCGTGGATTGGTTGTGGGGATTGTGGTTCTAGAAAGCGGAATGATCAATGGTTTGCAATGCTGGAGCCGTTACCGCCAGTCTTCCGGCTGACCACTTACTGGTTCGCGTGATACCGCAAATATCCCAATCCCACCCGCAAATGGTGATGCAGCGCATCCGGCACGCATAGGGCGAAGCAAAGTCCTAGCGTTCCCTGAGCGAGGCCGAGCGCCCATAGATTGCGATAGCGCTGAAACAGCACGCACGAAACGATACCCCAGGCCAAACAAGCTGCCGTGAGCACGACATTCGGCAGATGCGCCGCAGCGAACAGCGTTCCCGCCAGAGTCACGGCAGCGGATTGATTCGAGACCAGGCGGAAGAGCCGATCCATAAAAAGGTCTTGCAGAAGAAATTGCTGATAGATCGTCCACAGCACATAGCCGGCAATGTGGCGGAAGTCGCCCTTGTAAAGCGGATGCAGGGTGCCGAGTTTCGAGGCGACAAAGACGCTCAAGGCAGAGAGAACAACGGCTGCCGGCAAAATCCAAAGTGACTGCACGAAGCCGCTGCGGCCGAGCCCGAGATCATCGCGACTCTTTCGTCGCGCGAGCACGACCAGCAGTGTCAGCACCAAGGCGATCGGCGAGAGTGTCCGCTGCAAACGATCCGGCATCCAGATGATCCCCACGATCAACCCGTAGCCGAGAATCAGTTCAATCAGATCGCGTGTCCGGCCCGGATAGCAACGTGGCATCAAATCGCGACCTCCGGCGTCACCTCCAACAGGCTCCTCGTATAACGGTGCTCCGGTCTTTCTGTTATCTGCTCGCTCGTCCCGACTTCCACGATTTTCCCGCGGTACATCACGGCAATCCGCGTGGAAAGATAACGCACCACCGGCATCGAGTGCGAAATGAACAAATAGGTCAGGCCGAAATCGCGCTGCAGTTGCGCCAGCAGGTTCACAATCTGTGCTCCCACACTTACGTCGAGCGCCGATACCGGTTCGTCGGCGACAATAAATTTTGGTCGCAGCGCCAGCGCCCGGGCGATCCCAATGCGCTGCCGCTGTCCTCCGCTGAATTCATGCGGGAACCTCCGCAGAATGGATTCGTCAAGGCCGACAGCCCGCAGCAGTTCGACCACGCGAGCCCGAATGCCATCCTTCGCATTCCCGCTCCCCTGTTGGCGACGATGAATGATCAGTGGCTCCGCAATAATATCCTCCACGCGAAAACGTGGGTCGAGCGATGCGAAAGGATCCTGAAAAATAATCTGCATACCGCTCCGCAGGCGGCGCATTTCCCCGCGGCTGGCCGCGAGCAGGTCCTGTCCCTCGAAACTAATGCTGCCCGACGTTGGCTCGATCAGGCGCAAAATCAAGCGTCCCAGCGTGCTCTTGCCCGAGCCCGATTCACCCACCAGTCCAAGGGTTTCGCCAGAATGGATGTCGAGTGAAACGTCGTTGACCGCGCGGACCTCATTTCTCCCGCTCAGTTTTCCTCCCAGCGGAGAATTGCCTTGCGAATAAACTTTCGTCAGATTTCTAACTTCGACTAGCGCCATCCCTTTATTCCAAATTCTTGAAGATGCAAGAACGGACTCACCCTCCCGCAATCATCGGCACTGCTGCCAGCGCCGCCAATAACCCTACAAACTTCCACCGGGTAAAATGTTCTTTCAAAAATATTCGCGCCAGCAACACGGTGACTGCCGGATACAGTGATGAGATCACTACCGCCTCGTCCAGTCGTCCACTCTGGCTGGCGCGCACGAACAATATCGTACCCAAAGAATCCACGCAGCCGGTTAAAATGCCCCAGCGAACACCCGCGGCCGTGATGTCGCGAAACTCTCGCTGCAACAAAACGATGAAGCCGGTAACGAGCAAGCCGCCAATTCGAGTGAAACTTGCAATCCACAAAGCGGAACTATCACCGGCCTGGCGCACGCAAAGATAAAATCCCGCGAATCCCGTGCCTGCTATCAGTGCCAGCCCGACGGCTTGCGGAGTTTTTCCGTCCTCGGCTCGCGTGATCAGCCAAAGTCCGATGGCAGCCAGGAAAAATCCTATGATCGGAATCCGTCCCGGCAAGCCTTCGGTAAACATCGAAACAACCGCTGGAATCGCAGCACTGAGCACGGCAGCCACAGGTGCGGTCAATCCCATTCTTCCCGAGGAAAGTGCCCGATAGAAAACCGCCAGCGACGCCCCACCCGAGATGCCGGCGGCTAGCACCCACGCCACACTGCGCCCGGAAGGAAATTGCGCGTGACCCGCCGAGGCTAAGGTTCCGAACAGAAGCAGGCCGCCGATGTTTACCACAGTTGTAAATAGGAACGCATTGGCGCGCCGGGTAGCATAGCCGCCAAGAAAATCACTGGTGCCCCAGGCCAACACTGCACCCAGACCATAAACAGCAGTCGTGACTTGAGGCGCCGCAGCCATGTTCGACGAGGGTAACATGCGCCGTTTCGACCCCAAGACATACTCAGGTTCGGACAGAAATTAGCCGGCCTCTCGGGCCCCCAAACACTGTCTCCGGCTCGCCTTGTGATGGTAAACTCCTTACAAGGTTTCCGGCCCCGAAAGCCCAGGTTCTAAGAGATAACGCTTGATCGAACTAGCACCCTCGATTCTTTCGGCGGACTTTGCCCGTCTCGGTGAGCAAGTGCGCGCCGCGTGCGAAGGCGGCGCCAGTGTCATCCACGTGGACATCATGGATGGCCACTTCGTCCCCAACCTCACTATCGGGCCGCCGGTCGTTAAATCGCTGCGCAAGGTCACGGAGTTACCGCTGGACTGTCACCTGATGATCGAGAATCCGGATGAATTTATTCCCGCATTCTCCGAAGCCGGCGCGGATTGGATTTCGGTCCATCAGGAAGCCTGCCGCCATTTGAATCGCACTCTGCATCTGATCAAAAGTCATGATTGCCTGGCCGGCGTGGTCATCAATCCGGCCACGCCAGTGGATACATTGGCCGAAGTGCTCGACATCGTGGACTATGTGCTGGTGATGTCAGTAAATCCGGGATTCGGCGGCCAGAAGTTTATTCCAGGAGCGTTACACAAAATACGCCTGCTTACGGAGATTCGCAGCCAACGCCGGCTAGCCTATCGCATCGAAGTAGATGGTGGCGTGGCACTCGACACGGTGGCGGATGTGGTGCGCGCCGGGGCGGAAATTCTGGTGGCGGGCAACGCCGTATTCGGCAAGGACGATCCAACGAAAAATGCCGAGGCGCTGCTGAAAGCGGCGACCGAAGCCGTGCTCTTGAAAGTCTAGCAATCTGCCGCAAAGGTGCGGCTGCAACCCGGTGTTTGAAAGGGCGCGGCTTTAGCTGAGCCGCAGGCCGTAAAAACACCGGCGGCTTTAGCTGAGGCAGCTTCTAAAGTCGCCAATTGGAAATTGACAATATAGGTAATCCTGATCCGAGGTCTTATGTCACATCGAGTTTCATTGCTTTCGGTGCTCGCAGTGCTGCTGGTGCTCACAGCGGCTTGCACCAACAAGAAGGCCGTCAACCCGTTAGCCAATGTGGGGTCGAAACAGCCGGATAAGGTTCTATTCGATAAGGCCATGGACGCGATGAAACACAATCGCTTCGACGTGGCTCGCATGACCCTGCAGACTCTGATCAACACCTACCCGGACTCGGAATTCATCGCCCGCGCCAAACTGGCCGTGGGCGATTCCTGGTACGCCGAGGGCGGCACGGCTTCGCTCGCCCAGGCCGAGCAGGAATATCGCGACTTCGAGACTTTCTTTCCCAACATGCCGGAAGCGGCCGAAGCACAGTTGAAGATCGCTAACATCCAGTACCAGCAGATGGAGAAGGCGGATCGCGACTATACTCATGCCAAGCGGGCTGAGGAAGAATATCGCAATCTGATCATGCAGTATCCCGATAACCCCAAGCTGGTGAAAGAAGGTAAAGAACGTCTCATGGAAGTTCAGGAAGTTCTCGCTGAGCGCGAGTTCGACATTGGAAAGTTCTACTACTACCGCCTTTCGTATCCCGCTTCGATCGCTCGGCTCAAGACGCTGGTGGAGAAATATCCGCTCTACAGTAAGGCAGATGAAGCCCTGTTTTTACTTGGCCAGAACTACGAGGGCCAAATTGTACAAATGCGAGCCCGTCCTACCTGCGTCAAGACCAGTCCTCACCCAGGCTGCATCGGGGAGCAGGTCAAAGCCAATATGATCGAAGAATTAACCAGAGAAGCGTCGGCGGCCTATTCGCAAATCATCACCCGATATCCGCTGATGGATCGCGAGGAGGACGCCAAGAAACGCCTGGCTGCTTTGCATCAACCGATCCCGCGGCCCACGAAGGCCGCAGTCGCGCAGAACCGGAGAGAAGAAGATAGCCGGCGCGAGGCCAGCGCTTACGATCGATTGATGAGTGTGGTGAAAAAGGGCCCAGATGTTGAACAAGCTGCGAAAGTCGGGGAGCCCACGCTGGTGGATCCGACGCCGGTGGCAGCCAATCAGGATGCCGGAGCCACGGCCATGAGGGCGATGGGAATCTCCCGCGGCGACAACAGTCTGAGCGTGGAAGCGGTGAAGGCTGGCCCTCCGGCTGCCAACGAGCCGGCTCCACGGTCCGATGCGCCGGCCGCCGCGAAAGCCGATCCCTTTGCCCATGCAAACACGGCTGCGCCCGACCCGAACGAACTCACTCCCGCTCCGGCCCCAAAACCCAGCGGCCCGCCTGACCCTAACGAATTAACTCCAGCTCGTGACGCCCAGACTGCTGCGAGCAACCAGCCTCTACCGCCTCCTGTGCAGGTGAATGAGATCCAGCAAGGTCAGCCAGCATCCAGCAGCTCCGCGACCGCAGCCTCGACTTCCAGTTCCACCCTGGCCAGTGACAAGGATATCTCGAGCAGCAAGAAGAAGAAAAAGAAAGGTTTGGCGAAAATTATATCGTTCTAATAACCGCTGCGACGGTCGCATCCGAGAGTTTTAGCCGTCGCAGTTCGGAACTCCGCGCGCTAGACGCTGACCCCTAGTAACCAGGTAACCTCCCGTCTGATCATTGACTTACATCCTCGGGCAGGTTACCTTCGCGATATCTCCCCTCATAAGAGGATAAATTCCCTTGGCCCGGAAGATACTGCTCGCCGACGACAGCGTGACCGCCCAGAATATGGGACGCAAGATTCTTGCAGACGCGGGTTATGAGGTGTTTACCGTCAATAACGGCTCGGCCGCATTGAAAAAGATCGCCGAGCTCAAGCCTGATCTCGTTATCCTCGATGTCTATATGCCCGGCTATAGCGGTCTGGAGGTGTGCCAGCGCCTCAAGGAATCGCACGACTCCGCTCGCATTCCTGTGCTTTTGTCCGTTGGCAAGCTGGAGCCGTTCAAGCCCGAAGAATCGCAACGCGTGCGAGCCGAAGGCTACATCGTCAAACCCTTTGAAGCCAGCGAATTGCTCAGCGCCTTGTCCAAGCTCGAGGATAAAGTTGTACCCCGCGCTGAACCCTCCAAGCCCGGTCGGTTCGCGCGTGCTGTCGCCGCCGCCGAGGAAGTCAGTCGTGCCGGCCGAAGCCAGGCTGGAGAAGAGAACGGCTGGAAAAGTCGTATCGGATTCCCGCACCAGAAGGCCGAACCGGAAGAGAAAGTCGCGGACGATGCTGCCATCTACAACCCCATCAACCGCGATCTGCGCACAGTTGTCGAGACCCCGGCTGAACTGGCCGCCGATCGGGCCGCCGAGCAGGAACAGAAGCTTCACCAGTCTGAACCGGCAGCTCAAGCAGCCGAAGCAAGTGTGGATGTAGCAGCCCTGGCGCCTGCCGGTTTGCCCAAGGACGTAACGCCAGAAGAAGTGGCCGCCATCGCCGCTGCTGCCGCGCAAATCCAGATGCTGAACGCCACCATCAAGGATGCGCCTAAGCTTTCCCAGGAGGCGAGCAGCCTCAATCCCGAATCAACTCCTGCTCTGAGCTCGGAGGCGATTCACGAAACCAGAGAAGAAAGCAAGATCGAAAGCGCACCCAGCGAGATGGCTACGGTTGGCGCCAGCCAATTCAGCAACCAGGAAGATCACCCGGAAACGCCCCAAGATTTGCCCGTTACCATGGCAGTTACCACGGAAGCAACCACGTCCGCGCACGAGAGTGCTTCACGATGGACAGCCGTCTCGGTTGCCTTGGAAGCCGATGAGGCCGTAATTTCGCTCGACCAGGAGATGCAGAAGGTCTATGCGGCCTTCGCGGCTGAAGTGTCAGCCTCGGAAGCAGCGTCCGCCGCTACGGCGTCCGAAAATTCTGCCGCACCTGCCGAGCCGCACCTGCCGGTTGCCGCGATGTCGAATCCGGAGCTGCAATATGTGTCGCAACTGGAGCCGGTCGTAACCGCTGACGCCAGGCCAACTCAATCCGCGCCATCCGAAGCCGTCGCTTCCTTCGTACCCGCCGAGGCTGTTCCCAATTCACCTCACGCCTCCGTGACCCAGTCCGAAGCTGACATTGCTCCTACCATCGCCGAACCGGTTGCCGCTTCGGAAACACGATCCGAAATGGCTCGTTCCGGAGATACCCAAGTCGAGAACGCGCATTCTGACCCGCCGCAGGAGCCTCAGTTCGCTGCGGCTAGTCGTGAGTCGGTGGCCGAACTCGCAAATCCTCCTGCCGGGACAACGGTTGCAATCCCAGCATCTCAGGATTCACAGCCCACGGCGGCAAACGAAACCGCTTCATTCGAAGTCGTTGCCGCTCCGACCGCTTCCGTCGCTCCGATGGGCGAGACCGAGCCTGTCGGAGAACATAGAGCGGAACCAGAGCAGGATTCCGAGACCGTGAAGAGCACCGCCGCCGCGTGGGCGAGTTGGCGGCAGATTCGCGACGCCGACGACGCCAAGACCGTCCCAGCGGAACCGCCGCGTCAGGAGCTCGATGTGCCTGCGTCCACGCCTGCCGACACCGCCGCTGCTGCGATGGCCGTCGCCGCCGGTGCCGAGCAAACCATTCACGAGGCGGCCGCCGCCGCAGCCGAGTCTCCCGCCGATATCGCCGGCATCGTGGATAGCGTGCTGGCCGATCTTCGCCCCAAGCTCATGGCCGAGATCTCCCGCAAGATGTCGGAAAAAAAATAACTCTCCAGTCGCTCCGCGTTCCGCCTGATTCCTTTCACCTTCACATAACTCCACGACCGCGCCTTCGAGCTATTGCAAGCGTGCTCCAAAACTGAGTACCATTCTTCCTACCGCTCGGGAGTATTGCGCGTCATGAAAGACCAGACCGTTTCGCACTACCGCATCCAGGAAAAACTGGGCGCGGGAGGAATGGGAGTGGTCTATAAGGCCGAGGACATCCGTCTGGGCCGTCTGGTTGCGCTGAAGTTCCTGCCGGAAAATTCGGCCGTCGACGCGAAGGCGCTGGAGCGTTTCAAACGCGAGGCCCGCACCGCTTCCGCGCTCGATCATCCCAACATCTGCACCATCTACGAGATCGACGAAGAGAACGGCCGTCCCTTCATCGCCATGCAATTGCTCGAGGGCCAAACCCTGGCCGACCGCATCGGCGACCAACCCGTGCCCCTAGCGCAGTTGCTGGACTGGGCGCTCCAAATCTCAGACGCTCTGCAGGCGGCGCACGCCAAGGGCATCGTGCATCGTGACATCAAGCCCGCCAACATTTTCATCACCACGCGCGATCAGGCGAAGATTCTCGATTTCGGCCTGGCCAAACTCACTCCCACGGCATTATCGAGTTCCACCGATCCCACCGTGTCGATGAAATCTCCACTCACGCACACCGGCGCGACCATCGGCACCGTCGCCTATATGTCGCCGGAGCAGGCACGGGGCGAAGTCCTCGACGCGCGCACCGATCTCTTCTCGTTCGGGGTGCTGCTCTACGAAATGGCCACGGGCAAGCAGGCTTTCTCCGGACCCACCTGGGCCGTGACGGTGCACGCCATTCTTGGCCAGGCCCCGGTTTCGCTGAACGAGTCCATGCCCGGGTTGCCTCACCGTTTGCAGGAGATCATCGACAAGGCCCTCGTAAAGAATCGCGATTTGCGCTACCAGACCGCTGCTGACATGCACCGCGACTTGCTCCAGTTGAAGAAAGACTATGAGTCCGGGAAAAACTTGAAGTCAAGTCGCACCGCAGCCATATGGTCTCCGAAGCGAAAGCTCCAACTGGCTCTCGCCTTAGCTTGCGTTGTAGTGCTCGTCGCGTCCGTGATTTGGGTGCCCAGATTTTTGCGCCGCTTCCGCTCCATCGGCACCAGCCCCGCAGCCGCGGCGATTTCCGAAAAGAAGAGCATCGCAGTCTTGCCGCTCGCTACCATCGCTGACGATCCCAAGCTCACAGTCTTCGGCAAAGGCTTGCTCGAAGATGTAGCCGCGAAGCTTTCGCAGTTGAGCGCCAACCACGATCTGGAAGTCATCTCGCCGCGCGCGCTGGAAGACCGGAAGGTCACCACGCTCGCGGATGCGAAAAAAGAATTCGGCGTTAATCTTGGCCTTGCCGTCTCTCTGAAGCAAGATGGCGACCTGGTTCGCGCCGCTTACAATCTGATCGATACCAGCACCGATAAGAACCTCACTGGCGACTCCATCACCGCGCCGGTTTCCGACCTATTCACCATCGAAGATAAACTCACCAGCGGCGTCGCCGATGCACTGCAAATTTCTCTACGCGCCGACGAGCGCCAGGCCCTCGCCGCCCACGCTACCACCATGCCCGAGGCCTTCCAATATTTTGTCGAAGGCATCGGCTATCTAAGGCAAAGCTCCAAACCAGAGGCTCTGGCCAGCGCCGAAACGGTTTTCAAGCAAGCGCTCAAACTCGATCCCAACTACGGTCCAGCCCAAGCCGGCCTGGGCGAAACCTATTGGTACATGTATGACACGACCAAACAGAAGCGCTGGATCGCCACCGCAGAGCAGGCCTGTAGCAAGGCGGTCGCATTGGGCAACGCCGGCGCCGAAGGTCACATCTGCCTGGGCACGGTTGCAAACGGAACCGGGCAATACGAAAAAGCCGCCGAGCAATTCCAGCAGGCGGTTCAGTTGGACCCAGTCAACGATCTGGCGTATCTCCACCTTGCCGAGGCGTACCAGAACCTGAACCAGCTCGACAAAGCCGAAGAAACCTACACACGGTCCATCAGCGTCCGCCCTGAGTTCTGGCGAGGATACAGTTCTCTGGGAGCGTTCTACTTCGGTCAGGCCGAATACGAAAAGGCGCAAGCCATGTTCGAGAAGGCTGTGAGCCTCAAGCCCGACAGCTTCGGCAACTACCGCAATCTTGGCGGAACATTGCTCTACGAAGGCCGCGATGAGGAGGCTACTAAGGTCCTTGAGAAGTCCATCGCCATCCGTCCTTCTTACCAGGCTTACGAGAGCCTCGCGGTGGCATATTTTCGTCTACGCAAATTTGATCAAGCCGCGCGTACCACCCAGGAGGCCCTGAAGCTGGACGACACCGATTACCAGACCTGGGGAAATTTGGCAGTCGCCTACTACTACGCGGGCAACAAACCAGCGGCGACCGAGGCTTACACGAAGGCGATCTCCATGGCCGAGCAGCGACTGAAAATAAATCCTCGCGATACTGACGTCCTAAGCGATCTGGCCAGCTACTGGTCCATGCTGGGAGACCGGACGCGCGCGCTCGATTACCTTGATCGCTCTCTGGTGGGCAAGCAAGATAAGGAATTGCTTTTTACTGCAGCACTGGTGTACAACCAGCTTCACGAAACTGGGACCGCACTGGAGTGGTTAAGCAAGGCGCTGGCTGCAGGCTACTCGAAGTCGGTGGTCAGGAACGCTCCGGATTTGGACAATCTGCACGACAACCCGCGTTATCAGGCCCTGATGCAGCAAAAGTAGAAGTCGACGGGTCCCATGTATCCCATGTTATCGGAGAGGAGGTTCACATGAGTAAACCAGCAGCCGTTCCCACAATGCCGCAAGTGAACATATCGACCGGCGCAGTCACGGACGGGCCGAATGGGGGAGTTACCGTGAATGAGCAATTCCAGTGGATCAACGCGAGTTCAAACAAGTGCGTCATCACCGCGCCAGCCAATCCAGTAGGCGGGCCGTGGTTTAGCGGCAGCCCGTGTACGGTCAATGCCAACAATACCGCTCCAAACACGGGAATCGTAACCGCGTTGCTGGAGGGCGATTGGACCTTTGGGAATACTTGCAACCGGCAAATCAACAATCCTAAGGTTCCGGTCGGCGGAAACCAGCCCGGGCGCAAGCACAAACGGTAAGCCAGTGTCGTCATGAACGGGCAGGACCCACTCCTGCCCTCTTGGGGATTTCGTCGTTTCGGACCCCCTCACACCCACGCGGCCATCAGATGTCCCAGCCCGCCGCGGACAAGCAGCCCATCGGTCCGGTCGTTGAAATAACGGGCGTTGAGCTCCTTGCCTTGCAGAAATTCTGTGCGGCTGAATCCCATGCTTCCCAATTCGGCCTGCAATTCTCCGGGATTGAAAAATAACTGAAAGGGCTCTCCGGCTGCGGCGACGCGTTTCGAGAGTGCCTCCAGCGCCTGCCGCTGGCCCGCGTTGAGGAGTGCGGGATCGATGGCAAAATCAAAGGCAACGCCGCTTCCCGTCGGCATCCGGGCGATATAGTTGAGGGTCGTCATACAGGCGGCGCGCGTCAGATAGGGAGTTACTCCAAGCCAGGAGAAGAACGCCGCCGCGGTCGTGTCAAATCCGGAGGGATGAAGCCCGTCCGCGAGCGTCTGCCGTTCGAAGTCGATAGGAACAAAAGTAAGAGATGATGGAACCGGAATGTTCGCCGCCAGCAGTTGTTCGCGCTTCCAGGCCTGTGTGGCCGGGTGATCGATCTCGAACACGCGCAATCCGGGATGAGGGTTGCGATAAGCGAGGGTGTCGAGTCCCGCACCGAGAACCACGTATTGAGCCACGCCCCGTGCTACGGCGGAAGCAAGCTCGTCCTCCGCGTAGCGGCTGCGCGCTGCCATAAAGGCGCGGAAGGCACGGGCGAAGGCGTGGTGCTCCTTCGGATTCGATCGAAGTTCGTCCTGCGCCTTGTTCCCAATAATCCGCAGCGCCAGGGGATCATCGAGAACTTTGGGCTCGTCAAGCAGCTGGTGAGCGGCGCGCCGCATCGCCACTCGGTATGCAGTTCTGCTGAAATTGCCTTCTTGCATGGAAGGCTTAGCCGGTTACTGCCCGCTCAACCTTGCACTCATGGCAAGGGCAGATTTCCCGCAGCAACCTCCAAGAGTAAATGCCGAGGTCATGGTCGTCATTCCAGGCGAACCGGATGGCGTACTTACCGATCCCTTCCGCAGACAGGGGCTTAGCCGCAGCTTTGAACATGGGCAGCATGCCAGGGGCAAGTTTGGCGGGTTCGCCCGGCTGGCGTCCGGATTTGGCACGCTCTTCGTTGCACATGGCGCAGGGGCAGGCATCGCGCAGGTAGACGAAGTCGTAGTGAGAAACGTGCCCGTCTTTCCACTCGATGTCCAATCCGGTGCCAGTGGTGAGATTCACCTTGACTGACTTGGGATCCGTGGCTGCAGTGGGAGATTGAAGCGGGGACTGCATGATTTCAGTATCGCATACGCGTGAAGCCGGTCAGGCCGCAGGAATGCGAGTTCTAGTGCGTGGTGGAGCTGCTTGACGACGTGCTAGCTTTAGGGGTAGTAACGATTCCAATGGCAAAGCCTCCGATGGCTCCAGCCAGAATGCCCATTAGAGCCAATACCAGGGCGCTCTCTACCAAGGTTGGGTTTCCACGTTTCAGCATCGATTTACTCCTCCTGAGGTCCAATGCCCCAAGCAAAGGACCGTTGCTTAGTGTACCCCGGCGAGGCCGGGAGCGGAAATTGCCGAGGAGGGCCAAAATCACGTATAATAGCTGTTTCCATTACAGGGATTCGAAAGGATGTACGGCAGTCATGGCTCAACAGTGTGACATCTGCGGCAAGAAGCCGCAATCAGGAAACCGCATCAGCCACGCCCATAACGTGACCAAGCGGCGCTGGAACGTGAATCTGCGTCCGGTGCACGCACGCGTCGGCGCTACCACAAAGCGCATGCGGGTCTGCACCGCTTGCATTCGCAGCGGCAAAGTAGTTAAAGCGTAAAAAGAACGACCGCCGAGATCGTCGAGCCCGCCAAGAAGGCTATTCCAGTTTCAGATGTGAAATCCATCATTCGCTCGGTGCTCTTCGCGCGCTCGGCGGTGGATATTCTATTGCACGCCCAGTAGCTGAATATCAAAAACCAGCGTTGCATTGGCCGGTATCGTGGGCGGATAGCCCTCGGTGCCGTAGCCGAGATCGGGAGGGATGCGCAGCTGGCGTTTGCCACCAACTCTCATTCCTGCCACTCCCTCTTCCCATCCCTTGATGACTTCTCCGTTGCCGATGGTGAAATCGAAGGGCTTCCCGGCATCAACAGAGCTGTCGAACTTCTTGCCGTTGGTTAGCCAGCCGGTATAGTGCACGCGCACGTGGCTGCCTTCTTTGGCGACTTCACCATTGCCCACCCGGACGTCCCAATAGATGAGACCGGAGGGGGTCTTCACGCCGTCGCCGGTAACTTTGGTGGGGGCGTTGGTGTTGGGAGTTGTAGACTTCCGGGCAGTCTGGGCAACAACGGAAACGACGGTCATCGCGAGAATAATTGCAACAGCCATGATGTGCTTGGTCATTCTGGGCTCCTTTGCATCTCCTTCACAACTCCATAATCTTAAACACAGAGGACACGTAGGTATACAGGGTCTGTCGCATCCTCGACGATTCCCCTTCTTCTACATAGCGAGATGCTTGCTACTGTATCGCGATCACATCAATTTCCACCAGCACGTCCTTGGGCAGGCGCGCTACTTCCACGGTAGAGCGAGCCGGCGGGGCGGTGCTGAAATACTTGCCGTAAACCTGGTTCACAGCGGCGAAATCGTTCATGTTCTTCAGGAAAACCGTGGACCGGACGACTTTGCCCAGTCCGCTGCCGGCCGCTTCCAGAACTTCCGATAAATTGCGCAGCACGCGATCGGTCTGTGCGGCCACATCTCCAGTGACAACCTCCTGGGTGGCAGGATCGATGGCGATCTGGCCGGAGGCGAATACGAATCCGTTGGCCTTGATGGCTTGCGAATAGGGGCCGATGGCCTGGGGAGCGTCTTTCGTGGAAATGATTTCGCGCATAGAAGTCTCCGACGTGATTAACGCAGATGCACGCAGGGGAAGTCAAACGTTATGAACTAGTGGACCGCGGTCAAGGCCTTGCTCACGTTACGGAGCACTGCGTCGTCGCCATCGCTTCACCAGATCGCCTGCGGCCTCAGGCCAATAGGGAAACTGAAACTCAAATCCAGCCTGCAGTAGCCTTCCCGGAATGACGCGGCGGCTCTTCAGAATCAGCTCGGTTTCCGTACGCAGAAACAGCGCACCCAGTTCGAGCATGGAGCTGGTTGCGGGCAGGCCGATGCTGGTTCCCCACGCGTGCCTCAGCGCGTGCATGAATTCGCGATTGGGCAGCGGACCCGGCGCGCTGAGGTTAACCGGACCATCGAACTCCTCATGGGTCGTCAAGAACTCGATGCTGCGGATGAAGTCCACATCGTGAATCCACGAAACAAATTGTTCCCCTGAACCTGCGGTGCCTCCCAGCCCGAAGCGGACAAGACGCAATAACATAGCGAAAATGCCGCCCGGGTCGGGACTCATAGTCATCGCACTACGAAGTGCGACTTTGCGCGTGCGGGGCGTGACTGCCGAGAAAAAAGCCTCTTCCCAGCTGGTAGCAACGTCAATGCTGAAGCGCCAACTGGATGGACAGTCTCTTTCGCTGCCACCAATCTCGCCGGTATCCTCGTCCATGGGGCGGTCCAGAGCATGGCGATAAATCGTGGCGGTGCTGGCGTTCATCCATAAGCGAGGAGGGTGAAACAGCCGGGCAACGGCCTGGCCGAGTAGCACTGTGCTCTGCACCCGCGACTCCTTGATTGTTCGTCGGTTGGCAGGCGTATATCGGCAATTGACGCTACGGCCTGCGAGGTTGATGAGAACATCGGCACGCTCGAGTTCGCCGGCCCAATCACCCAATGTGGCTCCATCCCACTGAACGAATCGCCAAGGTGCATTCTGAGGGGAGCGGGCAATCACTACAACCTGATGATCTTGCTTATGGAAGTGACGAGCGAGCAAAGTGCCAATCTGTCCGCTTCCGCCGGCGAGAACAATTTTCATAACGCTGCCTTGGGTAGCGAGAGTTCGTGATCGCCGTAAACGAGCGCAAACAGGTCTGTGGCCAGCTTCCGAACCGGCCGCATTAGCGGCAGACTCGAAAACCGTATGAGGTTCACCACTATCGAAAGACTCTTCTGGAACAACAGCCGGGTTCTTCTTTGTTCCGGCGAACGGTCGTACACCCAGAACAGCATCAGCCCCATTTGATAGAGCCACAGCACGCGCGGGAGATGAGTCTTCAGGTCGCCCGGAATTCGCACCTTCGACCCATCAATTGCGGCCGACAGAAATGCAATATCCCGTTCGCGAATAGTACGGGTTTCCTCGCTGAAGGGGGATAAGGGATGTTGGGGATCGATGTGCGCAGAGAGTGCTCCGAGCAGTTGCCGGTTTTGCGCAAAGTACTGGAACTTGACCTCAATCGCCGCTTGCAGACGTTCCTCCAGTCCTTGTCCTTGCGTTTTCGAAAGAGCATTCTCGAGCAGAGGAGCGAGATCGTGCTGTGCGCGCTCATAGAAGCCCATCACTAACGCGTCCTTCGAGTCGAAGTAGTAATAAGCGGCGCCCAACGCAACATGAGATTCCTGCGCGATGTCTCGCATAGTGGTGTTCTCGAAGCCGCGGTTGCGGAACAATGCCAGCGCGGCGTCGAGAATGCGAGCCCGCGTCTCCTCGGATTTCCTAGTAGCGGTTGCGGTTCGTGGCATGGCTAGGCTCGGGGCGCCGGATTTGCGAAAGAGACATCCAGAGTTGAGCTCGACCGCGAGCGTTTGCGCATGCGGGAAAAGACTAAAAGATTAAAGAAGTGCATCCCACCGAGGACGAGCAGTACGATGCCAATCTTGTCACTGATGAGTTCGATCGCCGAACGGAGTGTGACCAAGTTCCCGTCCGTTCTCAGAGCAAGAGTGACGAAGCCGATGTTGATCAAGTAGAAGCCCACCACCAGCAAATGGTTCACCGAATCGGCGAGCTCGGCGTTCCCCTGGAATGCATCCACCAGGAATACCCTGCCGTTCTTGTGGAGCGTGCGGGCTACCCACACGGTTACGGCCAGACTGATCAGCAGGTAAATTACGTAGCATCCGACGATATACATAACCCCTCCCCGTATCTTCATTTGAACGTGTTCAAATACAAGATACGGCGACGCAGGAGGCCTGTCAAGATAAAAATGAACGCGTTCAAATCAGGGAACTTACCGGCGTTTAGATTTTCTGCAGTCTCTGCACTTCGTGTACGCCCGGGATTTTCCGCAGGCCAGCCATGATTTGTTCAAGATGTTTGAGGTCGGAGATGTCGAGGACGATCTCCACGCTGGCCTGGCTGTTGGCGGTGTGGGCGCCGATGTTGCGGATGTTGCTTTGGGCATCGCCGATGACGCTGGTGATGTTTTTCAGCATGCCGAAGCGATCGTCGCAATAGACCGTAAGCTTCACAGGGTAGGCAGTCGGCGTGCTGTCGTCGCGGGCCCACTCCACATCGATGCGGCGTTCGGGCTCATACATCAGGTTGGTAACGTTGGGGCAGCTCACCGCGTGCACCGCGACACCTTTCCCGCGGGTGATGTAGCCGACGATGCTTTCGCCGCGTATGGGGTTACAACAGCGGGCTCGATAGACCAGCATATCGCCCTGGCCTTTGACCATGATGGCGTTGTGATCGCCAAAGACGCGGCGGACTACACTGGCAATGGCACCAGGCTTATTGCTCAATCCCTCCGCTTCAATATCTCCGGCCATCGACGGCGTAGCGCCCGAGGGCAACAGCCGCGCCAACACCTGCCGCGCCGAATATTTGCCGTAGCCGATGCCGGACATGAGGTCATCGACCTTGCCGAGTCCGTATCCCGAGGCAACTTTCTGCAGTTCCTCGTCTTTGATTTCTTTCAGGGCGATGCGGTATTTGCGGGCTTCTTTCTCGATCACCTTGCGACCGATTTCGATGGAACGCTCGCGCTGGTGGACATTGAGCCAGTGCTTGATCTTGTTGCGAGAGCGCGACGATTTGACCAGGCCAAGCCAATCGCGGCTCGGCTTATGACCGGCTTGCGTGATGATCTCGACAATGTCCCCGGAATGCAGCTTGTGGCGCAGCGGCACCATGCGTCCGTTGACCTTGGCGCCGACGCAGGTATGCCCGACTTCCGTATGGATGGTGTAGGCAAAGTCGACGGGCGTCGCGTCCCGCGGAAGTACTACGACCTTGCCTTTCGGCGTGAAGGTGTACACCTCTTCGGGATAGAGATCGACTTTGAGCGCCGATAGGAACTCATTGGGATCGCTGACATCGCGCTGCCACTCAACCACCTGGCGCAGCCAGGCTAGGCGCTGCTCGTCCTGCGCGGAAACCGGGCCGTCTTTATATTTCCAGTGGGCGGCAATTCCCTCCTCCGCCATCTTGTGCATTTCTTCGGTGCGAATCTGGATTTCAAAGGGAGTGCCATCTTCTGTAATCACCGAGGTGTGCAGCGACTGATAAAAATTCGGTCGCGGCATGGCGATGAAATCCTTGATACGCCCCGGCACTGGCCGCCAGATGTTGTGAATAATTCCGAGCACGGCGTAGCAATCCTGTAGCGAGCGCGTGATCACGCGCATGGCGAAGAGGTCATAGACCTGATCGACGGAGATGCGCTGCCGCTGCAGCTTTTTGTGAATGCTGAACAGGCGCTTGATGCGGCTATCCACCTTAGCCTGGATGCCGGCCTCTTTCAGCTTGTCGCTGAGAATCTGCTGCATCTTGGCGAGAAACGCTTCGCCCTCCTTCCGGCGCGCGTTGACGGATTTTTCTACCTGCTCATAACCGGCGGGATCGAGAAAGCGAAAGCCAAGGTCTTCGAGTTCGCCGCGAATCTTCCCCATGCCCAGACGGTGCGCGATGGGAGCGTAGATCTCCAGCGTCTCTTCGGCGATCTTGTGTTGACGGTCGGGCACCAGGTGCTCGAGTGTCCGCATATTGTGCAGGCGGTCGGCGAGTTTGATCAGCACCACGCGGATGTCGTCGACCATGGCCAGCATCATCTTGCGCAGGTTTTCGGCCTGCGCCTCCTCGCGCGTGGCAAAGTCGATTTTGCTGATCTTGGTTACGCCCTCGACGATGTGGGCGACCTGTTCGCCGAATTCCTTGCGAATGTCGACGATCGTGACGGATGTATCTTCAACCGAATCGTGGAGCAGGCCGGCAGCGATGGCGACCGGATCCATCTTCATTTCGGCCAATACCAGCGCAACTTCCAATGGATGCACCAGATAAGGCTCACCCGAGGCGCGCAGTTGGCCTTCGTGGTGTTTCAGGGAATAGTCGTAGGCCTTTTTGACGATGGCCAGATCGTCCTGCGGACGGTTTTCCTGGATCCGCTTCATCAGCTCGCGGAACTTGGTGAGCGTAAGAGCGGTGGTCGCGATCTGTTGGCGCAAGCTCGCCATGTAGGATTATAGCCTGCGGAAAGAGCCCACTCGGAGGCAGGCAAACGGGACGCTAACTCGATTATACGTTTCGGGAAAGTATCGGCGCTTGGTGCGGGAGCACGCTAAGCGGAACAAATCTCTCCAAGCCCGATCACTCTGAATCTCCCGCATCCGCGGAGGGCGGCGGGAGGCACATCACGCCGGGAGCATGGTCTCCATGCGCATAGACCGGAGCATTCCTGGCCAACCACAGGCCAACTTCTGTAGTGGTGTTTCGCACCGTTTCGGGCACCATGGCGGGCGCGTCATCTGGACGCGTGTCTTCATAGTTGTCTACTGCCCACTCGGAGGGGACCGCATCTTCTTCCGTCAGACGACGTACAAAATCCCGAGTGTCGCGACTGAATGTATTGTCGGTGAATTGAAGGAAGGGTTCCGGCTGGCCGTTCGAATTCGCAGGCCAAGGATAAAGAGAAAGCAGCATGGTGGTTCGCAGGCCGTGGGCATTTCCCCATTGGATTGCTTGCACAATAAACTTCTCGTAGCCCGGCCCGCTCCCGCCGGTTAGAAAGAAGTTCGGCGGAACGTCGAAGGCGATCGCTTTACCATAAAGCGCCTCGTCCCGTTCCAGTTCATAGAACGGGTTGGTCGCAAACACGTTTTCCCCCAGCTTTGGCTCGCTCGGATCATTTGGACCTACGATCGGAGCCATGGATTCGATGCCCACGGTTCTCGACGCGTCCACGTACTCCCTCCACTGCTTCAGGTCCTTTTCCAATTGCCCCGGAGCGGCCGAATCAGACGGTGTGTTTACATTGGCTTTAGAGGGCTTGAGACCATTTTGAATGTACTGTTCTTGATAGAAGTCGTAGCTGGGAGGAAGCGTGAAATAGTTCCAGCCCACCTGGCCCAGTTCGGCTTCGCCGGATCCGGTCCCGTGAAACGCCCGCTCTATAGCCTTAAGGATACTCGGCGGCTTCTCCGCTGCGCTTACCGCATTCCCATGCTCGTAGAGCCCAACGTGACCGGTTTTGAGAAGCTCTTCGAACAGATCGGCGCGACCGAGCGCGTCGAAACCAGCGGTCCCGCCAACGAAAATATATTGTCCTAAGGTTGAGCAGAAGAGGTGTTCGTCTGGATCGCCTACTGGATTCTCTTGAGCTGCAGCATGAGGCGCAGCTGTCGCCGCCATGAGAGCCACAGCCAATGCTAGAAAACGGCTGAGATATCCCCGAGAAGGGCTACGCATCGAAATCCCCAGTAGGCAAGCTTCCTATATAGCGTAACCGTCTTCCGGCGCGGATTCAACCCGGGAATGCGTGGCCGGCGGGCAGCGACACTCCACCGGGACTCTAGCGGGGATCAGCGTGGGCCATCCAAATTTGTTGTCTCGCTACTTCTTGCTGGCTAGCGCCTCCTCGTGAGCCTGATTTACCGCATGGGCCAAGCCATCGCTGGAGAAAACTTCCTCGTAGGCGTGCTCGCCATGGATAGATTCATCGAGGCCAATTTCTTCCGTCATCTCGCTGACCTTCACCGTGGTGAACATATCGATGACTCGCAACATGCCGTAGGTGAAAACGAACGCCCAGACCGATGAGAAAGTCACGGCCACGACTTGTTTCAACAGGAAAATAGGATCCCCATAGAGCAAGCCGTTCGCACCCTCAGGGTTGTAGGCTTTGCTGGCGAAGATTCCCAGCATCACGATGCCGAGGAAGCCTCCAACACCGTGGACTCCCCATACGTCGAGAGCGTCATCCCACTGCAGCTTGTTTTTCATCTCCACCGCGTAGTAGCAAACTACGCCGGCAACTAGTCCGATGATCACGGCGGTGGTGGGAGAAACGTACCCGGCCGCGGGAGTGACGGTCGCCAAGCCAGCAACTGCGCCGGTAAGCAGGCCGAGAAACTTTGGCTTTTTCTCGTTAAACCATGCCACCAGCAGCCAGGCAACGGCTGCGAACGAGGCCGCGACATCGGTGTCGAGAAATGCGGTCGCAGTAACGGAATCCACGCGCATTTCGCTGCCGGCGTTGAAGCCGTACCAGCCAAACCATAGCAGGCCAGTTCCCAAAGCAACCAGCGGGATGCTGTGCGGGCCGCGATCTGCAGTGCGGCGCCGGCCTACGTAAAGCACGGACGCCAACGCAGCAATGCCCGCGATGTTGTGAACCACGATGCCACCGGCGAAGTCTTTCACGCCCCACTGCTGTAGAAAACCTCCGCCCCAAACCATGTGGACGAACGGGAAGTAGACGAAGGTCAGCCAGCCGGTGAGGAACAACATATAGGCCTTGAACGTGACCCGGTTAGTAAACGCACCCGAGATGAGCGCCGGGGTGATGATGGCGAACATCATCTGATAGGCGATGAAGACAAATGCCGGAATCGTTTCATTCGGTGATGGAGTGTTGAGACCGATTCCGCGCAAACAAACGTTGTGAAGGTTGCCGATGACCCCGTGCCAGTCGCCGCTGAAGCACAGGGAATATCCGTAGAGGTACCAGATCACAGTCGTCCAGCCCATCGAGACGAAACTTTGAATCATGATGGCGAGGACGTTCTTGCGCCCGACCAGACCGCCGTAAAAGAAGGCGAGGCCGGGCGTCATCAGCATGACCAGGCTGGTGCACAAAATCATGAAGCCTGTATTGCCAGTATCGAGATGCAACATGGAATCTCTCCTGGAACGAAAAGGTAAGAACTGCTTGTGTTGGACCTGTAAATTTAGGATAAATGAGAAAGAGCCATACGCCTGAGGCTGCCCGGGAGGGTCGATCAGGTTAGCACAAAGAAATGGCTTTCCGACTCTGGGCCGGATCAAGGAGAACTTCTAGTCCTCCTCCAAAGGGAAGGCTAGGCCTTGGGCGGGACGAAATCTGTGAGGAGCGTCACGCTTGTGGGTGCGGGAGAACTGTGGGACCAGGCCGAGTTTGCGGCAATGAGTGTAATCGGGATGTTACAACAACCGACCTGCAAAACTCACCGGGTTGCCAACATCAGGGAGGTGCATTGAGCTGGTTTTCCAGCGGAGATCGAGTGCGTGTGTCGGACGACTTCTTTTGGGCGAAGGGCGCGACAGGAACAATCTCAGCGCCGCCAGATGCCGTCATAAGCCTGAGTGGCCCATGGGACGGTGGCCTCACGCGGCAGGAAAAGAGCGCTCTGGGGATGCACACTGTTTACTGGGTGTGGTTCGACGAGCCACAGTTCGACGCTGACGGTGACGGGCCATACCGGGGCGGTCAAATCTGGGAGAGTGCTCTCAGTTTGTTAACAGTCCGGCGGAACTAGCTCGGAGGGTTTCGCTTCTTTTGGCGTTCAGCCAACTCTTCGTACGAATAAATGGTTTCGATCTCAGGAAGACCAAAAGGCTTGTCGCTGCCAGCTTGAGAGTAAACCTCAAGTGAGCTGAGATGACCTCCTCTTTGGAAGAGAATAATGCCGACGTCCTCTCCATCCACAGTGGCCAAGTAATCGGCAAGGATATGCTCGGCCTCGTGAGGCGCCGGCTTCCCTTCGCGTGCGAAGTTTACCGTTGGACATCCGCATGAGCATTTCCAGACGACGACAAGAGAATCCAGCTGTTCAAGAAACAAGTCCGACCCAGGATTGCCGTGCCGCAACAACCAACCGATCAGGGCGCGTTCTTTCACTGTGACCGGGCGGTGTTGCGATTCCCCCTTCTTGACGCCGTTCATGGAGTAAGTCTATCCGACCATCCACTCCGAATGCAGCACTGGACCCTTAATTGAAGATGTAGCCTTGATTGTTGTTAACAGGCGATTTCACTCATTGACTGGGATTGCGGGCGACAGAATGACACGCTTCACACCGAATCAGCACACGAGACACCCTAAAACCCGCTTCAGGCAGCCCGTTCGTCGCTTTCCCGGATAACGCCTTCGGCCGGGCTTATGGGATTGCTTTTCGCTATGGCCCATCGTGCCGATTGTTCGATTTCATGCCTGTAACGGGCCGGTATTTCTTCCCAGGGAATGTGACTGCCCCAAGGATTCGCCGCTCGCCAGCGTGCGAGAGCGGCCTTCAGATATTGTGCCCCAAGAGATGTCTCAACCATGGTAATCACCCGCCAATTACGATAGTCTGAATGCCCGTCCCCCGCAGTGATCGCTCGCACGACTGTAAATCATGTGTTTTCAATCGGCTAGGCACTGGACCGGCACGCTCTGCTGCTCGGGCCGCTGTGAGCACCACGGTTTGCTGTTCCATCGATCCATGCTTGGTCGTCCGCTTGATGAACTGGTAGAGTGACAATCTGCTCATGATTTCCAGAATCCTTGTCAGCGGGGTTTCCGGGCCGATTGGAGCCGCTCTTCTTCCCTCCCTTCGCACGAACGGATGTTCCGTCGTCCGGCTGGTTCGCGGTACCACGGCCAGCGAAGATCAGATCGCCTGGGACCCGTCGGTGCCCATTCGACCGCAGTCGGTATCCGGATTCGACGCCGTAATTCACCTCGCGGGCGAAAGCATCTTTGGACGTTGGACCGCTGGCAAGAAGTCGAAGATTCGAGACAGCCGGGTTGTCGGCACTTTCAACCTGGCGTCGGCTCTGGCGCAGGCGGAAGACAAGCCGAGGGTGTTCGTTTGCGGATCCGCGATCGGCTATTACGGCAATCGCGGCGATGAACTCCTGCGAGAAGAGAGCGCGCCGGGTACCGGATTTCTCGCGGAGGTTTGCCAGGACTGGGAAGAAGCAACCACGCCCGCGGTGCAGGCCGACATTCGGACGGCTCACATCAGGACAGGCATTGTACTTAGCCGCAAAGGCGGAGCGCTCGGAGCGATGCTACCGCCGTTCAAGCTCGGGCTCGGCGGGCGCACTGGAAACGGCCAGCAATGGATGAGCTGGATTGATGTGCGGGACATGGTGGGCGCCATCCATCACATTTTGAAAAACGACCTGATTCAGGGACCCGTGAACCTGGTCGCACCCAAGCCAGTCAGAAATGCGGAGTTCGTGCAAACCCTCGCCAGCGTGCTATCGCGTCCCGCAATTTTTCCCTTGCCGGCATTCGCCGTAAAGCTGGCGTTGGGCGAGATGGGCGAACAATTGCTCCTGGGAAGCCAGAAAGTGGAGGCCAGCAAGCTGATTTCGAGCGGATATCCGTTCCGTTATCGCGAGCTGCGAGCGTCGTTGGAGAGCGTGATGAAGCTGTAACGCCGACCGACTACAGCCTGTGACCTCAGTCACTGACCGCATTGCCTCTGTCCTGTCAAGCTGTTCACGTGGTGACAGGCTCCGCAATCACGAGGAGGTTGTTGGCGGCGGTTGTGCTGCTTGCCTTCTCCGGCGGATTCGCATCACTCGCCCACGCAGACGCCAACCAGGCGCGGCCGACTCACCGCGTGCCGGACCACTCCTGCTGCCCCCGAGTTCACCCAGCCTTCGTGCCGCCGATCGCGGTAGAGGTTCCGCCCCTTCCCTGTCGTGAGCGTCCCTGTTGCGTGAGCCACGGACAGGATGCGCCTCCCAGTTTGCCAGCCACGTCTGGCACGCACGGGCCGGGCATGCAGCCGGCATTCGGCGAGAAAACCGACACCGGACCCGCGCTTCGCATTGCCAACGCTACCTCGAGCAGCATCGTCCTTCAGCCTTACTCCTCATCGAGCATGGTGCTTCGCATCTGAGGCACGGCCTCGCCTTGGTGCGTACCTCACATCAGTTGAGCACATCGGCGCACGTTAGTGTCGAATGCTTGACGCCGGGGTGAACCTGCAACGAAATTCCGAACAAGATTTCTAATGGAGATTGAAAAATGAAAGCTAAACTTATCGCTCTTATTTTGGCCCTCACCGTATTGTCGTGGGCTCAGACCGCAACTCCAAACACACCTTCCACTTCCCAGCAAAGCACGGCTCCCGCCGAGACCAAAGCATGTGCCTGTTGCGATAAAGGAGCATCGACGGATGCGAAAGCTCATGCGTGCTGCGCGCATCACGCAATGGCCGCTGGTGACGCGAAAGAGCCTGCATGCTGCGCAGGAAAAGATAAGCCAGCCTGCTGCACGAGCAAGGACGCAAAGTCCTGCAAGAGCGACGGAACAGACAAGACGGCCGCTGCATGCTGCCGCGGCAAGCAGTGCGGCAAGGACTGTGAGAAAGAATGCCGCTCCGGCAAGCAAGGTGATAAGACCGCCGCGAATTGCTGCAGCGGCAAGCGGTGTGGCAAACATTGTGCGCCACGTGCTTCGGTTGAGTCACAGGCCTCCCTTGAGCCATACGTGTTCGGAAGCGTCGGCAAATAGCGGAGCTTCACAAGCAAAAGCCCCAGTCGCGAGCCTGGGGCTTTTCTTCTAAGTTTCTGCTTCGCCTGCAAATCGGATGAAAAGCGGATTTCAGTTCAGCTGGGGTCGCAGCGGTTCATCTCCTCTTGCAGTTTTTGTAACAACTGCGCACGCTGTTCGGTACTCAACTCGCGTTGTAATTCTTCCAGCGCCAGCGCCACGATGTGGTAATGATGCGCCCCAGAGTACTTGGGATCGGTGGTGATGTCGAGCCAGAGCTTGTGCATCAGTTCGACATCCTGGGGGCGCAGTCGCGGATTGTGCGGACCAATGGTGTACTCGCGCACCGTGCCGTCTGGTGCACAGACCTCCAGGCACAAGCGGGGGCGCGGCTCCGGCATGCGCTCCCAGGCATCGCCGGTGAGCTTGGCTTGCTCATCGGCCGACAACTTGTTGGAAAGGCCGCAGATGACGCGAACCGAATCCAATCGCTGGGCCGTAACCATGATCGCCTCGAAGACATCCGTCGCAGGCACGACCAGGAGAGAGATCGGCTTACCTTCTTTTTCGGCAACGGACCGCTGCGGTAAACAGTTCCTGCTCATAATGATCAAAAACCTGGGTGGCCTCAAGAACCGAGCTGCCGCTGAAACTGTGCTCGCGATGATAAAGGCGGGCACTCATGACAACCACGTCCTGCTTGGCTGTGTTGGTATGGGCCAACACCTGGCGCAGGTAGTAGAGATTGCGTGGGTCCCGCACTGCGACCAGGATATTTCCCGGCCGCACACCCATGGCGCCGCTGCCCAACTCCTGATTGCCATAAACGCGGAACTGATCGAGTTGCTCGGGTTTGCCGTGGCGCTCCTTGGCGACATGGCGTTCGGAGACCGTGAAGATGGTAAAGAATACGGCGCTGAAAATTACTCCCGCGATGGTGGCTTGGTACTTCGTAAATAGATTCACCACCGCGGTAATCAGGAGGACCGCGGAAATCAGGGTGAGCCCGACAGGAATTTCGGTCTTGCCGATGTGAAAGTTGCCGGGCACCTTCCACGCCCGGTTCCCCGGTTCGGTAAAGCGCAGCACCAGCACGGCGATAGACTTCATGGCGAAGCTCCAGATCACGCCAAACGCGTAGAGCGCCGCCAGCACGTAAACGTTCCCCAAGCTCAGGAAGATGACGAGCAGCTGCATACCGACAATCAAGTTGATGATGCGGTAGCTGGTTCCATAACGATTGTGCGGCCTTTGAAACCAGCTGGTGAGCACGCCGTCTTCGGCCACGCGATTCAGAACCCCGTTCGCGCCCACGATCGAGGTGTTCTGGGCACCCGCCAGAATCAGCACACCCACCAAGACCACGAAGGCGTGGAAGAGCAGCTTTAAACTCTCCGGCCCCGCCAGATACATGGCGATGCCACCGATCAGGTTGGCGAAGTAGTCGGGCCGAACCTTGTCCGGGATAATCATCACCGCGAAGAACGAAACCAAAGACGTAAACAGCAGGCTGTAAATGAAAATTACCAGCCCCGTCTTCTCCAGATTTTTCAGTTTGGGATGTTCAATCTCGCGATTCACCTGCGCCAGGGTCTCTTCGCCGCTCATGGCCAGCACAGAATGTCCGAAGCCTACGAAGAGAATGATCCACGTAATGTGGCTGAACCAGGTTCCGTTCAGCCAGCCTAGCGATTCCTTGTTCAAGGGAATCACCCCCGGATGCAGCGGGCTCGGCGGCAGCACAACAGGCGCGCGCAAAACTGTGATGGTGCACCAGACCAGCAGGATCACCACCATCACCGTGGTGATGACCATGATCTGCAATGCCTTCTGGCTCGACTCGTGCATACCCTGCGTGTTCTTCCACCAGAAGTAAGCCACCACGATCACCGCTAGGCCGGCGGCGAAGTGGTCGTCGGAAAAATGAAGCGGGCGGTGCATGTACACGCCCATGTCTTTGATAAAGCCCGCCAGATATTGGCCGGCAGATACGGCGCTGATGGGACCGGTCAACACGTAGTCGAAAAGCAGGGCCGAGACCGAGAACTTGGCTAGAGTTCCGCCCATGGCCTCTTTGACGACGCGATAAACGCCGCCTCGGACGAACATGCTGCTCGATTCGATGTAGAGCGCCCGTACGGCATAGCTGAACAGCATGACCGCCAGAATGAACCAGGGTGCGCTCTTGCCGATGACCTTTTCGGCATCGCCGCCGGCGTAGTATGCCGAAGAGGCTAGGTCGGAGAGAACAATGGCCGAGGCTCGCCAGAACGAGATGAAGGTCAACATCACCGTCGTAGCGACGAAGACCTTTATGGCCGGTTTTGAGCCTTCAACGGATGTTGCCATGCTTCGGAGAAGTGCTAAGTGCAGATGCGGATAAACTCTGAAGATAGCACAGCCGAGCGGATTGGAGCGCACCGCAGCCTATGCGAAAGGACGTAACCGCATTTAATCGGTTCGATCTGTAATGGAAAGACTTGGCTGCCTGTTCAGCGCCACAGCCAAATAAGTATGGGTGATGCGGTCGTGCCAGCAGAGACCGTCTTCATCGAGGAAAACCCAGCCGTATCCCATGCCGAGAGAAATGGCCGAGAGATAGGAAGCCAGCACGCGCCAGCGGCGAAGGCGGCGGCCAGCGGGACTCCCGTCAAAGCGGGTGAGTTCAAGTCCGGCTAAGCGGAGGCCCGGGGTCGTGCCTGCGTGGACCACGAGCAAGTATTGGTAGGCGGCCCAGAGTAAACCGGCCAGTCCGCCGAGAACCCCGATCATCTGCAATCGCGGGGGCCGGACGGCAGTCAATTTCCAGAAGATGAAGGCGAAGAGCGCGCCCGCCGCCGCGATGATGACAGTGTCGATGATGGCGGACAGGACGCGCCGCGCGACTGGCCCACTTTGCAGCGGGATATCGATGCCCGGCCGCTTTTCCAACTCGGGCGCTTGCGCAGGTTCGATGGTGATTCCGCCAAGAGCCGGGGGCGGTGGAACGATCTCCGGAGCCTCCAGGATGCGGGGACGGGTGAGCACTGGCTCGGCCAATTCGTCGAGCGGAACCGGGGGCGGAGTCCAGGATCTCGGAAACTCGATAATCTTGGCTGTGATTGGGGCTGGAACCGGCACGGTGATCGCGGCTGAATCAACTGCCTCCGCAGAAGGGAATGTTGAGCTGTCTTGAACGGATTGTGTGTCGCTGACGGGAAAGGAGGCATTGGGGCTGAACTCGTCCAACGCCAGGGCTCGGTTGGACAGCACCACTTGAGGGAAAGGGGAAGTCTCAGCGGAAGCTGCATTGGCTGAATCCGGATTCTCTCCCTCGAAGCGCAGACGCAGGGAGGGGTAACGCGGAGGGCGCGGTTTGCGCCGCGATTGATAACGATTCAGCCGCGCCGCCACTTCCTGACGCCATGCCGAAGAATCCTCGCTAGGAACGACAGCGGTCCTTGGTAAAGAAATTTTGCTGCCTTCGGCCGGATTCGTCTCGGAGACTTCCTTCAGGGTTGTGCCCGCATGCTCCACATTGGAGCGGTCCGGTTCTGCGCGCCAGCGCGGCGCAGCGGTAGACTCCTCTTCGGAAGAGCAGCGGCAGATGTCACCACAAAGCGGACAAGGCATGAATAAATCTTATGAGAGCACCGGAAGCCTGAGGCAACTGGATAACCGCGCAGGGCACCGTGGAGTCCAATTCAGGGAACGCCTTTGCTTCGCGAGGCACAGCCGTGCTAAGTTCACCACGATTGTTGCCACCAAAGCCTTCGGAGCGCTAGTCTTGTGCGCTTCGGGTGACAGCGTTCCAATGATCTTCTCCCGATGACTCTCCGCAACAGATTCCTTATCACGGCGACGCTGCTTTGTCACCTGCTTCTCCTCCCGCCGTTAGTTACCAGCCAGTTGCCGCCTGAGAATCCCGCTGCTGCAACCCAAGACGGCGCTGCGGCGGAAAAATCGCCCGCTGCTCCGACCAGTCCGTGCGGTCGCGCATTTGCCCAAGAATCCAACAATCACCCCACTATCTGCGCTATCCAGCAGGAAAGAGATGGCGATGTCTACAAATTACATGGCGCGGTTGAAATCTATTACGAGACTTATGTTTTGAAGGCCGATGAAGCGACCTTCGACTCCGACACCAACGAAGCGACCGCGATCGGACACTTCGCGCTCGACGGCGGTCCAAACGACGACCACATCCGTGCCTCGCACGGCACTTACAACTTCACCTCGGAGACTGGCAGGTTTTACGATGTGACGGGAACCACCGGCCTGCGCTTTCGTGCCAACCGAGTAATTCTGACTTCGACCGCTCCGTTCGCCTTCACCGGCCGAGTGGTCGACAAAATCAGTCCCGATCACTACCTGGTGTATGACGGCACGATCACCACTTGCGAATTGCCTCATCCCAAGTGGCAATTCGACGCGCGCAAAGTAGATGTGGACGTAGGTGGCAATGCCAAAATCTATCGCAGCGCCTTCGCCCTGCACGGCATTCCGATGCTGTATTTTCCATATGCAACTCATCCTGTCGAAAAAGAGTCGCGCCAGTCGGGATTTCTGGTGCCCTCAGTCGGACACTCTTCCACGAACGGCTACATGGTGGGCGATGCCTACTATTGGGCCATCAATCGCATGATGGATGCCACCGTAGGTGCGGAGTATTTTTCCCTCCGCGGAGGATCGCAGCGAGGCGAGTTTCGGATCCGGCCGACCGCAACTTCGTATGCTGACTTGAATTATTTCGGGGTGATTGATCGCGGCATTGGCACGCCTCCACTCAAAGAAGGTGGCGAAAACGCCCGCCTGAACGCCGCTGGGAATCTCGACGGCTTCCGCGGTGTCACCAACATCGATTACTTGAGTTCATTCCTCTTTCGCCTGGCCTTCAATGAAGTCTTCAGCCAGGCGGTTTATTCCGAAGTGAAGTCGCAGGCGTTTTTGTCGAAGTCCACCGACGGCTTCAGCATGAACGGATTTACGGAGCGTTACCAGAACTTTCTTAGCACCGCGCCGGGCCAGGTGATCACCATACTCCACGCTCCGAGTTTCGATTTTTCCGGCGTAGATCATCAAATGGGCCACACACCGCTGTACTGGTCGTTCGACGCCTCGGCCGCCGGGTTATCACGCAGCGAGCCCGAGCAATGTTCGACCCTGGGCTCGTCTCAGTCCTGCATCCCGGCTTTTCGAACCGCCAATCTGCTGGGGCGATTCGACCTCAGCCCGGAAGTTTCTCTGCCACTTCTGTTCCGAGGATGGTCCCTGCGTCCAGATCTGACCCTCCATGAAACCTATTACACCCAACGATTGGTGGGAGCGATTGGAGAAAATCCGGGAGACGCCGTCGACCGAGCAATCGACCGCCACGCCGTGGAAACTGACGTGGAATTGCGGCCCCCGTCCCTTGAGCGCATTTTCGGTAAAGAGTTCCTGGGAAGAAAGTGGAAGCACGTAATCGAGCCCCGCGCGGTTTACCGTTTCGTTACGGGGGTAAACAACTTCGAGAATGTTCTAAAGTTTGACGACCGCGATATTCTCACCGACACCCACGAAGTAGAGTACGGCTTCGTAACCCGTCTATATGCCAAGCGATCCTCGAATCAGCCGGAAGATTGCAGCCAGATTATGACGGCCCTCACAGTGGGACACGCGGCTCCAGAATCGACCGTCCCCTGGCAGCATACGAATCCGTTGGCAGGTTCGGCATGTCAGCCGGGACCGCCAGTGCGTGAGGTATTAACTTGGGAGTTAGCCCAGAAATACTTCCTCGACCCCACATTCGGCGGTGCCTTGATTCCGGGTCTGCGGAACGTATTTACCACCACCGCTGACCTCACGGGAATCGCATTCCTCACCGAGCCCCGACACCTCTCGCCCCTGATTTCGCGATTGCACGTGGAGACCACAGCCCGCACGGATGCGGAATGGGACATGGACTACGACTTTCAGGGCAATCGCGTCAACGCCAGCAATCTGCTGTTCAACTATCACATCGGTCAGGTGACGGTCGGCGGAGGGGACGCGATACTGGAGATACCCGGGCAAACCGCAACTTCGTCCTCGGGTACGGCCCAGCCGGCGCGGTTCAACCAATTTCGCGCCGCTCTGGGTTACGGTGGCACCAACAAGCGCGGATTCAGCGCCGCCAGCAGTTTTGGTTTTGACGCCGATGTCAACCAGTTGCAGTTCGTCAGCGCGCAGGCGACCTACAATTGGGATTGTTGCGGCATGACGCTTGAGTATCGCAGTTACACGGTGGCTAACGTCCGCAACGAGAACCTCTTCCTCTTCAACTTCACCCTGGCAAACATCGGCGGCTTCGGCAGTTTGCGGCAGCAGGGGAGGCTCTACTAGCAATTTTCGTGGCACCCCGTAAGCCGCGGAAGCATCCAACCCTGCTAACATGAAGCCTATGTTCGGCGTGAACAATGACCATGCGTCCAGTAGCGCTGAGCTACAGGCTAGCCTGAGCAAGCTTGGGCGGCTGCTCGTGGCTTACTCGGGCGGCGTGGATTCCGCTTACCTCGCATGGGCGGCCCACCAGGCTCTGGGAGATGGCATGCTGGCCATCATCGCTGACTCTCCCAGCCTCGCGCGCACACAGCTTTCCGACGCAATCGACTTCGCCAAGGAGCAAGGCATCCCGCTGGAAGTGGTCGCAACCTCCGAACTTGATCGTCCGGAATATGTTCGCAACGATTCGCAACGCTGCTTCTTTTGTAAGGATGAACTCTTCACACTGATGGAAGAACTGCGTGAGTCTCGCGGCTTCGACGCCATTGCTTACGGAGTCAATTTAAACGACCAGGGAGACTTCCGTCCCGGTCAGAAGGCAGCGTCCAATCACCACGTGGTGGCGCCCCTCCTCGACGCCGGCCTTAGCAAAGAAAACATCCGTGTTCTCGCCCGGCAGAATGGGCTGCGCGTATGGGATAAGCCGGCTTCGGCTTGTCTTTCGTCTCGTATTGAATATGGACGTCCGGTTACGCGCGAAGCCCTCGCTGTCGTGGAAAAAGGCGAAGACGCGATTCGCGCCCTGGGCTTCCGGCAGTTCCGGGTGCGGCATCACGGCGAGATTGTCCGCATCGAGGTTTCTCGGGAAGAGTTGGCGCGGGCCCTCGATCCCGCGATGGCAACGCAGTTCACCAGCATTTTCAAATCGCTAGGGTTCAAGTTCGTCACGCTCGATCTGGAAGGGTTCCGTTCCGGTTCGATGAATGCACTGCTGCCTGCGGAAGATTTGCTACGCCAAACCGGCTAAGAGTACCGCCTTTGATCCCCGTCTAAATGCTGATCTCCAGCATCGCTACTTCTCCGTCCTCAACAGCGCTGTGAGATAATCAACTCTTAACTCGTGATGTTCAGGCGGTTCTTAGTGACTCTATTTCGACGCTCTTTTCTTTTGCTGCTGATAGTCTGCCTCGGCTGCTCTGCTCAATCCGTTTCCCCCGAATTAGCCCAAAAGATCGAACGTCACGTTCGCTCGTACTATAAGGTTCCGTCCGACCTTAAAGTGCTGGTAGGCGTTACCTCACCCAGCGCAGAGTTTCCCAAATACGATTCCGTTGTCGTGACCATCGATGGTGGAGAAAAGAAGCAGGATCTCAGGTTTCTGGTTTCCAAAGACCATTCTGAGATGATCCGCATAGTCAAGTTCGACCTGAACAAAGATCCCTTTGCCGAAACCATGAGCAAGATCGACGTTACGGGAAGGCCCACGCGAGGAGCGAAATCATCCAAGGTAGTGGTGGTCAACTTCGACGACTTCGAGTGCCCATTCTGCTCGCGGATGCACCAGGAACTTTTTCCTGAGATTCTAAAGGAGTATGGCGACCGCATCACGTTCATCTACAAGGATTACCCGCTGGTCGAGATACATCCCTGGGCGACGCACGCCGCCGTGGACGCGAATTGTCTCGCCGCGCAAAACGCTGATGCCTATTGGGATTTCGCCGATTACATCCACGCCAACCAGCACGAGGTGAGTAACGAAAAAACACCGGAGGCGCGCTTCGCAGCGCTCGACCGGCTCACCATGTTGCAGGGACAAAAGCATAACGTCGATACGATCAAGTTGCAGTCCTGCATCAAGGCGCAGAATGACAGCGCGGTGAAGGCATCGATGAAAGAGGCGGATGGGATTGGAGTAGAGGCGACACCCACGTTGTTTGTCAATGGCGAAAAAATCGATGGGGCTGTGCCTCCAAGCGAACTGCGCGCAGCTCTGGATCGCGCGCTGAAAGATGCCAACCTGCCCGTACCGGATCATGCGGCCGCATCGACTGCGCCAGCTACACGGTAATGAATCGCAGAAATCGGCTTCGTGGACCAACAGTTTAGGAGAGAAACTCTTTTGAAAAATAATCCGGGATTGGTTCGGCTTACGGCACTTCTCATCGCTGCCGTTTTGCTGGCAACGCTGCTGGGCTGCAAATCGCAAGTAAGCGGGGATGTAATGGCCACCGTGGATGGCCGCAAGATTTTTCGCTCCGATGTGGACAAGTATTACGACAACCAGGTGGCGAGCGCGCAGCAACCGCCTGCCGGCGAACAAGCCACGATCTTGAGGCTCAACATTCTCCGCCAGTTAATTGACGATGAGATGGTCATGCGGCGGGCCGAAAAACTCGGTTTGCTGGCCACGGAAGAAGAGGTCGACCGCAAGCTCAACGAGATCAAGTCGCCTTACACTCAGGAGGAATTCGATCAGCGGCTGAAAGAAAAAAAGATCTCGCTGGAAGACTTCAAGCGTGACATCCGCCGCTCGATCACCGTCGAAAAAGTGATGAACAAGGAAGTGGCTTCGAAGATTAATGTCACCGACCAGGATATCAACAACTATTTCGCGGCACACAAATCCGAATTCAACCTCATCGAACCGCAGTACCATTTGGCTCAGATTCTCGTTACTCCAGCGCCGAATCCGCAAGTACACAACCAGAACAACAAGGCGCAGAACGAAGCCGAGGCTCGCAAGAAGATTCAGATGATTGCCAACCGGCTGGATAGCGGTGACGATTTCGCCACCCTGGCCATGAATTATTCCGAAGACCCGGAAACGTCCGGTAACGGCGGCGACCTGGGGACGGTTCCCGAATCGTCTTTGCGCAGCATTTCCGACCCTGGTACGCGTGACTCCGTGATGAAGCTGAGGCCTGGGCAGTACAGCGCTATCATCTCGATGGTGAATCCCGCGAACAAGGAAGCGGTGGGATTTCGCATTGTAAAGCTCGTCTCGAAAGAGCCGGCCGGGCAACGCGATCTATCCGATCCACGCGTGCAGCAAGCGATTCGCTCGCAACTTCACGACCGGCGTGAGCAATTGCTCAAGGCCGCGTATTACGAGGTGCTGCGCGATTCCGCCAAGGTCGAGAACTATTACGCGAAGAAAATATTGGATAGCAACGGGCTGATGAAATAGGTGAGCCCGGCGAGAAGGTGGGTTCCGCCCGGCGATTCACTCGATGATGGCGAGCACGTCTCCGGCGTTCACGGCCGCTCCCTCGGTCACCAAGATTTTTTGCACGGATCCCTTCTTCGGAGACTTGATCTCGTTCTGCATCTTCATCGCCTCCACCACCGCGACGCCAGCACCTTGTTCAACTTTATCGCCGTCACGCACAAGCAGACGCACGACCTTGCCCGGCATCGGGGCGACGATCTTCTTAGGACCGTGGTCATCCCCGGCCCGGATGCGGCTCCGCAGCGAGCGCGGATCGCGGACTTCCGCCGCGAAGCGCGTGCTGCCCACCCACAGATGCAAGTCGTTCCCGACCCGCTCCAACTTCACTTCATAGGCCAGGTTTCCGATGCGGAGTGAAAGCACATCCTTTCGCGTGAGAACGGCGTCAACTTCCAACTCCTGACCATTAAGCCGGCAATGCCAGCGACCCTCGGCGCGATTGAGATCGAGTCGGTAATTCTTGCCGTCGATAGTTACGTCGTAGAGCATAAGGGCTTACCCAACCCATGGGATTCACTCATCGAAGCGCCTCGCGCCGACTGGCGCTCTTCCAGTGCGAAGAAAATTCACTTATCGTTCCCCTGCCGCCCTCGTCGTTGCTCGCACCAGCCGTCGATGCGCTGATTTCGGCAAACAGTCCTGCGGCAATTGCCGCCACTTCCGCCGCTTTCGCATCAACCGCTTTATCCTCGCTGCGCTTCAACATCCGGTCCAAGAATCCCGTGTCCAGCTTGGCCGCGCGAAAATCCGGATCGCGCAGAATGCGACGGAACAGCGAAATATTGGTCTTGATGCCCCCCACAAAATATTCGCTAAGGGCTCGCGTGAGCCGGGAGATGGCCTGATCGCGGTCGGTGCCGTATCCGATCAGTTTGGCCAGTAGCGGATCGTAGTCAATCGGCACGGTCCAACCTTCGTACATCCCGCTGTCGCGCCGGATGCCGGGCCCCGACGGCGCTAGCAGCAGCGTGATTTTGCCCGGGCTGGGGAAATAATTGTTGTCGGGATCTTCCGCATAGATTCGGCACTCGATGGCATGTCCCCGGATGTGCACATCTTTTTGCGCGAAGGGCAACTTTTCCCCGGCCGCAATTCGAATCTGAAGATGGACCAAGTCGAGCCCTGTGATCAATTCCGTGACCGGATGTTCCACCTGCAACCGCGTGTTCATCTCCAGAAAATAAAAATTCTTTTGCTGATCGACGAGGAACTCGACGGTGCCGGCATTCGTGTACTCCGCCGCTTGCGCCACGCGAACCGCAACTTCGCCCATGCGGCGACGCATCTCAGGATCGACGACCGGCGAAGGCGCTTCCTCCATCACTTTTTGATGACGGCGCTGCAGCGAGCACTCGCGCTCACCGAGATAAACGGTGTTGCCGTGCTCGTCAGCTAAGACCTGCATTTCAACGTGCCGAGGATTGATGATCGCCTTCTCGATGTAAACTTCGCTGTCGCCGAATGAGCGCTCCGCTTCGCTGCGAGCCGCCTCGAGCGACGACTTCAGTTCTTCGGGCGTCTGCACCAGCCGCATGCCTTTACCGCCGCCGCCCGCTGCCGCTTTCAACATCACCGGATAACCGATTCTTTCAGCCACCTGGCGCGCTTCGACGAACGACTCCAATCCGCGCGACGTACCGGGCACGAACGGCACTCCTGCCTTCTCCATGGCTTGACGCGCACGAGTTTTGGACCCCATCGCATTCATCGCGGCCGCGGTGGGCCCGATGAATTTCACTCCTGCATCGGCGCATGCCTGGGCGAACTTCGCATTCTCCGATAAGAATCCGTAGCCGGGATGGATAGCATCGGCGCCGGACCGCCGCGCGACATCGAGGATTTTTGAAATATTGAGATACGATTCAGACGCTGCAGCGGGGCCAATCGGATACGCCTCGTCGGCCTTGCGGACATGCAGCGCCGCGCGGTCCACGTCCGAATAAACCACCACTGCGACAATCCCCATCTCGTGGCAGGCGCGAAGCACCCGGACCGCAATTTCACCCCGGTTGGCGATGAGGATCTTCTTGAACATCAGGCGGTACCAGACGCACGGTTCGACGGACTCACGATTTTACCGGAGATTCCAGGTCGCAATGCGCGTTCTTCTTCTACTCAGTCCGATCACATATCACTGTGACCAGGGTCATATTCAGGACGAGGCTGTTTTCCCGATTGCAGCAGCAGAAATACCGCCAAAATCACCAATTCAGGCTCAATGGGATGACGGTAACGCGCGTGCGGAAATACAAAATAATACGTCGTGGGATAGCTCAGGATCAGTCCTGCGAAAAGCCATGCCCCGCGCACCTTCTGGCGCACGGCTCGAGCCGCTCCCCAGATTGCCAGCACCGACCACGCCAAGAACAACGAATTGCGGAAGTCCCACGGCGCACGGCTGTCGGTCGGCTTGGGTACCCCGTTCCAGTAGTAGAAAAATCTCTTCAGGCTGATCACGGCAAAGCGCTTGGGATTTTCCCGGACCCACTCAAACGCTATCCGCTTGCAGTCTTCCGCGTAGGCGAGCTCGCCCATGCGCTGGAACTTTTCAAACTCCAGCTTGTTGAGGTTGGGCTGAAGATAGGCCATCAGCATGCCTTCGGCGCCTTTCGAATTGCCCAACCGGAACTGCAGTCCGAAATCGTCGCGCAGGAAAACAAACCGCCCGAATACCTGGTAGTTTCGGACAAGCCACGGCGAAAGCACGAGAAAGAAAATCGTGGACGACAGCGCGACGCCGGCGAATGAAGGGAGGCCGTTCTTGAATCGCCGGCGCCAAATCCAGAGCCCGCAGAACGGCAGGAATGCAAGCATTGACGGATTAGCCAATGCACCCACACCCCACAGGCAAGCGAATATCACCCAGCCCCGCAAGCCGCGCCAGTCCTGCAGTTCCAGGGCCACTAGAAAGATCAGGCTGAGCACGAGCGGCGTAAAGGTCGTGTCCCAAATCCAGTGAATCGACCAGTACCAGATATAAGGATTGAGCGCCCAGGCCCACGCCGACCAGATCGCAACCCGCTCGCCGAATGTCTTGCAGGAGATCAGGAAAATCGGAACGGTCGTGAGCGCGGCGAAGACGCTATTGATCGTCAGCAGGGCCCACGCCGACGCAAACGTATAGATGCCGAAAAGCTTGAATACTCCGGCGATCAGGTATGGATACAGCGGAGGCTCCCAGGCCGTTGGGCCGGTATGGTCTCCGTAAGGGTTGCTGAAACCCTGCCCTAGTGCGAGGGAACGAGCGACTCGGCCCATCTCCCAGCCGAAACCAAAATGGTCTTCTTGCGGGCGCGTACGATATTCGCGAAACACGCCGATCATTGCCACTTGCAGAACGAATGACCACAGCACGAGCCAGAACACAGACCTGGGAATCGGCGTCGAAGATGGCTTTTCCATCGAGCGGAAGTGTATCAGGGGAACGACAGCAGCTAACCAGTGTTCTATTCCGGCTGCAGGCGCACGGCACTCACGGAAAATGGCGGTTGTGATCTGTCCTCGGTGACTGCCTTTTCCCATCGCGACCTGCGGCTGAAGCGGTGGCGCAGTAGCGTCCAGATGGCCAGCCACCCGTCGGAATGACGAATCTTCTTGCCTTCCCCGGCTGAGCGCGGAGCATAGCGGATAGGAACTTCCGCGATTTTCTCCCCGATGCGAGATAGCTTGGCAGTCACCTCGGGACAAAACTCGAAACGATGGCACTCCAGACGGACCTGCATAATCAGCGATCGCCGAAAGACCTTATAGCAGGTCGCCTCGTCGTGAATGCCCGCGCCATAAAGCAGATTGGCAAGGTGAGTCAGAAGTTTTGCGCCCAGGAAAAATCGCAGGCCGCGTTCCGGACGATCGGGGCGCACGCCGTAGACCACGCCCGCTTGGCCCATTTCCAAAGGCCGTAGTAGGGCGGGATAGTCCTGGGGATCATACTCAAGATCTGAATCCTGAATCAGAACATATTCCCCGCGAGCGTATTCGAGCGCTGTGCGGATCGCGGCGCCTTTGCCACAATTTTTCTCGTGGAAGACTACCGTGACATCCTCAGGAAGCGGCATGCACTGGAGTTTTTCTCGCGTTCCGTCGCTGGAACCATCATCCACGATGATGATCTCTTTCTTTACCGGCGAAGCCTGGATGGCCTGGAGCAACTCGTCCAGGTGCGCCACCTCGTTGTAGACGGGCACAATGACCGACACGCATCCGAACCACCGGCCGCTTGCTGGCGAACTCGGAGTATCCGCGCTGCGATGTGCTGACGCTTCCAATGACGCAACACTCATGGTACGAAAGCCCGCCAGGCAGAAAAGTCGCTCAATTGTGGGCTATTCTTAGCATAATATCATTTGCATTCCATACACTTGCCCTACGATCCAGCATGCCGCCCCCGAAAACGGCCGTAAATACGGTGAACGATAGCGCGGGCAGATCGCTGGCCCCTTATTCTGCGCAGCGGCTATGGACGCGCGCTTCAATGCTTACATTGGCTTTATTGGCCGCGGCAGCGGCGATATTGCGTTTCGCATTTCTGGCCCGCAAGCCTTTCTGGTTTGATGAATGTTTTAGCGCAGAAGTGGCCCGGCTTAGCTGGCACGACTTCGGGCGCCTGCTGTGGCGGCGGGAAGCGAACATGTCACTCTACTACCTGCTCCTGCGGGGGTGGCTACATTTTGGATCCAGTCCGTTTTTCATTCGCAGTTTGTCGGTGATTATTTCGCTTGCGAGTTTGCCCGCCATTTACTGGCTTGCGGGAAAACTGTTTGACCGGCGCGTGGCTTTGCTCGCGGCTACATTGATCACCTTCAATGCGTATCACATTCGTTACGCACAAGAGGCTCGCAGCTACTCGTTGTTTGTTCTGCTGGCTACGCTAGGGAGCGGATTTTTCGTCGCGCTCGTGCGAAACCCATCAGGCGGGAACCGGGCGGGATACATTCTCGCCAGTGTCCTCGGGGTTTACGCCCACCTCTATGCATTGTTGTTGCTTGCGGCGCATTGGTTGTCGGTGCGCGGTCAGGATCGAACCCGAGAGCCCGCACGTTTTCGTGCTTTGCGCCGAGCCTGGATCTGGATTGGCATTGCCTCGCTGCCGCTTGTGATCTTCGCGGCCAAGACCGGCGCCGGGCCGATTCGATGGATACAACGGCCCCGGCTTCACGACCTGGCGGATTTTGCGAAGCATTTTTCCGGGAACGATGGCATCATTCTCACGCTGCTCTACGCGGCCGCTTGCATCATGGCGATTATGCCGCTGGAAAACGTGATGCGGATGTTTCGTGGTGCGATTGAGTGGGACCTCTGGCGTCTGCGTTTCTTAGTGATCTGGCTTATCTTTCCAGTGGCATTCGTAGTGCTGGTTTCGCTAGCGCGTCCGATTTTTCTGGGACGCTACTTCATCTTTTGCCTTCCGGCGCTGGTGATTCTGGCAGCGGCCGGCATCGCAAAGTTGGAAAGACCATGGCTCATCGCTTTGACTCTTGTAGTCATGCTCGCGCTTTCGTTGCAGGGAACGTTTTCTTACTACGATCACGACTTTGATCTGGAGCGCGATGACTCCAAGGCAGCCGTGAATTACATCCTCGACCGCGCACAACCAGGCGATGCCATTCTGTTTCATATTGCCGAGGCGCGCGTGCCTTACGAGTTTTTCAAGTCACTCCGTGCCAGCCACGGCGGTGGTAGCGGCCCAGAGATCATCTATCCACGGCACGCTGACCATCTCGACTATCGTGACTTCACAGGCAAGCCCACCGTCGAATTCCTGCAGTCGGTACCGTCTCACTACGCTCGCGTGTGGCTGGTGCTCATGAGCAACGGAATTTCCGGGCACCCCGACGCCACTACACAGTTACTCAACCAGACGCTAAACGAATCCTTCCCGCACGTCGAAGGGGAGCACTTCACACAAGTGGAAGTGCGACTCTACAGCAAGCCTTGAGTCGCCCCAAACCGTCGAAAATTCTGCATTTTTGGCGCAAGTCTTTGCATTCGCTGAGGCTCAGTTCATGCCGCAAAAGCCCTCGAATGCACTCGAAACGAGAGAAGAGGCGGGTGGCAGGCTACCTGCTGCGAGCACACGCATCTAACTGTCGCGGGAGGTTTCTATGCGTTCACTTCCGGTTCTGTGTTCCGTGCTTCTGTTCACCGCTCTAGGCTTCGGCCAAAACGGGCGGGCCATTCCGGGATATTGCCCGTACGGTTGCGGGCCGTATATACCGATGATCACAACTCCGCATTTGACGTTCGCAACTGTTTCCCCAAACCCGACCGGGGCGACCAACGCCACCGGCGGATTGGTCGCTGGGGCCACCAATTCAACGCTCTCCGAGGTCTCCGGCAATACCGACGCGGTTTACACAATGCCGGTTTGGTATTCCGGTGGGCAGACGCCGCTGATATCGCCGGTGGCTGCGGGATCGCCGACATCACAGGAATCACCCAGAATGAACGCTCCCGAGCATCGGAGAGGGATGCGGCGCATGGAAGCCTCGGAAGAAGCGACGAATCGACAACCAGCGCCAGAGCAGGCGTGGATCTATTACAGCAATCTCGGAACAGCGGGAGAGGCAGCGCCAGGGAATACGGCCACCAAGACCTATTCGAACCAGGATGTCGCCCGGCAAGAGCAGCAGAATGGGTCCGTGAAGTACAACGGCAAGACCGAGAAAATCCAGTAAAGTGGCGTAGCTCCGGTTGGGACCAGCACCAATAAAGACCGAAGGGCGTTCCTCGCTTCAAGTTGGAATCCCCTCGGTCTCGGTTATTTTGGTTGGTCCATGGTGATGCCGTTGGCTCCGGGCTGCTTCTCCGCCTTGGCTTTCTTGGTGATGAGAGTCTGGTCGACCCAGTGATCGGCCGTCTTTAGGTCTTCCTGACGGGCGGCGAGATCATCGCATTCGACATCGGCCTTTTCGCGGTACATCAGATTCAAGTACGCCATGGCGTCGTCGTAATCGGGACGAAGCTGAATCGCTTTATTCAGGCTCTCGATGCCTTCCGAGATGAGCGGCCCATTCTTTTCTTTCAATTGAGAACAGGCTGTTTTCTGATCTTTGTTCTTGGGGTTCAGATTCTCATCTGGCTTCATGCCGAGTTTGGCGCGCTCTTCCATGCGCGGCTGGTAGCAGGCTGTCCAATCAATAACGCCTACCGAGTAGTAAGGTTCAGGATCATTTGGGTCGATGTCGGCGGCCATGCGGTAATACTTCTTGGCGTCGTCGAACTTTTTCATGTTCAGATAGAGGTAGGCGATGCCCTTGGCGGCGTTCACTTTCTGATCGCGCGCCGGGTTCATCTCGAGCACGGCCTGGTATTGCTTAATAGCCTCTTCTGCCATCTTGTTGTTGTCCGGCGTGTCGACGCCGGGAATGTATTGCTGAGCGTAGGCGGTAGCCAAATACATTTTGGCGTTGATCAGATTGGGATCGAGTGCCACGCTTTGCTGAAAGTGGTCAATCGCCTCTTCGAACTTTGCGTTCTTGTAAGCGGTAACGCCCTTGTTCAGTTGATCGCGGGCGCGCAGTTTGCTGCAACCCATGGAGGATAAAATCGCCAGCAAAGCCGCCGCCAGCGAAAGCAGTCGAATAGATTTATTCATTGCGGTATAAGTCTCCCTTGCCACAGCATCGTAGGCCCAGAGACAGCAATTTGACAAGCGCTGGCAGCGCGCGGCACGGGAACCTGGACTCCCGTGCGCGGCTTAGTGCGATAGGCGGCGATCTTCCGGGCTCTTCTGAAACGCGGACGCAAAACGCAGAAACTGCGTCTAGCCGCCCGCTTCGATCTTCGCCGTAATCAGACCGACCTTATCGACTCCGGCGGCGTGCGCGATGTCGATTACGTTGGCCACGTCGGCAAAGGGGATGGGGTCATCGCCCTTCACGAACATGACCTTCTCGGCGCGGGTTTTGTAGATATCAGCCAGACGGCCTTGCAGATTGTCCCAGGTAGCGTCTTCCTGATTAATCTTCAAGCCGGGATCCTGGCCGGGGCCGCGATCGATGAGCTGCACCACGATCGTTCGGTCGGGCGTGTTGTTTTTGGGCGCGTTCGGCGGAGGCGGCTGAGGCACCAGCGCATCCAGACCTTTCGGCGTCAGCGGCGTGATCACCATGAAAATGATGAGCAGCACCAGTAGCACGTCA